>ENA-OYAB01000075-OYAB01000075.1-human-gut-metagenome-genome-assembly--contig:-NODE-75-length-21567-cov-7.128998_pt1 | contig 21567 bp, 17 predicted proteins | sample MGYA00243422_ERZ652808 | MGnify/ENA primary metagenome ERZ652808 (study PRJEB26926, sample SAMN06164543) | human gut metagenome | biome: ENVO:00009003; feature: ENVO:2100002; material: ENVO:00002003...
CGAGATTAGCTGCAGTCTCGTGGGCTCGGAGATGTGTATAAGAGACAGTCTACGAGGTCTGCGGCGCGACAGGCGACTGGACGATGGGCGACTATAAAAATACTGCCATCGCCGCCGTGCGCGAAAAGGTCGGCTCCGGCCGCGTGCTACTGGCGCTCTCCGGCGGCGTGGACTCATCCGTCGTGGCGGCGCTGCTGGCCGAGGCCGTCGGCCCCCAGCTCACCTGCGTTTTTGTCGACCACGGCCTCATGCGCCTCAACGAGGGCGACGAGGTCGAGGCGGCGTTCAAGAAGTGGGACATCAACTTTGTCCGCGTGAACGCCGAGGGCCGCTTCCTCTCGAAGCTCGCTGGCATCTCCGATCCCGAGCGCAAACGCAAGATCATCGGCGAAGAGTTCATCCGCGTGTTTGAGGAAGAGGCCAAGAAGATCGGCAAGGTAGACTTCCTTGCACAGGGCACTATTTACCCCGACGTGGTGGAGAGCGGTCTGGGCGGCGAGTCCACCGTCATCAAGAGTCACCACAACGTGGGCGGTCTGCCCGATACCGTGGACTTCAAGGAACTGGTGGAGCCTCTGCGTAACCTGTTCAAGGACGAGGTTCGTCAGGCCGGCCGTGAGCTGGGTCTGCCTGAGTATCTGGTCAGCCGTCAGCCGTTCCCCGGCCCCGGTCTGGGCATCCGCATCATCGGCGAGGTAACCCCCGAGAAGGTCGCTATCGTGCAGGACGCTGACGCCATCTGGCGCGAGGAGATTGCCAAGGCCGGTCTGGATAAGGAGATTAGCCAGTATTACGCTGCACTGACCAATATGCACAGCGTCGGCGTTATGGGCGACGAGCGTACCTACGATTACGCCGTTGCGCTGCGCGCCGTGACCACCACCGACTTCATGACCGCAGAAAGCTATGATATGCCGTGGGATGTTCTGGGCACTGTCACCAGCCGCATCGTTAACGAGGTCAAGCACGTCAACCGCGTGTTCTACGATTGCACCGGTAAGCCGCCTGCAACGATCGAGCTCGAGTAATCTGCAAACCCTGAAAAGTATTGATGCAATGCAATATTTTGAGAGCCAAAAGGCTCTGTGATACTGCTTTGATACTATCAGGCGATTATTCATAAAGAGAGACATGAGAATGCCCTCTGAGAAACGGTAAGTTTTTCAGAGGGCATTTTTGTGTCTTTTATTCTTTACGCCACTTTTTCTTCGGCTCGTACCGGCCGCAGCCGTCGGCGGTCTGAGGCCAGTTGAGCTTCCATTCCAGATACTCTTCCTTGGTGATCTCGCCCTCCCGGAGCTGCTTCTTACGGAGCTGCCACTCCTTTAAGAACTCATCCAGCAGGCGATAGCGGAAACTGACTGCCATGTGCTTTTCAGGGAAATCCGGGTCGGTGGTGTCTGTGACCTCGTAGAGCCGGGTGCCGGGATAGTGCTCGTCCAGCTCGAACAGAGTGTACATCACATCCTCTGCGGCGTACAGGGTCGGCTCATAGAGGGAACGGTAGTTCACGTCCAGCACCTCCGCAATCTTGCGGAGCAACTCTTCTTTAGGAGTGCGGGTGTTGCTTTCGTATTGTGCGATGCGGATGTCTGCGCTTTTCTCCTCAAACCCGATGGCAATGCCCAGTTCTTTCTGGGTCATACCTCGGAGGTTGCGGGCACGTTTGATGCGGTCACCGACTGCCATGCGATTGCCTCCTGACTTAAACATATTTGTTGAACCCAGTATAGCACAAAAAAACAGGAGGTGCAATAGAAAATAAACAAAAAAGTTTAAGACTTTACCTAAAAACCTCTTGACTTAACGGAATGTGTTTAGTATAATGAGAGCACAAAAAGATAAGCAAAAATGCTTAGTAAAATTGAATGACCGCCAAACTGATCCAAACCGCCAAGACCTTCCGAAAGGAAGCGAGCGCTCCACAAGGGGACGGCACAGCACCGCAAAGGGGATATGCCTGCCGGAAGTCAGCGAGGATGAAGCGGCACCGAAATGAAACCGACAAGGAAAGGACAAAAAATGGCAAACAGCATTTTTATCAAGGCAGACGAGCTGGCAAAGGAGTTGGACATCTCGCAGGGTCTGGCGTACAAAATGATCGCCCAGTGGAACGAGGAACTGAGAGCCAAGGGCTACACGACCGTGGGAGGCCGGGTAAGCAGGAGGTACTATCAGGAGAAAATCTACGGGGCAGGGGAGGAGTGATAGGATGCCAGCCTACAAGGACAACAGGCAGGGCACATGGTACGCTTCCTTCTACTTCGAGAACTGGCAAGGTGTGAAGCAGAAGAAGCTGAAACGGGGATTTGCCACCAAGAAGGATGCTCTGGCGTGGGAGCGGGAGTTCCTTCTTCAACAGGCGGCAGACCTGACCATGACATTTGAAGCCTTTGTGGAAATTTATATCACGGACAAAAAGAAGCGACTCCGGGAAAACACATGGTTTACCAAGGAGCATATCATCCGAACGAAAATCTTACCGTATTTCAAAGAAAAGCGGCTCAGCGAGATAAAGCCACGGGATGTGATCGCATGGCAGAACGAGATGCTGAACTACCGGGACAAAAACGGCAAGGCCTACTCGCCGACCTACCTCAAGACGCTGCATGGACAACTCAGTGCCATTCTGAATCACGCCGTCCGGTTCTACGGGCTGAAATCAAACGCAGCAGCCACAGCCGGGTGCATGGGGTCGGAAAAGCACAAGGAAATGCTTTTCTGGACAAAAGAAGAGTACCTCAAATTCGCAGAAGTCATGAAGGACAAGCCGCAATCCTATTACGCTTTTGAGGTCCTCTACTGGTGTGGCATCCGGGAGGGCGAATTGCTGGCTCTGACCCCGGCAGACTTCGACTTGGACAAGGGGCTGCTCTCCATCACCAAATCCTATCAAAGGCTGAAAGGCCGGGATGTGATCACCGACCCGAAAACACCCAAGAGTGTCCGGGTCATCCAGATGCCGCAGTTTCTGACGGACGAGATCAGAGACTATCTGAAATCCCTCTACAAAGTCCAGCCAGACCAGCGGATCTTTGAGGTGACCAAGAGCTACCTGCACCACGAGATGGACAGGGGAGCCAAGGAAGCCGGGGTGAAGCGCATCCGAATCCACGACCTGCGGCACTCCCATGTATCGCTGCTGATCGAGATGGGCTTCTCGGCACTGGCAATCGCAGACCGGGTGGGGCATGAGAGCGTGGACATCACCTATAAGTACGCCCATCTCTTCCCCTCAAAGCAGCAGGAGATGGCGCAGAAGCTGAACATGGAGCGAAAGGAGGGATGAAGATGGAACGAGTACTCGACCAGCAAGGCCGCTGGCGGAACAAGGTGGTAGCCTTCCGAATGTCCCCGGAAGAGGACGAGGTTCTGGAAGCCAAGGTAAAGCTCTCCGGGCTGACCAAACAGGAGTATATCATCCGCCGCCTGACCGACCGGGAGATCACCGTGGTAGGCAACCCAAGGGTCTACAAAGCCTTGCGAGACCAGATGAAGCTAATCTATCAGGAATTGCAGCGGCTGGCCGTGGATGAAGAAGTTCCGCCGGACTTGCTGGAGACCCTGCAAATGGTAACTCTGACGTTGAACGGACTTAAGGAGGAATGCGAATGACGGACAATAGAAAAACGACCGTACCGGGTGCATCTGTTGGCGCAGATGCGGTACAGTCGTCTCACAAAACTAACACCAATATTATAACAAATTCGGACAAGCAAATCAATCTGCAAGCCGCGAAAAAGTCAAACAATTTCGGGCTGAACACGGTATCAATGACCGAACTGTACGACACGGTGTATCCACCCCGGAGACCCATCGTGAACGACCTGCTGTACAGCGGCACCTACCTCTTTGTAGGTGCGCCCAAGGTGGGCAAGTCCTTCTTCATGGGGCAGCTTGCCTACCATGTGGCGATGGGGCTTCCGTTGTGGGAGTACGAGGTGCATCAAGGCACTGTCCTCTATCTGGCGTTGGAGGATGATTACGCCCGACTGCAGCGGCGGCTCTCCCGGATGTTCGGGGTGGAGGAGACCAGCAATCTCTACTTCGCAACGCATGCCAAGTCCATGAGCGAGGGACTTGACCAGCAGTTGGAAGGCTTCATCCGGGAGCACCCGGATGTACGGCTCATCATCATCGATACCCTGCAGAAGGTGCGGGAGATCGGCGGGGATCGATACAGCTACGCCAGCGACTACGAGATCGTGACCAAACTGAAAACTTTCAGCGACAGGTACGGCATCTGCCTGCTGGTGGTTCATCACACCCGGAAGATGGAAGCCGAGGACAGCTTTGATATGATCTCCGGCACCAACGGTCTGTTGGGTGCAGCGGATGGCGCGTTCATCATGCAGAAGAAGCGGCGCACGGACAACACCGCACTACTGGACATCGTGGGACGTGACCAGCCGGATCAGGAGCTGACATTGGAGTTTGACCGGGAACGCTGCGTGTGGGCGTTCCAAGGAGCCGAAACGGAACTTTGGAAGCTGCCGCCCGACCCGCTTCTGGAAGTGGTGGCAAAGATGCTCACCCCGGAACAGCCGGAGTGGAGCGGTGCGCCCACGGAACTGCTGGAACGTCTGCCGGGTGTGAGCATACAGGCAAACATCCTGACCCGGAAGCTGAATGTGAGTGCCGACAGGCTCTACAACGACTATGGGATTCGGTACGAAAGCAGGCGCACCCATGAGGGCAGGGTGGTCAAATTAACGCTGGAAAATTCTGGGGCGTGACGATTCGTGACGGTTGTGACGGTATTTTTGCTACTATGTAAAATACCGTCACAATCGACACAACCGACACGGTATGGTGATAACGATGAAAAATGTGCAGATTTCGCAGGAACTTTTCGTTGCCTTGCTGCATTATCATTTGAGCGGCGAAAATGAGTACGAAGAGGTTATTGAACAGGGCTTGGAGCAAAAACTGGATGCGATGCTGCGGCATGAGCTGTATGCCCAGTACAAGACAGCACCCACCGAGGAACAGCGGGAGCAGGCTCGGCAGGAGTATCTGGACAGACGAGGCGTGCCAGAAAGCTTCCGCTGGTGAGTCCCTCTATTGGCAGAGGACAGGAGCGTGACACGCTCCTGTGAATGCAATCACGCAGGAAGGTGGTGTTGGACCGGGCAGCGGTGAGGCGCAGCGAAACCCCGTCCGCAGACGAAGGCCCCCGGCAGGGCGCAAAGGCATCTTTTGATGGACGGAACGTCTGTCAAAAGTGCTTTTGCGTTACTTTCGACGAAAGTAACAAAGCCTTTGCCGTGTCCGGCACCAGTTACTTCCACAGAGAAAGGACGTGCGATTGAAAAGAACCATTTCCGCAATGCGGGGCCCCGGTTCCCTCAACCATAACCGGAGAAGTTTCACCGCTGAAAACGTAGACCCGGAGCGCAGCAGCCTGAATGTCATATACCGGGATGAACCGATTCAGAAAGTGTACCACGAACTGTTTGACAAGGCGGTGGACCGTTACAATGCCAAGCAGAAGCGCAAGGACCGCTGTATCAACGACTACTATGAGCACCTGCGGACAGGCAAGCAGGAAAAGCTCTTCCATGAGCTGATCGTCCAGATCGGTAACAAAGATGATATGGGTGTCCTGACCGAGAATGGTGCACTGGCAAAGGAACTGCTGGACGAGTATATGCAGGGCTTCCAAGAACGTAACCCGACACTGCGGGTGTTCGGAGCATTCCTCCACATGGATGAAGCTACGCCCCATCTGCACATCGACTTCGTGCCGTATGTGTCCGGCTGGAAAGGCAAAGGACTGGGCACCAAGGTCTCCCTGAAGCAGGCTCTGAAGGCCTTGGGCTTTGCAGGCGGCTCCAAACGGGAATCCGAGCTGAACCAGTGGATCAACGCCGAGAAAGAGCAGCTTGCTGCCGTGATGGAGCGGCACGGCATCGAGTGGGAACAGAAAGGCACCCACGAAGAGCACCTGTCTGTGCTGGACTTCAAGAAGCGGGAGCGTAGTAAAGAGGTAGCGGCTCTGGAAGCTGCCAAGCAGGAGTGCCAGACCGACCTGACCGAGATGCAGGAACAGCTGGAAACAGCGCAGACAGCCGTAGAAGCCGCTGAACAGCGGGTACAGAAAGCAGAGCTGACCTACCAGAAGCAGAGCCAGAAGCTGAACAAGCTGGCTCCCATTATGGAAGGTTTGGAAAACCTGTCAGCGCAATACTCCCAGCGGCCAGAAGAATGGGTGCCAGAAGCAGCCACATTTGAGACCGCCAAGAGCTATCGGGAGAAGAAGGCCATGCCGCTGATCCAGAAGTTGGTGAAGGTACTCTTTGCCCTCCATCGGAAGTACTGGGAGGTCAAGGATGAGCGGGATAAGTATCTGCACTTCTATCAGGACGAGAAGAAGGCTACCCATCATCTAAGCCAGCGGTTGAAAGAGGTGGAGGCTGAAAACTCTCAGCTCTATGCGATGAAACGTGATTTCAGGCGAGTATGGAACTATTTCGGTGCCGAGAAGATGCAGCAGGTCATTGGGATTATGAGGGAGCAGGAGCAGACCGCGGATAGAAGCCAGAAGAAGAACAGGCAGAACAGCGTAGAACTGTAAGCATAGCAGACCCCCGCCAGCGGAGTTGGCGGGGGTCTGTACATATAAGTGATAATTCGACCCCGAAAAAAGCAATAGAAATTTTTATCGGCTTGCAATCACGGAAAAGCTGTGGTACGCTTTACTAGGATAGTATAAAGGGAAAGTATATCCTTTTTGGGAAAAACACCATGGTGTACCAATAGTGGTACATTTACTATGTTAAAATGAAAGAAAACAATGCGGAAATCCGCATTTGATGGAGGAAATAAAAATGGTAGACACCAAAAAAGAGCAGGAACGCGAAGAACTGCACCGTGCAATCTGGGCGATTGCGGATGATTTGCGCGGCGCAGTGGACGGATGGGATTTCAAAAGCTACGTTCTCGGTACGATGTTCTACCGTTATATTTCGGAGAACATTGCCAGCTATATCAATCAGGGCGAAGTTGATGCAGGCAACCCGGATTTCCGCTATGAAGATATGTCTGATGCAGAGGCAGAGCAGGCACGGGAAGGGCTGGTACAGGAAAAAGGGTTCTTCATCCTGCCCAGTGAGTTGTTCTGCAATGTGCGGGCAAAAGCAGCCAACGATGAAAACCTCAATGAAACTCTGGAAACAGTGTTCCGACATATTGAAGAATCCGCAAAGGGCAGCTCCTCCGAGGGGCAGTTTGCAGGGCTGTTTGATGATTACGATGTCAACAGCAATAAGCTGGGTGCGACTGTTGCCAAGCGCAATGAGAAGCTCGTGAAACTGCTGAACGGCGTGGCAGATATGAACCTTGGCGATGTGAAAGAGCATGACATTGATGCCTTTGGCGATGCCTATGAATACCTGATGACCATGTACGCCAGCAATGCGGGCAAGTCCGGTGGCGAGTTCTTTACGCCTGCCGATGTTTCGGAGCTGCTGACCCGGCTGGGTACGGTAGGCAAGAAGGAAATCAACAAGGTCTATGACCCTGCCTGCGGTTCCGGTTCGCTGCTGCTGAAGGCAGAAAAGGTGCTGGGACGGGATGCCGTGCGCAACGGCTTCTTTGGGCAGGAAATCAACATCACAACGTACAACCTGTGCCGCATCAATATGTTCCTGCACGACATTGAATTTGACAAATTCGACATTGCCTGTGAGGACACGCTGACCAATCCGCAGCACTGGGATGATGAACCTTTTGAGCTGATCGTATCGAATCCGCCGTACTCCATCAAGTGGGCCGGTGACGAAAATCCGCTGCTCATCAATGACCCGCGTTTTGCTCCAGCTGGTGTGCTGGCTCCGAAGAGCAAGGCAGACTTGGCCTTTATTATGCACTCGCTGGCATGGCTGGCTTCCAACGGTACGGCTGCAATCGTCTGTTTTCCCGGTATTATGTACCGTGGCGGCGCAGAGCAGAAAATCCGCAAGTATCTGGTGGACAACAACTTTATTGACTGCATCATCCAGTTGCCGAGCAACCTGTTCTTCGGCACCAGCATTGCCACCTGCATTATGGTGCTGAAAAAGGGTAAAACGGACAATAAGGTGCTGTTCATTGATGCTTCTTCCGAGTGCGTCAAGGTGACGAACAACAACAAACTCACCCCAGAGAACATTAACAAAATCGTGGACACCTTTGCACAGCGGGCAGAAGAAGCACACTTCTCCCATCTGGCGGAGTATTCCGAGGTGCAGGAAAATGACTATAACCTGTCGGTTTCCACTTATGTGGAGGCTAAGGACACCCGTGAGAAGATCGACATTGTAAAGCTGAACGCTGAAATTGCGCAAATCGTAGCACGAGAAAACGAACTGCGGGCCGCCATTGACCAGATCGTGGCAGAAATCGAGGGCTGAGATGGAAAACGAAAAGAAAGATTCTGCATTGACACGTTCTTCTGCGGCGGAATACCTGACCTTTGTTGCCTCTACGGGCGAGGACAAAGACAGCATTGAGATGCGCTACGAGGATGAAAACATCTGGCTGACGCAAAAGATGATGGCGACCCTTTACGATGTGGGACTTCCGACCATCAATGAGCATATCAAAAAGATTTATGCTGACCATGAGCAGGACGAGGCGGCAACGATTCGGAAATTCCGAATAGTTCAAAATGAGGGTGGCCGACAGGTTACTCGCAGCGTGAACCACTATAATCTGCAAATGATTATTGCAGTCGGCTTCAAGGTGAACAACCAGCGGGCAGTGCGGTTTCGTGTCTGGGCAAATCAGATCGTGGAGCAGTACACCATCAAGGGCTGGGCAATGGACGAGGAACGCCTGAAAAACGGCGGCACAGTCCTGACCAAGAAATACTTTGAAGAGCAGTTGGAGCGTATCCGGGAAATTCGCATTTCGGAGCGCAACTTCTACCAGAAACTCACTGACATTTACGCCACTTCGCTGGATTATGACCGCAATGCGCTGACCACAAAAGAGTTCTTTGCAAAGGTGCAGAACAAGATGCATTATGCCGTGCATCGCCATACGGCGGCAGAGCTGATCTATGAGCGTGCCGATGCCGAAAAACCGCACATGGGGCTTCACACATGGAAGGATGCTCCCAACGGCAAAATCAAAAAGAGCGATGTTTCGGTGGCGAAAAACTATCTGACCGAAGATGAAATGAAGTCCATGGAGCTGATCGTTTCGGCATACCTCGACCTTGCCGAGAACCGTGCCCGCCGTCATATCCCCATGACCATGGAGGACTGGGCCAAGCGGCTGGACATCTATTTGCAGGCAGATGATCTGGAAGTGTTGAGGGATGCAGGCAAAATCTCGGCACAGCTTGCAAAGATGCACGCCGAAACGGAGTTTGAAAAGTACCGCGTAGTGCAGGATCGGCTGTACCAGAGCGATTTTGACAGGTATTTGGAAACAAATTCAATTGAATAAAATGGAAAGGAGATACTTATGGGGCAGACAACCCAAAGAGGAATAAAAGAACAAAAATGTTTGGATTTGGTGAAGCGGGGATTCTTTTGGCGTGATGATGTGCCCTGTGAGGAACCTTTTGGACACCGTACAATTCTAAATGTAACTGATGATGAATTTAATAATGGGCTTTGGCAGTGGCTTGTAAATCACGAATGCTATAAAAGCTGTTTTGGATTATTAGAAGATGATAGGTTTGAAATTGCGAGCATCCTGAGAACAGCTAAACCGAATGAACGCCTTAGTGAGTTCCCAGATTTTATATTTCAGAAAGGATTTATAGAACATTTTCAGATTACATCATCTAAAACTACTCGAAAAGGAGCGGAACACAAGAAAGACGAACAAGCCTTTCAAAGTGCAGTTCAAAAAGAGCAAGAAGAGGTAAGAAAGCAGTGGGAGCATGAAATGGAGTGTAATACGCTGCGCTCAACAAGCTGGACTTTTGAATATGGTGCGCATAGCTATGAAGATTTGAAGAAATCTTTTCAAAATAGCTGGGAAAAACATCTTCAAAGCCTTGAAAAATATAATGGAGCTAAAGAAATAGGAGTTTTCATGATCGAGTATGATGAAAGCGCACTAGGAATGGCAGAATGCGTGTATACAGACTGGATCAATGGTATGTCGCAAGGCGATATGCGTAAACAAGAAAATTTCAAAAACTATCGCCTTAGCAGGGATAAGAAAATTCTGAATTATATTTATCAATTCAAGGATAAAATCAAATATGTGATTTATGTGTATAACGATGAGTTTGAAATCATTAGAACAGATAACATTCCATATTTGCTTAAACTAATGCCTTGGAATTATATAATTTATCCGATGATTGTACAAAAAAAGCAAACGATGAGCTGTATTAGGTGGGAAATGAAAAATGAGTAAGCTGGATAAACTGCTTCGAGAACTTTGCCCGGATGGTGTAGAATGTGTTAAATTGGGGACGCTATGTTCCCTGATAACAAAGCAGACAGGATTTGATTACACAAACCATATTAAAGCAAGATTACTGATGGAACCAGCTGAAAACGCTGTTCCATACATCCAGACAAAGTTTTTCGCGGGAAAAAACTTTAATTATCAAACAGACTATTATGTGCCAATGGATATTGTGGAGCAGTTTCCTAAGATTACGTTGGATGAAAAGTGTATTCTCTTTTCTATTGTGGGAGCAAGTATTGGTAATGTTGGCTTGTTTCCGGGCGAACGCAAGTGCTTTTTGGGTGGGGCAATTTGTGTGGCAAAAGTCTTACCACAATATGATGTCGATTATGTTTATTATTGTGTGGAATCTCATAATGTACAACATCAAATTCGTAGAAAAACTAAAGGTGCTGGGCAAGCGACAATCACGGTTGAAGATATTCGTGAATTTGAAATACCGCTTCCACCAATTGAGATTCAGAGTGAGATTGTCCGCATTTTAGACAATTTCACAAATCTTACAGCGGAGCTTGTAAAGGAACTTACAGCTAGAAAGACGCAGTATGGTTATTATCGCAACAAATTTCTTGACTTTGAATCCAGTGTGTCAGTAAAAACAATCGGTGACATTTGTGATGTTGTAGTTGGAGGCGAACCACCGACGGACTGCATTAAAGGGGATGTTAGAGATTCAACACATATATATCCAGTCTGGGGAAATGGAAAAGAGGTATATGGATATTCTGGAACGTATAAGATTGACAGAGATGCTGTTGTGATTTCTTCTATTGGAGCTAATACAGGTGCAGTATATTATAAAGAAGCTTTTTTTACCCCGATAATTAGGCTCAAGGTCATTCTGCCGAAAGACAATCGAATCAATGCAAGGTTTCTTTTCCATGCGCTGTCAGGAACTACTATAAAAAGCAAAAGCAGTAGTGTTCCCAATATGAATGCAAATGAGATTAAGGCTATAAAGATTCCCGTTCCACCTCTCGATGTTCAGAACCGCATTGTGAATGTGCTGGACAACTTTGAGAAAATCTGCTCCGACCTCAACATTGGTTTGCCTGCAGAAATTGAAGCCCGGCAGAAGCAGTACGAGTATTACCGAGATAAGCTCTTGACATTTGCAGAAACCGGCAACACAATTTTGAGCAGAGCAGAGCAGAGCAGAGCAGAGCAGAGCAGAGCAGAGCAGAGCAGAGCAGAGCACTGATTAAGCTCATGCAGTATGTGTTTGGCTATGTGAGAATCTCTTTAGGTGATATTGGCTCTATCTGTATGTGTAAGCGTATTTTGAAGAGCCAGACAAATACGGTGAGCGGTGTTCCGTTCTATAAAATTGGAACTTTTGGAAAAAAAGCAGATGCCTATATTTCGCAGGAAACATTTAACGAATATCGGTCGAAGTATAATTTTCCGAAAAAAGGCGATGTGCTGATTTCTGCGGCGGGAACGATTGGCAGAACAGTCGTTTATGACGGAAAACCGTCATATTTCCAAGATTCCAACATCGTTTGGATTGATAACGATGAAAGTGTGGTCTTGAATGGTTATCTTCGCTACTGCTATGAACTGAAACCGTGGAAAGCATCTGAGGGTGGAACGATTCCGAGATTGTACAATGACAATATTGCAAAGGCTGTGATTGCAGTACCGTCTATTGAGGAACAGAAGCGCGTTGTTTCTATCCTTGATCGCTTTGATGCTATCTGCAATGATTTGACTAGCGGCCTGCCCGCAGAGATTGAAGCAAGACAAAAGCAGTATGAGTATTACAGGGATAAACTGCTGACGTTCAAAGAAAGAGGATGATGAGGTGACAACAGAGCAAGTTATATTGAGTGCGATTTTAACATTGACGGCATCCATTCTGACAGCATTTCTGACTTCTAAAATTACGCGAGATAATGAAATGCGAAAAATAATACATCAAAAAAGATTGGAGCTTTACCTTGAAGTTTTTGAACAGGTAGAGTTACTATTAAAAGATTGGAAAAAGATATTCGACAAAGAATACTTTGAAAAGATAGCATCATACAAGTCAAGAATAAAGTTGCTCGCTTCTGAAAAAACGACAAAAGAGTATAAAAAGTATTATGAGGTGCTGCGTACATCTGTAAATGAATACAAAAAGTTCAAAGACGACAATGATCCAGATTGGGCAGAGGATATGTACGAAGAAGATGAAGATGGCACAATATATCAAATATACTATCCCACAGATGAGGATTATAGCGAATATAGATATAAGATAGATTGCTATGAGAAAGAGCAAAAGAAACGTATGCCCTTAATGAGAGAGTATATTCAGAAAATAGTAGATGCAATGAGAACAGACTTGGGAAGTAATTTGGATAAGGAGAGCGCAATATATGATTTCGTTCAACGTTGTCGCAAGCACGAGTGAAGATACCGTTGTTGCCACCTATGAACCCTCCAAGGTGCGTTCTGACAGCTACCAAAGTGAGGCGGAACTGGAAAAAGAGTTTATCCGGCTGCTGTGCGAGCAGGGCTATACCTATCTGCCGCTGCATACCGAGGATGAACTGATTGCTAACCTCCGCAGCCAGTTGGAAGAGCTGAACCACTACCAGTTTTCCGATACGGAGTGGCAGCAGTTTTTCAGTGATGTAATTGCCAACCCCAACGAGCATATTCCCGAAAAGACCCGAAAGATTCAGGAAGACAATGTACAGGTGCTGCACCGGGATGATGGCAGCTCCAAAAATATCACGCTGATCGACAAGAAGAACATCCACAACAACCGCCTGCAGGTCATCAACCAGTATGAAGTGAAGCAGGCAGACGGCGCACGGCATGATAACCGCTACGATGTGACGATTTTGGTCAACGGCTTTCCGCTGGTTCATGTGGAACTGAAGCGGCGCGGGGTGGCCATCCGGGAGGCGTTCAACCAGATCAACCGCTATCAGCGGGATTCGTTCTGGGCGGGCTGTGGTTTGTACGAGTATGTGCAGATTTTTGTGATCTCCAACGGCACAAATACCAAGTACTACTCCAACAGCACCCGCTACAATGCCATCAAGGATACCAAACACGGCAAGACGAAAAAGGAAAAGACCAGCAATAGCTTTGAATTTGCCTCCTACTGGGCCGATGCGAATAACCATGTGCTGACGGATCTGATCGACTTTACCCGGACCTTCTTTGCAAAGCACACGATTCTGAGCGTGCTGACCCGGTATTGCATCTTTACCTCAGAAAAGATGCTGATGGTGATGCGCCCATATCAGATCACGGCAACCGAGAGGATATTGAACCGCATCGAAATCGCCAACAACTACAAAAAGTATGGCAGCATTGAGGGCGGTGGCTACATCTGGCACACCACTGGCTCCGGCAAGACGCTGACCTCCTTCAAAACGGCACGGCTGGCATCGCAGCTAACCTACATCGACAAGGTACTGTTTGTGGTAGATCGCAAGGACTTGGACTATCAGACCATGAAGGAATATGACCGCTTTGAGAAGGGAGCGGCAAACTCCAACACCAGCACCACGATTCTGAAACGCCAGTTGGAAAACCCGGAAGCACATATCATCATTACCACCATCCAGAAGCTGGCGACCTTCATCAAGAAAAATCCGGGGCATGAGGTCTACCAGAAGCACGTTGTGATCATCTTTGACGAGTGCCACCGCAGCCAGTTCGGTGATATGCACAAGGCCATTGTCCACAATTTCAAAAAGTACCACCTGTTCGGCTTTACTGGAACGCCGATTTTTGCAGTCAACGCAGGAACTTCTACTGACCCACGTTATTTTACCACGGCGCAGACGTTCGGCGACCAACTGCACACCTATACCATCGTTGATGCCATCAACGATAAGAATGTGCTGCCATTCCGTGTAGATTACATCAAGACGATGGATGCAGAGCCAGACATGGACGATAAACAGGTTTGGGATATCGATCGGGAAAAGGCGTTCATGGCACCCAAGCGTATTTCTCTGGTGACTAAGTACATCCTTGACCACTTTGACCAGAAAACCTATCGGGGAGACAAATCGTATGAGTTTAATCTGCTGACGAATGTGGCAGAGGTGGCCTCTGCCCAGCGTGGTGCGGTGGATGAAATCAAGCAAAAACAGCGCGTCAGCGGTTTTAATTCGATTTTCTGCGTGGCATCTGTGCCGATGGCAAAGCTGTATTATCAGGAGTTCAAAAGGCAGATGGCGGCAGACCCGACCAAGCAGCTGCGGATTGCCACCATTTACAGCTATGGAGCCAACGAAGCGGAAACGGATGGCATTCTGGACGAGGAAAACCCGGAAGATACCTCCAACCTTGACCAGAGCAGCCGGGATTTTCTGGACGCAGCCATTCAAGATTACAACGAGATGTTCCACACGAACTACTCGACGGATGGTGAACTGTTCCAGAATTACTACAAAGATGTATCGCTCCGCATGAAGAACAAGGAACTTGACCTGCTGATCGTGGTCAATATGTTCCTGACGGGCTTCGATGCCACGACCCTGAATACCCTTTGGGTGGACAAGAACCTGAAGATGCACGGTCTGATTCAGGCGTTCAGCCGGACGAACCGTATCTTGAACAGCATCAAGACCTTTGGCAATATCGTCTGCTTCCGCAATCTGCAAAAGCGGGTAGATGCGGCAATTTCGCTGTTTGGAGATAAAAATGCGGGCGGCATCGTTCTGTTGCGCAAATATGCAGACTATTACCACGGCTATACGGATGAGCAGGGAAAATACCATCAGGGCTATACGGACATGATCGATGACCTGACGCAGAAGTTCCCACTGACAGAGCCGCAGATCATCGGAGAGCAGAACCAGAAGGACTTTATCGTGCTGTTTGGTGCACTGCTGCGGATGCGGAACTTGCTGTCTTCCTTTGATGATTTCAAGGGCAACGAACTGATCTCTGAACGGGATTTACAGGACTATTTGGGCCGCTATCAGGATTTGCGGGATGAATGGCGTAACAAGAGGCACGATGAAACCAAAGAGGATATCACGGATGATGTGGTGTTCGAGGTGGAGCTGATTCGGCAGGTCGAAATTAACATTGACTACATTCTGATGCTGGTCAAAAAGTACCATGACACCCATTGCGATGACAAAGAGGTGCTCATCACGATTCGCAAGGCGATTGATGCCAGCCCGGAACTGCGCAGCAAAAAGCAGCTGATTGAAACGTTTATTGCAGGGGTCAACGATGTGGATGATGTGATGGCAGAGTGGAACACCTATGTGTCCGAACAGCGGGAGAAAGAGCTTGCAAAGATCATCCAAGAGGAAAAGCTGAAGGAGCCGGAGACACGCAAATATCTGGCCAATGCGTTCCGTGACGGTGAGATCAAGACCGTGGGCACCGATATTGACAAGCTGATGCCGCCTGTTTCCCGCTTTGGCGGCGGTGGCCGTGCGCAGAAGAAGCAAGGCGTGATCGATAAGTTGAAGAGCTTCTTTGATAAGTTCTTTGGGATTGGCGGAAGCTCGATGGCAGAGGAAGACAACAAATAATGTTTAATATCGTGTGTTCGTGAGCAGAAAAATAACTTCTTACGCTCCAGGGAGAATATTACCCTGAAATTAAAACAAAGTTGCTTGTGGAGGGATGTCTATGAAATTGTTCACAAGTAAAATGCTCGAACGATTGATGGGCGAACAAAAGAAAAAGTCGGAAGGACTGCTGCCAGAAATTATCAAGCGGTTGATCCGAAGCAGTTGCCCGGATTATTCATATATTCGTGCACCAGAGGAAGATGATATTTGGGCGCCGGGATATGATGGAATCGTGGATAACGGAACAAAAACGCCTTATGTGGCACAGGGAACAAGCGTGTGGGAATTTGGAACCAATGCGGATTCCTTGGAAAAAATCAACAGCGATTATGGAAAACGCACGACCTGTCCGCTTGGAGTGAAAAAATCAGATACTACTTTCTATCTCGTAGTGCCTAAAGTATGGGCATACAATATATCACTTACAGAGTGGGAGGCGGAACACCGAGATGAATGGAAAGCAGTCTATGTATATGACGCATCTGTTTTGTGCGATTGGCTTAACTCGGAACCGGCGGTTTGTGCATGGCTAATACAAAACTATCTGGAAAATGAAGCGGTGGAAATAGATTCTGTTGCGCATGCATGGGAGCAGTTTGTACAAAGGACAAACCCTCCGCTTAATCAGGCAATGTTCCAAATCGGTAGGGAAGAGCAGCTGGAGGCTTTCCGCAAAAAGGTGAATGAAAAGATATGCCGTGTGGCGGCAGAATCCCGAATCGAAGCATATGGATTCTGCTTGGCTGCGCTGATACAAGATTCGGCATTGGCCGAACAGGTGACTGTTATTTGTAGTGAAACGACATATCATCAGCTGGATGACTTATGCGAAAACGCATATTTCCTGTTGAAGTTTCCGTATAACGGGCAGGTATCAGGGCGTAACCGAACAATTCTCTGCGAGGGAAAAGGCACTGCGAAAAAGGATGCAATTCGATTGCTTCCACGATGGAAAACGCAGTATCTTCAGGCGTTGCAGAAGATGGGTGTCGACAGCGCAAATGCTGACGAACTTTATAGTTATACGCATGGAAATCTTCCAGCACTCATCCGAAAAATTCCGGGAAATGAAGCTGATCTACAGCCTGAATGGATGAGTGCGGCAGATATTGATTTGTTGCAACCGCTTGTACTTCTACGACACTACAATATTTTAGACGAGAAAGAGAAACAGCTGGTTGCACGATTGGCTGAAACACCATATCCTGTAGTGGAACGAAAATATGAGGAACTATTGCGGATAGATGACAGCCCAATCAAAAAAGCTGGGGCGTGGTATCAAATCGTCAATGATGAAGAAGCGTGGCTGGCACTGAACATAGACATAGAAAGTGCCATGGGGCAGCGGATGCATCAGGAAATCCGTGCGGCACTCTCCTGCACAGATGCAGCACAAAATCATAGAAGGTATGGTGTTCTTCAACGGTTGCTTAAAAATTACATTTGTTTTGCGGAGACTGGGTCAGATCAAAATATGATTGATGCTCAGGTGAGGGAAATTCTTTCCTTTTTTCATAAAGATGATTGTAAAGAGAGCCTGATAAAGGAACTTCGAATCCTTGCTGAAGCAGCACCGGAAGCTGTACTTGAATTTTTGAAGAAAGAACAGCTGGATGGACGAAATGAAGTCCTCTGGACGCTAGATACTTTAATAGAACGGGAGAATACATGTCTTTCGGCTTGTCAAATACTGTGTCGGCTGGCATTGCAAGGAAAACAGAATGGTAAAGAGTCGAAACAGCATCTGTTAGATGCACTTTGCTTATGGAGCTCTCATACGGCGCTGACTCTTGAAGAAAAAAAGGTTCTGACAATTCAGATAATTCAGCAAAAGCCAGATTTTGGAGTGGAGTTCGGCATTGAACTACTCTGTAAAACCTCACTGATTCGAGGACATCGCCGAGGAAAGAAGGAACGACCCGCTCAATTAATCCCAGAACAAGAATTGTTTGAAGCTTACGATGAAATCACACGAGCTGTTTATCGTACAGCACTACAGAAGAAATGGCTTGAGCAAATAGAAAACCTGTTGAAAGAGTATCGTCGGCTGGGACAGGATGTTCTACTGGAGATGGCAGAGCAGTTTGATGCAGCGCAATTCTCATCAACAGAATTACAACCGATGCAGTATTGGTTAAGAACTGAGCTTTGTGATAGTAAAGAATATGGTTGGACAGAATGGATAGAAGTTCTGAAAACATGGATACGCTGCACGGAATCCAGTGATCCGGTGGAAAAATTCGGATGGATATTTCTGGAATGGCACTGCTTGCCTATGGAAGAGCTTTTAGACAATCAAGAAGAAAAGAACTGGAAGAGGGAAGAAGAGGAAAGGGAACGCATTCGAGCGGAGAAATTTGCAGCACTGAAAATAGAATTTGGAATGGACGCAGTGTTGCGGTTACTGGAAACGATGAGGAATCAGCACGCATGGGGTGTATTTCTTGCTAAAAACACTACATGTGAAGAATTTGCGAAGGTAGCTGAAGCAATTCGAAAACAAGAAAAACAACAGCTGTTGGCTGGCTTTTTCGATCAAGGGGATTTTCAAGAAGCATCTGCTGTCTTTGAAAAAATGTCAGAAAATGAAAAACTTCGGCTATTGTCTACGTTGCAGCGTGAAGAAATTGACTCATGGCTGACAACGCGGGAGAGAGAACAGACGTATTGGGCGAATCAGGATATGAGGTGGTCCTACAACGAGCGAAGATACAAGAAACTGCTGCAGTACCATCCGGGAGGAATCTTACTTTACCTGTATGGCAATAGTGGCCAGGTTGAGCACTTGTTTGATTTATTTAGGAGAGTATTTGAGGCAATTGCTGAACAGGGAGTCAATGCGGAGGAAAGGGGATACCTTTCTGGTATTGTCCGCAGAGTGGATGAGCAATATTATACTGATGAATGGGCTAAGTGTTGTCTACTACTCTATAAAAAGGAGTTGCTGCAGAAACTTCCTCTGTGTTTGCGGCGACTCTTCTTTAGGCATCCGGAGAAAATGAAAATGTTTTTGGAAGAGAATCCTTCAAGATTGTTTGATGTAGAAAACGACTATTATCTGCCCGAGGAGGCGTATCAGGACAAACGGGCATTTGACTGCTGGGCTGAATGTTTATATGAGGAGTTTCCAGAGATTTTAGGCTATATTATGGGAAAAAGCTGTAATGGAAAAGACGGTGCTTTTCCGCATGAATTTATCCGAGAGTTTTTGGAAAAACAGCAGAATGAGAAATTGACGAAAGTGGTAGTTTATGGAAAGTTTAATTCCCGTGGTGCACGAATTGTACAGGATGGTCGAAACCTTTATGAACAAGCAAAGTGTTATCAAGCACAGGCACGGGAACTGGAATTGAGGTTTCCACAGAGTGCAGAGATTCTCCGACAGCTAGCTAAATGGCTGGAATCAGAAGCTCAGCATGATCAGCTAGAAGCAGAGATTGTACCTTAAAGAAATAATAAGGATCTCCCTGCTGAAAAAGCAGTTGCATCTTAAACGTAAATACGTTATAATACTCACAGAACTTCCGCTGGCTATGTGATACTATCCTGATACTAAAAAATCAGCAAGCCACATCTAGCACAGCAATCTCATGGAAAAGCGAACATTCAAGAATAGCATTACTAAACAAATTTGTTTAGTAAGAATCCGAACTTACCGAGCTCGAGTAATCCCTTATAGCACCAACACCCCAGAAGGTCCTTCAAAAACGAAACCTTCCGGGGTGTTTTTATCTTCCAGCACGATCAAACAAGCCGTAACATTCAAAGTGGTTCCTATATCAGCGCAAACGCTAAGCATTTTGACCGTAGCATTTTACACAAAAAAAGCCCGAAACCCCTTCCTTCTCCGCCCACAGGGGAGTATAATAGAATCTGTTGTTTGCAAAATAGGAAAGGGGAAGTATCAACTATGGAATCGAAGCAGAGGCTTTTGGAGCCGCAGCTCGTCCAAACAGGAAGGGCGGATCAGTTCAGCCGCAAGGTGTTCTGCGACGGAATGCGGGACGGCGTGCCCATTGCACTGGGCTACTTTGCGGTATCGTTTTCGCTGGGCATCGCGGCGCGCAAGGCGGGTTTTACGCCGTTTCAGGGGTTTCTTGTCAGCCTGCTGAACAATGCCTCCGCAGGAGAATATGCCGCATTTGCGTTGATCATGGCAAACGCCACCTATTTTGAGGTGGCGGTCATTACGCTGATCGCCAATGCGCGGTATCTGCTGATGAGCTGTGCACTGGCACAGCGCTTTGCGCCGGAAACGCCCTTCTGGCATCGGCTGCTCATCGGCTATGATGTCACGGACGAACTGTTCGGCATTACTATCGCCCGCCCGGGCAACCTGAATCCGTACTATACCTATGGCGCTATCCTGCTGGCGGCACCGGCTTGGGCTTCCGGTACGGCGCTGGGCATTATTGCGGGCAATCTGCTGCCGCTGCGGGTGGTCAGCGCCCTGAGTGTGGCGCTGTACGGAATGTTTTTGGCTATCATCATCCCGCCGGCTCGCAAAGACCGGATCGTTGCGGTGCTGGTCGTCATCAGCTTTGCGCTGAGCTTTCTGTGCAGCTATCTGCCGGGCATCTCGGCACTCTCCGAGGGTACCCGCACCATTCTTTTAACGGTGGCGATCTCCGGCGCAGCAGCGGTGCTGTTCCCGGTCAGGCAGGAGGAAAACGAAGATGACGCATAACAATTATATCTATATTGCGGTCATGGCGCTGGTGTCCTATGCCATCCGCATCCTGCCGCTGACGCTGATCCGCAAACCGATCAAAAACCGCTTTATCCAGTCGTTTTTGTACTATGTGCCCTATGTAACGCTGGCTGTGATGACCTTTCCGGCCATCATTCAGGCAACGCAGAGCCCGGCAGCAGGTGCTGTTGCATTGGTAGTTGGTATTGCCGCCGCATGGTTTGGCGCAAGCCTGTTTCAGGTGGCTGCGGGCTGCTGCGCCGTGGTGTTCGTGCTGGAATTTTTTATCTGATGCCTTATTGCGGGAGAACAAAATGAAGAAGATCCTTGTAACCGGTGCAGGCGGCTTTGTGGGCTCCCGCGTGGTGCAGCAATGGGCGGGGCATTACGAGCTGTGCACCTTTCCTAAAGGCTTTCTGGCAACAGCAGGGGAGGACGCCGTGCGGCAGGTAGTTTTGCAGCAGCGCCCGGATGTCATTCTGCACACTGCCGCCATTTCGGATACCGGCTACTGCGCCGGCCACCCGGAGCAGGCTTACCGCGCCAATGTGGAACTGTCGGTCTGGCTTGCCCGGGCGGCAGCTGAGATCGGCGCAAAGCTGGTGGCTTTCAGCTCGGATCAGGTCTATGCCGGTGTGGAGCAGTCCGGCCCGCTGCCGGAAACGATTCCGTTAAAGCCTGCCAATGTGTATGGGCAGGGTAAGCTGGAAATGGAGCAGCGGGTGCAGGCGCTCTGCCCGGGTGCCGTATTGCTGCGCGCCACATGGATGTACGACCTGCCGGGCTACCAGCTGCCCATCCGAGGCAATCTACCACTGAACCTTTTGCGTGCCGCACAGCGGGGGGAATCCGTCCGCTTTTCTGTCCCTGTCTCTTATACACATCTCCGAGCCCACGAGACTGCAGCTAATCTCG
>ENA-OYAB01000094-OYAB01000094.1-human-gut-metagenome-genome-assembly--contig:-NODE-94-length-20404-cov-4.588088_pt1 | contig 20404 bp, 19 predicted proteins | sample MGYA00243422_ERZ652808 | MGnify/ENA primary metagenome ERZ652808 (study PRJEB26926, sample SAMN06164543) | human gut metagenome | biome: ENVO:00009003; feature: ENVO:2100002; material: ENVO:00002003...
GACAGGCCGGCAGGCCGGTCCGGTCGCATTGCGAAAATAGCGGATGAAGTGTCGGCGGCAGTGCGGAGTCGTAATAAATCGTCGTCGGATACGATCGATTGTATGCGTTTTTTTTGTACTTTTGTAACTCGGGGAGAAGACGATGCGGATCGACCGCGGAATCGGGGCCGTTCCGTTTCCGCCCGTGCGGTCGTCTGCGCCGGAATTCTGCAAAATGCTAAAATAGATAAAACGTTATGAAAACACTACGAATCGTAGAATTGATCAAGTCGGATGCGGTCGATTGCGATGTGACCGTCAAGGGGTGGGTGCGTACCAAGCGCGGCAACAAGAACGTCGCCTTCATCGCCCTGAACGACGGTTCGTGCGTGGCGAGCATTCAGGTGGTCGTCGAGCTGGCGAAGTTCGACGACGAGACGATGCGTCAGATCGCCACGGGCGCCTGCATCCGTGTCGACGGCCGGCTCGTGAAGTCGCCCGGCGAGGGCCAGGGCGTCGAGGTGCAGGCCTCTTCGATCGAGATTTACGGCACGGCCGACCCTGCGACCTATCCGTTGCAGAAAAAGGGCCATTCGCTCGAATTCCTGCGCGACATCGCCTACCTGCGTCCGCGTACCAATACGTTCGGCGCGGTGCTGCGCATCCGTCACGCCATGGCCTTCGCCATCCACAAGTTCTTCAACGACCGCGGCTTCTACTACTGGAACTCGCCGCTCATCACGGCCTCCGACTGCGAGGGTGCGGGCGCCATGTTCCAGGTGACGACGCTCGATCTGAACAATCCGCCCCGCACCGAGGACGGGCGGATCGACTATTCGCAGGATTTTTTCGGCAAACCCTGCAACCTGACCGTATCGGGACAGCTCGAAGGCGAGCTGGGCGCGTTGTCGCTGGGGCGCATCTACACCTTCGGCCCCACGTTCCGTGCCGAGAATTCCAACACGCCGCGCCACCTCTCGGAGTTCTGGATGATCGAGCCGGAGATGGCCTTTTGCGACCTGAATGGCTACATGGACAACGCCGAGGCCATGATCAAGTACGTCATCCGCTATGTGCTGGACAACTGCCCGGACGAGATGGCCTTCTTTAACCAGTTCATCGACAAGGGTCTTGTCGAGCGTCTGGAGCTGGTGGCAAACAGCGAGTTCGCCCGCATCAGCTACACCGAGGCGATCGAAATTCTGAAAAAGAACAACAAGAAGTTCCAGTACCCCGTGGAGTGGGGCGTGGATATCCAGACCGAGCACGAGCGCTACCTGACCGAGGTGGTGTACAAAAAGCCGGTCTTTGTCACCGACTACCCCAAGGAGATCAAGAGCTTCTACATGAAGCAGAACGCCGACGGCAAGACCGTGGCTGCAGCAGATATGCTGGTGCCCGGCATCGGCGAGCTGATCGGCGGCAGCCAGCGTGAAGAGGACTACGGCAAGCTGGTGGCCCGCATGGACGAGCTGGGCATGGACAAGACCAACTACGAGTGGTACCTGAACCTGCGCAAGTTCGGCGGCGTGGAGCACGCAGGCTACGGCTTGGGCTTTGAGCGTATGATCATGTACCTCACCGGCATCCAGAACATCCGTGACGTGCTGCCCTTCCCCCGCACCGCATACGGCTTCTGAGAAGCACGCATACTGTAATCAAAGAAAGCCGCCGCCTCTGCGGCGGCTTTCTTGTTCTTCATTTTTCAACAAGGAGCACAAAACAAGTGGAAAACATTTCGCCCGCCCTCTTGGAGTGGTTTTACAAAAACCGCCGCAGCCTGCCCTTCCGGGAGGACCCCACCCCCTACCATGTGTGGCTCAGCGAGGTGATGCTGCAGCAGACCCGGGTGTCGGCGGTGCTGCCGTATTACTACCGCTTTCTGGAGGAGCTGCCGGATATCCCTGCGCTTGCCGCCTGCGAGGAGGAAAAGCTGCATAAGCTGTGGGAGGGGCTGGGCTATTACAGCCGGGTGCGCAACCTGCAAAAGGCTGCAAAGCTCGTCTGTGCGCAGTACGGCGGGCAGCTGCCCGCCGACTACGCCGCCCTGCGGGCGCTGCCCGGCATCGGGGAGTACACCGCCGGGGCCATTGCGTCCATCAGCTTCGGCCTTCCTGTGCCCGCCGTGGACGGCAATGTGCTGCGGGTGTTTTCCCGCCTGTATAATGACCCCGGAGTTATTACAGAACCGACGGTAAAAAAGGCCTTTACCGCCCGGGTCATGGAGCATCAGCCGCCGGAAAAGGCCGGGGATTACAATCAGGCGCTGATGGAGCTGGGCGCGCTGGTCTGTGTGCCCAACGGCGCACCTTTGTGCGGGCAGTGCCCGCTGGCAGAAGTCTGCCTTGCCCGGGCGGCGGGCACCACCGCCCAGCTGCCCCAGAAGGCAAAGCCCAAGCCCCGCAAGATTGTGCCGGTAACGCTGGCGCTTGTGGAAAGCCCGGCGGGCTTTCTGGTGCAGCAGCGGCCGGAAAAAGGCCTGCTGGCCGGGCTGTGGCAGCCGGTCTTGTGGGAGGGCGAGCATCTTTTGCAGGCCGAGGTGATGGCGCGGCTTGCGGCACTGGGGCTGGACACCGGCACGGCAGCTCCCGCCGCCCTGCCCGCCGCAAAGCACATCTTTACCCACATCGAGTGGCTCATGTCCGGGGTACAGCTGCACGTTCCGGTGCAGAGTGCCCCGGCGGGCTATGTCTGGGCAAGCCGGGAGCAGCTGCGCACCACCTACGCCCTGCCCGGGGCGTTCCGGGCGTATAAGCCGCTGTTGCTGTGATATTGGCAATTTGCTGTAATGAACCGCGCCAAAACCGGCACACTGCCCAAACTGTGCCCCGCAGCACCTTCGGGGCGTGAAAATTAGGGTGCAACGGTTGTAATTTTGGGCGGGAGCGGGTATAATAAAAGCTACAAAGCGGCGCTGATCGCCGTTTGCATCAAGATCCTTTTGCGGGACGCCCGCTGGAAAAATCAAGCTGAAACAACGTTTCAACTGCAAAAAGGAGTGTACTGAATCTATGAAAAAATCTTGCTTGGTCGCTGTGATCGCTGTTCTGGCTGCTGTGGCTGGTGCGCTGGCTGCTGTGGCTGTTTATCTGCGCCGCCGTGAGAAGGAGCTGGACGAGTACGAGCGTCTGCTGTTCGGCGAGGATACCGCCGCCCCCGCTGAGGAAGAGCCTGCTGAGGCCGAAGACGAGGCTGCAGAAGAGGCTGCTCCCGCTGAGGATACTGCCGAATAACGCGGGCCGAAACAGAACAAAATGACGAAGGGCGCACCGGCAGTCTGTAACAGGGCTGTGCCGGTGCGCCTTTTTATACCCTCTCAGGCGCTTGCGCCCAAACTTTAGGAGGAGAGTACATATGAAGCGGCTTTTGTTATGGCTCATCGGCGTCGCGCTGGGCGTCGTGGTGCTGCTTGCGGCGGTGCTGGGCGTGAGTTATTCGTTCACCTCGGAGGGCGCGAAGCCCGCGTCTGAGGTGCAGTTCGCCGGGCAGGAGCTTGAGCCCAACGGCTGGTGCTGGCAGGTGCCGCTGCTGGGCGGGCAGGTGGATAAAGTCTTTGCCAGCCCCCGCACCCTCACGGTGCAGAAGCTTGGCGTCCTCTACGACGCCCACCCGGCCTTCGCCCTGCCCGAGTGGTACAGCTACGGTCCGCTGACCATCACCGACAGCGCGGGCAATGTGGTCTTCGAGGGGACTGCGGCCACCTACGACGATTTTTTGTTCCCGGCCAACGGCGACTATAAGGCCGAGCTGACCGTCTGGCGTCTGCCGGAAAATATGCTGGCCACCCAGTTCGAGGGCGGCAGCACCGGCGAGCTGCGGCAGGACGTCCGGCTCGAAAAGCCCGCGAAGCCCATCGGTTGGTATTATTACTCTTTCCGCTTTACGCTGCAGGCAAGCGCCGAGGTGGAGCTTTCCGCCGAACGGATGGAGCAGGGCGGCACGGTGGCCGCGGCTTTCACCGGCATGGTGGGCGAGACAGCTCCCACGGTGGAAACAGACCTGGGCAATGTGCAGGCTGTCCGTCTGGGCAGCGGGTGGCGCGCCTATATCCCGGCGGCCTACAATGCCGCTGCCGGTGCGCACGAAGTGACCTTTACCGTGGGCGGCGAGACGGTGGTGAAGAACATCACCGTCATCCCGAAGGACTTCGGCGCGGTTGAAATCGAAGCCGAACCGGAAGCCTCCGAAGCTGCCAACACCGAGTTCCGCAACGCCGTCTGGCCCCTCTATGAGCAGCCAGCCCGCGAAAAGCTGTGGAGCGGCGGCTTCGCCTGCCCGGCGGAGAATTATATGACCCTCGTGGACTTCGGCCAGACCAAAGTCACCGGCGGCAAGCAGGGCAGCAAATCGAACTCCACGAAACTCTACACCATCCCGGGCGACCCCTGCCGCGCCCCCGCCAACGGCGTCGTGGTGCTGGCCCGGAACCTTGCCCTCACCGGCAACACCGTCGTCATCGACCACGGCTGCGGGATGCGCAGCTACCTCTACGGGCTGGATGCTCTCTCGGTGAGCGAGGGCCAGAGCGTGGAGCGCGGGCAGGCCGTGGGCGCATTGGGCGAAGACCTGACCATGGACTTCAAGCTCGGCAGCAAGAGCATCAATCCGTGGCTGCTCTTCCAGACCAGCGGCGGGCTGTTCTGGAAAGAAAATGGATAAACAAAAGGGACTGTTGCACTGCAACAGTCCCTTTTGTTATAGAAAGCCTCAGGAAATGGCGTCCACGTCCCACTTCATCTGGACGGCGTCGGCGCCTTCCAGTGCGATGTGGAGCGCACCGGCGTTGTCGATGGCCTGCTCCGGCGTCCGTGCGCCGCACAGAACGTGCAGGCCGGGGATCATCCGGGCCGTCAGGGCGATGACCAGCTGCGCCTTGGTGCAGTGGTACTTCTCGCAGAGGTCAGACCAGCTGTCCAGCAGCCGGATGGCCTGTATCCGACGGGCGGGCTGGAAGCAGGGGTTCGTGTTCCGGGTGCTGCCCTCAGGGTAGGTGGTGTCCATGGTCACCTTGCCGGTGAGCAGGCCCTGCTCCAAGGGAGAATAAGCCTGAATGGATACGCCCAGCTCCTTGCAGGTGGGCAGCAGCTGCTTCTCGATGCGGCGGGTCAGCAGGCTGTACTTTTCCTGAATGACATCCAGCTGGCCGTATTTGCAGTAGCCGCGGATGAACTCAGCGGTGGTGTTGGACGCGCCGATGGCACGAATTTTGCCCTGCTCCTTGAGCTTCATCATGGCTTCGACGGTCTCTTCCAGCGGGAAGATGTTCAGGTCGGGCGTCTGCCAGTGGGTGTAGAGCACGTCCAGATGGTCGGTGCCGAGACGGCGCAGGCTGTCTTCCACATCCTCGATGATGCTCTTGGCCGACAGGTCGCGGTAGGTCTGCACGCCGTCCACCACCTTGTGGAGAACGGGGCTTTCGTGCCGCCACTCGAGGCCGCACTTGGTGGAGAGGATGACCTTGTCCCGGTCGATGTGGCGCAAAGCTTCGCCCACCACCTCTTCGCTGTGGTAAAGGCCGTAGATGGGGGCGGTGTCTATCCAGGTGATGCCCTGCTCCACGGCAGTCTCGATGGCTTTTACCGACAGGGCGTCGTCGTTGTCGCCCCACCAGCTGCCGCCGCCGATGGCCCAGGTGCCAAGCCCCAGAAATGGTGCAGAGAGGCCGCTTTTGCCAATGTTACGTTTTTCCATAAATCGTTACCTTCTTTTCCGGCAGCGCCCCGCGAAGGGGGGTGTTGTCGCTGACTGGTATATATTGTTGCATTTTAGATTTATTCCAAAAAGAGCTGCCATGCAGGTCTTCTGCACAGCAGCTCTTGGGAACCTGTAACTTAAATATTGCCAAATTCGCTCAGCTTTAACGTCTCATTGTGCGTTTCAGCCCAGCGGATAGCCCAATCGGAGGTGAACAGGAGCAGGCGGTTGCCCTTCATGTCCTCGACGGCCTTGGTGTCGCTGGTGAGGTCGAGGTCACGCAGGACGTAAGTGTCGGGGTCGTTCTGGATCCAGCGCAGCTGCTCGAAGGGAAGCTGCTGCATCCGGATCTCGACGTTGTACTCGGTGTTCAGACGGTACTCCAGCACTTCCAGCTGCAGCACGCCGACCACGCCGACCACCACTTCTTCCATGCCGCCGCCCACTTCGCGGAAGATCTGGATGGCACCCTCCTGCGCGATCTGCTCCATGCCCTTCACGAACTGCTTGCGCTTCATGGTGTCCTTCTGCTCAATGCGGGCAAAGTGCTCCGGGGAGAAGGTGGGGATGCCCGCGAACTGGACCTTCTTTTTGCCGGTGCACAGGGTGTCGCCGATGGAGAAGATGCCCGGGTCAAACAGGCCGATGATGTCGCCGGCGTAGGCCTCGTCCACGATGGCGCGGTCCTGCGCCATCAGCTGGGTGCCGGTGGCCAGCTTGATGTTCTTGCCCTCCTGCACATGGTAGGCCTCCATGCCGCGCTCGAACTTGCCGGAGCAGATGCGCATAAAGGCAATGCGGTCGCGGTGGGCCTTGTTCATGTTGGCCTGAATTTTAAAGATGAAAGCGGAGAACTCGTCCCGGCAGGGGTCCACCGGCTCGCCGGTCAGGCTGTCCACGCGGGCCAGCGGGGCGGAGGTGAGCCGCAGGAAGTTTTCAAGGAAGGGCTCCACGCCGAAGTTGGTCAATGCAGAGCCGAAGAACACGGGGCTCAGCTCACCGCGCAGCACCTTGTCCAGATCAAACTCCTCGGCAGCGCCGTCCAGCAGTTCGATCTCGTCCACCAGCTGCTGGTGCAGGTAGGGGGTCAGCAGCTCGTCCAGTGCGGGGTCGCCCAGCTCGGCCTCGGTCTCGCTGACCTTCTTCACGCCGTTGGCGCGTCCATCGCTGGAAAAAGCCAGCACCTTGCGTGCGTTGCGGTCGAACACGCCCTTGAACTCCTTGCCGCAGCCGATGGGCCAGTTCATGGGGTAGGTCTTGATGCCCAAAATCTCCTCAATGTTCTCCATCAGCTCAAAGGGGTCGCGGGCTTCGCGGTCCATCTTGTTGATGAAGGAAAAAATGGGGATATGGCGCAGGGTGCACACCTTGAACAGCTTGATGGTCTGGGCCTCAACGCCCTTTGCGGCGTCGATGACCATGACGGCAGAGTCTGCCGCCATCAGGGTGCGGTAGGTATCCTCCGAGAAGTCCTGATGGCCGGGGGTATCCAGAATGTTCACGCACTTACCGGCGTAGTTGAACTGCAGCACCGAAGAGGTAACCGAGATACCACGCTGCTTTTCAATGTCCATCCAGTCGGACACGGCGTGCTTGGCGCTCTGCTTGCCCTTGACGGAGCCAGCCTGATTGATGGCTCCACCGTACAGCAGCAGCTTTTCGGTAAGGGTGGTCTTACCTGCGTCGGGGTGGCTGATGATGGCGAACGTCCTGCGGCGTTCGATCTCTTCACGATTTGTCATAGATGATATTTCTCCTGAAATGGATGGAACTTCTTCCGGCATCGCTGCGCGATGCCGGAAGAAGCATTTTTACACATACGCACTTTATTCTATACGAAAACGCGTGATAATGCAAGGGTTTTCGTTATTTTTTCAGGATCAGGCAGGGCAGAGGGGCAGTTTCGGCCCAATTGGCAAAATCACACACCAGAACGGTGAAACTTTTCAGTGGAAGTGCACGCAGAAAACGCAGCACCGCCTGTTTTTCGTCCGAGCCGATGACTGCCCCGCTGTACAGGATGGCGCTCACGATGCCGCCGGGGCGCACCGCCTGCAGCGCCGCCTGCAAGGCGGGGATGCTGCTCTGCGCGGTGGAGAATACCGCATGGTCCGCCCCCGGCAGCCAGCCAAAGTTGAACATGACTGCATCGGCAGTGCCGGGCTGCACATACTGTAATAAGTCGGCGTGGCTGCCGCAGATAAGGCTGTACCGCTCGGCGGGCACATTTGCCTGTTCCAACCGGGTGCGGGTGGAGCGGATGGCTTCGGGCTGCACGTCAAAGGCCAGCACCCGCCCGGCGGGGGCGGTCAGCCCGCACAGAAAGGTGGTGTCGCCGCCGTTGCCGCAGGTGGCGTCCACGCACAGCTGCGGGTGCACCAGCCGGGCGGCTAAAAAGTCCTGCACGAACTTGACCGCTGTTAAGTCCGGGGTGCGGCGGCGCACCAGCTGCCCGCCCTCGGCGGCAAAGCCGAATTTGCCCCAGAAAGCAAGCTCAGCGGCGTTTTCCGGCAGCGGGGCGGTAAACACGGTGGCGGCTTCCCGGTCATAGCCGCCAAAGCTGCGCAATACTTCTTTTAACAGGTAGGAGCCGTAGCCCTTGCGCCGCCACCGGGGCAGGATGCACAGGGCGGCAAGCTGTGCGCCCTTGGGGGCGGGAGAAAGGCAGCACTCTCCGATGCAGTCCTTTTCTTTATACAGGGCAAACCCCTGCTCAGTGCGGTGCAGTTCCATAAAAAGCTCCTCCTTGACGGGTCGATGTTCTTCCCTTACAATAGCAAGCGGAAACGCTGCTGTCAAGGGCAGAAAACAGGACCGCATTTCACATATTCTTCACGGCGCAAGCGATTCATTTTCACATTTGACAGTTACAATAGGGACAGTTCAAAGGAACAGATGTCCCTGCGGACCGGCCTTTGAGGGAAGGATGTAGTAACATGGAAAACGAGAACAAGTGGGAATACGATTATTCCGCTTCCAATAACGAGACCGGCTACCCCAACGTGGGCAGCAGCGGCATGAACACGGCGAACCAGTATAACGAGCCGGAAGCGCAGCCCGCGCGTCCGGCCGATACCGCCCCGGCAGATGGCGGCAGCGTGCCGCCCACCCCGCCGGAGCAGCCGCAGTACAGCGCCCCGGAGCAGCCGGAAAAGCCCCGCCGCAAGAAAAAGTTCAACGGCGGAAAACTGGCACGCAGCGCCGTGGCACTGGTGCTGGCAGCCGCCATGGGCTTTGCGGGCGGCTTTGTGGGCGCAAAATACGGCGGCGGCAGCAAGGTGGTCATCCAGCAGGTGGAGCGCCCTGCCAGCTCTGACAGCAGCACCGACAGCACCGGCAATTCCATCAGCGCCACCAGCGGCACCGGCCTGAGCACCGCACAGGTAGCCGAGATGGTCAGCCCCAGTGTGGTGGTCATCACCACTGAGCAGGTGGTCTACTCCCAGTGGTCGTGGTACGGCCAGAGCCAGGTGGAGAGCGGCGCGGGCAGCGGCGTCATCATCAGCTCGGACGGCTATATCCTCACCTGCGCCCATGTGGTGAGCGGCGCTTCCAACATCACCGTGAGCATCGGCGACAAGGATTACCCCGCTACGCTGGTGGGCGAGGATACCACCAGTGATATCGCCGTGGTCAAGGTCGATGCCACCGGCCTGACCCCCGCCACCGTGGGCAACAGCGACAGCCTGAAGGTGGGCGAAAGCGTCATGGCCGTGGGTAACCCCTTGGGTGAGCTGGGCGGCACCGTGACCAGCGGCATCGTCAGCGCACTGAACCGCAGCGTCAGCATTCAGGGCTCCAGCTCTGTCAACACCATGTCCCTGATCCAGATGGATGCCTCCGTCAGCCCCGGCAACTCCGGCGGCGGCCTGTTCAACATGAACGGCGAGCTGGTGGGCATCGTCAATGCAAAGTCCTCCGACAGCGATGCCGAGGGTCTGGGCTTTGCCATCCCGGTAAATGACGCCGTGAAGGTGGCGCAGGAGCTGCTGGAAAACGGCTATGTGACCGGCCGTCCCTATCTGGGCATCAGCTACTATGCCGTGACCGATGCTCAGACCGCCGCCCAGCTGGGCGTGAACGCCTATGGTGTCTACATCGTGGAGGTAGTCAAGGGCGGCCCTGCCGACAAGGCGGGCTTGCAGGCCGGTGACCGCATCGTGAGCGTAGACGGCAGCGAGGTTGCCACCCAGAGCGACCTTGGCACCCTGATGCAGGACCACAAGGCCGGTGACACCATCGAGATCACCGTCGCACGCGGCGGTCAGATGCAGACCGTTAACGTCACCCTTGGCGAAAAGGGCGCAGAGAATAGCTGAAAAACAGTATAAAACAAGGGTCTTCCGATTTTTGCCGGAAGACCCTTGTTTTGTTTAAAAAAATATAAGGGACGAAGTGGTTTGTAGCAATGTCCGCTGGAAACTGGAACTTGTCGGGGCAAGGCCCCTCCATGTTCCGCTTCGCTCCACAAACGCGAACTTTTACTGATAGCCATGACAGATGGTGCTGGAATCAATCGGAATATCATATTCCTCTCCATGCCAAGGGTTCTCTGCATCTGTGCACGATAAGCAAGCATCATACACGCGGAGGCTCAGCGGGTAAATATAATCTTCCCCATAGAGATAATGGATGCACTTCTGTGCAACTCGGGTCCCTTTTTGGAACTCTGCATCCGCAAGCGTTACCTGAAGATTTGTCCCGCCGCAAATCGGGCACTGTGCAGTCTGCGGCATCGGAGTCAGTTTTTCCAATTCTTCCTGCGGGGTGAGTGTCTTACTCTTTTTTACAGGTGCCTGCGTTGTCTGGTTTTGAATTGTCTGAGCAGGTTCTGGTGCAGAACTGGCTGCGTTGTCCGGCTGGCTGCAGCCGGACAGAAGAAGCAGAAAAGAAACCAGCAGACAGGTAATGATGTGCGGAGTGAAGGGAAAATGTTTACTGATAGCCATGGCAGGTAACATCCTCACTGACTTTTATTTTATAGGTGTTTTCATAAGAACAAGAACCACATTCTTCTGTATAAACCCTATAAATCGCAACGATATAATCTTCCCCATAGCGATAATGGATGCAAGGACGAGGATCTAGCACGCCTCTTTCGGTTCCAACAGCCCGGGAGTGAAGAGATGGCTTATCACATCTGGGACAAATTCCAGCTCGGGCAGAATACGGAGCTGCTGCAAACGCAGATACACACAGGGGAATAGCAAGGATGAAAGATGCCAGCGTAGTAAGAGCTCGTTTCATGATGAAGCCTCCTTGTTTTTTGAGCAGAATATAAAGGATGTTCGACCTGTACTTAAAGTAGCAGAGTTGAATGTATTTGTCAAGCATATTATTTGATAAATAGTATTTACAACAAATAACTTTGTAGATATAATCAAAATACCAATACCGGAATTGGAGAAAATGCCATGGGGGTCTCTGAAAATTTAAAACGCGGCGTGACCGAGATCGTTCTGCTTGCCCTTTTGAGCCAACAGGATATGTATGGCTATGAGATGGCACAGGCGATGCGGGAACGAAGCCACGAAAAGTTTACGCTGCTGGAAACGTCGATGTATCCGACCCTGTACCGATTGCAGGACAACGGGTATATTTCGGCTCGGGAAGAGCTGGTGGGCAAGCGCCGCAAGCGTACCTATTACCATCTGGAACCCGCCGGGCGGGCATATTTCCAAAAGATCTTTGCGGAGTATATGACAGTTCAGCAGGGCGTGCAGGAAATTCTGGCCAGCTGCCAGAAAGAGGTGACGGATATTGAACCGTGAGAAAGAGCAGGAAAAGCAAAAGCTTTGCCGCCGCTATTGCCGGGAACTGCGCCGTGCTCTGGCCTGTGTGCCGGAGCTGCGGGAACGAACGCTTGCACAGCTGACGGAATCCATAGAGGAGTATCTGGACGAGCATCCCACAGCGGATTATCAGGAACTTGTGCGGGTATTTGGCACACCTGCGCAGGCCGCCGAAAATGTGCTGAACGAGATGGATGCAAAGCAGGTGCAGCAACTCCTGAAAAAGTATCAGTGGCGCAGGGTGATGGCAATCGTTCTGGCAGGGCTTCTTATAGCCTGTGCGATTTGTCTGATAGCGTATGGAGCATTCTATCTGTACAGCCACTTTATTGTAGACTCTTTCTTTTGGGAAAGCTCTGCGGTTGAAATAGATGGTCCCTTACCGCCAACGATGGCAAAGTAAAACGGAGAATGATATTGTATGATGAAATTCATTAAAAAGCGAGTTCTGACCGTTGTTTCGTTATTTCTGGTGCTAACGCTCCTGCCTGTATTGCCCAAAACAATGGCTGCATCTCAGGGAAAAATGATTTCCCAGACTAGAGAGCAGCTTGACGCGGAACGATACATAGTCACGACCCTTTATGATACAACAACGGCACGCTCCAGCAAGACCGGTGCAAAATCAACCGACTATTACTACAAAGGTTCCTGCGTATGGACGCTTACGGTTTACGGAGCGTTTTATTACGATGGAAAGACTTCTGCCTGTACAGGAGATTCCGTAACATATAGCACTTCAAGTGGATGGAGTTGTAACAGTGCCAGCAGTTCGCACAGCGGCTCATCTGCTACGGCGCATGGGACATTTACGGGTGCAAAAACGGTGTCTGACAGTGTTTCCATTTCCTGCGATTCCAAAGGTAACCTTTCCTGACGGAGCATTTATAACAGCATAAGCAACGAGGGCAGATGGCGTGTATCCCATCTGCCCTCAATTTTTTTACACCGCACCCAAAATAGTAGCGCTATACGGCGCAAGGGGGGCTTTGTTTGTAAAAACGCGGCTTTGGCCGCGCCACAGGCTGGAGGAGGTGCCGTCGCTCAGCAGCTTCCACTGCCCGGCGGGCAGGGAGACGGTGCAGGCGGTTTCGGTGGGGTTATAAAAGACACACAGGGCGCTCCACGCCGCGCCGTCGCCCCAGACGGCGGGCAGTGTCCAGCCCACCAGCGGCTGCTCCAGTGCAAAGAACTGCAAAGCCTCCGGGGCGTGACGGTCGGTGCTGCCCAGCCGGGGAAAGGCTGCCCGCAGTGCCAGAAGCCCCCGGTAGTAGTCCACGAGGGCGTGGTACTGCTCGGCACGGTTCCAGTCCAGACGGTTCAGGGCGGGGGAGGAGCGGTAGCTGTTGCCTACGCCCTTTTTGGTGCGGGCGAACTCTTCACCCGCCTGCATAAAGGGCAGACCGAAGCTGGTCAGGTAGATGCCCGCCGCCAGCCGGTTCTGCGCCAGCGCCACAGTGTCCCGGGCGGTGAACTCCGGCTTTTCGTACCGGACGCAGAGCAGCTTGTCCCACAGGGTAAAGTTGTCGTGGGCAGAAACATAGCTCACGATCTGGCTGGGCGCGTGGGGCGGCAGACGGTCGCTGCGGCACCATGCCGCCACCGCCGCGCCGATATCCCAGAAGCTGCCGGGCTTGCCCTCCACATAGCCCGGCTCCCGGGCATCGAAGCAGCCGCCCTTGATGGCGTCCCGGGTGTCATCGCAGAAGATGCCCACCCGCTCGTTGAGCATGGCAAGGTTCGCCTTGTTTGCCTCGTACCGGTGCAGCTGGCTGGCACCGCCCTGCCACGGCTCGCCGTACAGCAGGATGTCCCGCCCGCCGGGCAAGGCATCCAGCGCAGCGCGCACCGCGTTGATGCTCTCGGCATCGTACAGGCCCATCAGGTCGAACCGGAAGCCGTCGATGTGGTATTCCTTCGCCCAGTAGAGGATGGAGTCGATGAGGTACCGCCGCGCCATGGGGCGCTCGCTGGCAAACTCGTTGCCGCAGCCGCTGCCGTTGGAAAAGCTGCCGTCCGCATTCTGCCGGAAAAAGTAATAGGGCACGGTATTGTTCAGGAGATTTTCGGTACGGTAGGTGTGGTTATACACCACGTCCATCACCACCCCGATGCCCGCCGCATGGAGGGCGGCGATCATCGCGCGGCACTCCCGGATGCGCACCTCGCCCCGGGTGGGGTCGGTGGAGTAGCTGCCCTCCGGCACGTTGAAGTTGGTGGGGTCGTAGCCCCAGTTATACTGCCGCAGCAAGGGCTTTGCTTCGTCCACGCTGCCAAAATCGAAAATGGGCATCAGCTGGACGTATTTTACCCCCAACCGCTTGAGGTAGTTCAGGCAGGTGGGGTGGATGCCATCGCCGTGCAGGGTAGTGCCCTGCTGGGTAAAGGCCATATATTTGCCCCGCCACGCCGGGCGCACCCCGCTGGCGGCATCCTGCGAGAAGTCCCGCACGCTCACCTCCCACACGGCGCGCTGCGCCGGGGGGATATTGGGGCGCACATCCCGCTCCCACCCGGAGGGCGCGGTGCGGGCAAGATCTACGATCATGCTGCGGACGCCGTTTACCCCCGCCGCCCGGGCGTAGGGGTCGCCGGTCTCGCGGGTGATGCCGTTTACGGTAACGGCAAAAGTATAGTAGCGGCCGTGCTGCTCCCCGGGCAGCCAGATGCTCCACACGCCCTGTGCCCCGCGCACAAGGGGCTTTGTGCCCAGCACGGCACCGCCGTCTCCCTTATGGTACAAGGTCACGGTGACTGCTTCGGCGGTGGGGGCCCACAGCCGCAGACAGGTGCCGCCGGGGGTGTAGTCCGGCCCAAGGGGGCCGGTGTAGTAGTTTTCGCGGTGGAAGGGTTCGTTTTCAAACAGTGTTTTCCACTGGGCAGGCGTTTTTGCAGCCATGGTCAGCTTCATTCCTTCTTATAAGATTCGTTATATTCAGTGTATCGGACAATAGGCTTTTTTTTCAAGAGGAAATCGACGTTTACCACGGAAATCAATTTTCCGCATGAAGGCTTCCCCCGCCGCGCGGCTGTTTCCGCAGGAAACCAGCGCGGCAGCTGCCGTTTGCCGTCACGACCCCTCCCCGTGAAAATGGGGTTCAGAAACGCCCGCAGGCGTTTCTGAACCCCGAAATTTAAAATTATTTTTCCGCTGAACATGGCCAGAGCGCAAGCGGAGGCCATTCCAAATCGTCTCACTCCAGATACATCCGCCGCAGCCGCATCAGGCGGGCGGGGGTCAGGCCGTATTCGGCTTCCAGATAACTCTCGGCGCTGCCGTAGTCCTGCCGGATGGTGCGCAGCACAAAGGGCGCAATCTCCGGGTCTACCCCGGCGGAGGTCTGCCAGCGCATCCGCTGCGCCGGGTCGGCGGCGATCTCCGCCGCATGGTCAGCCATGGCCTTTTCGATCTCGGCGGCGCGGCAGAGGTTGGTGCGGGCGTAATCCGCGCAGATGGTCTCGTCCGAGGCACCCAGCGCCAGCAGGATCAGCATGGCGGCGACACCGGTGCGGTCCTTGCCCGCCGTGCAGTGGAACAGGATGGGCGTCTCGCCGGCTTCCAGCGCACGGAACAGCTCTTTGAATGCCTTGTTGCCGGTGAGCATCTGCCGGTACATCAGCTGGGTGAGGCTCATCCCGGCGGGGGCGCTCTGCACCAGCCGCTGGATGTCGTTGGGAGAAAAATCGATCTCCTGCCCGGTGGCGTCCCGCAGGCCGCAGATCTGCACCAGCCGTGCGCCGTCCGGCACATAGTCCGGCAGCTTGGCGGCTTCTGCACCGCTGCGCAGGTCAAGGATGAGCCGCAGCCCCAGCCCGTCCAGCCGGGCGCGGTCGGCTTCGGTGGTCAGCCGCCCGGTGGGAAAACCCCGGTAGATCTGTCCCCACTTTACGGTTTTGCCTTCGTCGGCGTGGTAGCCGCCCAGCTCCCGGAAGTTGTTGCCGCCCGCAAAGGGCAGCTGGGTGCCCGGGGCGGGATGCTCCGGGGCAGCCTTTGCGGCGGCGCTGGAAAGCACCGGTGCGGTGTAGAAGGGCTTTGCGGGCCGACCCCGACGGGGCGGCAGGCTGGCGGTGCTGCCCAGAACCTCCAGCAGGTAGCTGCGCAGCAGGTCGATATAGGCAGAGCTGGTGTCCCGCCGCTGCACCAGCGAGACGCACAGCGGGGGCATATCTTCCAGCAGCACGTCCCGCACCCGGTCCAGCTCCCGGCGGGCGCCGGGCTCGTAGCGGGTCAGGCAGGTGCACAGCTGCTCCTGCACCAGATAGTAGGCCTGATAAAAGCTGGGGCCGATCTCGGCGTTGGGTGCAAAGCCCGCCCGGGCGCAGGCCGCCCACAGCGGGCTGAACAGATCCTGCCGCAGGCTGGGCAGCAGCACCCGCTGCCCGCGCAGCTCCGCCAGCGGGATGCGCTCTTTTTCCCAGAAGGGGTGTCCCCGGGGCACCAGCAGGCAGGCGGGGTCTGCCCGCAGGGTGGTGCGCGCCAGCACCGGCGCGGCGCAGCCAAGGTCGATGACCAGACCCGCGTCCAGCTCGCCCTGCTCCACCCCATCGGCCACGGCGTCGTTGTCCAGCAGGCGGAACCGCATCTCCACATGGGGGTACTGCTGCCGGAACTTGTCCAGCTGGGTCTCCAGCCCGGGCAGATAGTCCGGTACCAGCGCCACGCTGATGCCGATGCGCACCGGCTGGGCAGACTGGATCTCTGCCCGCAGCGCGGCCTGCATCTGCTGGAACTGCTCCACCACCGGGGCGGCATGGCGCTGTAAACTCATGCCCCGGTCGGTGAGCGCCAGCTTGTGGTGGGCGCTGATAAACAGCGGCCCGCACATTTCGGCTTCCAGCGCAGAGATGCTCTGGCGCAGCGCCTGCCGCGACAGGAACAGCCGCTGTGCGGCGCGGGTATAATTCATTTCTTCGCACAGGGTCAAAAAGTAGTGCAGCTGGCGGATATCCATGGTCTCCTCCCGGGAAAGTTTGTTCTGGAAAAAGAATACCGCTTTTTCGGCGGAATGTAAAGAGAATGGCAGCAAAATGGGTTCAACCCTCTCAGTCTGCTCCCCCAAAGGGAATTTTATTAGTGCTGACCGACAGCTGCGTAAAAGCTCCCCCTGAGAGGAACGACTTCCCCCGCTCCGGGGGAAGATGTCACCGCAGGTGACAAAAGAGGGAATCTGGCATCGCGTAGCGATGACTGAGAGGGTTCTTCCCCTTCAAAAAAGGAACACCGGAACGCCCGCAGGTGTTCCGGTGCCCCGAAGTTTAAATAAGGAAAATCAGATCAGGCTCAGAGCTTCTTCATCGCCCACCAGAATGAAGTCCGGGTGCAGCTGCAGAATGCTTGCGGGCACCTCCGGGGTGACGGGGCCGAAGAAAGCCTTTTTGACGATCTCGGCCTTGCCTGCGCCGTTGACCACCATCAGCACCTTGCGTGCCTGCATGATGGTGCGGATGCCCATGGTGTAAGCCTGCTTGGGCACCAGATCCTCGTTGCCGTCAAAGAAGCGCTTGTTGGCCTCGATGGTCTCCTGGGCCAAGTCCACGCAGTGGGTGCCCAGATCAAAGGCATCGTGGGGCTCGTTGAAGCCAATGTGACCGTCATGACCGATGCCAAGCAGCTGCAGATCCACGCCGCCCACGCGGCGGATGACCTCGTCGTAGCGCTTGCACTCGGCTTCGGCGTCCATGTTGGTGCCGTCCGGCAGGTTGATGTGGGCGGGGTCGATGTTCACATGGTCGAACAGGTTGCGGTGCATAAAGCTCCAGTAGCTTTCCGGGTGATCCTTGGGCAGGCCGCGGTACTCGTCCAGATTGACGGAGGTGACCTCAGAAAAATCCAGATCTCCCTCGTTGTACCGCTCCACCAGCTTCTCATAGGTGCCAACGGGGGTGCCGCCGGTAGCCAGACCCAGCACGCAGTCGGGCTTCATGATGACCTGCGCAGAAATGATGTTTGCTGCCTTGCGGGACATATCGGCGTAGTCCTTTGTACGAATGATCTTCACGATAAACGACCTCTCTTCTTCATTTACTCCTTGTGGGCGGTGCACAGCGGTACACGCCCGCATCTGGTTCAAGTTTATCACATTTGCCGACAGAAAGCCACAAAACGGCACAATTTTTCCGGTTTTCCGTTTCTTTTGGAAAAAGTGCCTTAAAAACCGGGTGAAGTATCGTTTTTTTGCACAAAGGCTGCGCGCAGGGGGTCAGTCCGCAAAGCCGGCCTTCTGCAGGGCGGTGAGCAGCAGCGGGATGAGCACCAGCTGCGCCACGATGCCCGGCACGGCGGTAAACAGCGCTCCGGACAAAAAGGCGCTGAAGGGGAAGCTGCCGCCGGTCAGCCCGGCCAGCACAAACCGCACGATGCCCCAGACGATGCGCCCGGACACCATGGCGGTCAGCAGCACGGCGTACAGCGCGGGCAGGCTGTGCTTTGCCTTGCGCCACAGCAGCCCGGACACCAGCCCGTAGGTGGCCAGCTCAAAGGCCATGGAGATGGCCACCGGGAACATGGGGGGCATCCCGAACAGCACCGAGCGCAGCAGCGGGGCGGCAAAGCCCACAGCCAGCCCCCACGGGCCGCCCAGCACAAAGCCGCACAGCAGCACCGGAAAATGCATCGGGCAGAGCATATTGCCCACCTTGGGTACCTGTCCGGTGAGCAGGGGCAGCACAAAGGCCAGCGCTAAAAACAGGGCGGCCGGCACCAGCTGCCGCACAGGCGAAGCGTTTTTGGTTTTCATAAGGATTCCTCCATTTTCAGCCGCAAAATAAAAAGGAGTCTGCCCCGGCATTCCATGCCAAAGGCAGACCCCTTCGTGGCGTCTGTTTCAAAAAAATATTGCTTGCTGGGGAAAGCGGCAGGCTGCTGCCCGCCCGTGTCCGGCTTCCTGCCGGAACGATGGTCAAAAGTATAACAAACCATTTTGCCCCTGTCAAGCGGGGCAGAACGTCTGCAAAATAGACAAAAATCGGTCTATTCGCAAAAAAATTTCCCCGGGGCTGTACATTTTGCTGGAAGAAGCTTGACCTTTTTGCGCAGAATGGATAATATAAAATTGAAAAAAAGCGCGCTGCGGCAATCTTGACGCCGGGGCGCTGACGAGAGGCTTTTTTGAGCGCATGAATTCTGAGGTTCATACGGGAGGACCATCATGACAAATGCTGAAAAACTTACCCTGAAAAAGCACGCCTGCCACATCCGCATGGGCGTGATCGAAGGGACCCACAGTGCAGGCTGTGGTCATCCGGGCGGCAGTCTGAGCATCGCAGACGTGCTGTCTTATCTGTACTTTAAGGAATTGAACATCGACCCTGCCCAGCCTAGGATGGCCGACCGCGACCGTCTGGTGCTGTCCAAGGGTCATGCCGCCCCGGCGCTGTACGCAGCGCTGGCAGAGCGGGGCTTCTTCCCGGTGGAAGAGCTCAAGACCCTGCGTAAGATCGGCAGCCGCCTGCAGGGCCACCCCAACATGAACAGCGTGCCCGGCGTGGATATGTCCACCGGCAGTCTGGGTCAGGGCATCTCCGCCGCCTGCGGCATGGCGCTGGGCGCAAAGCACGCCGGCTCTGCCGTGAACGTTTACGCCATTCTGGGCGACGGCGAGGTGGAAGAGGGCGAATGCTGGGAGGCCTTTATGTTTGCCGCCCACTACGGCCTTTCTAACCTGTGCGTGATGCTGGACCGCAACCATCTGCAGATCGACGGCACCACCGAGACTGTCATGAACAGCGCCCCGCTGGAGGACAAGCTGCGCGCCTTCAACTTCAATGTGGTCACCATCAACGGCCACGACTTTGACCAGATCGAGAGCGCCGTGCAGGCTTTCCACGCCGAGACCGAAAAGCCCACCTGCATCATTCTGGATACGGTCAAGGGCACCGGCGTTTCCTATATGACCAATTCCGTTGCATGGCACGGCAAGGGCCCCAACGATGAAGAGTATCAGGTGGCCATGAACGAGCTGAACGCCGCCTATGCCGCGCTGGAACAGGAGGAGAACTGAGATGGCAGACGTGAAAAAGATCGCGACCCGCGACAGCTACGGCAACACCCTGAAGGAACTGGCCGCGGAAGGCCACGATGATCTGGTGGTGCTGGACGCCGATCTGGCTGCCGCTACCAAGACCGGTATGTTCCAGAAGGCATACCCGGACCGTCACTTTGACTGCGGCATCGCCGAGGGCAACATGGTAGGCGTGGCAGCAGGTCTGGCCACTATGGGCTATGTGCCCTTTGTTTCCAGCTTTGCCATGTTTGCAGCCGGCCGCGCCTTTGAGCAGGTGCGCAACTCTGTGGGCTACCCCCATCTGAACGTGAAGATCGGCGCCACCCACGGCGGCATCTCCGTGGGCGAGGACGGCGCTTCCCACCAGTGCTGCGAGGACTTTGCCCTGATGCGCAGCATCCCCGGCATGACCGTCATCTGCCCCGCCGATGATATCGAGGCACGCGCCGCTGTGCGCGCCGCCTACGCCATGGAAGGCCCCGTCTACCTGCGCTTCGGCCGTCTGGCTGTGCCCGTGTTCCACGATGAGGCCAACTATCACTTTGAGCTGGGCAAGGGCGAGCAGCTGACCGAGGGCAACGATATTGCCATCATCGCCACCGGCCTGATGGTCAACGAGGCACGCATGGCCGCCGAACAGCTGGCTGCCGAGGGGATCCACGCCCGGGTCATCAACATCCACACCATCAAGCCCTTGGACGAGGAGATCGTCCTCAAGGCTGCCAAGGAGTGCGGCAAGGTCATCACTGCCGAGGAGCACAACGTCATCGGCGGCCTGGGCGAGGCCGTCTGCGCCGTCCTCAGCGAGAAGCTGCCCACTCCCGTGCGCCGCGTGGGCGTGCAGGACGTGTTCGGCTGCTCCGGCCCCGCATGGGACTTGCTGAAGAAGTTCGGTCCTGTCTCTTATACACATCTGACGCTGCCGACGACTTAATA
>ENA-OYAB01000105-OYAB01000105.1-human-gut-metagenome-genome-assembly--contig:-NODE-105-length-19667-cov-4.897869_pt1 | contig 19667 bp, 14 predicted proteins | sample MGYA00243422_ERZ652808 | MGnify/ENA primary metagenome ERZ652808 (study PRJEB26926, sample SAMN06164543) | human gut metagenome | biome: ENVO:00009003; feature: ENVO:2100002; material: ENVO:00002003...
AATCTACACCGTGCTGGCGATGGTAATGACGATTCTGGTGGCGTTTCCGCTGTCCATGCGTCGCCTCAAGGGGCAGCGCGTCATCATGTTCTTCATCGTCTTTACCATGTACTTCTCCGGCGGCACGATTCCGATTTACCTGAACGTGAAGGAATTCGGAATGCTTGACAGCATGTGGTCGCTGATTATTCCGGGGCTGATTTCCACGTTCAACGTCATCATCCTGAAGAATTTCTTTTCTTCCCTGCCGTATGAGCTGGTGGAGGCGGCGTCGATTGACGGTGCGACGGATTTCCAAGTCCTCACCCGCATCTTCCTGCCGCTGAGCTTCTCCTCGCTGGCGACGCTTTCCCTGTTTTACGCAGTCGGCAAATGGAACAGCTTTAACGACGCGCTGTACTACATCACCTCGCGTGACCTCCAGCCCTTGCAGCTCAAGCTGTACAACCTCATCAAGGGCAGCCAGTCGGTGGAAGTCGCCGTCGCGGAGGGCAGCTCGAATGACCTGAGCACCAGCGTGTCCGAATCCATTCAGTCCGCAACCATCATTTTCGCGACGCTCCCCATCCTGATTGTGTACCCGTTTGTGCAGCGCTACTTCGTGGCGGGCGTTACGATGGGCGCAGTCAAGGGGTAAGCATCCCCCCCGTTTCCATGGTAACGGACGGCAACAGCCGTTCAAGATAGAAAGGAGTTATCCCACATGAAAAAGATTCTGGCTCTGGTTTGCACCCTGTGCCTGCTGCTGACGGCGCTTCCGCTGACGGCACTGGCGGCGGATGACGATTGGGTAACGCTCAACGTCGAAATGTACGACCGCTCCATCGCAGGCTTCAACGTTGAAGACTGCTGGCAGCTGCACTACATTCAGGAAAACTTCGGAAATCCGAATCACATCAAGATCAACTGGATTCCCGTCTCCCGCTGGGAGGAAGGCACGATCCTCTCCACCCGTCTGGCGGGCGGCACTGCGCCGGATATCTGCATGACTTACGGCACGGATTTGGTGCAGCAGTACATCGACATGGGCGGCATTATGCCGCTGGATGACCTGCTGGCGGAATACGGTCAGGAACTGACGGCATTCCTCGGCGACGAAGTGCTGCAGTACGGTCAGTACGACGTGGGCGACGGCAAAGAGCAGTATTACCTGCCTGCGCGCCGCATCGTCGTCGCGACGCAGAGCATGTTCATCCGCAAGGACTGGCTGGAAAAGCTGAACATGGAAGTTCCCACGAACGTGGAAGAGCTGTATGCCTACCTGAAGGCAGCGAAGGAGCAGAAGCTGGGCGGCGACAACACCATTCCGTATTCCTCCGACCTGTACGCGGCTGACCCCTTCTACGGCTGGATTTACCAGATGGATGCGTTCCTTGATTACAGCCAGATTACCGAAGAAGACTGGGTGGCGAACTTCAAGTTCCATTACATGCTGCCCGGCGCGAAGGAAGCGCTGCGCTGGATGAACAAGTTCTTCAATGAGGGTCTGGTTTCCGATTACTTCGGCATTGAGAACTCCAAGCAGACCGACAGCGACCGCGTGAACGGCTATGACGGCTTCTGGGTCGGCAACTGGGATGCGCCGTGGCGCATGGAAAAGTCCTACGCGCAGGATTTGGCGAAGAATGTCCCCGGCGCAAGCTGGATCGCCTGCGACCCCTTCAAGCCCGAAGACGGCACGACCCCGCACGAAACCTACACCGCCGCTGGTCAGGCGATTTTCATCCCCGCGTCTGTGGATGAAAAGGTTGCGGTTGCCGCGATTAAGTACCTGAACTGGATGTGCAAGCCGGAATCCCTGTACGCGCTCCAGAACGGTGAAAAGGGCTACAACTACACCACCGTCAACGAAAACAACATTCCGACCGACCTGAAGAACATCAACGACACCGACGACGCGCACAAGATGCACGCGACCGACGGCGCGCCGATCTGCAACGGCTTCTACTACGGTTCTGACGAACTGAACTACGCCGCGACCGCTATGGGCTTCCCCGGCTACGAAGATGTTGTGGCGGACAGCCTTGTGATTGCTAATGACGGCGCTTACGAACCTGTCAGCTTCACCCGCACCATCCAGTCCCGCATTGACTACGGCACGACCATCGTTTCCAAGGAAGCGGAACTGCTGGTTCAGGTTGTGACCTGCAAGCCGGAAGATTTCGACGCAACGTGGGATAAGTACACCAATGAAATCCTTTCCGCCGGCGGTCAGCAGATTATCGACGAGCAGCGTCAGGCGTACAAGGATGGCGCATACCGCGGCTTCTATCCGATGGCGCAGGAGTAATAAGCGCACGCAAACTTCACAAAAAGGGGGCTGCGTCTTGGACGCAGTCCTTTTTTTCGGAATAACCCCCCTGATATTTCTGTTTTTCCCTGATTGAAATTGACAAAGAGTCTGCTTGGCTCTATGATGGGAGTGTTTCGGTATGCTTCGACTTGGAATCATCGGTGCGGGCGGCATTGCCAGCCTGCACACCCACAACATCCTGAGCGGCAAATGCCCGGAAGTGCAGCTGACCGCCATGGCAGACCGCAAGGAAAGCCGCCGAGAATGGATTCGCGCAACCGTGCCGGACGCTGCGGTTTTCTGCGAGGGCAGCGACCTGATTGCGTCCGACACCTGTGACGCGGTGCTGATTGCAACGCCGCATTATCAGCATCCGACGCTGGCGATAGAGGCGTTCCGCCACGGAAAGCATGTGCTGTGCGAAAAGCCGGCGGGTGTGTACACCTTGCAGGTGCGGGACATGATTGCGGAGGCGGATAAGCATCCCGAACTGACCTTCGGCATGATGTTCAACCAGCGCACGAACTGCGTCTACCGCAAGGCGAAGGAACTGATTGACAGCGGCGCGCTGGGCGAAATCAAGCGCATGATCTGGGTTGTGACGGACTGGTATCGCACACAAAGCTACTACGATGCCGGGGCGTGGCGCGCGACGTGGGATGGCGAGGGTGGCGGCGTCCTGCTCAACCAATGCCCGCATCAGCTGGATTTGCTGCAATGGCTCTGCGGGCTGCCCGTGCGGGTGCGCGCCGCCTGCCATGAGGGAAAATGGCACGACATCGAGGTCGAAGACGACGTGACCGCTTATCTGGAATTTGCAAACGGCGCAACGGGCACGTTCATTGCATCCACCGGGGACGCGCTGGGCGAAAACCGGCTGGAAATCATCGGAACGCGCGCGCGGATTCGCATCGAGAACGACCAATTGACGCTGGATACGCTCAGCGTGGATGAGCGCGACTGGTGCCCCGTGTGCAAAGAGCCGTTCGGCGTACCGGGTATTCAGCACGAAATCGTGCAGACGGACGGCGAAAATCCGCAGCACGCGGGCGTGTTGAACGCCTTCGCAGCGCACATCCTGCACGGTACGCCGCTTGTTGCCGACGGGCGCGAGGGTATCCGCGGGCTGATGCTGTCCAACGCCATGCACCTTTCTTCGTGGACGAATCAGACCGTTTCGCTGCCTATTGATGAAGAACTGTTCTTGAAGCTGCTGAATGAAAAACGCAGGACATCCCGCCACAAGGACGAAGTGGATGCTGCCATCGACGTTTCCGGCAGCTTTGGAAGCACGAGAAAGTAACCTATTCCAAGGAGGAAATCAGCGTGGAGAAGATTCGCCTCGGTATTATCGGCATTGGCAACATGGGCTCGGAGCACTGCCGGCTCATCCTGTCCGGGCAAACGCCGGAAATTGCGCTGACCTGCGTTGCTGATCCGCGCCAAGACCGCCGTGACTGGGCGCAGCAGACGCTCCCCGCCGGAACGGGCATCTATGCCGACGGCATGTCGCTCATCCGCGCCCATGCGTGCGACGCCGTGCTGATTGCCACGCCGCACGAGCTGCATCCGCCGCTTGCGGAGGCGGCGCTTCGGGCAGGACTGCATGTCCTGAGCGAGAAGCCCGCGGGTGTTTACACGGCGCAGCTGCACCCGGTCATCGCCGCCGCACAGGAGACGGGCAGGACGTATGCGCTCATGTTCAACCAGCGCACGAACTGCGTCTACCGCCGCCTGAAAGCGCTGATGGATTCCGGCGAGTTAGGCGCGCTGAAGCGTGTGACGTGGGTGGTGACGGACTGGTATCGTTCACAGGCGTATTACGATTCCGGGGCTTGGCGCGCGACGTGGACGGGCGAGGGCGGCGGCGTGCTGCTCAACCAATGCCCGCATCAGCTGGATTTGCTGCAATGGCTCTGCGGACTGCCGACAACGGTGCGCGCGTTCTGCCACGAGGGCAAATGGCACGACATTGAGGTGGAGGACGACGTGACCGCCTATCTGGAATTTCCGGGCGGCGCGACGGGCGTTTTTATCGCCTCTACCGGGGAACTGCCCGGCACGAATCGGCTGGAAATCGCCTGTGACCGCGGCAAAGTCGTCTGCGAAAACGGTCAGCTGACGCTATGGTGCTTGCCGCAGAGCGAATCCGCCTATTACCGCCGAAGCGCATCCGCATACCCCCACGCGGAGGTGCAGGTGGAGATTTTGCCGCTGGACGGGGAGAATCCGCAGCACGTCGGTGTGCTGAACGCTTTTGCGGCGCATATCCTGCACGGCACGCCGCTGGTGGCGGACGGGGCAGAGGGTATCCGCGCACTGATGCTGTCCAACGCCATGCACCTTTCCTCGTGGACAGGCAAGCCCGTGCACCTGCCGATTGACGAGGGCGAATTTGCGCGGCTTCTGGCGGAAAAACGCCTGCATTCAAGGAAAAAGCAGGTGAAAGAGGTCACGTTCGCGACGGATCACAGCGGGACGGGAAGAGCAAAATAGGATAGGATGAAAACTCCGGCGCACCATTGAGAAAATGGGGGAGCGCCGGAGTTTTGGCGTGCGCTTTTATCCGCCGAATTGCTTTCCGAAGCAGCCTGTGCTATACTATTCCTTGGAATCAGGAAAGCAAGTTTTGCGGGCGGCGCGTGCTATCCGTATCAGCATACAGAAAGGAACGAACGGCATGATTACGGGGGAACTGAAGAACAAGATTGACGGGCTGTGGGAAATCTTCTGGACGGGCGGGCTGACGAACCCGCTGGACGTGATTGAGCAGATGACGTACCTGATGTTCATCCACGATCTGGATGACAGCGACAACATCAAGGCGAAGGAATGCGCGATGCTGGGGCTGCCGTACACGAGCATCTTCCAAGGCGGCGTGCAGATTGGCGACCGCACCATCGACGGCGCGCAGCTTAAATGGAGCGTTTTCCGCGATTTCCCGGCGGGAAAGATGTACAGCGTGGTGCAGGAGTTTGTGTTCCCGTTCATCAAGGGGCTGCACGGCGACAAGAACAGCGCGTACTCGAAGTACATGGGCGACGCGATTTTCAAGGTGCCGACGCCGCTGATGCTGGACAAAATCGTCAGCGCGATGGATGTCATCTACGAGCAGATGGCGCACCTGCAAAGCGCGGACACCCGCGGCGACGTATACGAATATCTGCTGAGCAAGCTGGCGACGGCGGGAGTCAACGGGCAGTTCCGCACACCGCGCCATATCATCCGCATGATGGTGGACATGATGGCACCGCGCGCGGACGAAATCATCTGCGACCCAGCGTGCGGCACATCCGGCTTTCTGGTGGCGGCGAGCGAGTACCTGAAAGCGAACCGCAAGCAGGAAGTCCTCTTCAATCGGCAGAACAAGGCGCACTACATGAACAGCATGTTTCACGGCTACGACATGGACCGCACCATGCTGCGCATCGGCGCGATGAACATGATGACCCACGGCGTGGATAACCCGTGCATCGAGTACCGCGACAGCCTGTCCGACCAGAACACCGACCGCGGCCGCTACACGCTGATTCTGGCGAATCCGCCGTTCAAGGGGTCGCTGGATTACGACATCGTCAGCGCCGACCTGCTGAAAGTCTGCAAGACGAAAAAGACGGAGCTGCTGTTCCTCGCCCTGTTCGTGAAGATGCTGAAAGTCGGCGGGCGCTGCGCGTGCATCGTGCCGGACGGCGTGCTGTTCGGCTCATCGGCGGCGCACAAGGCGATTCGGCAGGAAATCATCGACAACAACCGCCTGGAAGCGGTGATTTCGATGCCCAGCGGCGTCTTCAAGCCCTACGCGGGCGTATCCACCGCGATTTTGATTTTCACCAAGACCGGGCTTGGCGGCACGGACAAGGTGTGGTTCTACGACATGCAGGCGGACGGCCTCACCCTCGACGACAAGCGCACGCCCACCCCCGACAACGACATTCCCGACATTGTGGCGCGCTTCCACGCCCTCGAAGCGGAGGAAACCCGCCAGCGCACGGACAAGAGTTTCTTTGTGCCGAAGGAAGAAATTGCCGCAAACGGCTACGACCTGAGCATCAACAAGTACAAAAAGACCGAATATCAGGCAGTGGAGTACCCATCGACGCAGGAGATTATGGCGCAGATTGATGCGGATATGGCACGGCTGGGGGAGGTCTTGGAGGAATTGAGGGGGATGGTTCGCTGAAAATGCGCGGCGCTTGCAGAAAATTCGCAACTGGTGACAGTTTGTCACCGATTGATAGAGGGGGATGACGGGATGAGTTACTTGACTGATGTTTGTTCCATACAGTATGGCTACCCATTTGATTCGGCTTTATTCAACAATAAGGATGGCACACCACTTGTACGAATTAGGGATGTTATTCCGGGCTTTTCAAACACATACACAACTGAAAAGTGCGATGAATGCTATTATGTAGAAAAGGATGATATGCTGATTGGGATGGATGGAGAATTTAATATTGCATATTGGAAAGGTGGGCACGCATATCTTAATCAGCGAGTATGCAAAATAATTCCCAAAGAAGGGGTTCATAAGAGATATTTATTCTATCAGCTCATGCCAATATTAAAGCGAATTGAAAATCGTACTGCATTTGTAACTGTAAAACATCTTTCCGCAAAAGAACTTAATAAGATAGAATTTTCGCTTCCAGACCTTCCTACACAACAACGCATTGCCGATACACTTGACAAGGTGTCGGAGGGGATTGAGGTGTGCAGGAGGATGTTGGACGAACTTGAACTGATGGTCAAGGCGAAGTTTGGGGAAATGTTCGGAGATATGTTACTAAACTCCAAACACTGGAGTGAATGCACCTTGGAATCGCTGGCAGATATTGTTTCAGGTATTACAAAAGGGCGCAAGACAAAAGATGAAAATTTGATAGAAGTTCCTTATATGGCGGTTTCAAATGTGAAGGATGGGCATATTGACTGGAGAACAGTCAAAACAATTATGGCAACGACACAAGAAATTAACCAGTATAGATTGCAATCTGATGATGTGTTGATGACGGAAGGCGGAGACCCTGACAAGGTTGGTCGTGGCGCAATTATCAAAAATCCGCCTGAAAACTGTATTCATCAGAATCACATTTTCAGAGTTCGTTTAAATGAAAAAGTTATACTGCCGACATTTTTTGCTGAATATTTGCAACATCAGAAAGCAAAACGCTATTTCCTTGGTTGCGCAAAACAGACCACCGGCATTGCAAGCATCAATATGCGCCAGCTGAAAGCAATGCCAGTGCTGCTACCGCCAATCGAACTTCAAGAACAATTTGCTACTTTTGTTTCCAAAATAGACAAAAGCAAATTGACAATTCAGCAGGTTTTGAGTAAAATGGAGATGGTAAAACTTGCGCTGATGCAAGAGTACTTTGGGTAAAGGAGTGAAGGTATGGCTTACAAGTTTTTTTCGCAAAGACAGCGTGGAGAAGATGTTCCAGATGTTCTGCAATATGACGATTTGCCAGTGGAATTTAGGAATCAATTTATGTACATACTATCGGACGTATGCAACAGTGCTAATGATGAATTAGCTATGTTTTTAGCTAAACAATATTGCCGTGAAAAAGGATTTAGAAAGTTGGGAAGATATGTTATTCATGATTCAATCACTGCTTTCCAAGCACTTGAAGAGTATGTTGAAAAGTCAACCGATGATGAATTGCTTGATTTAATTGACTTTATCTGCAGTACGCTAAATTGGCTTATCAGTTCTCAAAACTTTACACGATACTTGCTTTACGAAACACCGAATGTCATACGTCATGCTTTTGTAGAATTGAACGGTCGTTTCAAGCAACACAATCTGGGCTATGAGGTAACAAAAGGTCAACTTATGAGAATTGACAATCAAACTGTTCATGCGCAATATGTAAAACCCGCCTTGCAGCTTCTGTGCGATGAGGAGTTTGCGGGTGCAGAGGAAGAATATCGAAATGCTTTTGAAGCGAGGCGCGCTGGCAACAACAAAGACGCAATTCTCAATGCTGGAAAGTGCTTTGAGAGCGTAATGAAAACCATTTGCGAAAAGAAATATAATATTGATGCAAAAAATCTTGCAGCAAAAAATTTATTAGATACTTTGAAAGACAACTGTTTTTTTCCGGAATATATGAATAATCACTTGAATAAGGTTATTGAAACTTTAAAAAGTGGTGCGCCGACTGTTCGCAATAAAGTAGCTGGACACGGGCAAGGTAGCGAAATAACGGAAGCACCTGACTGTCTGGTTGATTATGTGCTGGGGTTGGTAGCCGTTAATTCTGTGTTGCTTGTAAAGCTGTATAAGGAAAGCAAATAAGAGCATTTTCATTCAATAGTCAATAAAGAGGTGAACTCTCATGTCCAATTTCTCCCCCTACCTCTCCATCCCGTCCTTCGCCGCGTTCGCCCCAATTGCCGAATCCGCGGAGAAAATCCTGTCCATCGACCCCGCGGCGTGCGTCCTCAACTGCCGCCGGGCGATGGAGGCGGCGGTCAAGTGGATGTATGCGGTGGACGGGTCGCTGGTCGCGCCGTGGGATGATAAGCTCGTCACCCTCATCAATACCGAGGAGTTCCGCGGCATCGTGGATGAGCAGCTGATTTTTCGCTTGGATTTCATCCGCCGCATGGGCAACAACGCCGCGCACGGCGGCAAGGTCATCAACCGCGAACAGGCGGTGCTGTGTCTGCAAAACCTGTTCGTTTTTTTCGATTTTCTGGCGTACTGCTACGGCGAAAATTACACCGAACACACCTTTAATCCCGCTTTGCTGGCGGAGCAGAGCGCGCAGCCGACCCCGCCCGCGGTGGACGAGGACGCCGCGCGCAAGCTGGATGCGCTCATCAAAGAGAATGCCGCACTCAAGGAACAGCTGACGCAGCGCCGCGAAGAGCAGCATCAGACGTATGTGCCGAAGCCGCTGGAAATTTCCGAATACAAGACGCGAAAACTGTATATTGATGCAATGCTGCAGGATGCCGGCTGGGTTGAGGGAAAGAATTGGCTGAACGAGGTCAAGCTGCCCGGTATGCCGAACAAGAGCGAGACGGGCTATGCGGATTATGTCTTGTACGGCGACGATGGCAAGGCGCTGGCGATTGTGGAGGCGAAGCGCTCCTGCGTGGATCCGGCGGTGGGGCGGCAGCAGGCGAAACTGTATGCGGATATTATCGAGAAGCAGCAGGGGCGGCGTCCAGTAATCTTCTTAACCAACGGGTTTGAAACGAAAATCGACGACGGGCAGTATCCGGAGCGCAAGTGCGCCGCTATCTGGTCAAAGCGCGATTTGGAGAAGTGGTTCAACCTGCTGCGGATGCGCACGCATTTGGACAATATTGTGGTGGACGAGGACATCGCCGGACGGTACTATCAGGAGAACGCAATCAAGGCTGTTTGCAACACTTTTGATGCGCGCAACCGCCGCAAAGCACTGCTGGTAATGGCGACAGGTTCGGGCAAAACGCGCACGGTGATTGCGCTGTGCAAGGTGCTGCTGGAACACGGCTGGGTGAAGAATATCCTGTTTCTGGCGGATAGAAACTCGCTGGTTACGCAGGCGAAACGCAGCTTCGTGAATCTGCTGCCGGAACTTTCGGTTACGAATCTCTGCGAAGAGCGGGACAATACCACGGCGCACTGCGTCTTCTCGACCTACCAGACGATGATGAACTGCATCGACGCCATTGAGGATGCGGAAGGCAAGCTGTTCACGGTCGGGCACTTTGATTTGGTCATCTGCGACGAGGCACACCGCTCCATCTACAACAAATATCGCGACATTTTCACCTACTTTGATGCGCCCTTGGTTGGTTTGACGGCGACGCCGAAGGATGAAATCGACAAGAATACTTATGCACTTTTTGATTTGGGCAACGGTGCGCCGACGTATGGCTATGAATTAGCGCAGGCAGTCAAAGACGGCTATCTGTGCGACTTCGTATCGGTAGAAACGACGCTGAAGTTCATTCAGCAGGGCATTGTATACGACGAATTGACCGACGAGGAGAAAGAGGAATACGAGGCAAAATTCACGGATGAGGACGGTAATTTGCCGGAGTGCGTGATGCCATCCGCGTTAAACGAATGGGTATTTAATGAGGATACCATTCGCAAGGTGCTGAATACGCTGATGACCGACGGGCTGAAAATTGACTACGGCAGCAAAATCGGCAAGAGCATCATTTTCGCCAAGAATCACACGCACGCGGAGAAAATCTTGGAGATTTTCAACCGCGAATATCCGCATTTGTACGGCTATGCGAAGGTCATCGACAACTACATGACTTATGCGCAGAGCGCTATCGACGAGTTTTCCGACCCGCAGAAACTGCCGCAGATTGCTATTTCGGTGGATATGCTCGATACGGGCATCGACGTGCCGGAAGTGTTAAACCTTGTGTTCTTCAAGAAGGTGATGAGCAAGGCAAAATTCTGGCAGATGATAGGCCGCGGCACGCGCCTCTCTCCGGGGTTGATTGACGGCAAAGACAAGGACAAGTTCTATATTTTCGACTTCTGTGGAAACTTCGAGTTTTTCCGCATGAGCAAAGGCAATGCCAATGCCAGCGCACGCTCGCTTCAAGGGGCGCTTTTTTCGTTGAAGGCACAAATGGCGTTCAAATTGCAGGACGCAGTGTACAAAACCGACGAATTGTCCGCATTCCGTCAAACTTTGGTGGATGACATGGTGCGCAAAGTATCGGAATTGAACCAAGACAACTTCGCCGTCAAACAGCATCTGAAATTCGTTGAATTGTATACAAGCCCGAACCGATATCAGTCATTGAGCTACGAGGACACGCTGATGATGCAGCAGGAATTAGCGCCTCTGCTTTTGCCGGAGCCGGATGACCCGAAGGCGCTGCGCTTTGACGCGCTCTTGTACGGCATGGAGCTGGCGCATCTCGCGGGACTGCCGTACAATCGGGCGCATCACGACCTGCTGAAAAAGGCGGAGGCGCTCAGCAAAATCGCCAATGTGCCGGAAATTGCGGCACAATCGGCACTGCTGGAGAAAATACTGCATACCGATTATGTGGAAAATACGGGAGTGGATGAATTGGAGAAAATCCGCAAAGCCCTGCGTGATTTGATGAAATACATCACAAACGAGCAATCCGCTTACGAAACAGGCTTTGGTGATGAAATCCTTTCTATTGAATGGAAACAGTCGGAATTGGAAAACGACGACTTGCAAAATTACAAAATGCGGGCTGAGTTTTACGTCCGCCAGCATCAGAATGAATTGGCGATTGCGAAACTCAAGATGAATGTTCCGCTGACGGACAGCGACATTACCCAGCTAGAGGAAATTCTCTGGAGCGAAGTCGGAACAAAGCAGGATTACGAAGCCGAGTACGGAAAGAAGCCGCTGGGCGAGTTCATCCGCGAAATCGTCGGGCTGGATATGAATGCCGCAAAAGAAGCATTTTCCGCTTATTTGACCAATGTAAATCTGGACAGCCGGCAAATCTATTTTGTGAATCAAATTGTGGAGTACATTGTGCATAACGGCATGATGAAGGATATGTCGATTCTACAGGAAGCACCATTCATCGATCAGGGCAGCATCATCGAGGTGTTTACGGATTTGTCAGTGTGGAAGGGGATTAAGGGCGTGATTGACACAATCAACGCCAACGCCTGCGGTGCATAAGCCGCCAATGGCCATCAAGAACTGCGGCTGTGCCGCTGACAGATATGGAAGCCGAGAAAATCAAGTAAATCACAATTGAATATCACCCTTTTCCGACCTGTGCCTGCACCCGCGGGCGCGGGTCTTTTCTGTGCGGGAACATCACAATAATTTTGCTGACTTGGGCGATATTCGTGCAAAAAAAGACATGATTCATGCGATGAAGGCGCCAAACGCAGAAAGACCGTATATAATACACTCAACAACAGCCGATGCAGGGATGATTCGCGGCGGCGATATGGCACTGGCGATGCTGGGCAGGATTGACATGGACGTGACCAGCGACTGGGCGAAGAACGATCCTACCAACATCTACTGCTTACGCGAAGCAGCGAAGAATATCCTCTACGTTGTGGCGCAGAGCAACGTGATGAACCATGTGACCACTTACGCGGACGACACGGCGGCTCGCAACGATCTCGGCTGCTACATGCCCGGCGACAATGTGGATGCGGACAAACTGACGGCTGCATCTGACCTGTTTGACGGTATTGTCTACGAGCTGTGCGACGGCAAGCTGCCGGAAGGCCTGACGCTGAATGCGGATGGCACGGTGACGGGCACGATTGCCGCGGATACGGCGGACGGCGTGTACAGCTTCAAGGTGGCTGTGAAGGACGGCGACGAGTTCATCGGCTGGCAGGTCGCTTGGTTCCAGGTTACCGTCGGCGAACTGAAGCAGATTGACAACTATGTGGGCGTGGCGCAGCGCGGCGCTTCCTTCCAGATGTATGTCAAGTCCGGCAAGGGCGGTGTGGGCAACAATCCTGCGCTGGTTTACACGCTGGGCGAGGGCAGCGAGCTGCCGGAAGGCCTGTTCTTGACGCAGAACGGCACGATTGAAGGTCTGCCCACGGAAGCGTGCCGCTTCACCGCCGTCATCACCGCGACTGCCCCCTCCGACGGCACGAGCGTGACTTACCCCGCAGTCGTCTATGTGAAGGACTACATTGGCGACGTGACCTACACGGCCGCCAATCTGCCCGCGGCGAAGGTCGGCGAATACTACTGCGTGTCCGTCGGCACGGCAACGACTGCGGATTGCACCAGCGTGACCTACACGCACACGACCGGCTACGCGCTGGTCATCAACGAAACGGGCTGGGAAGTGAAGTTCCTGAACTTCCTGCCGGATGGATTGACGCTGTATCCGAACGGCATTATTGCCGGCGTGCCCACAACGGCGACGTCAGAAGAAGGCGTTGATGTGACCATTGGCGCACACGCTGCCGGCTACAAGGATGCGGAAGCCGCGTTCCACTTCGTGGTGAATCCGGCTGACTAAGGCGTAATCAGACATCCGCCGCGAGGCTGCCCAAACGGCGGACTGTCGCAGGGCTGTGGGCGACCGCAGCCCTGTTTTCTGGATTTTTCGGAAACATTGGATGCAAGGAGAAACGAAGATGAAGAAGCGGTTTCGGTATTTGATGCTTGTGTGCATTCTGGCGCTGCTCTGCTTGGGGCTGACATCCTGCGGCGCGAAGCTGGAATACACGGCGACGCTCCTGACGGATGCACAGGTGGGCGTCAGTTACAGCGTCAGCGTGGCAACAGCGACGGGTGCGGATGCTATCACCTATGCGTTCAAGGACGGCAGCAAACTGCCTGCAGGCTTGAGCCTTTCCTCGGCCGGAATGATTACGGGTACGCCTGCTGCAAAGGGCAGCACGAGCTTCACCGTAACCGCGACAGCGGGCAATGCGTCCGTTGATGCGGATTTCACCATCGCCGTGGCGGAGGGTGTGCTGTCCTATGCGGGCGGTGAAATCAGCGTGGCGCAGGGTGAAGCGGTGAGCGCATCCGTCGCGTCGGCGACTGGCAGCGGCAGTATCACCTATGCGCTGAAGGACGGCAGCGCTCTGCCGGAGGGCTTGACCCTTGCGCAGGACGGCACCATCAGCGGTCAGGTGAATGAAGCCAGCGACACGGAAGTGACAATCATGGCTTCTGCCTCCGACTGCAAGGAAGCGGAAGCGAATTTCACCATCCGCATCACCGCACCGGCAGGGCGGTACGCTGGCGACGGCGCGTGTGGGCGAATACTACACGGCGAAGCTGTCCGGCAATGCCAAAGCGACCTACACGCTGGAGGATGATTCTCAGCTTCCCGCAGGACTGACTTTTGAAAACGGGCTGCTGGTCGGCATTCCCGAAAAGGCAGGCAGCTGCGAGATTGCTGTGAAGGCATCGGCGGAAGGGTATTCCGACACCGTAGCGATTTTCAGCATGTCCATCCGCGGTGCACAAGAACAAAGCGATATTTCGTGTACGGTGACGTTTGCGGAATCCAAGAAGAAACTGGCCAGTCTCTATCTGGGCACGGAAGTTTACCTGGATGGTGTGATTCGATCCGACGCGATTGCCAGCAACGACAACCATGTGGAATATGCCCTCAAGGATGGCGATACTCTGCCGGAAGGGCTGACGCTGTATCCCAACGGAACCATCGCCGGTACGCCCGCTAAGGCGGGTAAAACGAAGTTCACGGTTATCGCGTCCGCGCAGGGCTGTGAGACGGACAAGTGCAAGTACACCATTACCATCAGCGAAGCGAAGATTGCGTACATCTCCATGACGCTGGAAGCCGCCACCGTCGGCAGCGAATACCACGCGTCTGTGGCGACGGCGGAAACGCCTGAAGGCAAACCAATCACCTACAGTCTTGCTTCCGGTTCAACCATGCCCGCAGGATTGACCCTTGCGTCCGACGGCACGGTGTCTGGTGTTCCGGAGCAGTATTTTGCCCGCACCTACTTCTACGTCAATGCGGAAGCAGAAGGCTACACCGCTACCAAGGCGACGGTCTACCTGAACATCTACGACAAGCCCTGCGCGGTGCAGAACGGCGTGATGGAAGCGGAATTAACCAATCTCGACGGGCTGCAGGGTTCGGGCTGGTCGGGCGGCGCATCCGGCGCGAACATGATTCAGATGTTCCCCGATGCTTCCAATATGCGCGCGGTGGGTTACACCTATATGGACGGGCTGACGTTCACTTTCCGATTTGACAGCGACAAGCAGGTGTCAGATGTTTCGCTGTATGTCTCCCTGTCCAGCGAAATCGGCACAGTGACCTTCAATCCGTCCAACCTTGGAATTTTGCTCAACGGTACAGAAATCAACTATGCGGATATGACCGTGACCGGCACAACGAACGTTGTCAGTGCGTTCAAGGAGTACGCGGTGTCGAGCGGACTCACGCTCAACGAGGGCGAGAATGTGGTGCAGCTTGTCATTCGCGATAACCTGCTCATCGGCGGCGAACGCATTGGCGGCCCGATTATCGACTGCATCCGCGTACAGACATCGGCAAACTTGACGTGGCAGCCCTATTCCTACAACATCCAATAAGGCTCAATGCGCCGGGGTGAGGGAAAACTCATCCCGGCTGAGCGGATACCGAGAAAGGGATGGAAAACCTGTCTATGAAGAAACTCATCAAGCACATTTGGAAGTACAACCGCGTCTGGCTGATTGTGTCGCTGGTGATTGTGCTGGTTGTCACCTCCGCATCGGTCGTTGTGACGCAAAATGTATTCCTCTCCAACACGGTTTCCACCATATTGGGGCGCGAACGCAGCGTGCTCGTCTCCGGCGACCCTTCGCCTATCAGTATTACACCAAGAGCACTTCTGATTTCCAGCAGTTCATACCCACGGTGTCATCCTTCGATGTGGATGCCAATGGCAATGCGCTCTCCGCCCAGCAGCAGAAGCAGCTTGCGCTCCAGCAGGCGATGCTGCTCAACGAGGAGATTGCCTACGAGGGCTTCGTGCTGCTGAAGAACACGGATAACGCCCTGCCGCTGACGGGGCAGAACGTGAAAATCAGCGTGTTCGGCAAAAACTCCGTCAATCTGGTGTACGGCGGATCCGGTTCGGGCGGCAGCAACGCGGCGAATAATATGAGCCTGTATACCGCCTTGCGCAATGCGGGCTTTGACGTAAATCCTACGCTGGAAAGCTTCTACAACAGCAGCGAATCTGGCGAGGGGCGCGACTCCAACCCCGCTATCGGCGCGAGCACGACGGGTCTTGCTATCGGTGAAACCCCGCAGGCCAAATACACCGCCGCAGTCAAAAACAGCTACGATGCGTACCATGACGTGGCACTGATTGTCCTCTCCCGCATCGGCGGCAAAGGCTTTGACCTGCCCCGTACGATGGTAACTTCCTACGGCGGCGCGAACGTTGCGGGCGCGAAGGACGGATAGCATTATCTTGAACTTGACCAGAACGAAGAGAAACTGATTCACGAGGTTGTCAGCAGCGGCAAGTTCGGCAAGGTGGTTGTCGTCATCAACTGTGCGACTTCGATGGAGCTGGGCTTCATTGAAGAGATGGATGGCATTGACGCGGCTATTTGGATTGGCAGCCCCGGCAGCTCCGGTATTAATGCGCTGGGCAAGATTCTGAACGGCAGCGTCAATCCTTCCGGCCGTCTGGTGGATACCTTCGCGACGGATTTCACTGCGGATCCCTCCTACAAGAATTTCGGCGACAACCTGTCGGACGGCGGCAACCAGTATATGCTGGGCGGCTCCGGCTCCGGCTACTACTATGTGGAGTACGAGGAAGGCATCTACGTCGGCTACCGCTACTACGAAACGAAAGCGTACGACGAGGCGGACTTCGGCAACGACGACTGGTACAAGGAAAATGTGGTTTACCCGTTTGGCTATGGCCTGAGCTATACGACCTTCGACTGGAAAATTGCTGATTCCACGGACAATTCTGTTGACCTGACCGCGGACGGCGAAATTCAGGTGTAGGTCAAAGTCACCAACACCGGCAGCGTGGCGGGCAAAGACGTGGTGCAGCTGTACTACACCGCGCCGTACAAGGCCGGGCAGATTGAGAAGTCCTATGTTGCACTGGGTGCGTACGAGAAGACGGCGCTGCTCCAGCCGGGCGAATCCGATATTGTTACGCTGTCGCTGCCGGTGGAGAGCATGGCATCCTACGACTACGACGATGCGAACCACAACGGCCATAAGGGCTATGAGGTGGAGGGCGGCAACTACGCCATCCGCATCGGCAGAAATGCGCACTAGTGTTGGAATGACAACCCGCTGCGCATCACCTACCATGTACCCGCAGATGGCTTCTTCTACGATGCGGGTGTGACGGAAGGCAGCACCGTGGAGAATCGCTTCGATTATATGAGCAAGCATTTTGTGGACGAAGAAACAGGCGTTTCCACGCTGATGACGCGCGAGGACTTCCGCGGCAGGACCATTGCTGCACCGACCGCCGAGGAGCGCGAGGTGGATGCCGACTTCATCCAAAGCATGACTTTCACCTATGATGATGAAAACGAACCGTACTACACTGAGCAGACATATCAGCAGGGCGTGACGGCGGACAAGTACATCCAGCTGTACGAACTGCTGCAAAAGAATGAGGACGGCAAGTGGGCAGCGGATTACGACGACCCGCGCTGGGAAACTATTTTGGACTACCTGACGGTGGACGAAATGGCGAACATGATTGGTACGGGCAACTTCAACACCGTGAAAATTGACCGCATTGGCAAGCCTGCCACCATCGACCCCGACGGCCCGGCTGGCTTCACCAACTTCATGGGCGACCCGTCCGTGCATGACACCTGCTTCTATGTGTCCGAGTGCGTCGTTGGGGCAACGTGGAACAAGCAGCTGGCGCACGGTATGGGCGTGATGATTGGCATCGAGGGTTTGGCCGGCTACACCAACGGCGATGGCCGCACCTACTCCGGCTGGTACGCGCCGGCAGTCAATATCCATCGCAGTCCCTTCTCCGGGCGCAACTGGGAATATTACTCCGAAGATCCGCTCTTGACAGGTCTGATGGGCGCGAGCGTGGTGCAGGGGGCAAACTCCAAGGGCGTGTACACCTATGTGAAGCACTTAGTGCTCAATGACCAAGAGACGAACCGCGACGCAAACGGGCTGGTGACGTGGGCGGATGAGCAGACGATGCGCGAAATCTACTTGAAGCCGTTTGAAATCATCGTCAAGCGGGCGGATACGAAGGGCATCATGTCCTCCTTCAACCGCATCGGCAATGTGTGGACGGGCGGCAGCTACACCCTGCTGACCGACGTGCTGCGCAAGGAATGGGGCTTCGTGGGCATGGTTATCACCGATTACAGCGTGCAGAATGCCTATATGCCCCCGAATCAGATGATTCGCGCGGGTGGCGACCTTTACCTGACGCAGGGTTATCTGCCTTCCACCACGGGCAGCGCAGTCAATAGCACCCATCTAGCGGCAATGCGGCAGGCGGTGAAGAACATCCTGTACGTTGTTACCAACTCCAACGCCATGAATGGCATGGGCGAGGGCATTGTGTACCGCTACGCCATGCCGCTCTGGCAGATTGGGCTGATTGCGCTCAATGTCGTCATGTGGCTGCTCGTTGTGCTGATTGGCGTGATACGCATTCGCAAAACGAAGAAAAAGCACCCGATTCAGTAATACCACCCTGTATAAAGCGCCCTCGCCGGATTTGCCATCCGGTGAGGGCGCTGATGTTTTGGATGCTTTTCTGGATGCTTTTTTCAGCAAGACGCGCTGTCCTTTGCGGATCCCTCCGCCGGGTAGAACAACAAGCACTATTAGAAGAAGATGTCATAGAATAGGAAGCGAGGTGGTACAGATGCGTAAGTATCTCATCAACGCGGAGAGCTATCAAGAGATTCTGGAAGCGGAGAAGGCAACAAAAAGCAAAAAAGTTTCAAAAAAGTTGAGCATTCTTTTGACTCGTTTCGGTGGCAAAACCATTTCGGAAACGGCAAAGCAGATGAACTGCTCCGAATCAAGAGTGAAACGCACCGTGGCTGAGTATATGCAGAGTGGACTGCAAGAATTTATAAAGCCTAAACAGAAGGAAAATCACCGAAATCTCACTATCGAAGAAGAAAAAGCGTTGCTTTCCCGCTTCGAGGAGATGGCTTCCGCAGGAAAAATTGTGGAAGTAAAGGAGATAAAGCAGGCTTTCGATGCATAAAATAGGAAGAGAAACTGGTAACAGTTATATTTACACGATGCTAAAAAGGCACGGCTGGCGCAAGGTGATGCTGCGCGCAAAGCATCCCAAAAAGGCGGACGACGAGGCGATTGAAGCCTCAAAAAATTAGCGATACCGTAAGGCTTTTGGCAATCCAAAATCAGACAAAAAGAATACGCTTGATGTTCCAAGACGAAGCGGGATTTGGGCGTATCAACAAGGCAAAGCGTTGCTGGTGCAAAAGAGGGCATCGTCCGAGCGTTCCATGCCACCATATTCGCGAATATTGGTATGTTATGGTGTGGTTGAGCCGATGACGGGTGAAAGTTTCTTTTTGGTGATTCCATATTGTAACACAAAATGTATGCAGCTTTTTCTGAATAGACTGCACGATGAATTTCCGAACGATATTTTGGTTGTCGTTTGTGACGGCGCAACGTGGCATAAGTCCAGCAAGCTGGAAGTGCCGGAAAATATGACCATTTTGCATATTCCGCCCTATACGCCCGAAATGAATCCGATTGAGCAGATTTGGCGTGAACCTCGCACGCAGGGTTTCCGAAACGAGGTCTTTGCCACGTTGGAAAAGGTGGTGAACCGCCTTTGTGAGACGATTCGCCACCTTTCAAAAAATACAATCATCAGCATTACTCGTCGGCAGTGGATGTGGTGCATTTTTAATTGGAAATAGTATAAATA
>ENA-OYAB01000106-OYAB01000106.1-human-gut-metagenome-genome-assembly--contig:-NODE-106-length-19634-cov-5.044793_pt1 | contig 19634 bp, 18 predicted proteins | sample MGYA00243422_ERZ652808 | MGnify/ENA primary metagenome ERZ652808 (study PRJEB26926, sample SAMN06164543) | human gut metagenome | biome: ENVO:00009003; feature: ENVO:2100002; material: ENVO:00002003...
TACGAGATTAGCTGCAGTCTCGTGGGCTCGGAGATGTGTATAAGAGACAGTCTCATATCTTTATGGAAAAAAATATTATTTTAGCCGCACTGAATGAAATCGGCGCAGAGATTGGCTATCCGTTTTACGTTTTTGAAGACGGAAGTTACAGCAAAAGCTTTGTCAACGGCAAAATGAATTACGCAATGGTTGTCAAAAAGAAATTCACCGCCCCGGGGATAGGAGAAAAAGCCGCCCGCGACATCCTGAGCACGGCTGAATCCGCATCCTCGCCCCGCGTGCCCGCAGGCCGCCGCAAGCTGACGCCACAGGAGGAAGATTCTCTGAAAGAGGCTGAGTTCAGCCTGTTGTCCCACAACTATCCGGGCAAACAAGGCTTGGAGCTTGTCTGCGAATTCGGCAGCCCCGAACTGTTGCAAAAGCATCTTTTTTACAGATGGCTCGTTCAACCGGACGACACGAAAGCCTGGAGCACACTGCTCGCGCGAACCGACCTTCCCAAACTGGAAGATTTTGTCAAAAAAAATCTGGACGAGCTGAGCTATCCTGCAACATTGTGCCAAATTTTGCTGCTGGAAGGCAATGACAACCTTGCGCAGTGGTTTATTCAAAAACTCTGCGTACTTTACCAGCCTAAGAGAAAAATTACGCTTGAAAAAGCCTTAGTGGAACGCTGCCTGAAAAACAGAAGTTTCAGGCTGTTGGAAGAATATCTCGACAGGCAGAAGTATTACCCCAACCACAGCTTACAGCCGGAAGCGCAAAATGAGTTGATATCCGCCGCGGCAAAAGATAAAGCGCTGGGAGACTGGTATAAGGCTTATTACAGCACACGCAAAGGATTTTAGCCGGTGCAAATCAGACGGAAGCTTACGAACCTTCGGGTTCCGGGCTTCCGTTTTTTTATCCTCCCCCGCACATTGCCTCTCGTCCCTCGTAGCCTGCGGCGCTGCCACCTCGTTGTCAAACTCACCACCGCTCCCCTCACCGCCCGCTCCCCGCATTTCCTCCCGTCGCGCCTCCCTCTCCCCTTTCGCCCGTATATTCCCCTCTCTTTTTCGGGGGAAAAGCCGCTGCAAAAACTTGCGAAAATGCACAATGGGTGCATACTGAAAGCGCAAGTTAATTTACATTTGTTTTTTACATTTATTTTTTCGGGAGGTATTTATGAAAAAATTTTCTCTGGCACTGGCTCTGTTTTTGGGATTTGGAGCATTTAACGCGCAGGCGTTCGACCTGACGGAAGCCGCAAACAAAATGGCCGACGGCATTAACAACACCGCTCAGGCGATTGAAGACAAAAAGGCCGAGCAGGAAGCCGCCGCTGAAGCGCGCAAGCAGGAAGCTGCCCAGGCCAAAGCCGAGCGCGAAGCCAAAGCCGAACAGGCCAAAGCCGATTTGAAAGCCAAGCTGGAAGCAAAAAAAGCCGAAGCCAAGGCTAAGGCTGACGCTGCCAAAGCCGAACGGGAACAAGCCGCCGCCGAGCGCAAGGCAAAACAGGAAGAGCAGGAAAAAGCCCTGCAAAACGCCAAAGACAGCCTGAAAAATCTGAAAGGCGCTTTCGGCAAATAAACTCCGGCAGTAAAAGCCCTGCATCAACAGCAACAGCCGCCAGGCCCCAGGCACCGCGGCTGTTTTTCTATATAGGATAATCGCTTTTATAGGATAATCGCTTTCCCTCACAAGCCCCCGCGGCCTGCCCTGGCTCAGACCTCCCGCCGCCATATTGCGGCACAGGCCGCGGCCAAACGTACCGCCGCACCGCCGCCATCCACAGCCCCGGCGGCACCCCCGGCACAAACCTTCCTCAGCCAGACTGTCCGCCCTGCAGCGCCGCCGCCACTTTCATCTCTCTAATGGGAAACCACGTCCTATAGCGCCGCCTTCGCACTTCTAAAGGAAACCACGCCCTATAGCACCGCCGCCTTCGCATTTTTAAAGAAAAACCTGCCCTACAGCGCAGCCGCCACTTCCGGATCTTTGAAATAGCGCACGACCGACTTCGTTATCGCCTCGCCGAGCTTGCGGCGGTAGGCCGGCTGGCGCAGGCTCTTCTCCTCGGTATAGTTGGAAAGGTATCCGAGTTCAATCAGAACCGACGGAATATCCGGCGCCTTCAGCACCGCAAACCCTGCAAATTTGTGCGCATTGCTGACAAGCTTAACTTTCTGGCGCATTTCATTAACAACATAGCCAGCAAATTTGGACGACTTGTTGCGGCTGTCATTTTGCGACAGGGAAATAAGCACATCGTTGATTTCCGGCGAATTGTCGGAGAAGTCCATGCCGTCGATGATATCGGCTTTGTTCTCGCGTTCCGCCAGAGCCGCCGCCTCTTTGTCGGAGGCGGTTTCGGACAGCGTATAAACCGAAAGCCCCCGCGCGCTGCGGTTGGCTGCGCTGTCGGCGTGGATGCTGATAAACAGGTCGGCATGGTAGCTTCGGGCAATGGCAACGCGTTTGCGCAGCGGGATGAAAATGTCGGTGGAGCGCGTCATATAGACCTTAAAGCCTTTCGCCTCCAACTGTTTTTTCAGCTCTTTGCCCATCGAAAGGGTAATGTTTTTTTCATAAGTGCGGTACGAACGCCCGATAGCGCCGGGGTCTTTGCCCCCGTGTCCGGGGTCGAGCACGACGATTTTCTTGCGTTTGACCGCGCCGCTGTAGGCATTTTTCAGGTTGGATTTCGGCGACGGGTCGGACAGCCCCTGCGAGCTGAGGTCGATAACCAGCCGCCAGTTTTTCTGCCCCGCCTGCGGCTCAATCGTAAATTTCTTTTTGATATTGACGTTGTTGTTGATATCAAACACCAGCCGCTTGCCTTTGATGTCGGGTTTGTTGCCGACGCGGAAATCGCTGATAAGCCGGTTTTTGGCGACTTTCGGCGAACCGGAAACAGTCGCGTTCTTAAGGTCGATAACCAGCCGGTTCGGCGAGTCGAGCAAAAATGCGTCGTAATCAAAATCCTCCGTACCGTCCAAAACGATGCGGATGCCGTCGTTCTGCTGCCCGGTGCGGACGTCTTTTATCGTGTTGAGCGCATACGCCGCCCCGGAGGAAAGCGCCAGCAGCGCGGTGCAGAGCAAAGTTGCCAAAGTTCTTTTTATATTTTTGCAGTTCGTTGTCATAGGTGTCAAATTAATCTGTCGTCAAAACTGTTACAATCTTTTTTAAGAGTAACCCACAAGTTCTTAACATTGATTTAAAAACCGGCTATACATTCGGCGAGGTGCATTTTTTCCGTCCCCGCCGGACATTAATCTTTTTTTTAACTTTTACCGTTATTATATCATAACAACAGCAATGAAACTAGGAGTTAACAAGTATGTCTGTAGGTAAAACAGTCGGCATCCTCGCTGACAAAATGCTGAAACTGACCGGAAAAGCGGTAAAGAAACTGGAAGATTACGGCGCCAAATCCGCCGAGGAAAACAATAACGACAATGCCCGCAAGCTGGCGGAAACGATGAACAAACTCGGCAAAAAGCTGGAAGAACGGCACGACGAATATATCGCCCGGGTGGAAGAAAACGCCGACGAACTGGCTGAAAAGGGCAAAGACGCGCTGGATAAGCTGAAAAAAGTTTATCAGGAGATGAAGACGCGCGCCGACGCTGCCAAGGAAAAGGCGGAAATCGACGCCAAACGCGATGTTGCGCCGGAATCCGCAGAAACTGAGGACAAAGCCGCGGAAAAAAAGGCGGAAACGGCTGAAGAGGACAAATAGCCCGCAGCGCAAACAGCCGGCAGCGGAAATCACCGGCAGCGGCAAAACCGCCCCGCCACGCAAATCGCCGGCAGCGCAAAAAGCCGGCGGATTGTTGCAGCAGGCAGCCGGCCGGACAATATTTCGGACATAAAAAAACTTCCCCGCAAGAGGGAAGTTTTTTTGTTTCGAAACGAATTCTGTTTTCTCATGCTGCATTCTGTTTTCTCATGCTGCATTCTGTTTTCTCATACTGTAATAGAACTCGTCTATGGTCTGCGGGTCAAGAACGGCACTCATCCCCACCTTGCAAATCGCCGGCAGCAGCCCCGTTATGGCCAATGCCAGAATATCCGTCAGCCAGATTGAGTTCGGTCCCAGAAGCAAAGCGCAAAATCCGGCCTGCGAAACTATCCAGAAGCCAAATGCAGCGGCAATGGCGCCGTACAATGCCAGCATACCGCAGGAAACGGCATACAGGCTTCCGCCCAGCAGCTCTTTGTTTTGTCCGCGCGTGATGCAATAAAATGCCACGGCGCCGCAGATGGCCAAAAGCAGTATTATCGGAGTAACGATAAACAACCGGTTGCCTCCGGCGGCTTTGAGCAGCTCGGGCAATTCGGTGAAACGCAGATAATCAAACAGGCTGTATATGGCATACAGCATTATGATTGCCGTTCCGATTGCCCTGACGCACAAGCGGCGCACATAATCCTGCTTAATCATTTTTTCCCACAGTTCCTGCGGAAAGCTTTCATAATATTCCTTTGTCCGGTTAAAGATGCCGAACCGGCGGATAATCTTTTCCCTGAAAGGAACGGAAGCTTCTGCATTTTGGCGGGCCTGTAAGATACGGGCTTCTTTTTCATAAACACCGTTGTGGTATTTATTTAAGATTTTCTGCATATCCTGCTGCATCAAATCTTTTTCTATTTCTTTAATTGTTTTCATAATCTGTATTTTTAGTTCATAATAATTCGGAAATTAAACAGATTATAGCACAAAAAAAGCGGGTGTGCAACAGGAAATTTTCATCAGCGCCGCAGGCGGCGGCAAAACCGCCCTTTGAGCAGGCTGCGTACTTTTTATGTACGCCTCCCGCTCCTGACAGCCGCCCGAACCGGTTCCACGGTTTATCCCGCTCCTGGCAGAGCGGCGGCAACGCCCGAATTTAGCTCCTTACAGTTAAGACTTAACGCCGTTTAAGCCCAATCCGAGCTCCCCCTTTCGACATCCATCCGGTTTAAGCGCGCCGTTTAAACATCCTTCCGTTCCGCCTCAGTCCGAAGCCACCCCTGTTTTAACTTGGCGATAACGAAAATCAGCGTAAACCACAGCATAACGACGGCAAGCGAAAAAACAGCCCCCGACAGCAGCGGCAATCCGCCGCTCCGCAGCATAAACGCCAGCAGCAGTGTCCCCAGACAGCGCAGCGTCCACATCGCGCAGCCGGAAGCGGATTTGTCCCGTTTCTGCATAACTTCCACCGCAACGACGCAGCAAAGGGCAAAAAACGACAGCGTCCACGCGGCGGCAGCTTCATCGGAACCGGCAAGAGTAAAAAAGACAAACGCGGCATTAGCGCTTATGACAGCCCCCGCCCAAAGCGCCCAGAAAAAAAATTTATTTTTCATAATCTACAATTTTTAGAAACAATTATATAAAAAAAATAACTTCGCAGCCGGCATTATACAGCGGATTTTTATTTCTGCAAGCTCTATTATCCGTCCCCTCTCCTGCGCAGTCCCGCTCCGCAAACCTCTCCTTGCCCCGCCGTCCCCTCTCCCGCGCAGCCCCGCTCCGCAAACCTCCCTTTGCCCTCCCCGGATAGATTTTAGTTTATATTCTTCACTTTGTCCTTTACTTTTGGCTGAGCGGCATTAATATCTATACAACTTGGTTTATATCAGCATAAAGGACAGGCGATGAAGAAAATATTATCCTTTTGGATGGCACTTATCTGGCTGGCACTGGCCGCTCCGGCGCAGGCGCAGCTCAATGTCAGCATCAGCGGCGCGCAGCAGGAGCCGATTCCTGTGGCTTTTCCCGAAATCCTGTCGGACAATCAGGGCATCGGCGCGTTTCTCGGCTTTTCGTACGCAAGCAAAGTGCGCGACGTCGTTTTGGCGGATTTGGAGCGCAGCGGCCTGTTCCGCATCATCAACGAGCGCAGTTACATTCAGAAGTTCACAAGCTTTGACCAGCAGCCGATATTTGGCGACTGGAAAGTGCTGAACGCGCAGGTTCTCGTGCAGTCGTATATTCTGGAAGAAAACGGCTCCGACCTCAAACTTCGTTTCAAACTCTGGGACATCGTCAGCCAGAAAGAGCTGCTGTACGAAGTTTACAGTTCCTCAAAGGATAACTGGCGGCGCATGGCGCATTCGATGGCCGATGCGATTTACGAACGCCTGACCGGCGACAAAGGCTATTTCAACACCGTCATTGCCTATATTTCCGAAAGCGGTCCCTCGGGCAAGCGCGTCAAACGGCTGGCGCTGATGGACCAGGACGGCGACGGCCACCAGTTCCTGACCAGCGGGGCCAATCTGGTGCTGACGCCGCGATTCTCGCCCGATATGCAGTATATCGCCTACCTCTCGTACGTCAACAACAAGCCGCGCGTGTACCTGTATAACCTGCGCACGCAGCGCACCGAACTGCTGGGCAACTTCCCCGGCATGACGTTCGCGCCGGCGTTCTCGCCCGACAGCAAATATCTGCTGATGAGTTATGCCAAAAACGGCGTTACCGATATTTACGAAATGGATTTGGCCACGCGCGAAACCAAAAAGCTGACCTCCGGGCCGTCGATAGATACCAGCCCGAACTATTCGCCCGACGGTTCCAAAATCGTGTTTAATTCCGACCGCGGCGGCAATCAGCAATTGTATGTGATGAACCGCGACGGCTCCGACGTCCAGCGCATCAGCTTCCGCCAGGGGAGCCGCTACGCATCGCCGGTATGGTCGCCGCGCGGAGATTACATCGCGTTTATCCGTATGGAAGGCAACCAGTTTAACCTCGGCGTTATGTATCCCGACGGCACCGGCGAACGCACCCTCGCCACCGGGTTTTATATCGAGCGCCCCACCTGGTCGCCCAACGGCCGCGTGCTGATGTTTTATCGCCAGAACCGCGGCACCGCGACTTCTGACGGCGCAACGCAGCTGTATTCCGTAGACATCACCGGTACCAACGAACGCCTGGTGCTGACCCCCGGAGACGGCAGCGACCCCGCCTGGTCTCCGCTGTTGTAAAAAGAAGCCACACCCGCCCCGGAGACGGCACCCGCCCGCTCTCCGCTTTGTCAGGGCGCCGGCATTGTTGCAAGCTGCCTGTATAGGCGGCTTTTTTTTATTTGACTTTTGAGTGGGGACGTATAAGATAGCTAATCGCCGGATGGCGGTGAATAAGCTTTACAAATAAGCCGCGCTGTTTCTCGAGCAGATTTCAACATCCGGTCTTACTACGGATTGGAAGGCAGTAAAATAAGCATATGCATATATGTGAATATACCGCACTGTTCTTTGGCAGGTTTCAACTTCCAGTCACCTTATGGATGGATGGCGCGAATAAGCCTATGGCAAATAAGCGCGAGTTGGCGACGTACAACTTTTTCACATCCACCCGCCTTATGGGTGGAGAGCGCGAATAAGCCTATGGCAAATAAGTGCAGCTGACGTTGTACAGTTTTTCAGTCTCCACCCACCCTATGGGTGGAGGGCACGAATAAGCCTATGGCAAATAAGCGCAACTGACGTTGTACAGTTTTCCAACCTCCACTCGCTTTAAATAAGCTGCCTGTATGGGTGGCTTTTTTTATTTGACTTTTATAAACAGGTATTGTATATATTGCAATATGGAATACCGATAGGTATTTCTGAGGAGTGGAAGCCTCTTTATTGATTAACGACGTAGCATAAAACGATATTTGTGCCCAACAGTCTTGTGACTGGGGGTTTTTTGTGTAAGCAAAAAACTGCTATTCTCGTTAATAGCCTTCCAACCCCAGTCACCTTATGACTGAAATTTTTTGTATGCAATTAATTAAATATTAAGGTTTAGTAATATACCCTAATTATGGAATGCCGGATTGGGGTTCTGGGGAGTGGAAGCCCCATAACGAGCGTCTATATTTAGACGGAGCTTTTTGAAAGCCTTTTAGTTTATGACTGGAAGGTAGTAAAATAAGCGTATGTAAATATGTGAATATACTGCGGCTATCTCGTTATGGTCTTCCAACTTCCAGTCACCTCTTTTTACAAAGGGTGACTTTTCTTTTACATATAAAGATGAAAGGAAGTCAGGATGACTAAACTGATGATATTAGCAGGCATATTTACCGCAATCGCTTACCAACCCGCACACGCTCAACTGTATGATTATGCTTCAGAACAAGCATACGGCAGGCGTGTGGAACATGGCGCCGCTTATAGACAAGACGGGGGCGCCGTGCGTTACCGTTCTGCCGGCGAGGGGCGCTATGTTCGCATTCCGCCTGCGCAGAGAGAAGACCGAAGATACAGCCGTGTCGCGCAGCCGGTCAACACGCTCCGTCCGTATCTGGGCGTGGATGCGGGAACAACGGATATCGGCTACAGCGGTTCAGAGGAAAAATATTTCTTAAAAGACCGGGCAATGTTTGTCGGCGGTGCGGCAGGGCTGCGCATCGGCAGAAACTGGGGCGTAGAGGTGTTTTACCAAACCTCAAATACGGCGAAAAAAACGGCTGACGACGAATGGCGCACCGAAGGCGATTATACCGCGTACGGCGTGGACGCGTTGGGCTTTCTGCCGTTGAATGACCAGCTGGAACTGGTAGCGGCAGCGGGTGTCGGCAAATATGAATTTGACGTTAAGCTGAAATACAGCGACGGCATCCACGAGTTCAGCGGTTCGGACGACAACGTCGGCTACCGCTTCGGCGCCGGCGCACAGTATAACATCACCGGCCATTGGGCGCTGCGGGGCATGGTGCGCTATGTCGTGCTGGACAGCGAATATATTGACGATATGCTGGAGTTTTCCCTCAGTATGCGCTATACGTTTTAACCCCGGCACATTTGCCGATAAAGGGCGGCAAAATCAGAAAAACACTTTACCTTTCCGGCGGCGGCATATTGCGCCAGTTCCCCCTCGCCCATAAATTTTCCGTTGCCGATAACAACAGGCAAAACACCGGCGGCAAGGGCGCAGTCAGTATCCTGCTTGGAATCGCCGACCAGCCAGACAGTTTCGCGGTTGATGGCAAAATCCGCATTTTTCAGGGCGGCAAAAACAGGGTCGGGCGCAGGTTTGTTGCGCGGAGCATCGCCATTGCCGAGGACTGCATTAAAAACAATATCAGGAAAAAAGTGCCGCACTTCCGCCGTCAACAGCGCTTTTTCCTTATTGGAAACAACGTATATGCCGACACCTGCGTTTATGCAGCTGCGCAGGAAATCCGCCGCGCCGGGAGCCGGAACAATCCGCCGCATTCCGTGTACCCGATAATATGCAAGATAATCATCGTATGCCCGTACGCTTTCCTCACCGAAAAAATTGGGGAAATTTTCTTTCAGCGATTTTGACGTATCACGATACTTCCGTTTGGTCTCGTCCCACGGCTCCCTGCCGTATGCGGCCAGCGTATGCTCCATCGCGTCAACAACGGCAGGGCGTGTCTCGGCCAGTGTCCCGTCCCAGTCAAACAAAACCGCCCGAGGAAAAACGGTTTCAACAACTCTCATCTGAGCAAACTTTGAAAAACAAACTATATTCATAAAAACATTCCTTGTTACTGCCTGTAAATCATATTTAATTCATCAATCTCACTTTGAAGATTGCTAATTCCCCTATTTAAACTTTCCTGATCATTTTCAGTCAAAATGGTAGAAACCGCTTCAATTTTTCTATAACTAATCAAACAGGGCATTTGGGCATAGCCGTTTGCCTCACATCGCAGCAATTTCCGATTTAAAGGAAGCTGCAACCTTTTAAACTTCTGAGTAAATGCCTCAATTATATTATAAAGCGCTGCAGCCGGAAGTTTGGAAGAACCGCTGTTTATTTCCGGATAGTTACAATCTTTTTGCATATCAGAAATTTCCTTTCCTCTCAAAATTGTTTTCTGCAATGCAATACTTTTTTTACGATATAAATCTGAAACGTCTTTCGATATATAAAATTCTGTCTCTGATATGAACATATCTTTATTATGAAAGCCCAATATAGTAGCATCAAATTCATTCAAAGCCAAACCCGTTATTTCAGAAAATATTTTTTTGAATCGTATAGTATCTAAATAACACCCCAGCCCATATACCTTTTTTGAAGTCAAAATATCCCTCGCTCTCTGCGTAATAATATCAACCTGATTTGTCACTATAACAAATGTTGCAGTAGAAGCATAAAATTCAACTTGCCGGCATAATTCCACAATAAGAGAATAATTTTTTAATGATTGCACATTTCGTCCGCTTGAATCAGACAGATAATATTGTTTTTTTTCTTTCTCATCAGCAAAAAGTCCTGCACAAATAATTACCAATTCAGATTCTGATAAACTGCTAAAATTGTTTGTCGGCAAAAATTTTACGTTATGAGAAAATTCCTTATTTCGTATAAAAAAGCCTCCTCTAAGTCCATAAGAAAGCCCTGAATTTTTTGTACATTGTGCGGCGTAAACAAGACAACTTCCAGTTTCTCTCTAAAATAGTCTTGCCCGGCCAGCAATCGTATTACCTCTGTTCCGACTTTACCGGAAGCTCCGAGTATGGATATTTTCATAATGAAATTTCTTCACGTCAAATTGAACATTGTTAGTATAGCATACTTTATTATTCCGTCAACACAAAAATAAAAAGCCATTCCGCCCCGCCGCGACGTCCGCGCCGCACCCGTCGGAGACAAAACTTTCGTTCGTTAAACGTTGGTCTGCCACCCCTTGACGCTCGTATCCTCGCTGCCCTGGTGCACCACAATCTGCGGATAAGCGATGTTGATATTCGCCTCGCGGAACCGCCGCAGGATTTCGTACCGCACGTCGCTGCCCGCCGACCAGCCGCTCCAAATGTCGGAAACATAAATCCGCAACTCAAAATCCAGCGAAGATTCGCCGAAATTCTTAAACAGCACATACGGCGCCGGCACTTTCATCACCTTTTTGCAGCTCCGCGCGCATTCCAACAGCAGTTTCGTTACCTGCTCGGCGTCCGAATCATACGAAACCCCGACCGCTATCGTCTGCCGCTGCCAGTTGTTGCCGTGCGTCAGGTTGGTCAGCGACGACGAAATCAGCGTCGCGTTCGGAATAATCACGCTCGCCTTGTTAAAGGTTTCCACCTCCGTCGAGCGGATGTTAATTTGTTTGATTTTTCCTTCTTCGCCGCCGATAAGCACCCAGTCCCCGACCTTAAACGGCCGCTCAAACAAGAGGATAATGCCGCTGACCAGGTTTTTGATGACGTCCTGCAGCCCGAAACCGATACCGACCGACAGCGCACCGGCGATAACCGCGAGGTTGGACAAATCCACGCCCATCGCCACAATCGCCAGAATGGCGGAAATGATAAAGCCCGTAAAGCTGAACCCGGAAATCAGCGAATGCTTAATTCCCTCGTCCATGTTGATGCGGTTCAGCAGATTGTTCGAAAGCCGGTTTTTCATCATCTTGACCAGCGTCAGCGAAATCAGGAAAACCAGCAGCCCGGTAACGATTGAAATCAGCGAAATGTTGATGCCCCCGACCTTAAAGCCGAACACTAGTTTCTTTACCGCCTGCAACATAAACGCCCCCGGCATTCCCCACAGCGTCAGCAGCGAATAGATAAGAAACAGCACCAGCAGCGGCGTTACCAGCAGCGTCATCAGAAAATCCGCCTTCGACAACAGCTGTTTGCGCAGTTTGAACGTCTTAATCCAAAAGACGATGCTCCGCCTGAGCAAATCGGAAATAAACCGCCGCACGATGACAAACGCGCCGATAAACAGCACTGAGGCGATAAAACGGTTGAAAATAAAGGTCGCCAGTTCCGGATACCCGAACAGCGAAATGCCAAACGTCAACACCGCAAAAATTGTCGTAAACACGATGATTTTGGAAGAAAGGCTCATATTCTCCGGTTCGTCGTCCGCCAGCAAAGCCGCCGCGCTCCCCGCCGTCGGTGCCGAAGTAACGATTTTCTCGCTCGCAACAGCCGCACTGCTCGCAGCTGCCGCCGCCATACCCGTGGTGCTGCCACCGTTGCCTGTGCTGCCACCGTTGCCCGTGGCGCTGCTACTACTGCCCGTGGCGCTGCCACCCGCCGCGCTCCCCACGGCTCCTTTTATTGTCCCGGTTCCGACGGTACCCTCCCCCGCCGTACCTGTGGCGCTGCCACCGTTGCCTGTGGCACTGCCACTGTTGCCCGTGGTGGTGCTACTACTGCCTGTGGCGCTGCCACTGTTGCCCGTGGCGCTGCCACTGTTGCCGCCTGCACCGTCCCCCCGGCTTTCCTCCTCATTTTCTTCGTCGCCGGCTCCCCGGTTTCTAATCCGCCCCAAAATCCGCGACGTCATCAAAATAATGACAAACGCCTTAATTGCGTCGCCCGCCACTTCCAACAACAGCGTCAGCGCCTCGCTCGCTTCAAAATAAGCCGCAATCTGCCGGATGCACCCGACCGCCCCGAGCAAAATAAGCGACAACGTCGTCGCCGCAAACACGCGCTCAGCCCTCTCATCGGAAATATTAAACAGCCGCCAGCGCCCGTTCCACGGTGCCAGCGTAACCCGCGCCAGCGCCCGGATAAGCGTAACATACAACGAATAGTACAGCACATTGGCCAAGACCACGCCGAACTTGCTCTGCGTCAGCGTTTCGTTGGTCAATTGCCACAACAGGCACCCGCCGATAAGCAGCGACGGAATCACCCCGTACGCAATCGCCGTAATCACCGCCACCACGATTTTCTGTCCGTAACGGGGATAGTCTTCGGTATGCCCGTACCCCCATTTGTTAATGATATACCGCCGCAGGAACAGCCCGAACGACAATGCCAGCCCCAAAATCAGCAGCACGTACCACCCGCCGTGGTAAACGTTCTCGCGTTCTTCCGCCGAAAGCCCCCGGTACCACTCGACCGGCGAGATTGCAATTTCCCAGAAAAACACCGCTGCGTCGCCGATGGCCGTAAAGAAGTTGTGCGGCGCAATCAAGACATTCTGCTCCGCCACCAGATTGCCGATGATAATCCGGCTCCGCGCCTCGGAAATAATCGAATTCAGCCGCGCCATTTCGGTTTTGAGCAAATTCGCCTCAATCAAACGGTTTTTATAGTTGTTCATCACCGCCGTATACTTGCTGCGCATTTCCGCAATCGCCGGGTCTTCGTTTTCCCCTTCCGCCGGCTCCGGCCCCAATGCGTTTAACGCATCCTGCACGTATTTGGAGTTCTTTTCAATCCCTTTGGCCGCAAACTCAATTACGATTTCCTGCTGGGTCAGAAATGCCGCGGCATCGTCCAGGCTCTGACGCGTAAACTGCTTTTTCCGAATGGATTTTTCAATTTCCTCCAGCTGCCCCGAAACGGTCTTGTAGTCAAACGCCGCCTCGTTCTCGGAACCGGAAACCTCGCCTTCGTCAACGCCGAGGGCCTCCGTTTCAGCACCGCCGGACTTGCCGCTCGTTTCCGCACCGCCGGACTTGCCGCTCGCTTCAGCGCTGCCGGACTTGCCGCTCGTTTTCGCCGCCGTTATATCGGCACCGTTCGTCCCGACGGCATGCGCCGTTTTTTTCCCCGCCGCCGCAACATCGCCTGAAATAACCGCCAGTCCGGTCAGAACCGCAGCCGCCAGCATAACGCCCGAAACCCAAAGTCTTAATATTTTGCCCATTTGCTTTTCCGTCCTTTTCTTCTGCCTTTTTTCGTTACGTTATGCCGACAGCCCTAAACTGCCGCCGTTTCTCTCGGTGCCCTGCCGTTTCGCCAACCCGCCGGAACATCAGGGTCAGCCCTTGTTGCCTGTGCTGTTGGCACCGTTTCCCGTGCCGCCGGCACTGTTGCCCGTGGCGTTGCCACTGCCTGTGCCGCCGGCACCAAAGTCCCCGTCTAAGCTTTCGCCAGCACCGCAGTCATCACCGAAAACGCCAGTTTTGCCCCGCCGGCGCGCAGGTTGTCTGCCACCGTCCAGAAACTGATGCCGTTCTCGACCGAAACATCCTGCCGCACGCGCGACACATAAACGCTGTCCTCACCCTGAACATCGTCAACGCTGACATAGCCCGCATCTACCGTCTTGTCAAAAACGACAACGTTTTTCTGCGCCTTCATCGCCTCGCGTACCGCCGTCGCGTCAACTTCGTCGTCAAACTCCGCATTGACAAACGCCGCATCGCCGATAAACGTCGGCACGAACGCACAGTTCGCGTGCACTTTGATGTCGCTGTCAAGAACCTTTTTAATCTCGGCGTTAATCGCCCACTCCAGCGACGTTTCCTCGCCGATGAACTCGCCGACCTGCGGCAGAACGTTAAACGCGATTTGCTTTTTGAAAATCTGCTCGTCGTCAACCAGCGTTTCGTTCAAAAAGATTTTGCGCGACTGCGTAAACAGTTCGTCCATCGCCTCATGCCCGTGATAAGAAGTGGAGTTAAACGTCGTTACCACCAGCCGCTTAAGCTTGTGTTCTTTGATGGTTCCCGCCAGCGGCAGCAAAATCTGATACACCGCCGACGACGGCACACCGATAACCTGCGGCAGCCCGTCCGTTGCCTGCCCGTTCCCCCGTTTCAACAGTTCGCCGTTCAATTCGGGAATAACCAGCGGAACCGAACTGTCGCCGAACGTTGCCCCCGAAAGGTCAATCACCCGGCATCCAGCACCTGTCGCTTTCTTGATAAAACGCTTGCCCTGTTCCTTCGTTGTTGCAAATATCGCAATATCGGCTTTCTTAAAATCAAATGTATCCAGTGCAGACACGTCCAATTCGTCATCTTCGCCGTATGACACCAGGGTCCCGAGCGGCGCTTTCGCCTCCAGCGCAAATACGTCGTCGGCCGGAATGCCGCTTTCGTTCAAAAGGTTGAGAAACTCCCGGCCGGTACTTCCTTTAACCCCGGCAACTGCAATCTTTGGCATCTTAACTTCCCTTTCATCAAACTTAAAACTTGCTGAACCTGACGTCCGGCCCGGCATCTTATCCGGCACCTGACCAACGCTGTACCCGTTGTGTAACGCGGCTCTGTACTTGATACCGTTTAGACACCCGCCCAACGCTGTACCCGCTGTTTAACGCGGTTCTGTGCCTGATACCGTCAGCCCCCCGCCCAACGCTGTACCCGTTGTGTAACGCGGCTCTGTACCTGCTGTCCAACTTGGCACTGTTGCATAATTTTTTCAAGTATTTTATCCGACTTTTCCGCTTTTTTGCATCTTCCTGCCAAACTGCCCATGCCGCCCCGTCTCACTCTCTCCGCAGCGCCCCGTCCTGCGTCATTGCCGGCAGCGCAGCCATGCCGCTCCTTGCAGCGCCGCGAGCCATTTCTCGCGCCTGGCCGCCAGCGGGATAGACGCGTTCGCCGGGCTCGTAGACGGCAGCACTTCCCACGTCCGCCCCTCCAGCAGCCCCTTGTTGAAACGGCAGAACAGCTTAAACGCCGCCTGCCCGTTAAACAGCAGCCGCTCAATCTCCGGATACAGCGCAAACAGCGCCGCAAAATCGTTCGGCATCGCATTTCTGATGTCGGAATCAAGGCTTCCCTCTCGCGCGCAGCTCTCCGCCGCATCCCACAGCCCGACCCCGTGCGCCAGCAGCAGCCCGGTTTTGATGCCGTAAGCCGGCGGCGCTTTCGGGTCAAAAGGCTCGCCGTAAGCCTCAAAGACAAAACGCCAGAACAGGTTGTGCCGGTGCGCATAATACTCGCCCGCCGCCAGCGACGCCTCTCCCGGCATGGAGCCGATAACCAGCGCCCGCGTCCGATCATCGGCGATATAGGAAAAGCTGTGCGGCATAAAACCTCCCTGAAATGCTGTTTCGTTGTTTTCTTCCACGCATAAACTCCCGCAATGATACGGCATAATTTCCGTCCCCGCAATCCCCCGCCGCAAGTTATGCACGCCGTTTCGTTCTCCGCCCCATCGCCGCCCCGCCGCACGCTCTCCGCCCGCGGTTATTCCCCTCGTCTCACGGCTACCTTGAAAACATCTCCGCCCGCCATATATAAGCCGCAGCACCACCCGCCCAATCCCTCCGGATAGTGCCCGCCTCAACCGACACACCCGCCCAGTCTCCCGGACGGCATCCGCCCCGTCGGCCGGCGCATCTGCACCCCTCAACCGACTGCCCCGCGGTCATATCTGCCCGCATACCCGTTATCATATCCACTGTTATATCAAGGAGAAAGAAATGTTTGCGATTCGCGCTTCCGGCGACCGCGGCCACACCCAAACCCCGTGGCTCAACAGCCGCCACACCTTTTCGTTCGGATCCTATTACGACCCGCGTTACCTCGGTTTCAGCGACCTGCGCGTCATTAACGACGACGTCGTCGCCCCGGCCGAAGGCTTCGGTACCCATCCGCACAAAAATATGGAAATCGTTACCGTTGTGCTCGACGGCGAGCTGGAACACCGCGACAGCATGGGCAGCCGCGGCGTCATCAAAGCCGGCGAAATCCAGAAGATGAGCGCCGGCTCCGGCATTACCCACAGCGAGATGAATCCGTCGCTCAGCAAACCCGTCCATTTTCTGCAAATCTGGATAGAGCCGAACATCGACGACGTCAAACCCGAGTATATGCAGGCCGCCCCCTCGCCGCAGGAGCTGAAAAGCCGGCTCGTCCGCATTGCCTCGCCCAAAAGTACGGACAGCCCGATAACCCTGCACCAGAATGCCGAAATTTACCAGACCCTGCTCGAGCAGGACAAAACCGTCAGCTTCAACATCACTCCCGCACACAAAGTCTGGATACACGTCGCAACCGGTGCCGTCAGCCTCGACGGACACCCGCTTATTGCCGGAGACGGGGTCGCCGTCGCCGACGAAACCGCCGAAATCAGATTGCGCGGCATAGACCCGCTGTCTAACGTGCTGATATTCAAACTCCGCGCCTGAAAAAAGGGCGCAGTTTCCCGCACCCCTCTTATTATCGGCCTTCGTCGCAGCACCAGAGCGTCCGAACCGGCACCTTGGCTTTTCAACCGGCATTCCGACCGCTCCCAAAAGCTCCGGTACTCACGCCGGTTTCTCCGGTATCACAGCAGTTTCTCCGGCACTCACAGCGGCTTCTCCGGCACTCACAGCAGTTTCTCCGGTACTCACAGCGGCTTCTCCGACACTCACGCCGGTTCCCCGTCTCGCTCCGGCCTAGAACTTCTCCTGCAATTCGAAGAAATAAGCTTTCGGATGGTTGCATACCGGGCAGACTTCCGGCGCCTTAAGGCTTTCAATCCGGTGTCCGCAGTTTGCGCATTCCCAGATAACCTTGGTCGGGCGTTCAAAGACTTTTCCCGCTTCCAGAGCTTCCAACAACGCATTGTAGCGCTCTTCATGCCCTTTTTCGATTTTGCCGACCATGCGGAACAGGGTCGCGATTCTCTTAAAGCCCTCTTCGTCGGCTTCCTTGGCCATCGTGTCGTACATGTCGGTCCACTCGTAGCGTTCGCCGGCCGCCGCGTCTTTCAGGTTTTCGATTGTCGAGGGAATTTCCTCATTGTGCAGCAGTTTGAACCAGATTTTGGCGTGCTCCTTTTCGTTGTTCGCGGTCTGTTCAAACTTGTCGGCAATGATGTTATAGCCTTCTTTCTTGGCTTTGGACGCATAGTAGGTATATTTGTTGCGCGCCATCGATTCGCCGGCAAAAGCGGCCTGCAGGTTCGCTTCGGTCTTAGATCCTTTAAGTTCCATAGAGTTTTCTCCTAAAAAAATGTTGCGAAGGAATGATAGCCGCCTCCGCAAACATAGTCAAGAAAAATCATCTGATGCGGCCGCCGTTTCATCAAACCGTCCGCAATGTCCGACGACCGGTTAACTCTGCGCGCCGACCTCTGACGCCGTCCTCCGCCTTTCTTCCTGCTACGTTACGGCTTTCGGCACACAATCGTTTAATTCTATGCGCTGACCTCTGACGCCGTCCTCCGCCCTTCTTCCCGCAGCATTACGGCTCTCGGCACACAATCGTTTAATTCTGCGCGCTCGCCGCAGCTCCCGGATTGCCCGCGCCGCCGGTTCCCGCGCCCAGGCTCTCGGCCGCCGCGGTATCTGCCGCCGCGTAAGCCGTCTGTCCCTCGGCCAGCGCCGCAATCTTCGCCACCTCGGCCTTAAAGCGTTGCAAATCCTTGCCTGCCAGATTGGTTCCGGTCGCCGCCTTGACTTTCAGCGGGTCGACCTTCTTGCCGTTTTTAATCACCTCAAAGTGCAGGTGCGGCCCGGTCGAACGTCCGGTCGAACCGACATAGCCGATAACCTGCCCCTGCTTGACTCTGACGCCCGGACGGATGCCTTTGGCAAAACCGTTCATATGCGCGTATCCGGTCGAAAACTCCGAATTGTGGCGGATAACCACATAGCGTCCGTAACCGCCGGCCCATTGCGCGCGTTTGACCACGCCGTCCGCACTCGCGTAAATCCTCGTACCTTTCGGCGCCGCGTAGTCCACACCGCTGTGCAGGATGCGCCGCTTCAAAATCGGGTGCCGCCGCCAGCCGAAACGCGACGAAATCCGTGCCGACCGGAATTCCATCGGCTTGCGGTCAAGAGCCCTTTTCAGTACAATCCCCTTGGAATTGTAGTAGTCCACGCCGCCATTCAGATCTTCGTAGCGGTACAGCGCAATTTTGTCCCTCCCCAGATTCAGCTCCGCATACAGAATGTCGCCGTTTTTGACAACCTTGCCGTCCGGCGCCACCTTGCGGTCAAACAGAACCTTGAACGTATCGCCGCTCTTGATGTCCGAACGGAAATCGACCGTATAGGCGAAAATATTGATAAAGTTGCCGATAATGCTGGACGGCACGCCCGCATTCTGCATCGCCGCCGCCAAAGACGAGGTAATGCTGCCCTGCGCCGTCTGGTTCTCGGTCTTTAATTCCAGCTGTTCCATCTCCGCAACGTACTTTTCGTCTTCGTTGCGCGTAACCACATATTTGGTTCCCGCCGTCGGCTCAATCACAATCTTGTCCACGCTCAACAGCTCGCCGAACGGCACGTCCACCGTTTTGACGATGTCGATTTTCTGCCCCGCGCGCAGGTTGCGCACGTCATACCCGGCTTCCTTAAGGCTCTCCGCCGCCTGATTCGCTTCCTGATACTCCATGCCGAGCTTTTGCAGAAGCCCGATGAAGTGGTCGCCCTTTTCCACGGTCAAAACGTCCTGCTTGACTTCGGGCTGGGTTTCTTCGCCCTCGACCGTCCATTCCACCGCCGGATTGTCAAAAGACTCGCCCTCGCCGGCATCAATGCCTGCCATATCGGCGCCGGCCGCCGTCCCGGACGCTCCCGGCACCGCCAAACCATCGCTTTCTCCTTCATAAACCTCCGGCACTGCCATTTTTGCGACAGCCTGCTGCTCGGCGTTTTCGCGTTTTCCTTCCGCCGCCAGCCGCTCCTCGGCGACAATCTGCTCCGGCGTTTCAAAATTCCGGCTGACCACCAGCACCAGCGCAAAGGTTACCACCGCGCTGTAAATAAACAAAAGCCAGCTCTGCGTACTCCATCCGCGTCTGCCCGAACTCATAATATTGTAAGAAGCCATCATGTCCCCCGTAATTAAATACTGTATGCGACCTTAAAAGATGAGGGCGAAACTGAAAAGCCCTTTTTATTTTTTATACACACCAAATAAAACCGTCTGCGAATGTCAGCCGGCCTTTAACCTCCGACCTGCGGCATTTACCCCGGTCCGTTAACCAGACCTTAAATCTGTCTCTTATACACATCTCCGAGCCCACGAGACTGCAGCTAATCT
>ENA-OYAB01000135-OYAB01000135.1-human-gut-metagenome-genome-assembly--contig:-NODE-135-length-17801-cov-6.522935_pt1 | contig 17801 bp, 9 predicted proteins | sample MGYA00243422_ERZ652808 | MGnify/ENA primary metagenome ERZ652808 (study PRJEB26926, sample SAMN06164543) | human gut metagenome | biome: ENVO:00009003; feature: ENVO:2100002; material: ENVO:00002003...
ATATATTATTATTCCATCTTTTCTTTATTCTTATATCTTATTCTTCTTCAAATATTCTTTCTAATGTTTTCTCCATATCTGCCACCAGATTAACCACCAACGCATTTCCCATCATAAATCTACGTTTTCTCAATGGCATCTCCACTGTTTCTCCCTTAACCAAACAATACTTTGTATGATTTGTAGGAAATCCCTGGATACGTTCTGCTTCTGTTGCAGTAAGTAATCTTACTCTTCCAGTCATCTTATCTTTTACAATATGAGTTGTTCTACTGAACCCACCTTCTGATGTCAACATTGTACGTGCCGGTTTATCTTCCTGATCAATCATAGGAATAGCACCCTCTGAGAATACATATTCATGTCCGGTTGAACTTGTACGTAACAATTTTTTTGCACCTTTCAGGTACTGCCAGGTCTGTCTATCTTCCTTTGGAAGACGCTGTTCAGTTTCATCACTATGTGTAACCGCAGGATCCGTATAATATAATTTTTTTTCTGGAATAAAATACTGTTCTTCTACTGCTCCAGTTTCCATAACATCACCAAGCGTTATCTGCTTTCCATGATAATCTGGAACAGTCTTTATTGTATATATTATTCCATCTTTCATTATCCCAGAATTTTCAAATGCACATTGAAATGTTTCGGACACTTCACCTACTTCTACCGGCAGTTCCTTAATTTTCATCTTAGCAGATTCTGCTTTATTTACCGGAAATGTTTCTGCAAAAAATCCTTCTTTTAAGACTGTATTTTCCATACATTCTTTCTTATGTTCCCCTTCCAATATATCCGTATATCCGATTGTATTCAAAATTTTTTCTGCATATTTCGTATTATTTTTGTAAGCAAAAATAAATGTTCTACGACGTCTCTGCTGATATCCATATTCTGCAGCATTTATTACACGCCATTCTACTGTATATCCTTCATCTCGAAAACATGCAAGTATTACACCAAAATCTCTACCTCTTTGCTTTGCAGGAGATTTTAATAATCTATCCACATTTTCCAATAATACGAATGGTGGTTTCTTTGTTTCTAAGGTCTCACGTATTGACCACCATAAAATCCCCTTTTTTCCTTCAAGCCCTTTGGAAGTAGCTAACGAAGATGCTACTGAATAGTCCTGGCATGGGAAACCGCCGACCAACAAGTTAAAATCAGGAAGTGTTGTTTTGTCCACATCTTCAATATTATAATTCGTGGTATCTTCACCATTATTATCTAATCGTGTTCCAAATCGATATACATAACAGTCATGTGCGTACTGTGTACTTTTCTCTGCTGGCTCCCATTGGCTAAACCAAACTGTATCCCATTTTTCTTTTTTACCATAATCTTCTGCTGTTCTTATATTATTAAGTCCACATCTAAATCCACCTACGCCGGCAAACAATTCGCAAACTGTTTTCTTCACTTTATATTACCTCTTCTTTTATTATTCGAACGATCGTTCTTGAATATAATAATCTATTTTTATATTCTTGTAAAGATCCTTTTCTATTTTTTAGTATGATTTTATAAAATCTTTAATCTGCTGTTTCATATATTTCTTATTGAACCAAAAGCACTGTTTGGTCATGTATTCTCCAGTAGGTATCGGAGTATCTTTCAATTCCGCTGGAATTTCTTTTAAAGTGATAACCTCTGCAGGATTTTTTAATTTTACTGAATTTGCATTTTCACAAAAATATTCGCTCTCTCCTGCCTTATTTCTTACATGGGCCACTTTATTAAAGCTACTCTTTGGGAAGTTATTTTCATACACAAAAATTAACCTTCCTGCTTTATCGTGTGATAATTTCTGTTGTAACTTTATTCCATTTTTAATAACTTTTCTTGCTTCTTTCCACACGTCCTTTACTTTATTCACATCTTTTTTCGGAATATACCATATAAGCGCATTGTTCAAGATTTCTTGTTCCTCTGCATTCTTTGAAAATATTACAAGCAAAAACTTCGAATCTACCATCTCATCATAAACAATGGATTCTGTCCAGTTCTTTTCTTTCAGTAATCCGTCAAAATCAAACGCCGAAAATGACATATCCTGCGTTGGTGTTCCTTTTTCGTTAACTGTAATGGTTCTTAATCTATAATTAGCTTTTTGGAATTCATCCGTTTCTTCTAAATCATTTTCACTCTTGTATATCTGCTTAACAATATCGTTCTTTTCACTATATCCGTTACGATAATTAGGGAATTCTTTTTTCAATGATTCAACTGTTCTTCCAAAATATGGTTTCAAAGTTTCAATCAGAATATCGTCAAATTCTTTTTCCTTTGGCAATACCGTACCTGGCAAAATATAAGATATTTCCTCTGGGGTAAGCATTCTCTCATTAAACAATTTTGTCATATACGACTTTTTAAATGAATACGCTCTTGGTTTTGCTTTCGGATATTTGTCATTATATTTTACTTTCTCATCTCCACCGGCACCTTTTCTAGCAGGACTGAGATACATAAAATCTCGTTCTGATAATTCATGTGCTTTACCCGCTTTTACATAACGTGCAATCTTTTCCCAATCATGCTGAATAATCATCTGATCTCTCTCTGGCAATTCTTCCAGCAAAATCTCATCTATTTTCTCTACACTGAACTCCTCGCGTTTTACATTTCGGATATACTGGTAATACATAACCAGCAGATGATGATTCTTTGTCCAAAATCTACTTTCTTCATATTCATTCCAATTTTCATCTCTATAGTTTATTTTTCCAAGTGATAATCTCTCTTTTGCTCTATATCCTCTACTATTAATTAAAAATGGAGTCACTTTCAATTCAACATCTGCATCTTTAAAATCTGGTTCAGCTTCTTCATTGCATGTATAGTTAAACCAGCCTTCTTCGTAGGCTTGTCCAATGTCTCCCTTTCCGTGCTTTTCTTTTAACCCATTTTCTTGTTGATATTTTCGAGCCAATTCAAATATTTCTTTGAAGGTATGTCCTATTGCTTCTTCCGCTCTCTGCTTTACTTCTTCTGAAGTTTTGTATTCTTTATTACCCATTATCAATCCTCAATAAAATTCTTATCTAACTGCGACAAAATATAACTATTATTCAACCAGAAACATTGTTTTGGATACTGTCTTCCGTCTGGAAGTTCGTAAGTATCTTTTGAATTTTGTGCATGTGGTCTTACATGGCACACTGGATTTTCTGATGATTTTGGAAAATTATTATAATTTTTTCCATTTTTCTTTTCTATCTGAAGTCCTTCACGAAGCACTCTCTGCGTCCTTTCCCAAACTGCCTTCACATTACCTTCCAAATCATCATATGGAATATTCCAAAACTGACAGCCTTTTAATCTTAACTCATCTTGTTGATCAAACTTATAAACTACAAACAAAAATCGAGTTTCACGTAGATAATTCCCAAATGTGGAATCTTCCCAGTCTTCCTCTACTAGTTCTTTAAATTTGAAAGTTGGGAATGACATATTTTCCTTTATCTTATTATTTTTCTCAATGCGTATCGTCTTGACTACTACATTTGCTTTTTCAAATTCTTCCGCATGATTTCCTTTTATGCCTAACATCCGATATGCTAACATTGCCTCCAGGCTCTTTGGTTTCTTTTGATATTCTATATGGAATGTGTTACATAAATCAGTAACCGACCAATCACAATACGCATCTATTCTCCCCACAACATAATCTTCAAAAGATTCTTCTGCCGTACCTTTGATAATCGGTTCGTATGTATTTTTTCCCGGAATAATATAATTGTTCAGAACATAAGTCATGTATGAATTTTTAAATGCAAACGCCCGTGGTTTTGCTAATTCATCACTAAATGGCTGCTTTCTCCGGTCCTTTGACGTTGCTGCTTTTGGTGCTGCTCCCAGATACAAAGTATCCCCTTCAGATAATTCATGTGCTTTTCCGTTTCTGATTTTCTCAACAATAACTTCAAAATCATGTGCTATAATTTTTATATCTTGCTCCGGTGGTGCAAACAGCTTCACATATCCAATACGATAATCTAATCGGTTCTTTATCTCTTGTTGATACAGATAGTACACCAATAAAATCAACTGGGCCTTTTGCCACATATGACTATCTTCAAATGTCTCATCGACAACTGCAAAATAATCAATCATTGTCAATATCAGTCTTTCCTTGGCTACCAGTGTTCCATTCTTATTTTGTTTATACGGTGTTACTTTTAGTTCCACACCTGCTTTATCGAAATCCGGACGTGCATCATTATTTGTCTGATAGTGAAAAAATCTTTCTTCTATTAGTTCTCCCAAACCACCTTTTCGCTTCATATTCTCATGTCTTGCTTCATAATTTATTGTCTCTCTAACAACCCTAGCTTTGGTGATATCATCTTGCTTACATACATCTGCAAATGTTTGTCCAATCAATCTTTTCGCATATGTTTCAATTGAAATAGGATCCGTTTCATCGTATTCTTCTAAATAATCCCTCATTACATTTCCTCCTCATCCACTTCTTCCAATTTCTGATCAAATATCGTCTCTTCTATTACTCTAATGCACTGTTCTGTATCTTTCAAAATATCCTTTCCCCAAAAATGTATCACGGTCCACCCCATAAAATTTAATTGCTGATTTTTTTCTTCATCTCTCTGGATATTTCTCTCTATCTTCTTAACCCAATAATCCGGATTTTTTCCTTTTTCTAGTCGTGGCTTCAGTATATTCCAATCTTTTCCATGAAAAAACTCACTATCACAAAAAATTGCAATCCTATACTTAGTCAGAACAATATCCGGTCTTCCCGGCAGCTCCTTATAATTTTTTCGATAACGAAAGCCCCTATGCCATAGTGCCTTTCTCAACACAACCTCTATACTTGTATCTTTTCCATGTATCCTACTCATGTTTTTATGGCTTTTTTCTGTAACTTCGCCATGAAAACGAGGCTCTTTTATTGGCATAATCCATTCACCTTCAATACATTTTAATTAATTCATTGTATCAAACTAATCAACATTATTCAATTATCTAACATAATATTAACTATTAACGATACACATACTTTCATTTATGGCTTTGCAATCTCTTTTAGAACTATAAAACAATACTATGAAACAAATTTTATCTTTACACTTGACAATATATTAAAAAGAGCCTCCAGAAACAAGTTCTAAGAAACCAATACATTTGCCAGCAATGAGAACATTCATAGCCTCTTCGATGCTATTTCATCGCGGAAGTCGCCGCTTATAGATAAACAAAAAAATACCCGGAAGAGTGTAAACACTCTCCGGATATTTTTATTTATCTAATCTTCTCGTTACTTACGCGTAGATTACTCGATGATTGTAGCAACACGTCCTGAACCTACTGTACGTCCGCCTTCACGAATAGCGAAAGTAAGACCCTGGCTCATAGCGATTGGGTGAATCAGTTCGATTGTCATTTCTACGTTATCACCAGGCATGCACATCTCTGTACCTGCTGGAAGGTTACAAACACCTGTTACGTCAGTTGTTCTAAAGTAGAACTGTGGACGGTAGTTGTTGAAGAATGGTGTATGACGACCACCCTCGTCCTTAGTAAGAACGTAAACCTGAGCTGTGAACTTTGTATGACATGTAATTGAACCTGGCTTACAAAGAACCTGACCTCTTACGATATCTTCTCTCTTGATACCACGAAGAAGAGCACCGATGTTATCACCAGCCTGTCCTTCATCAAGGAGCTTTCTGAACATCTCGATACCTGTTACAGTTGTCTTCTGGATTTCTGGCTTAATACCAACGATTTCAACTTCATCATTTAAGTGGATAACACCAGCTTCTACTCTACCGGTAGCAACTGTACCACGACCTGTGATTGTGAATACATCCTCTACAGGCATGATGAATGGCTTATCTGTATCTCTCTGAGGATCTGGAATGTATGAATCTATTGTATCCATAAGTTCCATAATCTTATCTCCCCAAGGTCCCATTGGATCTTCAAGAGCCTTAAGAGCTGAACCCTTAACGATTGGACAATCATTGAATCCGTACTCTTCAAGCTGTTCTGTAACTTCCATCTCTACAAGTTCGATAAGCTCGTCATCATCAACCATATCGCACTTATTTAAGAATACAACGATGTAAGGTACACCAACCTGACGTGAAAGTAAGATGTGCTCCTTTGTCTGAGCCATAACACCATCAGTAGCAGCAACAACAAGGATAGCACCATCCATCTGAGCTGCACCAGTGATCATGTTCTTAACGTAGTCAGCATGTCCTGGACAGTCAACGTGAGCATAATGTCTCTTCTCTGTCTCGTACTCAACGTGAGCTGTAGAGATAGTGATACCTCTTTCTCTCTCTTCTGGAGCCTTATCAATGTTAGCGAAATCAACAGCTGCGTTACCAGCTACTCTCTCTGAAAGAACTTTTGTGATAGCTGCTGTTAATGTTGTTTTACCATGGTCAACGTGACCGATTGTACCAATGTTACAATGTGGCTTACTTCTATTAAACTTTTCCTTTGCCATTTTTTAATATCCTCCTTAAATTTCGTACCCCTAAGGGCTATGCTTGGCTAAAACTCATTATATAGAATATATAAAAGATTTTCAACCTTTTTTTATCTCTTTATACCAGCAGGCATAAGGATTTTCAACCTTTTTACCTGCTGATATGATTTATTTTACTCTTTTAAGTCGAAAGGCACGGCAAAATGCCTTTCTGAGTTGTCAAACTATTATTTTGACTTTTCAGCGATAACCTTCTCCTGAACGCTCTTTGGACACTGAGCGTATCTCTCAAAGAACATTGAGTAGTTACCACGTCCCTGTGTAGATGAACGAAGCTCTGTTGAGTAACCGAACATCTCTGCAAGTGGAACGAATGCTCTGACGATCTTACCACCGCCGATATCATCCATACCTTCGATCTGACCTCTCTTAGCATTTAAGCTTCCGATTACATCACCTAAGTATTCCTCAGGCATTGTAACTTCAACCTTCATGATAGGCTCCAGAAGAACTGGATTTGCCTTAGCCATAGCATCCTTGAAAGCCATAGAACCGGCGATGTGGAATGCCATTTCTGATGAATCGACTTCATGGTATGAACCATCGTATACATTTGCATGAACACCAAGTACCGGGTATCCACCAAGAATACCAGCCTTAGCAGCTTCTTCGATACCTTCACCGACTGCTGGGATATATTCCTTAGGAATAGCACCACCAACAACTGTGGATTCGAACTTGAATGTCTCTTCGCCGTTTGGATCCATTGGCTCGAACTTAACTTTACAGTGACCATACTGACCACGACCACCTGACTGCTTAGCATATTTGCTATCAACGTCAACAGCCTTGGTAAATGTCTCTTTGTAAGCAACCTGAGGTGCACCTACGTTAGCCTCAACCTTGAACTCACGAAGCAGACGGTCAACAATAACCTCAAGGTGAAGCTCACCCATACCAGCGATGATTGTCTGTCCTGTTTCTTTATCTGTATGTGCTCTGAATGTAGGATCTTCTTCAGCAAGCTTTGCAAGAGCCTCGCCCATCTTACCCTGATCGTTCTTTGTCTTAGGCTCGATAGCAAGCTCGATAACTGGCTCTGGGAATTCCATTGACTCAAGGATAACCGGATGCTGCTCATCACAGATTGTATCACCGGTTGTTGTTACTTTGAAACCAACAGCAGCTGCGATATCACCAGCGTAAACCTTATCAATTTCCTTACGAGCATTTGCATGCATCTGTACGATACGTCCTACACGCTCTTTCTTGTCTTTTGTTGCATTTAATACATATGAACCTGAGTTCAATGTACCTGAATATACTCTGAAGAATGCTAACTTACCAACGAATGGGTCTGTCATGATCTTGAATGCCAATGCAGCAAATGGTTCTTCATCTGATGAATGACGAACTACATCATTTCCCTCAGGATCTACACCTGTGATATCAGGGATATCTGTAGGAGCTGGCATATATTCAATAACACCATCAAGCATCTTCTGAACACCCTTATTCTTGTATGCGGAACCAAGGAATACCGGAACTGCTTCACAAGCAATAGTTGCTCTACGAAGAACTTTCTTCATTTCGTCGATTGAAGGCTCTTCACCCTCAAGGTACATCATCATTAAGTCATCATCTAACTCGCAGATCTTCTCTACAAGGTTCTCATGCCATTTGTCAGCAAGCTCTTTTAAATCATCAGGGATCGTTGTGATCTCGATGTCTTCACCCTTATCATCTTTATAATAGTATGCATCCATCTCAAATAAGTCGATCAGACCAATGAAATCGGATTCTTTACCGATAGGAATCTGAACTGGAATTGCATTCTTGCCCAGACGATCAATAATTGTCTGAACTGAGTAGAAAAAGTCAGCACCCATTTTATCCATCTTATTGATGAATGCCATACGTGGAACGTTGTATGTGTCAGCCTGACGCCATACGTTTTCTGACTGAGGCTCTACACCAGCCTTTGCATCGAATACACCAACGGCGCCATCAAGTACACGAAGTGAACGCTCTACTTCTACAGTAAAGTCTACGTGACCTGGAGTATCAATGATGTTGATTCTGTGCTCTAAAGCACCAGCCTTTGGTTTGTGATGATCCTCTAATGTCCAGTGACAGGTTGTAGCAGCGGAAGTGATTGTAATACCTCTTTCCTGCTCCTGCTCCATCCAGTCCATAGTAGCTGTACCATCATGAGTATCACCGATTTTATAGTTAACACCGGTATAGTATAAGATTCTCTCTGTAAGAGTTGTCTTACCAGCATCGATATGAGCCATAATACCAATGTTTCTTGTTCTGTCCAATGGATATTCTCTTCCAGCCAACGGATTGTCCTCCTTTTATTATTCTGTAGACGGCACAGATTAGAATCTGTAGTGAGCAAACGCCTTGTTTGCTTCTGCCATCTTGTGCATATCTTCTTTTCTCTTTACAGATGCACCTGTGTTATTAGCTGCATCCATGATCTCTCTTGCAAGTCTTTCTTCCATGGTCTTTTCACTTCTAGCACGTGAAAATGTTGTTAACCAACGAAGTCCAAGAGCCTGTCTTCTATCTGGTCTTACATCGATAGGTACCTGATATGTTGCACCACCGATACGTCTTGCCTTAACCTCGAGTAATGGCATGATATTGTTCATAGCCTCTTCAAATACCTCGATAGCGTCCTTACCAGTTTCAGTTGCGATACGGTCGAATGCACCGTAAACAATCTTCTGGGCAACACCCTTCTTACCATCTAACATTACGTTGTTGATAAGCTTGGTAACCACCTTGTTATTGTAAATTGGATCCGCTAATACGTCTCTCTTTGCGATATGTCCTTTACGTGGCACGGTTCTTCCCTCCTTAATATTTATTAATTCTTCGGTACTCACATTATAAAATGTGTTCGTGCTGTTACTTCCATCTCTTCTATCTATCTGATATTTTCTGCATTTTATGCATCAACACCTTATCTCATAGCAAAAACATGGCCTAACCAGCACATTTTTTTGGAATGTTTCCAATAATACGGTTTTAATTACTTCTTAGCATCTTTTGGACGCTTAGCACCGTACTTAGAACGAGCCTGACGTCTCTTTGCAACACCTGCTGTATCAAGAGTACCTCTGATGATATGGTATCTTGTACCAGGTAAGTCCTTTACTCTACCACCACGGATAAGAACTACGCTATGCTCCTGAAGGTTGTGACCTTCACCTGGAATATAACTTGTAACTTCGATACCGTTTGATAAACGAACTCTGGCGATCTTTCTCAGAGCTGAGTTAGGCTTCTTAGGAGTAGCTGTCTTAACTGCTGTACAAACTCCTCTCTTCTGTGGAGAGCTTGTCTCAGTTGGCTTCTTCTTTAATGAGTTGAAACTTCTCTGAAGAGCTGGTGCAGTTGACTTCTTCTCTACTGTCTGTCTTCCCTTTCTAACTAACTGGTTAAATGTTGGCATGTTTTCACCTCCTACTTTCAAAATAAAAAATAATATAAGGCATACGTTCTCACGCATGCCTTACCATTATATATATTGAAATTATTCGTGTCAAGCACTTTTCAAATTTATTTATTCGTTATCAGTTGTCTCTGCCTCTACAGTTTCCAAGTCTGAAGCATTTTCTTCCGCCTCATCCTCTGCATCTGCATCGGTATCAACTGCATCTTCTAACTCTGTGCTTTCCAGATCATCTCCGAAGTCGATCTCATCATCATCATCAAAGAAGTTGATCTCATCCATCTCTGTATCAAGCTTTACAGAACGATAACGCTTCATACCTGTACCTGCTGGGATCAGCTTACCGATAATAACGTTCTCTTTCAGACCATTAAGCGGATCTACCTTACTCTTAATAGCTGCATCTGTAAGAACCTTTGTTGTCTCCTGGAAGGACGCTGCTGACATGAAGGAATCTGTAGCAAGTGATGCCTTTGTAATACCAAGCATTACCTGTGAGCCTTCTGCCGGCTGTTTGCCTTCTGCGATGAGCTGCTCATTTGTATCTTCAAAATCAAGAACGTCAACCAGTGTTCCCGGAAGGTAGGATGAATCTCCGTTATCCTCGATCCTGATCTTCTTTAACATCTGACGAACAATGATCTCGATATGCTTATCATTGATATCAACACCCTGAAGTCTGTATACTCGCTGTACTTCACGAAGCATGTAATCCTGAACTGCACGGATACCTTTGATCTTTAAGATATCATGTGGATTAACAGAACCTTCTGTTAATTCATCACCGGCTTCCAGAACCTGATCGTCCAGAACCTTGATACGGGAACCATAAGGAATTAAGTATGCCTTTGATTCACCTGTCTCGTCATTTGTGATAACGACTTCTCTCTTCTTCTTATTATCACGAAGCTGAACCTTACCGCCAAACTCTGCGATGATCGCAAGTCCCTTTGGTTTTCTTGCTTCGAACAACTCTTCTACTCTAGGAAGACCCTGTGTAATATCATCACCGGCAACACCACCAGTATGGAATGTTCTCATGGTAAGCTGTGTACCAGGCTCACCGATTGACTGAGCTGCGATGATTCCGGCAGCTTCACCAACCTGTACCGGCTGTCCGGTTGCCATGTTGGCACCGTAACATTTTGCACATACACCAAGGTGTGACTTACATGTCAGGATCGTTCTGATCTTAAGCTTTGCATCCTGTCTTGTAACACCTGTATCCGGATCAAGGAATGGAACACCGTTTGAATCTACACCCTGATTTACGATCAGAGCAGCTCTCTTTGGTGATACCATGTGGTTTGCCTTAACTAAAAGGTTACCATCTTTATCGTATACAGATTCTGCAAGGTAACGACCTGTAATTCTCTCCTGGAAGGATTCGATTACTTCTTTGCCTTCCATGAATGCTTCTACTTCCATACCAGGAATTGCTTTTCCTGCACAACAATCTGTCTCGCGAATGATCAGATCCTGTGATACGTCAACCAGACGTCTGGTCAGGTATCCTGAATCGGCTGTACGAAGCGCTGTATCGGACAGACCCTTACGAGCACCATGCGCTGAAATGAAATACTCCAGAACGTCAAGACCTTCACGGAAGTTTGACTTAATCGGAAGTTCGATCGTACGACCGGTTGTATCTGCCATCAGACCACGCATACCAGCCAGCTGTTTGATCTGCTGGTTAGATCCACGGGCACCGGAATCTGCCATCATGAAGATGTTGTTATATTTATCAAGTCCGTCCAGAAGGGCTTTTGTCAGAACCTTATCGGCTTCTTCCCAAACCTTAACAACAGCGAGGTATCTCTCCTCCTCTGTCATAAGACCACGTCTGAACATCTTTGTGATCTTGTCAACCTGAGTCTGAGCATCTGCAAGGATCTGCTTCTTCTCGTCCGGCACCTTCATATCTGAAATAGATACTGAAATAGCACCTCTGGTTGAATACTTGTAACCGATTGCCTTTACGTCATCCAGAACTTCAGCAGTCTTGGTTGCGCCATGTGTATTGATACATTTGTCAAGGATCGGCTTTAACTGTTTCTTACCAACATGGAAATCAATCTCAAGTTTCAGGATATTGTCAGGATTTGTTCTGTCAACATATCCAAGATCCTGAGGAATGATCTCGTTGAACAGCAAACGACCGAGTGTAGTATCGATGATACCTGTAACCTCTGTTCCGTCTTCTGTCGTAACAGTTCTTCTTACTTTTATCTTAGAGTGGAGAGTAATCTCCTTGTTCTCATATGCAAGCAGTGCTTCGTTCTTTGACTTGAAGAACTTGCCTTCTCCGATATCGCCATCCTTCTCCATTGTCAGATAGTAGATACCAAGGACCATATCCTGTGAAGGAACGGCAACCGGAGCACCATCTGAAGGCTTCAGAAGGTTATTCGGGGACAGGAGCAGGAATCTACATTCTGCCTGTGCCTCAACTGTAAGTGGAAGGTGAACAGCCATCTGGTCACCATCGAAATCGGCGTTGAACGCTGTACATACCAGTGGATGAAGCTTGATTGCCTTACCTTCTACAAGGATAGGCTCAAATGCCTGGATACCCAGTCTGTGAAGTGTAGGAGCACGGTTTAACATAACCGGATGCTCTTTGATTACATCCTCAAGTACATCCCAAACTTCCGGCTCAAGCTTTTCTACCATCTTCTTAGCAGCTTTAATGTTATTCGCTCTGCCGCTGGCTGTCAGTTCTTTCATAACAAATGGCTTGAATAATTCGATAGCCATTTCCTTTGGAAGACCACACTGATAGATCTTAAGTTCCGGTCCTACTACGATAACGGAACGTCCTGAATAGTCAACACGCTTACCAAGAAGGTTCTGACGGAAACGTCCCTGCTTACCCTTTAACATATCGGACAGAGACTTTAATGCTCTGTTACCCGGACCTGTTACAGGACGGCCTCTTCTACCATTATCAATTAACGCATCAACAGCTTCCTGAAGCATTCTCTTCTCGTTTCTGACAATGATGTCAGGAGCGTTCAGATCAAGAAGTCTTCTTAAGCGGTTATTTCTGTTGATAATTCTTCTATATAAGTCATTCAGGTCAGATGTAGCAAATCTGCCGCCATCCAACTGAACCATAGGTCTGATATCCGGTGGAATAACAGGAATAACATCCATGATCATCCACTCCGGCTTATTCTCAGAATTACGGAATGCTTCAACAACTTCCAGTCTCTTGATGATTCTGGCTCTCTTCTGTCCGCTTGAATTCTTAAGCTCAGCCTTTAATTCTTCGCTCTCTTTATCCAGATCGATTGCTCTTAAGAGCTCCTGAATGGACTCAGCACCCATTCCTGCACGGAAGGAGCCGTATCCGAAGTCCTCTTCAGCCTTTCTGTATTCCTGCTCTGTCAGAACCTGCTTATAAGTAAGCGGTGTGTCCTTTGGATCAAGAACAATATAAGATGCAAAGTATAATACCTTTTCAAGTACTCTTGGAGAAATATCAAGGATCAGTCCCATACGGCTAGGAATACCTTTGAAATACCAGATATGGGATACCGGTGCTGCAAGCTCGATATGACCCATACGCTCTCTACGAACGCTGGCCTTTGTAACCTCTACACCACATCGATCACAGATAATACCTTTATATCTGATCTTCTTGTATTTACCACAATGACATTCCCAGTCCTTGCTAGGTCCAAATATTCTCTCACAGAACAAACCGTCTTTTTCCGGTTTTAATGTTCTGTAGTTGATAGTCTCAGGTTTCTTAACCTCACCATGTGACCATTCTCTGATTTTTTCAGGAGATGCAAGTCCGATTCTAATTGCGTCAAAGCTTAAAGCCTGTTCCTGTTCTGGAGTTTCCATGTTAAATTCTGGCATCTTACAAAATCTCCTTTCTAAAATTCATCATCTGAGTTGTCATCATAATCATCGCTGTAATCATCCAGATATTCTCCGTCTGATAATGATGTCAGCTCATCATTTTCATCTGTTCCGCTGAAGCCCGCTTCTTCAAATTCACGTCCATCAGCTTCCCGTTTATCATCATCGATCATGCTCTTAACATTCTCGTCATACGCTTCGATCGTCTCACCGAGATCAACCTCTGTCATATCGTCTTTTACAACTCTGACATCGAGACCAAGTGACTGGAATTCCTTCAGCAGTACCTTGAATGACTCAGGGATACCAGGTGTAGGAATGTTCTCACCCTTAATGATCGCTTCATATGTCTTAACACGTCCGATTACATCATCCGACTTAACAGTCAGGATTTCCTGTAATGTATATGATGCACCGTATGCTTCCAGTGCCCAAACTTCCATCTCACCGAAACGCTGTCCACCGAACTGAGCTTTACCACCCAGAGGCTGCTGTGTAACTAATGAGTACGGACCGGTTGAACGTGCATGGATCTTATCATCAACCAGATGGTGGAGCTTAAGATAATGCATGTAACCGATTGTTACAGGGCTGTCAAATTCTTCACCGGTTCTACCATCACGAAGCTGTACCTTACCGGTTCTGTCGATCGGAACGCCCTTCCATTCTTCTCTGTGATCTCTGTTCTCATAGAGGTAATTCATTACTTCTTCTGAAACAGAATCTTTATATTTCTCGTAGAAGTTCTCCCACTCAGTATTTGCATAATCATTCGCCATCTCAAGAGTATCCATGATATCAAACTCGTCTGCACCATCAAACACAGGAGTTGAAACCTTGAATCCGAGAACCTGTGAAGCAAGACCAAGATGGATTTCAAGAACCTGTCCGATATTCATACGTGAAGGAACGCCCAGTGGGTTCAACACGATATCGAGCGGACGGCCATTTGGAAGGAATGGCATATCTTCTACCGGAAGTACACGGGAAATTACACCCTTGTTACCATGACGACCAGCCATCTTATCTCCTACCTGGATCTTTCTCTTCTGAGCAATGTATACTCTGACTGATTTATTAACACCCGGTGAAAGTTCATCACCATTTTCTCTTGTGAAGATCTTGGTATCCATGATGACACCAAATGCTCCATGAGGAACCTTCAGGGAAGTATCTCTTACTTCTCTTGCCTTCTCACCAAAGATGGCACGAAGGAGTCTTTCCTCTGCTGTCAGCTCTGTCTCTCCCTTAGGAGTAACCTTACCGACAAGGATATCTCCGGCACGAACCTCAGCACCGATACGGATAATACCATTCTCATCCAGATCCTTTAATGCATCATTGGACAGTCCAGCAAGATCTCTTGTGATCTCTTCCGGTCCGAGCTTGGTATCCCTCGCTTCGCATTCGTACTCCTCAATATGAATAGATGTATATACATCATCTTTTACAAGTCTTTCACTTAAAAGAACAGCATCCTCGTAGTTGTAACCTTCCCAGGTCATGAAACCGATCAGCGGATTCTTTCCAAGTGCGATCTCTCCACCTGAAGTAGATGGTCCGTCTGCGATAACCTCTCCAGCCTTAACATGCTCGCCCTTGAATACGATAGGTCTCTGGTTCATACAGTTACCCTGATTGCTTCGTGCGAACTTGATAACGTGGTAGATATCCTTTGTTCCATCTTCATCTGCCTTAATACAGATTTCCTTACTTGTGGAATATTCAACTACACCATCTCTCTTTGCAACGATACATACACCTGAGTCAACGGCTGCCTTTGCTTCCATACCGGTACCTACAACGGCTGATTCGGTAAGCATAAGCGGAACTGCCTGACGCTGCATGTTTGATCCCATCAGAGCACGGTTTGCATCATCGTTCTCAAGGAAAGGAATCATGGATGTAGCAACTGAGAATACCATCTTAGGAGAAACGTCCATCAGATCAACTCTTGATTTCGGGAACTCTGTTGTATCCTCTCTGTATCTTCCTGATACGTTGTTATTTACGAAATGACCATCTGCATCCAGAGGTTCATTCGCCTGTGCAACTCTGTAATTATCTTCTTCATCTGCAGTCAGATAAATAACCTCATCTGTAACTACAGGGTTTGCAGGATCTGATTTATCCAGTTTTCTGTATGGTGCTTCTACAAAACCATACTCATTGATTCTTGCATAAGTAGCCAGAGAGTTGATCAGACCGATGTTAGGACCTTCAGGAGTCTCGATAGGACACATTCTACCATAATGAGTATAGTGTACGTCTCGAACCTCGAATCCTGCTCTGTCTCGTGACAGACCACCGGGACCAAGGGCTGATAATCTTCTCTTATGAGTCAGCTCAGACAATGGGTTGTTCTGATCCATGAACTGTGACAACTGGGAACTTCCGAAGAATTCCTTAACTGCTGCTGTTACAGGCTTGATGTTGATCAGAGACTGTGGAGTGATCGTCTCTACGTCCTGAGTCGTCATTCTCTCTCTTACAACTCTTTCCAGTCTGGAAAGACCGATTCTATACTGATTCTGAAGAAGTTCTCCGACTGCACGGATACGTCTGTTACCAAGGTGATCGATATCATCCTTTGTTCCAATACCATATTCAAGGTGAATGTTGTAGTTAATTGAAGCGATAATGTCTTCTTTTGTTATATGCTTTGGAACAAGGTCAGATGCATCTCTTGCGATAGCTGCCTTTAATTCTTCTTCGTCTGAATATTCATTTAAAAGGGTTTCAAGGACAGGATAGTATACACCCTCATGGATACCTACTTCAGCAGGATCAAATCCAACATACTTGGACAGATCTACTACCATATTTGAAAGCACCTTTACGTTACGTTCTTCTGTCTGGATCATAACATATGGTACAGCAGCATCCTGGATATCCTTTGCCTGTGCTCTTGTAAGTGTCGTGCCTGCTTCTGCGATTACTTCACCGGTTGCCGGATCGATCGCATCCTCTGCAAGTATCTGACCTGTGATTCTGTTCTGGAATGCCAGCTTCTTATTGAACTTATAACGTCCAACCTTTGCAAGATCATAACGTCTTGGATCAAAGAACATTGCATTGATCAGGTTCTCTGCACTCTCTACTGCAAGAGGCTCACCCGGTCTTATTTTTTTGTACAGCTCAAGAAGACCATCCTGATATGTCTCAGAAGGATCCTTTTCAATACTTGCTAAAATCTTTGGTTCTTCGCCAAACAGATCGATAATCTCTGCATTTGTTCCGATTCCCAGTGAACGGATAAGTACTGTGATAGGCACCTTTCTGGTTCTATCTACACGAACATAGAAAACATCATTCGAATCTGTTTCGTACTCCAACCATGCACCACGGTTTGGGATAACTGTACAGGAGTACAGCTTCTTACCAATCTTATCATGTGCAATATCATAGTAGATACCAGGTGAACGCACCAACTGGCTTACGATAACTCGCTCTGCACCGTTGATCACAAATGTACCTGTCTCGGTCATAAGAGGAAGATCACCCATGAAAATCTCATGTTCTGACATTTCCTTTGCGTCATTTGCATGGAGTCTTACTTTTACTTTAAGCGGTGCAGCATATGTTGCATCTCTTTCCTTGCACTCTTCGATTGAGTACTTCACATCATCTCTACATAACTGGAAATCTACAAACTCAAGACTAAGCTGTCCTGTATAGTCAGTAATAGGAGAGATATCTTTAAATGCCTCCTTCAGACCATCGGTAAGGAACCACTGGTATGAGTTTTTCTGAACTTCGATAAAGTTAGGCATCTCCAGTACATCTTTCTGTCTGGAATAACTCATTCGGATACCTTTACCAGATTGAACAGGACTAATTCTGTTTTTTTCCATCGACACATTCACCCCTTGGAATTTATTTTTAAGCGTATATTCTGTTGAAATGCTTACATTTAACCGAAATATATTAGCCGTGTCATTACTGTCTCTTATACACATCTCCGAGCCCACGAGACTGCAGCTAATCTCGTAT
>ENA-OYAB01000160-OYAB01000160.1-human-gut-metagenome-genome-assembly--contig:-NODE-160-length-16494-cov-5.533548_pt1 | contig 16494 bp, 9 predicted proteins | sample MGYA00243422_ERZ652808 | MGnify/ENA primary metagenome ERZ652808 (study PRJEB26926, sample SAMN06164543) | human gut metagenome | biome: ENVO:00009003; feature: ENVO:2100002; material: ENVO:00002003...
GAGATTAGCTGCAGTCTCGTGGGCTCGGAGATGTGTATAAGAGACAGGTATCTGACCGGGCGCTTTTCGCCCGGCTACGGCGATTGGGACATCGCGGTGCAGCCGATGGTGGCAGCGGCACTGGACACCGTGCGCAAGGCCGGGCTGTGTGTCACCGACACCAACCTGATGACCCCGCGCAAGAGCGTGACCGCCCTGCTGGGGGTCAGCGACCACCCGGTAAAAGGACAACTGGCCGGGTGCGGCCATTGTGTGCTGCGCACCCGCTGCGAATACAGAAAGAGGGGAAAGACCTGTGCAAGTGAATGAACTTTTCAAGCAGAGCAATACCATCCTGCTGGACGGCGGCATGGGCACCATGCTGCAAGCTGCCGGGCTCAAGCTGGGCGCACGCCCGGAGGAACTGAATATCACCGACCCGGCGCTCATTGAGGGCATCCACGGGCAGTACGCTGCGGCGGGCAGCCGCATCGTCAACGCCAACACCTTCGGCGCTTCTGCCCACAAGCTGGCGGGCAGCGCCTACACGCTGGAGCAGGTCATCACCGCAGGCATTGAAAACTGCAAGCGCGCCTGCGCGCCCTACGGTGCGCTGACCGCGCTGGACGTGGGCCCGCTGGGCGAGCTGCTGGAGCCCAGCGGAACGCTGGCCTTTGAGGATGCTGTGGCTGAGTATGCCCGCATCGTCAAGGCAGGCGAAGCCGCCGGGGCAGACCTGATCTTTTTTGAGACCTACACCGACCTGTACGAGTTGAAGGCCGCCCTGCTGGCTGCCAAGGAAAACACCCGCCTGCCCATTCTGGCAAGCATGAGCTTTGAAGCGGGCGGGCGCACCTTTACCGGCTGCACAGTGGAAAGCTTTGCCGCCACCGCCCGGGGCTTGGGGGCAGACGCCGTGGGCATCAACTGCTCGCTGGGACCCAAAGAGATCTTCCCCATGGCAAAGCGGCTGGCCGAGGCTGTACCCGGCAACTTCCCGGTGTTCGTCAAGCCCAACGCCGGTCTGCCCCGGGCGGACGGCAGCGGCTACGACATCACCCCGCAGCTGTTCGCCTTGCAGATGAAGCCCTACCGGGAGCTGCACCTGTTTGCTGCCGGCGGCTGCTGCGGCACCACCCCGGAGTTCATCAAGCTGCTCAACGGCACCTTTGCAGGCTGCACCCCGGGGCGTCCCGCGCACCGGATGCCCTCGGTGCTGTGCACCCCGGTGGACACGGTCACGGTGGACGGCATCACGGTGGTGGGCGAGCGCATCAACCCCACCGGCAAAAAGCGCTTCCAGCAGGCATTGCGGGAAGGCGACATGAACTATGTGCTGGAGCAGGCCGTCAGTCAGGCAGAGGCCGGTGCGCAGATCCTGGACGTGAACGTAGGCGCACCCGGCGTAGACGAGCCGGTGCTGATGGAGCAGGTGGTCAAGGCGCTGCAAAGCGTGACCAGTTTGCCCCTGCAGCTGGACTCCTCCAACGTGGAGGCGCTGGCGCGGGGTCTGCGGGTGTACAACGGCAAGCCCATCGTCAACTCCACCAACGGCGAGCCGGAAAAACTTGCCGCCATCCTGCCGCTGTGCAAGAAGTACGGTGCCGCCATCGTGGGTCTGGCCATCGACGAAAAAGGCATCCAGCCCAAGGCCGCAGACCGTGTGGCCATTGCCCGCCGCATCACCGAAGCGGCGCTGGCAGCAGGCATTCCCCGGGAGGATATCTACATCGACTGCCTTACCCTGACCGCCAGCGCCCAGCAGGAAGATGTGCTGGCCACGGTACAGGCGCTGGAAGCCTGCAAAAAGGAGCTGGGAGTGCGCACCGTGCTGGGCGTGTCCAACATCAGCTTTGGTCTGCCCTGCCGCACCTACCTGAACACCACCTTTTTGACCATGGCCATGTACGCCGGGCTGGACCTTGCCATCATGAACCCCTCCAGTGAGGAGATGATGGCGGCGGTGTACGCCTACAACGTGCTGACCAACCGGGACAAGCAGAGCACAAAGTACATCGAGCGCTTTGCCGACCGCGTGCCCGCCAGCACTGCGCTGGCACAGGCTGCAAAGACCGTGCCTGCCGCCAGTGCCGCCGAAGCAGAACTTACCGGCCCCTACGCCGCCCTGATGAAAGCGGTGGAAAAGGGCTTGAAGGGTGACGCCGCCGCCCATACCCGCGCCCTGCTGGCAGAAAAGCAGCCGCTGGAGGTGGTGGACGAAGCCTTGATCCCCGCTTTGGACATCGTGGGTGCCAAGTACGAAAAAGGCACCCTGTTCCTGCCGCAGCTGCTGCAGGCTGCCAGCGCCGCCCAGAGCGCCTTTGAGGAGATCAAAACTGCCATTGCCCAAAAGGGCGAGGGCAGCGCCAGCAAGGGGCGTATCGTCCTTGCCACCGTCAAGGGCGATGTGCACGACATTGGCAAGAACATCGTCCGGGTCATTCTGGAAAACTACGGCTTTGAGGTGCTGGACCTTGGCCGGGACGTACCGGTGGAGACGGTGGTGGACACCGTGCGGGAAAAGGACGTGCATCTGGTAGGCCTTTCGGCGCTGATGACCACCACCCTGAAAAGCATGGAGGAGACCATCGCCGCCCTGCACGCCGCTAAGCTCGACTGCAAGATCATGGTGGGCGGTGCCGTGCTGACCCCGGAATACGCCGAGAAGATCGGCGCAGACTGGTACGCCAAGGACGCTAAGCGCAGCGCCGACATCGCCAAGGAGTTCTTTGGGGTGTAACGCAAAAAAATTACAGATTCAGACTGCTGAGAAGCGCGGACTTTTCAGCAGTCTTTTTTATGGGCAGGGCGTTTATTTGCAAACTGTTCAAATTTACCACAAAGAATTGCCACGATTGTCTGGCATAATAAGGGTGCATTCAGGGAGAACGGAACGGACATCCCCCATAACCTCCGAAAGGTTCTCCCCGCAAAAGCCCATGCAGGCACATTTCCCTGCGGGTGCGGCCGCAGCAGCGGCGCACAGCAGGCCCATAAAAAACTGTCTCCCGTTTCTATGCGAGGCAATAGCCAGAACGGCGGACAGACTACCAAATCCCTCCTGATCAAGCCGCAATGTTCAGGGGTTCCTATACAGCAGGCAGTGTCGCTTTCCTCCTCCTTTCCACGACACTGCCTGCTTTTTGTTTGCGCTGTTTCAAATCGGCTACCGGGCTAACCTTACCACAAGCCACATGATACTGTTCCGGGGCGTGCAGTACGATATTGTTCACATCGACCCGTTCGAGGGCTACAAGGCAGACTTGAAGCTGTATTGCAAGCGAAAAAACAAATGAAATGGCGGCAAACTCCAAAAGCCTGCCGCCGTTTTTGTTATTTTATAAACTCATATTCAAAAAGCACTGGGACGATTTCAGAATTGTAATAGTCTTTGACAAGCGTTTTCAAGCCCGCAAGAGCAGTATGCAATTCCACGTTATCCCAAATTGTATTGCCCGTCGTTTCGTCAACGTGCGATGTATCCAGTTCAGCGTAAATCTGATATACACCATATGTCAAAGAAGGGCTATAGTTTTCTGCTTTCTTTGCCCATTGCAGAACCGTTTCCCATTGATTCAAAATAGCCTTTTCCCTATCACCGGGGATAAGCCCCTTTATATCGCGCAGGGCGATTGTTTTTCCGTTCGTACCGTCAAGGCAAAGTTCATCGCGATAAAACCGCCCATCGCTCCCCGTGAATGTGCGCATATGGTTCTGCATTTCTGTACAGGTGAAAAGCAGGCATTTCAAGAGGAATTGCGCAAGTTTACCACTTGCAACGTCCGCATTGTATCTGTCCGCGCCGTCCGCCGACTTCATAATGCGGGCACGTTCCGTCCATGCTCTGTTATATGTAATATAGCGTGAAGCGCAAAACATAGGAAGTTTTTCAAGATAGTTATCTTTACGCAGGAAAAAACCGTTTCCATCATAGCGAGCCGCTATCAAAAGGCTAGAATCCAAGTCTGGGTTATCAAATCCCGAACTGTGTGCGACCATATATCCCATTATATCGGGTGCGGTTGCGGGCTTGTTTCGTTGTTTGCCGCCTACCTTTTCAAGACCATTTAACCCTGCAAGAATACCCGTCCGCTGCTCATCTGGTATAGGGCGTTTGTCATAATATATTTTGCTGTATGTTGTAAAGACCTGTTTTACAGGGAGCAGTCCACACGAAACCAACGTGCCTGTGTTATCGTCTATATCATAAGCCGCTATTTCAATTTCCTTTCTGCTGTCAGCTATATTTTGCCAATATGCGCACATAATGCAAGCGTCAATATTAGTGTGAAAATGGCGGCGATTGTATGCAAATCCTTTGACAAATTTCCTGTCAATTAAATGTTGCGCTTTCCAATACTTGACAGGAGAATACACTATATAGCTATCTGTTGGTTGCCGCAAATAATATTTAAAACCAGACCAAATGAAAACGTTTCCTAAATCGTTGGACGCTGTTCCTTTGACTTCTTTTTTCATTTCAGTTACTACATAGCTTTGTTTCCAAGTAGATGATTTTTTGCTTTGTCCCTGTCGTTGGTGTTCGGCAGAAGTTGTTTCTGCATACGGTGGATTTTCAAACAATATAATCGTGCATTGTGGGTTGGCAATGTATTGCTTTATGACCGGATTTTCTATATATTCTTTGCTTAAAGCGTCTGCGCCCGAAACTAGCCCGGCGTTAAATGTGTCTGTCATTTCAATAGGCGGGATAATGTGCCGAACCTTTGCCCCTAACAATTCTTGAAGTACCTTGTACTCATAATATTCTACTGTTGAAACAACACAATGTGAAAGTTCCTCGTCTGTCAAACCTGCTTCAAGGTTTCCTGTTCCGGCGCACCTGTCAAGAATGATATAGTCATTTCCGGTGGGAACACGGGCGATTGCAGCCCGCACCAATTCAAGGGACTTTTCGGCATACAGCTTGTGCGTGTAAAATGCCCCCAAGTTCTTTTTCTGAAGCGTGTCATTTAGCTTATCCATCAAATAATTAAATTTGACATTTGTTTGCCCGGTATAAGGGTAAATGTACCGTTTAAAATGAACGGGTTTTCTAATTTCCCCGATTGTTTTGTGCTTGCCTGTATCATCACCAAGGAAATCTTCTTTCCGCGCCATTGGTACTGCTTTGTAAAAGGACATAGCCCACCCAACAATGCAATTTTCATCAATGTGTATCTTTGTATAGTTGCATTCTTTGAGCAGGGTAACAATGCTTTCCACGTCAAGCGGTTTATCAAAGTGCAACACTGTTTCAGCGTTGCAACCGATAAATCCACTATTGTCCTTTGATGCGCCGCCGAAATACAGCTTTTCAATATCCGACAAATACGGCGCGGAGCGGTACAGCCAAAGCGTGGCGGCGTTTACATCGATAATCAAAATATTCGCCGGAACGGGCTTGCCTTTGACGCGCAAGGCAGACAGGTATTTAATACATTGGAAAAGAACGGCGTTCAAATCGGTAACGTGCAACTTGAATTCAAGCAAGTTTCCGTTGATAACCCCATCGTTATTGTCTGCAAGTATTTCATCAATATCTAAAGCGGGATTGACACGGGGCAAAAAGACCTTATAAAAGTCTAACTGTCCATCCCGTTCCAAAATGTACTTGTCCATAGCCTGACCTTACCTTTCAGGTACAATAATACAAATAATAGTATAGCATACACCCGCCGTTTTTCAACAGGCAATCTTCTAATTTCTTCTGCTATTTTTCAGTGTCTTATTGCAGATTTAAGCGACAAATAAGCGACAAATAAGCGACAAGCCACAAGGTACGGTGTCAAGATATTCGAAGAAAGTACAAAATATAGTATTAAAATCAAAGAAACAGCCCTGTATTTGGTATCGAAATCAAATACAGGGCTGTTGAGATATACTCTTTTTCAGAAGTTCGATGTACACGGAACCCGTCTTGCTCCCGAATTGATTGACCAGTTCGTTGAAGTGATCACCCCATTGCCGATTACTCCTACCGCTGGAAGCTGAACACCGGCTGTAAGAAGTCCAAAGGGAAGAAATCTCCTCCCAGCAGACAGAGCCCATCCACATTCTCCCCTGTCCTGTGCAGCAACAGCCTTCTGGATTGCAGGGTGAGCAGCTGTGCCGGGTTATCCGGGCAGCAAATTTCTGTCCGTTCCGCGCTCTTTGGTGCTTCCAATTCCCAACAGGGCTTGCTTTCGCCCCAGCATTCCCGGCCGTCGCGCAGCAGTGTCAGGTTCAGCATCAGGGTCTCGTACAGATTATCGCCCTGTGCCTGAATAAAACCGATCTTGCCCAGCCACCCGGCTCCTACGGACGGAAGTCCCTTTCCTTTTGGCTTTGCGGAGGTGTCATCATAGCCGTTCACACACAGCAGCCACCGCGCCGCCTGCGGATAGCTCAGCTGATCCTTGCTCTGCCCCGCATACAGCGGAAAGAGCCGGAGTTTATTGCTGCTTTCCGACATTTCACCGTTGAGTTTGGCCGCACCGTATTCCGTGCCGATCTTTGCCTGCGGCACCTGCCAGAAGGGGTGTGTCGGGTGGAACAGCCAGAAGCGGTCCTTCCACTGCTCCAGATAATCCCGGACAGGCTCTGCCGGGAAATGCCCAAGCTGCCACAGCGCGCTCCAGCGCTCCAGTGCATCATCGCTCTGCATCAGTGGGCGGGACTCTCCCTTTGCATCCACCCGGGAGAACACGGTGAACAGCACCGCCAGCAGCAGCCGCAGCACGGCGGCGTTCTGGGTGTGCATCTCGCCCGCAAGGTCCGCATAATCCTGCGCCGACACCAGCGCCTCGGTCAGGGACACCTCCCGCACCGTGTTGTCCCGCAGCCGCACCCGTATCCACGGTTCGGTCAGCAGGTTGAATTCAATTTCCTTCATCCGTCTCCTCCTTTTGGTAATACAGGCCGTTTTCACGGTCATAACAAAGTTCCATGCCCGCAAGCCGGGCAGTCAGGTTTTCGTCCAGCAGCAGGATCAGTTCTCCGTGCAGCAGCGGCGACAGCTGCCACGCCGCAAGGCGGCTGCGGTTGTCCGCTTCCAACTCCCGGATGACCCCGTCCACCTTCCACGCCTTGCCGAACACCGCCGGGAGCCGCAGCTTCTGCCGGGCGATCTTCAGTGCCGTTTCCGGTGGGGGGCGGGCTGTCGTCAGCTACGGCACTGCCGCCCTCCTGCCACGGCAGAAAGTGGATGCTGCCGTCTGCCCGGCACTGCATTACCAGCACCTCTACCGAGGGGTCGCCGTCCCGCACTGCCGCCCGGGCTGCCGGGTCGGAGCGGGCGCCCTCGTTCTGCATCCAGTCGTCCAGCGTGTTCAGCTGCGCCAGCCGGTGCGTTTCCGGCTGCGGCACAAGGTACGCCTCGGCGCGTGCTTTCTTTTTCTCCTGTGTCTGCTCATATACGCAGCGCATTTCCTCACCCTGCGCCCCGCCGGGAACTTCCCGCTCCCAGCCGTAGACTCGCTGCACCAGCGGAGAGATCTCCTCTGGCAGCCGAATGCTCCGGGGCAGAAAGTTCCGGGTGCGCCAGAGCATCCACTGTCCATATACCGCCTCGCTGCCCGCGTCAAAGGCATCTTCCCCGGTGTCCAGCACCGCGCAGCAGGCCTGCTGCAACGGAGCGGGGCGGCTGCGGTGGTGGCGGTGCAGCCGTCCAATGCGCTGCAGCAGCAGATCCATGGGGCAAAGCTCTGTGACAAGAACGTCCAGATCAATGTCCAGCGACTGCTCCATCACCTGCGTGCCCACCACGATCAGGTCGTTCCGGCACTCCGGTGCAGAGCCCTTGCCAATGCGTGCCATCAGCTGGTTTTCCCGCGCCGCACGGTCCGGCATCAGGAACTGCGCATGGAACAGCTGCACCTCTTTGTCCGGCAGGCTTTCCCGCAGCAGCTGTGCGATCTTCTGCGCTTTTTTGACCGTGTTTACGATCACCCCCGCGCAGCCGCCCTCGACCAGTTTCCGGCGCAGCAGCGCGGGCAGCTCCGGCTCTGTGAGCGTGGTCAGCTGCACCGTTTGACCGGGTGCGTCCGATGGGATGGCCGTTTGCTTTACCTCTGCGCCATCCGTCCATGTCAGCAGCGGATAGCCGCAGCTGGTTTCCCATGGGGCGTCCGGGGCAGCCTTTTTCTGCTGGTAGGCCTCGACCAGCTCTGTGCGCCGCCGGGCGGGCAGGGTGGCCGAAAGCAGAATGACCGGCACCTTATACCAGCCCAGCCATTCCAGTGTCCGGTCCAGATAGCAGTTCATGTAGGTATCGTAGGCGTGGCACTCATCAATAATGACCACCTTGCCCGCAAGTCCCAGATGCCGCAGCATAACGTGCTTCTGGGCAAGTGCCGCCAGCAGCAGCTGATCCACTGTGCCAATCACGAAGTTTGCCAGCAGTACCTGTTTGTTTCCTCGAAACCACTGGTGTACCTGTACCCGATGCTCTTCCTGCGCATCTTCCTCCAGCTGCACCCCGCGCCCCTGTAACCGCAAATAGCACTCGTTCAGTTCTGCCATGCCGTGCGCCAGCTTTATAGCCTGCGGCAGCGTCTCCTCAGACTGCGTGTCTGCCCAGCCAAGCAGCCGGGGAAAGATGCCGTTTGCCGTGGCCTGTGTGGGCAGCCCGAAAAAGACACCGCCCAGCCCGAACCGGCTAGCCATGATCTCCGCAGCGGCCAGCGCCGCCTCGGTTTTGCCCACGCCCATCTGTGCTTCCAAGATCAGAATGCCCGGTTCCGCTGCGGTATCTGCAGCTTCCAGAACAGCCCTCTGCACCGCATTGGGCGCAAAGCCGAACCGCACCGCAAACTCCTGCGGGTCTGCGATGCCCGGCTGTGCCTCCCACGGAAAGGGCAGGGCCAGCTTTTCCCAAGCCCTGTCCACCCGCGCCGGGTAATCCTCCATGCTGCCCAGCTCCTCTACCGGGATCAGGGGGAAGTATTCCGTATTGCTGGCGATCCAGTCTGCCATGATCAGAAGTCCGGTCAGAAGCACTTCCTCCTGCGGGTCCAGGTCGTACAGTTCCGTCGTATCATCAAAGCCGCAGTCCTGCAAAACAGTCATGAGCAGTTCTGTCCAAAAGCCCTGCCAGACCTTTTTTTGTCCCTTGGGGTAGTAGTTGCTCTCCCAACCCTCTAACTGATCATCGACCGCCGCGCAGCTCTGTGGCCTGCCGTGATGCGCTCCCACAATGGAGGCTAGCCCGCCGGGACAATCATCCCACAGCAGGATTGCCTCTCCCGCCCGGGCATGCGGCGATTCTCTGCGGTTCTGTTCAGGACAGTCCAGCGGCGTCAGCATTTCCAGCCGCTGCCGCGCCTCCGGCAGAGTGCGCAGGATATTTGCCTGAAAGGCTACCGTAGCCTTGCCTATATCATGGATTCCGCCCAGAAACCGGGCATGCGCGAGCAACGCTTCCTCGCACTCAAAGCCCATGGCCTCTTTTGCACTTTCCGGGAGCCACTGCCGGACCAGCCGCTCCATGATGCCCGCCGTATCCCACAGGTGCATCCAGAGCGGCAGCCACAGGCTGGTATTCTCCGGGTCCGTTTTACCAGCCAAAAGCCTTGTTTTATTCAACGTCCAGCGCATTTTTGCTCCTTTTCCGGTGTGTGTGCCTTCCGTGTACCGAGCATAGCAGATAATGTGTACTATAATCCGTACTTTTTGCATTTTATCTCCGCAAATGAAAAAAGCGGCACACCGGGTCGTGCCTCATCAAAACGAAAGTGTCCTTGCAAGGTAAAGAAAACTGCTATTTATGGCCCTGTTCCGCCTTCTGTTCCAAAGATACGCTTCTGCCCTTCTGCTGTCAACGGCTCCGCGCAAATTCATCAAAGCTATAAAAAACGATCTCTTTTTTGTATAAAAAACCGCCCCGGCTTCCTACTATGGAAACCGAGGCGGTTCATTCTGTTTATTGGTGTTCTTTCAGACACTCAATACCTATCAACTGACATTTAGTTTTTGAAATTTTAGTCATATCTGTATTTAGAGGACTTTCCGTACACTTTTCGGAGCGATTTTTTCAGACTGACTACCGTTTCTTTGATGATCTTTGCCTCATCGGCAGAGCAATCTGCAAGCTGTTCGGTCATCCAGCTGTCGAACACCGGCTTTGCTTTTTTGATCTCGATGCACAGCAGCTCGTCTGCGGAGCAGTCCAGTGCGTTGATGATGTCGATCAGCGTTTTCAGGCTGGGCACGGAGTTGCCCGTCTCGATATGGCTGATGTGCGTAACTACCACGCCGACCTCATTGGCCAGCTGCTCCTGCGTCATGCCCTTTGCAAGGCGGCAGGCACGAATACGTTTTCCGATGTCGGCGTAGTCCACCATAGTACAAGTACCCTCCGTTTTGTGAAGTGATACTTGTATTGTATGTGCAATCGACCGGGATTGTAATAATCTGAAAGTGCAGTGGACTTATAAATACTAATCGTTCAGAAATACTTTAACTTCCTGCTTTCCGTCAATCGTTGTCACAGCAGTAATGGCATCCGGGCGGAAGGAGTCTCCCGGATAATGCATTTCCAATTTCAGATTGACTTTTTTCCCAGCTTCCACTTCCTGTGCCAGTTTATTCTCAAAATTTTTGAATTCGTTCCGATTTAGTCCAGAATCCTGCGGAATGAGATTTTCCAAATCATTTGCCCCATCAAAGCGATCTGCAATTGCATGACCTCGATCATCGGTACTTTTTTCATATCCTTTTCCAATGTCATGGATGCTGTCTTTAATTTGCAGACGACCATCATGCTCTTTCAGATGCAGGTCTCCTTCGGCTGTAAACAGCCTTCCAAGGTGATCGGTAGTGTACTCATATCCGTTTCTTTTATACTCTGCATCCGACAAAAGATCCTGCTCCATACGGTACGGCATTCCATCATCGTTATTTTTGTATTCCAGCTCTTTTTCTAGCTCTGCAGATGACTTTTCCGTAGCAGCATCCAGTTTTTCTTCTGCCTTTTCTGTCACGCCTTTCTGTAGACGCTCAAATGACCGTTTGACGACATCATCCAACCCAATGTGCGTTTTTGCTTCCATCGGTTTCGCTTCTGAGATTTCTCGCCTCACAGCACACGACCTCCCTGCTGTTCAAAATTCGTCCTTAGATTATCTACAGCCTTTGCATCCGGGTTCAGGCTCATGCCCATGCTTATCACGCTATTTAGCACCCAGTCTGCAGCAGCAGCTTTCAGGCCGTACTGTCCCTGCAGCTGTTCCAGAAATTCTTTACGGGGTGTGAGCGATTTTTTAGCTGCGGCACAGTAATCAACGACTGTACCGATCCCACCAAAGAAATCGAACACAGCTTTCCGAGTCTTAGCCACATCCAGTTCTCCGCCTGCAAAGACCCGTTCCAGGTAGCGGTCGTCCTCCGGCTTCAGCACAGTCTCATGGCGTTTCAGCCAGAGCTTCAGCTGCTCCATCTCCGAAATGCTCAGCGGTTCCAGCTCTTTGCCCACTGCCAGTTGTCCGAATACAAACTCTGCGTTGATTTCATGCGGCATTTTTGAAGGCTTGTGGTAAACAGCATTTTCCGGCATGGGATACGCCTCAATCTTGCAGAGCACCGCCTCCGGCCACTCGTTCTGGTAAACGGCAGCCACACCCAGCGGCAGCTTGGACAATTCGTCGATCTGTGCCTCCTTCAGAGCGGCAGACTTACCTACCAGCTTGCGATCCTCTTCGTCCGGCAGGCGCAGAATAATTTTGGTGTTCGTGTTGCGGATGACCGACATATCCAGCAGTCCGGGTGCCTGGTCTGCAATGATAAAACCCTCACCATAAGTACGCATTTCCGCAATGGCATTTGCCAGCATTTCCACCGACTTGCCCTGCAAATTTGCACCTTCCTGTGATTGCTCTGCCGAGGTCTTGCGCAGCAGGTTGTGCGCTTCTTCCAGCACTGTGACATGGCGAAGCCTGCTGTTCATCCCGCTGCTGCACATCCGGTATTCCTGTAACTTCATCACCAAGATGCCCATCAGCAGCGATTTCGTTTCCATAGAGCCCACTCGGCTCAAATCTACGATCACATTCTGATCGAACATTTCAGCATCGCTCAGCGCATCTTCTGCGCAAAGCACACTTCCATAAATACCGTTTGTCAGAGACTTTACGCGGGTGCACAATGCGCCCACATAATCGCTTTGGGTATCCTTGGAATAATGCGACTCTTCAATGACGCCCGGCAGAATATCCAGCAGGTCAAAGAAGGTTGGGAAAATTCCCTTCTCGCTCTCAGAATTGCGCAGATCCCAGCCTACTTTCTGATAGCTGCGCTCAATAGCATCCTTCAGCACCGCTGGCATGGCTGCATACATCGGCCAGCAGGCGTTGAATATCTCCACCAGACGGTCAATATGTTCCAGAATATGGATATTCTCAGGGAATGCAAAGGGGTTCATGCGCAGCAGCGGCGTTTCTCTGGGGTTTGTACCAAACACCTGCACATCTGTACAATTGCCGAACACATTCTTGTATTCGCCCTTGGCCGGTTCCACCACAAGAAACGTCGTTTGTCCGTTCTTTGTGATCTCATCCAGCAGATGGTAGACCGCATTGGATTTGCCTGTGCCGGTCGAGCCAGTGATGAACGTGTGGGAAGCCATTGCCTGCCGATTCAGGATCAGTCCTGCCGCTTCCTCTTTGCCCATGTGGTAAATCTTGCCCAGATTCATCTTGTCCTCATCCGGCATCGCCTCATCCGGCACATTGCGGCCAAACTCCGCGTGCTCAATAATCGGCAAGCCGTGCACTGAGCGGGTGGGCAAGCCAAGGTGCATCGGCAGTTCCCGCCCGCTGACCAGCGTTGCAGGTGTATAAAGCAGACTATCCGGCGCATTCTCCCATAGCGGGCGAGCAAAGACCGGTTGCATGAACCGCTTGAGATATTCCCGCAGCTGTGCCACTTCTGCCTCATTGTTCTTCCACACATTGACGGCACCGCTCTCCACCGAGGAGCCCTCGCCTACCATCAATGCGCGGTAAGTGTTGGCCGCCAAAAGTGCTGTGGATTGAGTAGACGAAAGGAAATACGCTGCACAGTTATAGCAGCCATAATCTTCACTTTCCTTTACACGCTTGAGCTGGTTTTCAATGCGTTCCAGCAGTTCCTCCACCGATTTATTGCACAGTTCCACCTGCTGAGTACGGCCCGTGCCGCGGGTGTCCGTTGTGCCGTGGCTCTCCTGCTGGCTGGTGGTGTCCGATGTTCCATGCGATGTTCCATCGGAGGTGCTGTGCGAAGTACCGGTCTGTTCGGTGGTAGAGTGACTGGTGCCCCACGAAGCATTGACGCCCATGGAGCCGCCGATGTTCCGGGCGATGCTGTTGAAAGCCGTTCTGGCTGGCGTCATGCCTCCTATGGCCCTGCCCGCCGTTCCAAGCAGCGGGCCGATGACGGCCCCCGCGCCCGGAATCAGGGCCGAAGCTGCCAAGCCGCCCAGACCCAGAATGCCTGCAATGCCGCCAGCCACCGGCGAGATTTTTGTGACCGAGGTGCCGAAGCTGCTGCCGACACCGCCGTTGATACCGCCGCTGACCCCTTTCGTTTTCTGTGTGCCGTCCGTCACCGAAGAGGACTGGTTCGTACCGTCCGTTGTAGTCGTGCTGACAGTATCGCTGATGGTATGGGAAGTTCCACTGCACAGGCTCTCCATCACAGCAGTACTCTGGTTCTCGGTATAAGACCATGTATTCTTGCGGAAGGGCGAAAGAGTGCTGTACAGATTTTCATACCCGCTGCGGATAGCCGCCTGCGTTTCATTGGAAACAGGTTCTGCCAAAAACAGCGCAGTATACTTTTCTCCTTCCATCGCGTCCATAAAGCGCTCGATGCCCTGCACAAAGGCTTTATCTTCCGTTTTAGACTTATCGCGCAGCGCTGCCACACAGGACACTGAGGCCACCGCCTCCTGCTCTTCGCCAAAGGCTTCTTCCAACAGTTTTTTTCCCGCCTCCGGAGAAATGCCTTTTATATCGGAACCGGGGAAGTTGGAGAGCAGCACTTTCTGCAACGCCTTGCTGGAAATTTCCAGCTTGCGGCTCTTCATGCTCTGTTTCAGGGGATCCTCGCGAACGCCCAGATAGATATTGGCACCGGCATTTCCTTCCGGCACATCGATCATCACCGCCAGACTACAGCCTTGTGCCATGCTGGAATAGTACACCGTAGAAAGCTTCTGGAACATATCCTCGCCCTTTTTCAGGGTCAGTTTCTTCAGCTGGAACATTCGGATACACTGAGCGGGATCCTGCACCTCCAGCATCTTCTGCGAAAGCTCCACCATGCCATAGTTCTGCAGTTCCGTCAGATATTTTTTATACACCAGATGGTCTGCAAGGGTCAGCTGGTCCGTCAGGTCATGCAGCGACCGCTGCGCGGAAAGCTGTTGTTTTTCAAGCACCTCAAGCTCGTCTGCCATGATTTATTTTCCTTTCTGCTGTTAACCCCTCAAAATTTTCCATATCAGGCCCGTCACAGCCAGTGCCGCACCTGCTGCGACGGCAGAGCCCACGTCGCAGCCCTGTAGCTTTTTATCATAGCCTTTATCAGCGGCTTTCTGGTACCACTCCGCCGCCTTCGTAAGGTCTTTCGTCACGCCATGACCCCCCTCATAACAACGGCCTAGATGGTACTGCGCTGAATCAAGACCTTGCTCTGCAGCTTTCCGGTACCACTCCACTGCCTTGGCTGAGTCTTTCTCAACACCCATACCCCAATATATCTCCATCTCCATATCCGTCTCCTCATAACAAAGGCCCAGACTATCCTGTGCACCTGCGTGGCCTTGTTTCGCAGCTTTCTGATACCATTTGAATGCCTCTTCTCCATCTTTCCACGACAAAAATCCTGCTACATTATACAAAAGTTCTGCTAGATTATATTGAGCGTCTGCGTATCCTTGCTCTGCTGATTTCCGGTACCATTTTACTGCCTCTTCTTTGTTTTGTGCCACGCCATATCCATTTTCATAGAACAAACCAAGTTTATACTGTGCATCTACATCGCCCTGGTCTGCAGCTTTCCGGTACCACTCCGCTGCGGCTGCTTTTGATAACGCAACACCTCTACCATATTCGTAACACCCCCCAAGATTCTTTTGCGCAGCTGCATTTCCATTTTCTGCCGCCTTACGGTACCATTCAACTGCTTTCGCGCTGTTCTTTTCCACGCCTTCTCCATTGTCATAGCAATAGCCAAGATTACATTGTGCCATTGCATAGCCTTGTTCTGCAGATTTGCGGTACCATTCAACTGCTTTCGCGCTGTTCTTTTCCACGCCTTTTCCATTGGCATAGCAATAGCCAAGATTACATTGTGCCCTACAATTGCCTTGCTCCGCAGATTTTTGATACCATTCTGTCGCCTTAATGTCGTCTTTTTCTACGCCAATGCCGTTTTCATAGCAGTATCCAAGATTACATTGAGCCGTACAATCGCCTTGCTCCGCAGATTTTTGATACCATTCTGTCGCCTTAATGACGTCTTTTTCTACGCCAATGCCGTTTTCATAGCAGTATCCAAGACTACATTGAGCTGTTGCATTTCCTTGTTCAGCCGCTTTTTTATACCATTCAAATGCCTGTTCCAAGTCTTTTGCGACGCCTATACCATAACTATAGCAATCGCCCAATTCATATTGCGCTTCTGGACATTCCTGTTCTGCCGCTTTGGTGTACCACTTTACAGCCGCCTCATTGTACGAGAGTTCCGCATACAGCCGCCCGGTCATATACTGCGCTGTTGCATTTTCCTGAGTTGCCGCCGCTTCGTACCATCTGCGGGCCTCTTTGTCGTCCTTTTCAACGCCCCGAGCCTGATAATAGCACTCGCCCAGTGCGCACTGCGCCTCCGCATTACCCTGCTCGGCAGATTTTTTATACCACACAACGGCATTTTCCGCATTCTTTGCTACACCAATACCGTTCTGGTAACACCGTGCCACTTCCAGTTGTGCCTCTGGGTGTCCGTAATCACTGGCCGCAACCATGTAGCGTTGAAACGCCATCTCGGCATTGCCAACCTGCTGAAAATCACTGGCATCCTGCAGATAGTCCTGCTCGGTTTCCTCCTGCGTTTCCTGCTGCGCTTCCTCCCCCAGACAAAAGCTCTCCACGAAGCCCATGAATTCTCGCTTTTTATCTTCCGGCCCATTGAACAGGAAGCTGTACACAGCATTTTTCTCATTGCTGAAAGCCATCTCCTTGATTTCTGCTTCCAGTCCAGCCCATTTCACCCGGCCGGACGCCGGTTTAAACCATTCAACCATTGGTTTTTTCCGGATAGCATTGGGAATTTCCATTTGCCACTGATTCACACGGATGGATTCCAGTTTATCCGTAAAATATACTTCTACCTGGACTTTACTCATTTCTGATTGCTCCTTATGGTTTTATGATTCGCACATAGTCTCCCTGACTTCTTACCCACATCTCAATGCCCGTACCAAACACCTCCGCTTCCACGATCCAGCCCTTTTCCGTCACCTGCAAAACCTTTGCAGTGGGCAGTCGGTCGAGA
>ENA-OYAB01000170-OYAB01000170.1-human-gut-metagenome-genome-assembly--contig:-NODE-170-length-16261-cov-5.826978_pt1 | contig 16261 bp, 8 predicted proteins | sample MGYA00243422_ERZ652808 | MGnify/ENA primary metagenome ERZ652808 (study PRJEB26926, sample SAMN06164543) | human gut metagenome | biome: ENVO:00009003; feature: ENVO:2100002; material: ENVO:00002003...
ACGAGATTAGCTGCAGTCTCGTGGGCTCGGAGATGTGTATAAGAGACAGGTTCCGGTTCATGCTCATCTGACTTTTTTCTGTCTGCCTGACAGAAGAATCCCATCAGCAGATTGCTGTCAAATCCCCACGGCTGTGATTTGTAATACCGGATATTCTTAACCGGTATTCCAACTTCCTCCATCACCTCACGCCGAACCGTTTCCTCTACCGTCTCACCTATTTCCGTAAAGCCGGCGATCAGGGCGTATCGTTTATACTCTCTTGCAGCGTAAGTTGTAAGAATGATACGATTGCCATCTGTCACTCCGACAATTACTGCCGGTGCGATCGTTGGGAAGATCAGATGTCCGCAGGACGGACAACGGAGCATCCGTTCTTTCTCATCCGGGAGCACAGGCGTTCCGCAGGCTCCACAATAGCGGTTCATCGAATACCACAGATGCAGATGCCATCCGGTTGCCGCCGCAAGCACTTCTTCCTTTGGCTTGCAACTTCTGATCTTATACATGCTCCGGTATTCATAACCCGAAATCTCCAGACGCTCTCCCCAATTTACATCAGTTGCTCCATTCGCTGATCTTTCAACATAATAAGGCTCTGTTGTCCGGACAAGATCCTGCGGCCGATACAGAAAATACTGTCTGTCATCGATCACAAACAGGTAGGTCAGATTATCCTGCCATGATGCATCCTGCGTGACCGTATCATTTATTCCTATATAGCTTTTATATTCCGAGACAGTGAGCCAGACCAGCTCATGCTCATCCTCCACCTTTTTGGCAAGGATCAGTTTCTCGGAAAATGCAAGGATCACATCATCATTCTTCGGCGGTTTTCGATATGCATATTCATTATGAAACCGTTTTGGTTCTATATCCTGTATCATCTTCCTATACCAGACAGGCTGTCTGATACGATATGAAAACATCTGTATTATCAGTGCTTTTATATGCGGATCAGCCAGCCTGTTTCTTTCTTTTTGAATTTATACCATGAATCATTTCTGTCGACACTGTCGTTTCGATTCATATATGGACACAGCCTTGCGTCTCTGTTATTACTTCTTTAACTGAGCCAGACGTTCTTCAACCTGGGCTTTCATTTCTGTATATTTTGCAAGCTTGGCTTTTTCTTCTTCTACCTTGGCAGCCGGTGCTTTATCTACAAATTTAGGATTTGCAAGCATACCGGATGCACGCTTGATTTCGCCGGTCAGACGACCGGATTCTTTCTCCAGACGCTCGATCTCTTTGTCGATATCAACCAGCTCTGCAAGCGGAATATAGAGTGCGGCATCATGTATCAGGGTAGATACTGCATTCTCATCAATACCATTCTTGCTATCCTGAATGAATACCTCACTTGCATATCCAAGTGTTGCAAAGAAATTCTTTGATGCTTCAAATATATCACGGATCTCACTCTTAGCAGATACAACATATACAGTTGCTTTCTTGCTTGGCGGTACATTCATACCGGTACGCAGATTACGAATCGCACGAACCGCAGCCTTGATCGTATCAACTGCATTTTCATCCTGCTTGAAGCTCCACTCCTCTTTATATACAGGCCAGTCAGAGATCATGATAGATTCTTCCTCATCCTGAATATTACAGAAAATCTCCTCCGTGATAAACGGCATATATGGATGTAATAATTTCAATGCCCGGATCAGAACTGTCTTTAATGTCCAGAGGGCTGCTGCCTTTGTCTCGTCTGCATCATTGTAAAGTCTTGGCTTAACCATCTCGATATACCAGTCACAGAATTCTTCCCATATGAAGTCATATACCTTGGAAACTGCGATACCCAGCTCGTATTTCTCCATATTATCTGTCATCTCAACTGCCAGATCATTGACCTTGGATAAGATCCAGCGGTCAGCGATCGTAAGATCAGATAATTTTACATTTGAGAAATCCGCCTTTTCCATGTTCATCATAATGAATCTGGATGCATTCCAGATCTTATTTGCAAAGTTTCTGGAATTCTCTACACGCTCCCAATAGAAACGCATATCATTTCCCGGTGCATTACCTGTGATCAGTGTAAGACGAAGGGCATCTGCACCATATTTATCAATAACCTCAAGCGGATCGATACCGTTTCCAAGAGACTTACTCATCTTCCGGCCCTGATCGTCACGAACCAGTCCGTGGATCAGAACATGCTTAAATGGGCTCTTTCCTGTCTGCTCCAGTGCGGAGAATACCATACGGATAACCCAGAAGAAGATAATATCGTAGCCGGTTACAAGTACGTCAGTCGGATAGAAATATTCATATTCCGGTGTCTTCTTTGGCCAGCCAAGTGTTGAGAATGGCCAGAGTGCGGATGAGAACCATGTATCCAGTGTATCTTCATCCTGTGTCAGATGTGTGCATCCACATTTCGGACATACCGTCGGAACTTCTCTGGAAACGATCGTCTCATGACACTCATCACAGTAATAAGCCGGGATTCTGTGTCCCCACCAAAGCTGACGGGAGATACACCAGTCGCGGATATTTTCAAGCCAGTGGATGTATGTCTTATCAAACTGCTCCGGTACAAATTCCAGCTCATCTGTCTTGATCAGATCAAGAGCTGCCTGGCCCATTTCCTTCATACGGACAAACCACTGTGGCTTGATCATTGGCTCTACCGTTGTCTTACATCTGTCATGTGTTCCTACATTATGTGTGTGTGGTACAACCTTTACAAGAAGACCTTCTTTTTCCAGATCTGCTACCATTGCTTTTCTTGCTTCATAACGATCCATGCCTGCGTATTTGCCGCCCTTCTCGTTGATCGTAGCATCATCGTTTAAAATATTGATTTCTTCCAGATTGTGTCTCTTACCTACTTCGAAGTCGTTCGGATCATGTGCCGGTGTAATCTTTACACAACCTGTTCCGAATTCCATATCTACATATTCATCTGCGATAACAGGGATCTCTCTGTCTGTTAAAGGAAGCTTCAGCATCTTACCGATGATATCCTTATAACGCTCATCCTTTGGATTTACAGCAACCGCCGTATCACCAAGCAGGGTTTCCGGTCTGGTCGTTGCGATCTCTACATATCTTCCTTCTTCTCCAACGATCGGATAATTGATATGCCAGAAATGTCCTTCCTGCTCTACATGCTCTACCTCTGCGTCCGAAATGGATGTCTTACATACAGGACACCAGTTGATGATCCTGGAACCTTTGTAGATATATCCCTTTTCATAGAGATTGACAAATACTTCCTTAACTGCTTCTGAACATCCCTCGTCCATTGTAAAACGCTCTCTGTCCCAGTCAGCAGATGAACCCAGCTTCTTTAACTGGTTTACGATTCTTCCGCCGTATTCTTCTTTCCATTTCCAGGCATGCTGTAAGAAAGCCTCTCTGCCGATCTCCTTCTTATCAATACCTTCTGCCTTTAATTTCTCTGTTACCTTTACCTCTGTAGCGATCGCTGCATGGTCTGTACCCGGCTGCCATAATGCACTGTAGCCCTGCATTCTCTTGAAACGAATGAGGATATCCTGCATCGTATTGTCCAGGGCATGACCCATATGAAGCTGTCCGGTTACATTTGGAGGCGGCATAACGATCGTAAATGGTTTCTTACTGCGATCTACCTCTGCATGAAAATATTTCTTATCTTCCCATTTTCTGTACAGCCTGTCTTCTATATCGGCCGGATTGTATGTCTTTTCCAGTTCTTTCATCTGTTCCATCCTTTCTGTTTTTATAGCATCTTTAGTGGAGCGTTTTTCCTTTACAGAATCAATCTTCTTACATAGAAAAAGCCCTTTGAAACATCTCTGTTCCAAAGGGCGTATCTTACGCGTTACCACCTTAATTTATCACTCATCTTATTCTGTAACGGGAACGACCCGGCGCATCCTACTGAACATTTCGGATGTGCTGCTCCAAAGCTACCTTCCCACAAATTTCCTCGAAAGACCTTTCAGCCTGTGGATCTTCCTCTCTGGCAGTTCTTTTATGGTACTCCTCTTTTTCCTTGCATTTATGCTGTTAAACTAAATCTCATAGTACAACAGAAGTCTTTCCAGTGTCAAGCGGTTTTAAACGTAATCTTGCTATTTTTCATACATCAATACTCTTTCCCACGGCATAAGTGTCGCTCCATCATCCTCTGGGAAACATGCACTCATCTGATCCGATATCACCTTTAACTTTTTCCGTATTCTTTCATAGCTAAAGAATCCATTATCATTCTGCTGATCCGTCATGGCATATTCAAATACTCTCGCACGGTCTTCATTTGGAAAGCTTTTTGAGTAGGTGTCAATAAATGCAATCTCTGACGCATCACCGGATGAAAATGCAACATAGGTATTGTCATAGCTATTTTCATTTGCAATATAATCGTAATCATAATCGAATCCATCCGGGTTGCACTCCGACCAAATTCCTTCATCAAACCAACAGCCGGTGTAATTCATATGGTTCTCGATCGCATGGAAGATCTCGTGGTGGATCGTGCTGATATAGGAGGACTGATCATTGATATCAATAACCAGAAATGTGTCATTCTCCAGAGTATTCTGAACTCCGGCAGCTGTTGTAAGTGCTGTTTCATCTGTTCCTATGATCGCACCTGCCAGATAGATCTTTAATATGCTTCCATATCCATCATCCAGATTTTTCAACATCCGATCCGGATATTTCTTCAACTCATTCTTCAGGACTTCCAGTGACTGCGCGGTCAGAAGTGCATTGTCTGATGCCTCATACCGGTAGATATCCTTGCTGCACTCCGTCACTTCATCAAATATATGTACCTCTACACCATTTTGATCTCCGATATCCTTTGCCTGCTGCCGCAGCTCCTGCTTCAACTCATCGGACGGATGATCCAGATAACTCCATGGATAACGGTAGACTCTGGAATCACCGGAAATGCTGCGCGCATCGTTCAGATCCCATATGTATACTTCCGGTGTGAGTCCGCTCGTTGAAAATGCAAAGAAGTTGTATGTATCTATATAAGTACCTTGATCGATATAAATATAATTTGTTTCATCAAACGGAAATGTTACTGCAAGTCTGCTTTCACATTTACCGGTATCCACATTATAGATCCGAAACTGCAACTTCTGTGTATTCGTCTCCTGCGACTGGCTGGCACTGCCATACATAGCCAGACCATGTTCTACATCGCAGCCGACCTGAAAATCACCTGTATTATCCGGAATCAGAATGCCCGGTTCTTCCCCGGACGTTTCTCCATACACCTGATAGACCTGACCATCCGCATATACCGATGCGTAGTATTTATCCCCATTTCCTTCAAATTGCACGATATCATAATCACCGATTTCTTTTACATCCATTCCGGTCACACTATAACATCTGACCTCCACACGTTCTGCCGTATTATCATATGCCGACACCACCAGATACTCCGGTTCTTCCGCATATCCTAACAGCGTTGTATCTTTTCCTTCTCCTGAATATGCCGGACACACCTCTGACTCTTCCCCTGACCGCAGATCATATTCATAGATCTGTCCATCCTCTGCATTTGTATAGAAGAAGCCGGTAAGATCCTTTGACATCAGATAACTGTCCGGTGTCCCCTTTTCGATTGGCATAACAGTCTCCTGATCCAACAATGCTCCATACCGGATCAGCTCTTTGTTGCCTTTATCATAGAGAATCACCTCATCGGTTCCATTTGAAAAAACATCTGACGCATATGTATCCTTCGGGCAGCTTACAACCGCTTTCTGTCTGAGATCCGCCAGATCATATAGTGCCAGATAACCGTCTTCTCCTACGCCATACTGGATTCCAAGTGCATCCCCAAAAGCAAACATCTTATTAATGTAAATATTATCTTCCTCTACTTTCATATCCAGTTGATACAGGTTCGTATGTCCGGATACCTTTGCCTGCTTGTAGTATTCTCCCGAGACGATTGATTTCCACTCTTCTTCTGTGGTCGTTTCTTCGGTTGTCGTCTGTGAGCCATCTGCCCTGTCAGTATTTTCTTCTGTCAGATACCCGGAGGTTGTTCCCCCATTCTTATCCCCACCTGTCACCTGACAGCCTGCTATCTGTCCAAGTGTCATGCTGATAACCAGCACTCCTGCCAGCCATCTGCCAATACCTTTCCTATAATTCTTTCTCATATATGCGCCCCATTTCTATGCCATTATAATACCCCTAATTTATTTCCACTTTTTAACAGAATATCATATATTAATTTCCTTGTAACTAATAAAAACCATCAAAATGATGGTTTTTAAGCACTGTTTCGCCATCATTTTAATGGTTTTATATGTTGATCAATTATTCAAAGCATTATCCTAGGATCACTGCCTGCCCGGAGCTTAACCGTATACGGTTGCCATTTAAGCATACGTCATTCTTATTATCTAACAAAACATGAAGCTTCGGCTGCTCATTTGTAGTCAGCAGATCAACCGTGATATCTTCTCTACTGTAATTCGTTATAATGTAAACGGTCTGGTCTTCCGTCTTTCTTGCATATGCAAATATTCCATCCTTCTCCACAAACATTGGAACGACCTTGCCATAGGTAAATACTTCTTTGTAGTCCTCGGACTTACGAAGTGCGATCAGCTTCTGGTAATAGTACCATACTGAATCTTCCCTGCCAAGCTGTTCTTTTACATTGATCTCTTTATAATTTGGATTTACAAAGAGCCATGGTGTTCCGGTTGTAAATCCTGCCTGTGCAGAATCATCCCACTGCATTGGTGTTCTGGCATTATCCCTGCTGTTCTCATAGCAGGCTTCCATCGCTTCTTCTACCGTGCAGCCAGCATCGATTGCAACTGCATATTCATTCTTTGTACTAATATCATTGTAATCATCGATTGAAGCCATATGACAGTTACGCATACCGATCTCTTGTCCCTGATAAATAAACGGAATACCACGCAGCATAACACTGATCGTTCCCAGCAATTTGATTCCGTCTTCATTCTGAAGGTAATCTGGCAGATAACGGCTCGCACCTCTTGGCTCATCGTGATTCTCTATAATATTTGCAAGGAAGCCGACATCTTCACATTCCTTCTGTGCATGGAAGATCACCTTTTTCAGATCATCAAATCCGACCTTCTTCGCATCGTACCAGCCATGATCGCCAAAGGTCATCTCATGCGCTGAGAAATCAAACATCGTTGAAAAATGTCCGTCGTCACCGATAAATTCTTCCAGCTCATCCTTCTTCATATTGAATACTTCAGCAACTGTAAACGCATCGTACTTTTCAAATGTATGCTTCTTCAGATCCTCTAACAGTTCACCAACGCCATCGACGCCCTCAACCATATGGAAGATTCCTGTCATTTCATCCGGTCCGTCCGGCTCATAATCCGGAAAACTCAGATCTTTCTTGATATTGATGATCGCATCGATACGGAAACCCGCAACGCCCTTATCCAGCCACCAGTTGATCATGGTATATAATTCATTTAATACCTCAGGATTGTTCCAGTTCAGATCCGGCTGTTCCTTTGCAAACATATGAAGATAATAATAGTCCGTTCCTTCTACTTTCTCCCATGCGCTTCCACCAAAATAAGACCGGTAATTGCTTGGCGGATTGCCGTCTTTTCCCTTACGGAAATAAAAATAATCGCCATATTTACCCTCCGGATCTTTTAATGCTTTCTGGAACCATTCATGCTGGTCAGAACAGTGATTAATAACAAGATCCATAATGATATACATATCCCGCTTCTTCGCTTCTGCTAACAGCTCATCGAATTCTTCCATCGTTCCAAAGATCTCATCAATCTTATAATAATCTGAAATATCATAACCCTGATCGACAAATGGAGACTGATAGATCGGAGATAACCAGATAATATCGATTCCCAGACTTTTCAGATAATCTAAATGATCGATCACGCCACGAAGATCACCGATTCCATCTCCATTTGTATCCTGAAAACTCTTTGGATATATTTGATATGCTACTTTACCATGCCACCATTTTCTTTTCATTATAAAAACCTCCTGTGTTCCTTTTATACTGTCTGTATCTGTTCCACCATCGGATACAGATACTCGTTCTTTTTACACTTTAATTACAGTATACGGAATCCATATAGGTTTTCTATCTTTAAATTGACTATTTCATTGTACTATTTTGACTTTTTACGATATTCGGAAGGTGTCATGCCCTTCTCCTTTTTAAAGCGTCTGATAAAATATCCGATATTGTCAAATCCACAGGCAGATGCAATATCTATGATCTTATCCTCTGTCTCTGCAAGTGCCGTTGCCGCTTTCTCCACACGGATCACATTGATATATTCTGTGATCGTCTTCCCGATATTCTTCTTAAAATATCGGCAAAAATACTGTTCATTCATATTGACCAGCTCCGCCAGTTCGGACAGGCGGATCGGTGAACCGTAATGCTCCCCGATATACTGCAGCACCTTTTTCAAATTCTCTACCGTTCCGGATTCTTCCCTGTCTTCCCTGACCTGTCTTGTAAACAGGTCATACTTATATGCAACTGCGATCAATTCTAACATCTTTGCCTTGATATTCAAATAGAGCATATTTTTCTGTAGATTCTGTTTCGGTTCTCCTGCCACGTTCTCACGCGTTATTGAAGAATCCAGATGCTGCCCTTTCTTCGTATCATGTTCTTTCATCTGCCTAAGCACCTGTTCAATCTCTTTATAACAGGCACTCAATTCCTCAAATGCCGCATCCCCGCTCTGGCACAGAACCGGCATCCGAAGCTTTCCTTCTGCAAGTGGGCCAAGCACCTTCGCCTCCGCCGCATCATACCGTTCAAAGCACAGGATATCAACAGGGAACACAACCGCACTTTCTATACCATCCTTTTCCAGGATCAGTGCATGCAGTTCTTCCGGATGGATGCACATAAATGCCGGTGCATGAACCTGATACTCCTTTGTATTTATCCATACCGGGAAATCACCTTTTTGAAAATAGATCCATTCCATTTCCTCATGCCAATGCGGAACCACATGCCACTCATTTTCTCCGTTCCATTCGTACAAAGCAACCGGATACTGCACCGTTCCATGTGTTCTATTCTCTTTTAACGATGTATTTACCGTTTCCTGCTTTTTCATGCTTTGGTCCTTTCTTATTTTATGCTAGACATCTTCTATATTCCATTATACACTTCTCCTATATGGGGACAAATGGTTTTATATCGTACATTGCATTTATTTTCCTTGGAATCGGTATCGTACTGATCATAATTGCCGTTATATTACTGATACGCTATATAAAACAGGTGACCGCATTTAAGAAATACAAACCTGCATGGGAAAAACACAAAAGCATTTATGATGATTTTGCCATAGAACTGAATCACTGGTATGATTCCGGACTTCTGCCAAAGAGACTCCCGGAACCACATATTTTTCAAGAAACACCGCATGGTATACCGTTGACCTGATGAATGAACATATCACCAGACGACTGCGGTTTGAGAATTCATCCGGCATCATATATGACCGGGATTCCGATGATACGATGTATGAATCTGTTGTCCACACACCAAATGAAGCCGAGCTTCATCATATGACAATGACCTGCCCGAACTGCGGTGCCGTAAATCCGGTTTCCGCTCTGACACAGGGCTGCCCTTATTGCAATACCATATTTCAGGTCAAGGATCTGTTTCCACGTATTACAAATACATATTTTATCCGGGATAATAACAAAATGAAAAGAGGAAATATCATATGGTACACGATACTGGTTGTTTTCCTGCTCTCTGTGATCCCATGTCTTTCCGATCCGGATACACCGATTCCTGCAAGACTTTTCATGTCGTATTTTATTACTCTGATCGGGGGAGGATTCTGGGAACTTATTCTTTCATCTGTCCTTGTGATGACAAAACAGTTCAATCGGGATGGCCGAAAACGGATTCCTTTCTGGGCCTATGTAACAACAAAAGGAAAAATCAACCGGGCGTTTGCACCATATGATCCGTATTTTTCTTTTGAGAAATTTGAAGGTCAGATCATCGCGCTGGTTCGTATGACGGTTCTTGCCGATCAGCCGGAAAATCTTGCCTTCTATCGTGGTGCTTCCTTAAATCCATACTTTCGGGACATTATCGAAATGACTTATATGCATGCACTGACCGTTAACGATATCCACATGGAGGGAAGCAGCCTGTGTCTGAATCTCCGTACCTGGTGGATCAACTACAGCGAACAGAATGGTACGGTAGAACGTCGTGGTGACTGTATCGACATCACCCTCCGGAGAAATACCGCCTACACGGAACCGCCCGGCTTCTCCATTACCTCTGTCCATTGCCCGAGCTGTGGCGCAAGCTTCGATTCCGTACGCCAGCGCATCTGCCCTTACTGTGGCAACGAATATCATATGGAGAATGCTGGATTTATTATTGAAAAGCTGGAGCTGTCTTAGTGACTTCCTCCACATACAATACGAATTTCTCTGAAAAGGCTCATGATATTTTCTGTTCCTGCTTCATATAAAACTTTATCTATCAGACAAGCTGATCCCTGAATTCGTCTTTTAATTCCGACAGGATCGTATCCATACGCCTGTCATAATCTTCAATATGTCCATGAAGTCGGTTATAAACCGCTTTCTGGACTTTATTGTAGATTGGAAGCTCCCGCACATCTTCTTTAGAATCTCCGACTTCACTCATCAGATCCTCTAAAAAGTTCGCAGGAAGTCCTCGTTTCTTAATCTCTTTTTCAAGTGTCGCAGTATCCACTGTAACTGCCAGCACACAGAAATATTCGATCAGGGATTCCTCATTCTTATTTAACGAATATGCCTTAATAAAATAGCTCTTTGCTTCATCAAGCTGAAGATTTCCGGCCAGAGCAACTGCTTTATTATGATATACATTTCCGAGGAATTCATCCTCCTGTTTTTCTTTTTCCAGATAGCAGATGACCTCATCATAGATCGCACCCGCTTTTATATAATGCTTATACCGCAGATATCCATCCGCCCGCAGCTTCTCGACTTCGTATGATTTTAACGTACGAAGCTTCTGGCATTCCGCCATAAACTGCCGTACTTCTTCACTGCTGTAATATCCGCCATACACAAGAATCTCCACCATGATATCCTGAACAAATGCATGCTTCTCAAGTAATGTATCGATCTTATCCGCAAGCTCTGTGAGATCAAGTTCTCTTCTGATCCATGCCGACAATCTCGCCGTCACATCTTCTTCCCCAACCAGCACCATATTATTATACAGGTAGTAACACAATTCCTCGTAGGAATATACAGATACCTTGGTATTCAGGAATGTATATGGATTCTGTGCAGTTTTTGTATTACATACAATTATTTTTCCCATTTCAGGTCAAATTCCTTCCTATATATCTTATTTGTGGTCGGGAACATCGTTCCAAATCCTTCATCCCTGATAACAACCGCTCCCTTTTCCGCACTGTAGAATTCCGCTTCCAGTGAGATCTTGGTCGTCTTCGGCGGACGCTTCGGCAGTCCGTGGATCTCGATATGCTCCTTATCATAATCTCCTGTCAATATGTTGCGATAGATCAGCTCCACCTGATTTGATTCGTCCGGAAAGATATATAATTTTCCCTTTGTGTGGAACCATTCCTGTCCTCCTCTGGTGATCGGCACAAATGTCTTGCTGTCATCATTTAAACTGATACCTATATCAAAGCCAACTGTATATTCCGACCGGATCAGATAACGATCAAGCACCTTGCTGTGCCGATCGCCAAATGCCCGGTAGCAGGCTCCCTTTGTATAGATATTCTGACCGACAAATACCCGTCTTCCCTGACAGAGGATCGTCGCCGACTCCTTCAGCCAGTTATCCGCAAAGCCAATTCCGGTCAGGAACACCGAGGACACATAAGTCTCTGCCAGAAGCTCCTGACAGATCGCTGCGAACTGCTCATCCAGCTCCTCATCATCCTTCTTAAACGCTGAAAATGTCAAGCGGTCTTTCAGGTTTTGATGAAATACATCCACAATCTCCGGTGATTTGTTATGCGTAATATCGAATCTGTAATAATCAAGCCCGCTGCTGTTAAAATCAAACAACACCACACTGTTATTTCTTAACGACTCCGGCTGATTAAAGATGTAATAAATTCCACTGTCTATATGGCTTGTGATCTCAAACTGTTCATCACTTAAATGAAGCACTCTCTGTAACTCCTGCACTGCCTTAATGATATGAATATCGGCATCTGCGATCGTTACTACCAGCCGCCTGATCTCATAGCTTTCAAACTGTTTTGTAAATTCCCGGATATGAAGCAGCAGCATTTTGACCAGAAGGTCTTTTGCTTTATAACTTGTTCCATAGATCTCCGTGTCCTCGTTGATGATCGTCTTCTGGTAAATACGATCAACCATCACGCCATCTTCCTTGAACCGTTTCCCTGCAGCCACCGCTCCGACACTCCAACCGGATTCATCCTTTGCTCCGGTTCCGTCTTTATATTTATCTGTATAAAACATAATATTTGGAAGCAGATATGTATCTTTGGAATCACTGTGACAGATTGATTCCGGTACTCCTTCATCCAGCTTATAATAACTTAACTGTGTATACTCCGGACTCAGATCCAATCCCAGATATAATGGATGTTCCGTCATGTTATCTCCTCCTGTTTCTGCTGTCTTATAACAATATCAGATTCTCCTCAAAGAAATGTGTGTTATTCAGATAGGTATCCATCGCCTGGATCAGCTCCTGATCATTTCTTGTCTCCTGACTGATCAGCATACTGTTGATCAGCTCAAATCGATTACTGTTCTTCTTATGACATGTTGTATTCTTTAAAATATCACTCTCAACGATGGATGAATTACCGCTCTCCGCACCATCAATGGAATATAACAGCGTCTCTCCGTGGAACACAACAAATTCCTTGATATAAATTCCCGGTATGATCTCATTCATTCGCTCCGATTTGTAATGTGCCATACTGTTGCTTTCCTGTCCGAAGCTGTAGCTTACCCAGATCTGTCTGCCGCTCTCACCCTTAAAGATCAGATAGGTCTTAAACTTCATATCATCCGGCAACGTTACAAAGGATGCAAATTCTTTAAAGAGCGGCAGGATCTTACTGCTGTCTATAAAATGACGAACTGTATTCCGGATCCATTCCTTCTGTTCTGCCGAGAACCGTCCACCGCAGCCTGCAAAATAAGAGAGCAGCGCCATCTCTGAAATCTCATCTGTAATGTTCTTCTTCGCCACCTCTTTATACAGACATTCCATGATATCCGCAGGAATCTTCAGATCCTTGATAATATACTGGTATGCACAGAACCGTAAAAATGCCTTGACTACCATGCCCCTGCTTCTGCCTGCGTAATAAAGCGCAAAGATATCAAAGATTGCCTCTGTATAAGCATCCGCAAACATCATCTGTGCCAAGATATTCTCTGCAAGCATATCAATATCACGATAATTTGTGTTAACTGCCTTAAACAGCTCTGCCATTTCCTCTAACGAGCCATTATAGTTATTGATCAGGAATGCCAGAACCTTCTGTGTCGCATATCCTCTCCGATACAGATACACACAGATAGATAATAATATCCTGTCATCATCATACCTCTTATCGGATATTCCGAATTCTGCGATCCGTATCAGTTCATCCACATCCACATCTACATATCCAAACCGATGGATTCCATTAAATGCCTGCTCATACATCCGTAAAGAAATGTAATATGTAATGATCCGGGAAGCGTCCTCCACTTCCACATAATCCAGATCAATTCGCGACAGATATTTATATAAAATGTCCGCATCATAATTCTCATGATAATACTCAACCATATGGCGGAGTGCTCTCTGCCGGATCAGATAACTGATATTCGGGCAGTTAGAGATATCACGCGCCAGATTGATCTCGGATGCATCCTTATATGAGAAGCTGTCTATATTGTTATACTCAAATAATAACAGGCGGTAATCCTTCGGATTATACTCTTTACAGATATCCAGATAATTTTCTTCTCCAACAACCGGCTCAAGCCGGTATGGTACCGTATTGATATATCTGCAGCCCCGACTGTCAAGTAATGTAATGATAGCGGATTCTGACACGATCTCTACATAAGCTTCTCCGTCAATCACATCCACCTGTTCACTCTTTTCCAGTTCCTCATGTGTTACAACCACTGATACAATATTCTTATTCCGACATGTCAGCTTCTGCTTGAATATGATATTAATTAACTTTGATGCAAATTCCGGTTTCACACTCTCCGGCTCCAGAAATTCTTCATAGATAACCGTCAGATCATCACTCACTTCTCCGTCAATGATCTTCTTCTCCATGAAGTTCTCGATTGCCGGAATATACTCATGGAACACATTCATATTCTGTGCCTTATTCATTATGACATTTGCATAGAGATATGCCAGCTCTTCATCATCTAACGTATTCTTGTAATTGAAATAACGGAGAATGGATTCCGGTATCGGCTGATACGTCTTCTTATCCATGCTCTTTAAGAAGCCCTCATACAAACCAACATATTTAATTCCTGCATTTGCCGCATCCTGATAATATACATGATACTCTTTATCACATTTTTTAAATCTGAGAAGGATTTCACATATCGTATCCAAGGTCATACGGTCATGTTTTGCTGCATAGATATTCTCCAGCATCTTGAATGCGTGAATATCAAAGAGCTTCATTCTTGCAGCCGTCTTTACGAATTCCATAATGACATCTTCGGATACAAATTCATGCCGCATACCCCATCGGATAGCTGAGATCTCAAGCGGTGCGATCCGTTTCATCATAAGCGGCTGCTTATTGAACATATCACATATTTCAAAGTAAATAACCGGGCTGTTTACACCCTCATTATATAATTTCCGGATATCCTCATAAAGGTTCCATTTATCCTCTGTATAACTGTAATCCACAAATAACAGCAGCCAGAAATAAAACAGCTTGTCCTTCTCCTGTTCCAGTCGTCCGCGGACAAGTCTTGCCGTGCTGTCGATCATGTCCTTATCCTTTGTCAGAAGTGATTTCAGATAACTGTAATAACACTTCTCCATGCTGCCTGCCTCGTTCAGATCGGCATCTGCATCGATACGGACAAATTCCTGTTTTACATATTCTGTCTTGCCCTCTAACAGCTTCATATGAAGCAGTCCCAGCCGATAGATGTTATCCTCCGGTCTGTATTTGACCAGTGTTTCCAGTGCCTCTGTTGAACGTTTCGTGTAATCAGCAAGTGCCATCTTATCCGTACGGAAATCAATGTATGCTTTTGCCAGTGCCTCATGACCTTTCTTGATCATGAAATTCACATGACGATTCTTCGGCTCGGTTCTCTGAACCTCCGGCTTCTTGATGCTGACCTTTACACTGATATTCTGCAGGGTATTATTAAAATGGATATAACCTGCCGATACCCCTTCCGGAATCTTCGTCGGATCGATCAGGAAGTTCAGCTCATAATTATTTCCAGTGAAATCCTGACCTGTGATCCGGGTTGCTTCCGGGATCAGGAAATCGCTGTCTGATGTAATATAGGTATGGGTATAACCCCAGGTGTTCTTATTTACGGAGATCGTTGCACGAACCAGCTCATCCGGCATCTCGATCAACAGCTCACGCTGCTTTGCTGTCAGTGTAAGCACACGTTTCTTATGGGTATATACAAGGAATTCTTCCATTGCCTGATTGATGGATAACGATTTCTTCAGGCTCTCATAGACTCCCTTAATAATCGCGTCATCCCCTAAAAAGGTACGCACGAATTCCGGGCTGTCAAAGATCTGAACTGCTACATCCCAGTGCTCCTCTGCGAAGGTCGCGAACTGGAACAGGTCCTCGATCCGTTTGTCTTCTACCAGAACATAAGGCGGAACAACCTCTACGCTGTACGGGATCTTATATTCTCCACCATCCGTTATGATGTTGATATGTCCTTTAAAGCTCTTGCCTTCTTCGATTCCGCGGGCATCAAAAGAAAAGGCAACCGTATTCCGTCTGCCTACAAATGTATGACTCTTGAAATCGAACAGGTATCTGCTGTCATATACCATCAATTTGATCGGTACATCATTCTTTGACACCACCTTAAAGGTTCCCTGAAATATGGAGCCGGCTTCCACAGCCAGTTCCAGCTTTGCAATGGAAATATCAATATCCGGTCTTTCTACATTGAATTCTCCTCTGGCGTACTGTTCTACGATCCCTTTCATCTGGTTCTCCTTGCTTTCGTAATCATTTTATTAAAACTCATGTATTTTTCT
>ENA-OYAB01000183-OYAB01000183.1-human-gut-metagenome-genome-assembly--contig:-NODE-183-length-15661-cov-4.145329_pt1 | contig 15661 bp, 16 predicted proteins | sample MGYA00243422_ERZ652808 | MGnify/ENA primary metagenome ERZ652808 (study PRJEB26926, sample SAMN06164543) | human gut metagenome | biome: ENVO:00009003; feature: ENVO:2100002; material: ENVO:00002003...
GTAAGCGGGCAGGAATTTGCCTGCGTGGACCGCGGCTTTAAGCCGCGCGAGCCGGTGCAGGTGGTTGTCCGCCCGGAGGACGTGGATATCGTTCCGCCGTCCGCCGGCAAGCTGACCGGCCTTGTGCGCGAGGTGATCTTCAAGGGCGTGCATTTTGAAATGCACGTTGACGTGGAAGGCAAAGAATGGCTGATCCACTCCACCCAGGCCAGCCAGCCGGGCGAGCTGATCGGCATGAACATTGGCCCGGATGAAATTCACATCATGTCCCGCGAGGAGGTGTGATGGGATGCTGCGTTCCAAAGCTTCGCGCTGGGCTGCCGCACCGTACCTGGTGTGGATGGTCCTGTTTATTGTGGTGCCGCTGGGCATTGTTGTGTGGTATGCCCTGACCAACAGTGACGGCCAGGTTACCCTTGCCAACCTGACCAGCATTGGGCGGTACGCCTCGGTTTTTGGCCGCAGCCTGCTGCTTGCGGCGGAGGCCACTATCATCTGCCTGGTGCTGGCGTTCCCCATCGGCTATTTTCTGTCCCGCCTGCGGGTGAACAAGCAGCACATCATGCTGATGCTGGTGATGCTGCCCATGTGGATGAACTTCCTGCTCCGTACCTACGCATGGATGGGTCTGCTGAGCCTCAACGGCCCTGTGAACGCCGTTCTGGGCGTCTTCGGCCTTGGACCCTACAACATGCTGAATACCTCCGGCGCTGTGGTGCTGGGCATGGTGTACAACTATGTGCCGTATATGATCCTGCCCCTCTACACCAGCATGACCAAAATCGACCAGAGCATCGTGGAGGCGGCGCAGGACCTGGGCGCTTCCACCACCAAGACTCTGTTCCGGGTGCTCATCCCCATGAGCATCCCCGGCATCAGCACCGGCATCACGATGGTGTTCGTCCCGGCGGTGTCCACCTTCGTTATCAGCCGTATGCTGGGCGGCGGCTCCAACCTGCTCATTGGCGATCTGATCGAGATGCAGTTCCTTGGCAACAGCTACAACCTGAACGTGGGTTCTGCCATGAGCCTTGTGCTGATGATCATTGTGCTGCTGTGCATGAGCTTCACCTCCAGCTTTGATGAAGATGAAATGGAGGGCGTGTCCTGATGAAAACGAAACATCTGCGCCTGATGCAGCGCGTCTATATCGTGCTGTTTTTCTGCTTCATGTACCTGCCCATTGCATACATGATCGTATTCAGCTTCAACCAGTCCAAGGGCTATTCGCTCTTCACCGGCTTTACCCTCAAGTGGTACTCCAGCCTGCTGAACAACTCCTCCATCCTGCATGCGCTGCTGGTCTCGCTGGAAGTGGCTCTGATCTCTGCGGTCATTGCCACTGTGCTGGGTACAGCGGCAAGTCTGGGCATTGCGTCCATGGGCCGCGGGAGCCGCCTTGTCGTCACCAACATCACCTATATCCCGGTGGTCAACCCGGAGATCATCACCGGTATCTCCCTGATGCTGCTGTTCGTGGCCTACCAGCGCTTTGCCACGCAGTCCGCATGGCTGCCGGACAACATCATGGGCCTGCCCACGCTGCTCATTGCGCATATCGCGTTCAACGTGCCTTACGTTATCTTTAACGTAAGTCCCAAGCTCAAGCAGCTGGACATCAAGCTGTACGAAGCAGCGCTGGATCTGGGCTGCGACCCCCGGCAGGCCTTCTTCAAGGTCATCTTGCCGGAGATCAGCCCCGCCATCCTGTCGGCCTTCCTCATCTGCCTGACCTATTCCATCGACGATTTCATGATCTCCTACTTCAACTGTGGTACGGTGGAGACCCTGCCCATTGCCATCTACTCCATGACCCGTAAAAAGGTCAGCCCGGAGATCTACGCACTGTCCACCATCATGTTCGTGGTCATCCTCAGCGTCATTCTGGTGTCCAATGCCATGGAGAGCCGCAGCTACCGCAAGGATCAGAAAACGCTGCGAGGGGAGGGCGCATGATGAAACGCATTGCTGCATTGCTGCTGACGCTGGCTGTGGCGCTGTGCGCCGCATTGCCGGTGTTTGCCGCCGGTACTATCGAGGTGACCGAGGATGTCTCGGTGTCGGATAATTACGACTGGACCCGCTTTAAGGGGCAGAACGTCACCCTGAACGTCTACAACTGGGGCGAGTATATCTCCAACGGCTCGGATGACAGCGTGGATGTTGTGGGCGCCTTTGAAAAGCTGACCGGCATCAAGGTGAACTACACCACCTTCGACTCCAATGAGTCCCTGTACGCCAAACTCAAGTCCGGCGCAGCCAACTACGATGTGATCATCCCCTCCGACTACATGGTGGCAAAGATGATCAACGAGGGGATGCTTGCACCCCTTGACTACGACAATATCCCCAATTTCCAGAAGATCGATGCAGGCTATTGCAACCCGGATTACGACCCGCAGAACGCCTACACCGTACCCTATATGCTGTGCACCACCGGCATCATCTACAACACCACTATGGTGGACGAAGCCCCTACCTGCTGGGCAGACCTGTGGGATGAGCAGTATGCGGGCAACATTCTGATGTTCAACAACAGCCGCGATGCCTACGCCATCGCTGCGTTCAAGAGCGGCCACAGCATCAACCCCGCCACCCCGGAAGAGGTGGACGAGGTGGTGGAGGAGCTCAAGGCACAGAAGCCGCTGGTGCAGGCCTACGTCATGGACGAGATCTTTGATAAGATGATCGGCGGCGAGGCTGCCATCGGCGTGTACTACTCCGGCGATGCCATTACCATGATCGATGATAACCCGGATCTGGCTTGGGTGTTCCCGCAGGAGGGCAGTGTGCTTTCGGTGGACTGCATGGCTGTGCCTGCTGCCAGCGAGCACAAAGAGGCCGCCGAGATGTTCATCAACTTCATGTGCGAGACCGACATCGGTAAGGCTAACAGCGAGTATATCGGCTACACCACCCCCATGCACGATGTTTGGGAGGTGCTGGACGAGGATCTGAAGACCAGCGAGATCGCCTATCCGTCTGAGGAGGACGCCGCCCGCGAAAAGGTGTTCACCGCCCTGAGCGATGAGGTAAACAGTGAGCTGGATCTGAAGTGGAGCGAGATGAAGAGTTACGACGAGGGCGGCGGCAGCTACCTGTTTTTGCTGCTGCTTCTGGCCATGCTGGCGCTGGCCTGCTTCAATATCTGGCGCAAAGTGCGCAGAAAGACCCGCAATCAGTATTGATCGTTTCAACCAAGGCTGCCGTCCCGGACGTGGTGCGGCGGCCTTTTTCCGATAGGAGGGAAAGAATATGGAACAGTTTTATTATCAAGGTACTGCCGTGGTAGAAAATGCCGATGCAGACTGCCACAGCCTGCTCAAGGCCAGCGCTCTGCTGCGCTATGTGGAGCAGATTTCTTCCATGCACGCCCGGAAGTTTGGCATGGACGATAAGTTTTTTGAGGATCACGGCGTAGCGTTTCTGGTGGGCAAGCAGGCGCTGCGGTTTAACCGTGTGCCTCGCCGTGGCGAGACCCTGACCCTTTGCTCCCGCTCAGAAAAGGCTCTCCGCGGCTCTATCAAGCGTGTCACTACCCTTACGGACGAAGCCGGGCAGGAAGTAGCCATGGTGGACAGCCGCTGGATCATGTCCAGCCTTGAGAATGGACATATCCTGCGCCAGCCGGGCTGGACGGTAGAGGGATACTGGAACGAGACGGTGGAAGAGGAACTGCCCCTTTTGCTGCATAAGCGCCGGGACAGCCTGACCAGCGCCGGTCTGGTTACGGCGCGCTACTCCCAGTGCGACCTGCACTACCACATCAACAACGCCTTTTATCTGGATATCGTCTGCGATGCACTGCCGCAGGAGATCATGCGCGATCATGTTGTGAAGTTCGCTTCCATCAACTATCACCGCGAAGTCCCCATGGGGCAGCAGGTGGAGATGTTCTACACCCCTTCGGATGATGGCTGGTACTTTATTGCCAAGCACGCAGACAAAACGGCTTTCGAGTGCTATCTGGAGCTGGAGCCAGTCAAACAGTAAAAACATGGAGGGATGCCTATGTCTAAAACCGGAGAATTGTTCGGCACCTTTTTTAAGATCGGTGCCTTTACCTTTGGCGGCGGCTACGCTATGGTGGCGCTGCTGGAGCACGAATTTGTAGAGGAAAAGCGCTGGCTCACCCGGGAGGAGTTTCTGGATATGGTCGCCATTGCCGAGTCTACCCCCGGCCCTGTGGCGGTGAACAGCGCCACCTACATCGGCTATAAGCTGGCCGGTGTTGCCGGTGCGGCGGCCTCTACCTTGGCGGTGTGCCTGCCGTCCTTTGCAGTCATCTACCTTATTTCGCTCTTCTTCGACCGCTTTTTGCAGCTGACGGTGGTGGCCAATGCCTTCAAGGGCATTCAGGCCTGTGTCATCTACCTGATCTTATCCGCAGGGGTCAAGATGCTCAAAAACTTGCAGCGCACCCCCTTCAACACGGCAGTGGTGGCGGTGGTGTTGGCGGCTATGGTGGGCTGCTCAGTGTTGGCGGTAAAGTTTTCCTCCATCTGCTGCATTTTGCTTTGCGGCGCAGCCGGGGTGCTGGCCTACGCGGTAGGGCAGGGGAAGAAAGGCGGCACAAAATGATCTTGCTGCAATTATTCTGGAACTTTCTGGTCATCGGTGCGGTGTCCTTTGGCGGCGGCTACGGCATGATCTCGCTGGTGCGGGAAACAGTGCTGGGGCACGGCTGGCTGACCGAGAGCGAATTTCTCAGCTTTATCGCAGTGTCAGAGTCTACGCCCGGCCCGCTGGCGGTGAACATGGCCACCTTTATCGGCGCTTCGCAGGCGGGGCTGGCAGGCTCCTTTGTGGCAACGGTGGGGGTGGTGTTGCCCTCTTTTGTCATCATTCTGCTCATTGCAGCGGCGCTGCACAGCCTGATGAAGTACGCCGGGGTCAACGCCTTTTTGGCTGGGGTACGTCCCTGCGTGGTGGCTATGATCCTGGCCACCGCCTGCACCATGGGGCTTTCCACGCTGGGCGGCTTTACCACCGTTTCCGGCGGCTTTGCCCCGGATATGCGTGCACTGGCGGTGTTTGCCCTGCTGGGCATTCTGCATTTTGCCTATAAAAAGAAAACGCAGAAAGCGCCGTCCCCCATCGGGATGATCTTACTTTCTGCGGTGCTGGGCGCGGTGCTGTGGAGCATCTGAACCGGAAGGAGAGGTTGACAAAATGAACATTACCGTGTATCTGGGGGCAAACCTTGGCACCGACCCTGCACTGCCGCAGGCCGTGCAGCAGCTGGGGCGCTGGATCGGCGAAAGCGGCAATGCGCTGGTGTATGGCGGCAGCAAAAGCGGCCTGATGGGGCTTTTGGCCGACAGTGTACTGGCTGCAGGCGGCCGGGTGACCGGCGTAGAACCCAAGTGCTTTCTGGATGCAGAGCTGCAGCACGAGGGACTGACAGAGTTGATCGTGACCGAGGACATCCCCTCCCGCAAGACCAAAATGATCGAGCTGGGGGATGCTTTTATCGCGTTTCCCGGCGGCACCGGCACGCTGGAGGAGATCACAGAGGTCATCAGCAAGTTGTCTCTGGGGCAGCTGGACGCGCCCTGCATCCTCTACGACCTGAACGGCTACTACCAGCCTCTGCACCAGCTTTTGCAGCAGATGATCACCATGGGGCTTTCCACTCCGGCGCGGCAGCAGAATATCGCCTTTGTCGCCGACCTTGCTCAGATCCGCGCGATCCTTGAAAAATGATATTGGGAAGCTTACTTCTCAAACGTAAGGAGACTGCTGTACATGGCTTTGTGCGGCGGTCTTTTTTCATAAAATGGGATACCGGGGCGTCCGCAGACGACCCGGTATCCCGAAAAAATCATTCCGCTGGTTATGCCCATAGCGCACGCGGAGGGCATTTAAATCTTTCTGCGCAATCAAAAAAGGCCGCTGCACAAAATAATGTGCAACGGCCTTTTGCTATTTTGTTATGTACGCTGTGCGCGTTAAACTTAGGCGGCAGTGGTGGAAGCAGCCTCGCTGACAGCAGCCTCAGAGGAAGCAGCCTCGGAAGAAGCAGCCTCAGAGGAAGCGGCCTCGCTGGAAGCAGCCTCAGAAGAAGCAGCCTCGGAAACAGCGGTGGTGCTTGCGGAAGCAGCCTCAGAGGTGGAGGAAGCAGAAGCAGCAGAAGTACCACCGCAGGCGGTCATGCCAGCAGCCAGAGCCAGAGCAACAACAGCGATGCAAATATTCTTGAGTTTCATATCAATGATCTCCTTAGTCTTCTTGTAAATGTTTAGCAGCGGGCTTTCGGTAGCACCTCACTGCGATGCTATATTCTAATCCGTTTTTGAAAAAAATCAAGAGGATTTTGGTCGAAAGTTATAATCCATGTAAAGAATCTACATAGTTGTCATAAAGTTTCGCCAAAAGTCAAAGACTTTTTGGTAAAAATAAAGCGCGGGATAGAGCCTGTACCGCCGGGCGGGAAGCACAAAAACAGAAAAATTTGAAAAATACTCATAAAATCCTTTTTATTGTACTGTAAATGTGGATAATAGAGACACAACGAGGGACGGACATCCCCCGGAGGGCTGAACGACAAGAAAATTTATGGAGGGTACTACAATGAAAGACTTTGATTTTGGCTACTTTGGCACCGGCGACGAGGGCTATGCCCAGTACATGACCGCGTTCGAGCGCAATTTCAGCACGGACAGCACTGACAGCTTTGCGTCCGATGACGCAGACTACGATGCAGACAGCTGCGACAGCACTGAGGACGATTTCTGAGCTTGCACCCTTTTGCCCGTTTGTGCATACAAAGGGCAAAGGGGGAATGCGGCTTGAACCGGATCGTTTTCACACTTTGTGTCTGGCTGTTCCCGGCGGCGTGTACCGCGCTGGGAGCAGCAGGGGTGTTTTTGCTGCGCAGGCAGACAAGGCCGGCAACCCGGCGCATTTTGTGCGGAATGGCGGCGGGTATCATGCTGGCGGCCAGCGTGTGGAGCCTGCTGCTGCCGGCCATTGCCCGGTCGGAGGGCAGGGCGGCATGGGTACCCCCGGCGCTGGGGCTTATTTTAGGTGCTGTGGGGCTTTTACGGCTGGAGGATGCCGCCGGGCAGCTGCTGGCGGGCGGCCCCGGGCATTGCGGGCGCATGGTGCTGGCGGTCACCCTGCACAACCTGCCGGAGGGCATGGTGGTGGGGCTGGCTGCGGCGCTGGCGCTGCACGGGGACGCGGACGCTGTAAGCGGCGCGCTGGCACTGAGCCTGGGTATCGGCTTGCAGAACATTCCGGAGGGTGCGGCGGTCAGTTTGCCGCTGACCCAGAGCGGGCGCACCCGGGGGCAGTCCTTTGCCGCCGGGGCGGCCTCCGGGCTGGTGGAGCCCTTGGGCGCGGTGCTGGCCTTTGTTCTGGCCGAGTGGGTAGGCGCAGCGCTGCCGTGGCTCATGAGCGCGGCGGCGGGCTGTATGGTGTGTGTAACCGCGCAGGAGATGATCCCTGAGGCGGTGGAACCGGATGAAGTGGCCGGTGTCATCAGCATCGTGCTGGGGTTTGCGCTGATGATGGCACTGGATGTGGCCCTGTGATATAGTAAAAGCAGCGCCGGACAGACTTTTTTGGTCTGCCCGGCGCTGCTTTTATGCAAAAAGGATTTATACCGTCTGCTGCTTCTGGCGCAGATGCCGCCGCACCACAAGCAGGCAGGCCAGATGCACCAGTGCGGTCAGCGCCCAGCTGATGGGGTAGCTGATGTACAGCATAAAAGGGGTGCGGTTCAGCTGGAAAATGGTGGCGATCCACACCAGCCGCAGCACGCACACACCCACAAGGCTTACCACCATGGGCAGCACGCTGTAGCCCAGCCCGCGCAGGCTGCTGGCCAGCACGTCCATGATGCCGCACAGCAGATAGAAGCCGCAAATCAGGCGCAGCCGCTCGGCGCCGGTGGCGATGACCGCAGTGTCCGAGGAGTAGAAGCGCAGCAGCTGGTGCCCCGCCAGTGCTGCGCCGCCGCCCAGCACAAGGCCGGTCACCACGACACACAGCAGACAGTTGCGGATCACCCGGTCAAGATTGTTGTACTTGCGCGCGCCGATATTCTGGCTGGTAAAGGTAACAGCGGCCTGTGCAAAGGCGTTCATGGCGGTGTACACAAAGCCCTCCAGATTGGAGGAAGCAGAGTTGCCCGCCACCACCATGGAGCCGAAGGAGTTGATGGAAGACTGGATGACCACATTGGAAAGGCTGAACACCGTGCTTTGCAGCCCGGCAGGCAGGCCGATGAGCAAAATCTGCTTCAGCGTCCCGGCGTGGAAGGCCAGCCGCCGCAGGTCTAGCCGCAGTGCGCCCTCCTCCCGGACGAGCATCCCAGTCACCAGCAGCGCGGACACAGTCTGGCTGATGATGGTGGCCAGTGCCACGCCCGCCACGCTCATGGAAAAGCCGATGACAAAGACCAGATTCAGCACCACGTTGATGATACCGGCAGCGGCCAGACAGTACAGCGGGCGCTTGGTGTCGCCCACGGCGCGCAGCAGCGCACTGCTGAAGTTGTACAGCATGGTCATGGGCATTCCGATGAAATAAATCTTCAGATACAGGGTGGAAAGGCTGATCACGTCCTCCGGGCAACTCATCAGCTCCAGCAGACCGCGCGCGGCGCAAAAGCCCACCACCGCCAGCAGCACGCCGCTGACTAAGCCCAGCGCTACGGCGGTGTGCACCGTATCCTGCACGCCCTTTTCGTCCCGGGCGCCAAAGCACCGGGCTGCCACCACATTGGCACCCAGCGAAAGCCCGACGAACAGGTTGACCAGCAGGTTGATCAACGCGCCGTTGGAGCCCACGGCGGCCAGCGCCGTGCTGCCCGCAAAGCGCCCCACCACCACAACATCGGCGGCGTTGAACAGCAATTGCAGAATGCTGGATGCCGCCAGCGGCACGGAAAACAAGATGATCTTTTGCAGCATGGGCCCGCTGGTCAGGTCTGCGGAACGGCTGGTCGTAGCCATGAGTTGTCTACCTCCTATAATAAGCCTTGCGTGAACATAGCAATTGCTTATTATAGCGCGATATTAGGTAAAAAACAAGAGGTAAAGCGCCCTGTTCTCTCCAAAAGCGGCAAATATCACCCGCCGGGTACAGCCTGCAATTGAAAAATGCTGCCCATACTGCTATAATAAGGCGGTAGACCCGTAGAAAACGGAGGAAGTTGGATTTATGTATCGGAATCGGATCAAACGGCTGCTGGATATTTTGCTGTCGGCCTGCGGCATTCTGTGCCTTTCGTGGCTGCTGCTGCTTTTGGCTGTTGCCATCAAGCTGGACTCGCCCGGGCCGGTGTTTTTCCGGCAGAAGCGCGTGGGCATCGGCAAGCGGCATTTCCAGATTCTCAAGTTCCGCACTATGCGCATTGATACCCCCCACGATATGCCCACCCATCTGCTGCACGACCCGGAGCAGTATATCACCCGCATGGGACGCTTTCTGCGCAAGACCAGTCTGGACGAGCTGCCCCAGCTGTGGAATATCCTTGTGGGGGATATGGCGGTCATCGGCCCGCGCCCGGCGCTTTGGAACCAGTACGACCTGCTGGCCGAACGGGATAAGTACGGTGCAAACGATGTACGCCCCGGGTTGACCGGCTGGGCGCAGATCCATGGCCGGGACGAGCTGGAAATTGCCGAAAAGGCAAAGCTGGACGGCTGGTATGTGGAACATATCAGCTTTGGGCTGGATGTGAAGTGCTTCTTTGGCACCATTACCGCTGTGCTCAAGCATGACGGCGTGGTGGAGGGCGGCACTGGCACCCTGCACGATGAAAAATGATCTATTATATGGAGACACCGGAGCCTTGGCTGACGCTCCGGTGTCTCCATTTTTACAGAAAGCACAGCACAGAGCGGCTGAAATTGGCATATCTCTTGATTTATCCCCTGAAAAGCGTATAATAAAACAGTACACAAGACGTTAAAGGAGGATTCCTGTATTATGGAACGCACCTATATCAATGAGGCTCAAAAGGCCATCGGCGGCACGGTGAAGGTGCAGGGCTTTATCGAGAACCTGCGCAACAGCAAGTATATGGCATTTATCGTGCTGAAAGATATTACCGGCAAGCTGCAGATCACGGTGGAGAAGGCCGACCACCCCGAGCTGGTGGATACCATCGACCAGCTCACCCCGGACTCTGTCATCACCGTTACCGGCAAGGTGATGGAGAACGACTACGTCAAGATGGGCGGCGTGGAGATGATCCCCGAGAGCATCGAGGTGGAGAGCACCGCCAATGCACTGCCCATCGTCCGCAAGGAGATCGCAGCCACCAAGAAAAAGAAGGCTGTGGAGCGCTCCAGCATCGACCAGCGCATCGACTACCGCTGGATCGACCTGCGCACCGACGAGAACCAGCTGATGTTCAAGGCACAGAGCTGCTTCGTCAATGCCATGCGCAAGTTCTTGCTGGACCGCAACTTCATCGAGATCCACACCCCCAAGCTGATCGCTGCTGCCAGCGAGAGCGGCTCTGAGGTGTTCAAGGTGGACTACTTCGACCGCAATGCCTATCTGGCACAGAGCCCCCAGTTCTATAAGCAGATGGCCATGGCTGCCGGCTTTGAGCGTATCTTCGAGACCGGTCCCGTGTTCCGCGCTGAGAAGAGCTACACCAACAAGCACGCTACCGAGTTCTCCGGCTTCGATCTGGAATTCAGCTACATCACCTCCTTCAAAGATGTGATGAAGATGGAAGAGGAGCTGCTGACCGCCGGTCTGCAGGCTGTTAAAGATAACTACGGCGACCAGATCAAGGAGTTGTTCGGACTGGAAGTCATCGTGCCCACCACGCCGTTCCCGGTGGTCAAGCTGGCAGACCTGTATAAGGCTCTGGAGGAAGAGTTCGGCTACACCGTGGACGAGAGCGAGAAGGGTGATCTGACCACCGAGGCCGAGCGCCTGAGCTACGACTGGGTCAAGAAGCACTATGGTCACGAGTTCCTGTTCATCACCGATTACTCCGCCGAGAAGCGCGCTTTCTACCACATGCGCGATGAGAACGGCGTGCCGCAGGGCTACGACCTGATCTGGCGCGGTGTGGAGATCACCACCGGTGCCCAGCGCGAGCATCGCTACGAGGTGCTGAAGAAGCAGGCCGAGGAGAAGGGTCTGGCCGATGATGTCAAGTTCTATCTGGAGTTCTTCCAGTACGGCTGCCCCCCGCACGGCGGCTTCGGTCTGGGCATCGACCGTCTGACCATGCTGCTCTGCGGCCAGTCCATCAAGGACGCCGAGTTCCTGTTCCGCGGCCCCAACCGCCTGACCCCGTGATTTCATAAAACCTTTCTGAGAGCTGCTGTGTGTTTGCATGGCAGCTCTTTTTGTTTGGTGCACCCTCTCAGTCAAATCCTTCGGATTTGCCAGATCCCCCGAAAGGGGGAGCTGGCGAACGAATGTGAGCCTGAGAGGGTTTGGCACACTGAAAGCAAGCAGTAAGTTCTACCTGCAGCGCCACACTTTCGAAGAAAGTGGCGCTGCAAATGCTGTTTCCCTTTACGACCCCCTCCGTGAAAAAGCAATTCAGGAAAATCCGCAGATTTTCCTGAACTGCAATTATAAAAATATTTTCCGCTAAAGATGCCCAGAGCAAAGCGGAGGGCATTTAAAATCGTCCCGGCATAATAAGCGCTCCCTTTTCATACGATACAACGAGCACACCCACCCCTACGGGCGCGGTGCGCAGCGCAACAGGAAGGGGAGAAGGACCTTGGAGAAACAGGAACAGAACAGCATCTGTCGCGAGATCGGCGCACGCACCGGCGGGGATATCTACATCGGTGTGGTGGGGCCGGTGCGCAGCGGCAAATCCACCTTTATCAAGCAGTTCATGGAGCAGCTGGTGCTGCCCGCCATGTCCGGCTCTGCCGCCGCCCGGGAACGTGCCCGGGACGAGCTGCCGCAGTCGGCAGCAGGGCGCACCATCATGACCACTGAGCCGAAATTCATCCCGGAGACCGCCGTGCCCCTGCAGCTGGAAGGCGGCGGGGCGTGCCGGGTGCGGCTGATCGACTGCGTGGGCTACATGGTGGAGGGCGCTATGGGGCACGAGGAGGACGCAAAGCCCCGCATGGTCAAAAGCCCGTGGTTTGAACAGGAGGTTCCCTTTGACCTTGCCGCAGAGACCGGCACCCGCAAGGTGATCTGCGAGCACTCCACCATCGGGGTGGTGGTCACTACGGACGGTTCGGTCAGCGATATCCCCCGGGCGGGCTACGCAGAGGCCGAAAGGCGGGTCGTCACCGAGTTGGAAGCGCTGGGCAAGCCCTATATCATCCTGCTCAACAGCACCCACCCGGACGCGCCGGAGACCCGGCAGCTGGCTGAGGGTATGGCGCGGGACTACCGCCGCACTGTCCTGCCGGCAAGCTGTGTGGACTTGGACGCCGCCATGCTGGGGGAGATCCTGCGGCGGGTGCTGTACGAGTTCCCGGTGCAGGAGCTGGATTTTGCCCTGCCCCGCTGGGTGACCATGCTGGAGCCCGGACACTGGCTGCAAGCGCAGGTGTATGCAGCCGCCATGCAGCTGGCAGAGCGGGTGTCCCGCATGAAGGATCTGCCCACTGGAATGGACGCTCCTGCGCTGGAATGCGAGGCTGTGCAGCGCTCGGCAGTGGCGGGCGCAGACCTTGCCGCCGGCAGTGTGCGGGTGAGTGTGGAGCTGAAGCCGGAGATCTTTTATCAGGTGCTCAGCGAGCAGACCGGGCTGGACATCGGGGACGAGGCGGGGTTGATGCCCTGCATCATGGAGCTGGCCCGGGCAAAGCGCGCCTACGAGAAGGTGCGCAGCGCCTTGGAGCAGGTGGAAGCCACCGGCTACGGCATCGTGATGCCCTCCATCGACGAGCTGCATCTGGAACCCCCGGAGATCGTGCATCAGGACGGGCGCTGCGGGGTGCGGCTGCAAGCCTGTGCGCCCTCTATCCAGATGATGAAGGCCACTATCCATACAGAACTGAGCCCCATCGTGGGCACCGAGAAGCAGAGCGAGGACTTGGTGCAGAGCCTGCTGGCCGACTTTGCGGACGACCCGGTGCAGCTGTGGGAGTCCAACATCTTTGGCAAAAGCCTGCACGAGCTGGTGAACGACGGTTTGCAGAACAAGCTGCTCCACATCCCGCAGGAGGCCCGCACCCGCCTGCAGGAAACGCTGGAGCGGGTCATCAACGAGGGCTGCACTGGACTGATCTGTATCCTGATCTAAGGCGTATCTGAAAAAAATCCCCGCTCGCCGTAAGGTTTGCTTACAGCGGGCGGGGATCGTTCTGTCTTATTTTTCTTCCTCGGTCAGCTTGTTGATCAGCAGCTGATAGATCTCGTTGCCCTTCAGGATAAACTGCTTTTTCACCAGCTCGGCGCTCAGCCGGTCGGGCGCACCCAACTCCAGACAAAACAGCTCGCTGTCCAGCCCCTTTACGGTGCAGCGCACGGTGCAGTGACCATCGGCCTTTTCGGTGATGTGGGCGCTGTACTTGGCCTCCTTGCGGGCCCATGTCTGGCAGCGCAGCACGGCAGCCACCGCCCGCTCCCGCACGCTGCGGGGCAGGTCGTAGGCCAGCTCCTGCGCCACCTTGCGGCCTTTATCGGTAATGGTGTAGCTGTCGCCGGTCAGGGTGACCAGCGCCTGCTTTGTGATATCGTCCAGACAGGAGCCGATCTCAAAATAGTTGACAAGGGCTTCCTCCATCAGGGCGTTCTCGATCTCCTGCCGGGTAATGGGACCGGCGTTTTTCACCAGATAGCACAGCAACAGCCGGATCTCGGTGCTGCTGGTCAGGCCGCCGGGACGGACACCGGCGGTAAAAGCATCATTGGCGCTCATCGTTCCTTACATCCCCCTTGCGCTTTCACATGGTATCAAAGGCCTGCGCCGCTGCCAAAAGGGCGGGCAGCGGGCAGACAAAAACTCTTTCTATTAGTATAAAGGCTTTCAGCCCGGATTGCAAGCCGCAACGGCAAAATCTGTCTCAATGCGCTTGGGGCATTCCGGTGTGGAGTACACCCACCTGTCCAGATGTCCCTCGGTGATGAAGTACCGCAGCTCAAACCGGTGGGGCTGGCTCAGGGCGTGGTTCACGATGACCAGCTTGATCTTCATCTTTTCCGGCAGGATGTTTTTGATGTAGACGCTTACCGCCTGCCCGGGCGCAAGGCCGGAGCAGCTCTCCGCAAGCCCCGCAAGGTTCGGCGCGATCTCCACAAAGGTACCGTATTCCTCCACGCTGCGCACGATGCCCACCACCGTTTCGCCCACGGTGAACCGGGCGGCGTTCTCTGCCCATGTGCCCAACAGCTCCCGGATGGTCAGCACAAAGCGCCCCTGCGCGTCCCGGTTCTTGATGGCGCACAAGATCTGCTGCCCTACGCTGACCCGGTCGGCAGGGGAGGAGATGCGGCTTACCGACATACAGTCGATGGGCAGCAGGGCACTGATACCACAGCCTACGTCACAAAACGCGCCGAACGGCTCGATGTGGGTCACTGTACAGGGCAGGATATCCCCGGGCGAGAGGGTGTCCAGATACTCGGCCTTGCACAGCCGCTGCGCTTCGGCGCGGGAAAGCCGGTAGCAGGGCGCGCCGTCCTCGTCCGTGTCCAGCCCCTCGATGACAAAGCAGGTGGGGCGTCCCACCCGGGTCAGCACCGCAATATCCCGCACGGTGCCCGCCTCGGCACCGTCTGCGCACTGGGCAAAGGGCATCACCGCCTTTACGCCGCCCAGCTCAAACCGCAGCTGCCGCCGGGTGTCAAAGGCAAGGGCGGTGGCCTGTAAAATCTCGCCGCTGGCCATGGCAGCACGCAGCTCGGCAGGAGAAAGGCGGGCGGCAGAACGGTAACTGTTTTCGGTACGATAAGCTTGCATCATGTTTCATTCCTCTTTCTATATGGTTTTCGGATCTCTGTGCGATGCTACAACGATATGCAGCAGTGTGCGCAGATATTTGCATTTTGTGCGGCTTTGCATTATACTATATCTGTATGCGCAGCACCCGCTCAGCGGGCGGCGGCACACACTGGCTCTGCCGGGCGTTTGCGCGGCAGAAAAGAAGGGAGAGGTCGGATAAATATGGACGTCGCTGTGGGAGATACCATCCTCACCCGCAAAAAGCACCCCTGCGGAGCATCCAGCTTCGAGGTGCTGCGGGTGGGCATGGATTTTAAGATCCGTTGCACCGGCTGCGGACGCGAGGTCATGCTGCCCCGCGCCAAAATTGAAAAGAACATCAAAAAGGTGGTAAAGCCCGGCAGTGCGCAGTAGCACGGCCAACGCACCCGAACCGGAACGAATTTGTAAGGAGAACTGCAAGGATGCAAGATATTTCTTCCCGGATGGATGCGGTCTGCCGCCGCTTTGAGGAACTTTCCATGCGGCTGAACCAGCCCGATACTGCCGCCGACCCAGCACTGTTCCGCAAGCTGATGCGGGAGTATCACGATACAGAGCCGGTGGTGAAGGCTTACCGGGACTGGCAGACCGCGCTGGATCATCTGGCGCAGGCCAAAGCCCTGCTGGAGGAGCCCGGTTCACTGGACCCGGACTTCAAGCAGATGATACAGCAGGAAATCAGCGAAAAAAGTCAAGATGTGGCAAAGCTGGAAAATAATCTCAAAATTTTGCTGCTGCCCAAGCTGTCTCTTATACACATCTCCGAGCCCA
>ENA-OYAB01000195-OYAB01000195.1-human-gut-metagenome-genome-assembly--contig:-NODE-195-length-15279-cov-4.576261_pt1 | contig 15279 bp, 10 predicted proteins | sample MGYA00243422_ERZ652808 | MGnify/ENA primary metagenome ERZ652808 (study PRJEB26926, sample SAMN06164543) | human gut metagenome | biome: ENVO:00009003; feature: ENVO:2100002; material: ENVO:00002003...
TAAACGAGTATATAAATAAACTATAACAAGCTATACATAGTATAACCATTTTTCTTTAATATGTCAAAATTTTAACCAAGAACTCTTTTAGCAATATCAACAGATTCTTTTGCATCCTTTGCATAGAAATCTGCATCTATCTCTTTAGCATATTCCGGTGTAAGTACCGCACCTCCAACCATGACCTTGCAGTCAAGATTATTTTCTCTTATAAGTGCAATTGTTTCCTTCATAGATACAAGTGTTGTTGTCATAAGAGCTGATAATCCGCACAGTTTAACATCATTATCTCTTATTGCATCAACAACTGCCTGGTACTCAACATCCTTTCCAAGGTCAATAACATCATACCCATAATTCTCCAGGAGAACCTTAACAATATTCTTTCCTATATCATGAACATCACCCTTGACTGTAGCTATAACTATCTTCCCTTTGCTTACAGGGGCATTATCAGACATAACCATATGCTTTCTTATAACTTCAAATGCTGCCTGTGCAACACCTGCTGACATAATAAGCTGTGGAAGGAACAATGTTCCCTTCTCGAATTCAGCACCTATCTTATCAAGTGCAGGAATAAGCACCTGATTAACAATCTCCATTGAATCCATAATCTTAAGAAGAGCCTCTGTTATCTCAGCACCTTCATTCTTAAGTCCTTTTTCAACAGCATAGAAAAGATCATCTCCTGTATAGTTTCCATCTTTCTTTTCCTTCTTGACAGGATCAATCTTAGAAACATTTGGCATAGCGCCATAGTTTTTTATGTAATCAACTGAATTCTTATCAATATTAGCAAGAAGCTTATACGCCCTTACCGCACCTGTCATCTCCGGGATGTTAGGATTGATAATTGCAAGGTCAAGTCCGTTAGTAAGTGCCATTGTAAGGAAAATGTGGTTTACAAGCACTCTGTTTGGAAGTCCGAATGAAATATTAGAAACACCAAGCACTGTCTTTAAGCCAAGCTTATTCTTAACTGTATGAAGCGCATTCAGAGTTTCCATTACTCCCTCCTGCTCAGCAGAAGCTGTAAGTGTAAGACAGTCAATATAAATATCTTCTTTAGGGATTCCCATTGCAACAGCCCTATCCATAATCTTCTTTGCTATCGCAACTCTGTCCTCTGCCTTCTTAGGAATACCATCTTTATCAAGTGCGAGTCCTATAACTCCTGCACCATATTTCTTAACAAGAGGAAGAACATTGTTAAGAGACTCCTCCTCACCATTAACTGAATTGACAAGCGGCTTACCATTGTATACACGGAGTGCTGCCTCAAGTACTTCTGGTATTGTAGAATCAATCTGCAGCGGAACATCCACAACTGCCTGTAATGACTTTATTGTATCAATCATCATTTCACGTTCATCAATTCCCGGAAGGCCTACATTGACATCAAGAATATCTGCGCCACCTGATATCTGCTCTAAAGCCTGTCCAAGAATATAATCCATATCGTGTCTTAACAAAGCTTCCTTAAAAAGCTTCTTACCTGTAGGATTGATTCTTTCACCGATAATTCTTGGTTCATCAACAACAACAGTGCTTGTAGCTGAACACACTGCACCTGGAATATATTTGTGTGGTGCTGCCGGATTGCCTTCTCTTTTTAACATCTCTGATAATTCTTTAATGAACTCAGGATTAGTTCCACAGCAGCCGCCGAATATCTTAATGCCATATTTTCTTAAATCCTTCATGAAATCTGCAAACTGGGCTGCAGTAACATTGTAAAGGTTAGTTTCAGGGTCAGGAAGTCCTGCATTAGGCTTTACTACTATCGGAAGATTAGTCCATTTTACAAGTTCTTCAATAACCGGCTCTAATTCTTTAGGTCCTAATGAGCAGTTAACGCCAAGTGCATCAACACCAAGTCCTGTAAGTGTAAGAGCCATTGCCGATATAGAGCAGCCTGTAAATGTTCTCATATTCTGTTCAAATGTCATCGTGGCAACAATAGGAAGGTCGCTGTTTTCCTTAGCTGCAAGTACAGCAGCCTTGACATCTAAAAGGTCAGTCATTGTCTCAAATACAACAAGGTCTGCTCCCGCAGCTGCTCCTGCCTTTACTATCTCGGCATACATATCATATGCTTCTTCAAAGCTTAATACACCTGTTGGCTCAAGAAGCTGTCCGATTGGTCCTACATCGAGTGCAACAAGGCCGTCCGGCTTTACTGTATCTCTTGCCTTCTTTGCATTGACAATCCCGGCAGTTACAAGCTCCTCAACACTTTTTCCGCATTCTTCAAGCTTATATCTGTTTGCACCAAATGTATTGGCATATACCACATCTGATCCTGCATTGTAATACTGCTCTGCAATTGAAACAAGAAGCTCCGGTCTTGTTATATTAAGCACTTCCGGTGTCTCTCCCATCTTCATACCCGCTGCCTGAAGCATTGTACCCATAGCACCATCAAATATTATATAATCCCTAGTTTTTAAGAGCTCTCTGAATCTGTCAGCCACTACAATGTCCTCCCATTCCTCTGTATGCACAGGTTTTATTAAGATTGCATGTTGCACAACCTCTGTTCTTAGTACTTACAGGCTCCTTAGTAAGTCCGATAACCGCTGTTACCGACTTTACCGGAGCCAGCATATATGATTTGTTAAGATTAAGTCCTATCTTTTTACCGGCATCTAATACCTTCAGGAAAGGCTCCTGCATACTTATCGGCAAATCACCGTAGCCAATCCCGAACCTGAATGTCTGATAATAATCAGGATATTCCTCTCTTAAAAGTTCTTCAACCTTATCGCATGCCTGTTCAACAGCTACACTTGCCAGGCTGTCAAACACCAGTGCCTTAGCCATATCCGTAAGCTGCAACACTCTTAGCTGTCTGTCAATACCTTCCGATATCGTTACAGCCATGCATATTGCACTGTCACATTTATACAGATGTTTCTTAATGGACTCGCCCGGAAGCACCATGCTTGTATTCTTAAATGCCACACCGTCTTCATTAACTGTAAAATCAAGCTTCTTATAAATAAATCTTGGAACTGCGGTCTTTAATACAAGCTCCTCACATTCATCCATAAGCTCTTCCACCCGTTCATCAGGTGCATTTTTCTTATAACCCAGATATCTTAACGCTTCTTTTCTGTTAAGACTGGTAAGCTTAATACTTTTCTCCATTTCTTCTTACCTTGCCGCTTTTACTTCTGCGTTCTTTAAGTTTGTCATGTTTTCCACGGGACTCGTCTTTTCTTCTTCTTGTATCTGGCTTTGACTTGGATTTTCTTGCCGGCTTGGCAGATACATTTGCTTTCTCTACATTAACCTTTCTGCCCTTGATAAGTACATTGTCATTCATTGCTGCAAGTACTGCTTCCGCATGCTTTGCAGGAACATCAACAAATGTATAATTATCCATCATATCAATTGCACCGACAAGTCTTCCCGGCATTCCGGATTCTCCTGCAATCGCTCCAAGAATATTGGCTGGTGTAATCTTGTCCTTCTTACCAACATTAATAAAGAGTCTTACCATTCTTGATGTATCTGCATTTTCATCAAAATGAAAATTCTCTACCTCATCGATTCTGTCCAATGTATCTCCAACTATCATCTTAAGAAGAGCTGCTGCCATATCCATTGATGTATAATCTTCCTGATTAACATGCTCCTCAACCATATCAAGCATGGCTCTGTGCTCATCAGCTTCAATCATCTCTTTAATCTTGTCAAATATACCATCCATCTTGGTGTTCTTGACATCATCAAGTGATGGGATTGGCTTTGCAAGAATCTTGGTCTTGCAATATCTCTCGATATCCTTTAACTTATATACTTCTCTTCCAGATATGAATGAAAGTGCAAGTCCTGATTTTCCAGCCCTTCCTGTTCTTCCTATTCTGTGTACATAATATTCTTCGTCCTGTGGAAGGTCATAGTTAAATACTATATCAACTCCGTCAACATCAATTCCTCTTGCCGCAACATCAGTTGCAATAAGAATTTCTGTCTTTCCACTTCTGAAATCGTCCATTACACGGTCTCTCTGTTGCTGTTTCATATCTCCGTGTATACCGTCAGCAAAATATCCTCTGCCCTTAAGCTCTGATATAAGCTCGTCTACCTGTCTCTTAGTGTTACAGAACACAACTGACAGCTTAGGATTGTATATATCAATAAGACGGCTTAAGATTTCTGTTTTATTCTTAGGTCTTACTTCATAATAAAACTGATCAATATTAGAAACTGTAAGTTCTTTTCTTACAACCTTGATAATCTTAGCGTCTTTCTGGAATTTTCTTGCAATCTCCATTATAGGCTTAGGCATTGTAGCTGAGAAAAGAACTGTCTGTCTTTCCTCTGGTGTCTCTGTAAGAATTGTTTCCATATCCTCACGGAATCCCATATCAAGCATCTCATCAGCTTCATCTAATATAACCATAGATACCGAATCAAACTTAACAGTCTTTCTTCTCATATGATCCATAACTCGTCCCGGAGTTCCAACAATAATCTGTACACCGGCTTTTAACGACTTAATCTGTCTTACAATCTCCTGTCCTCCATACACCGGTAACACCTTAATGTCACTCATGTACTTGGCAAGCTTTCTTATCTCTTCTGCAACCTGTACTGCAAGCTCTCTTGTAGGGCAGAGTACAATTGCCTGTGGTTTCTTAACATCTGGATTAATCTTCTGTAACATAGGGATAGAGTACGCAGCAGTCTTACCTGTTCCGGTCTGTGCCTGTCCGATAACGTCAATTCCTTCCAATACTGCAGGAATGGCCTGTGTCTGTATAGGAGATGTCTCCTCAAAGCCCATATCCTCTACCGCTCTTAAAATTCTTTCATCAATATTTAATTCATCAAATTTCATTCTTTAATCTCCATTTCTATAACTTGTTAATTTTACATTACAGAAAGCCATAAGTCAAAGTAATAATTGCATTTTATTTCTTGTACATATATAATCGATTGTGAATATTAATTCAGGCTTTGCCAATTTTGCTATATACTTATATATCTGCTCATGTGGCGGTGTGCGTTTGCTGCTGTGTCTGTGTGTGCCATATGACCGATATATTGCGAACTGTGTGGGAGTTAATGCCGCTATATACATAAGGGCGGTGTGCTAAAGCTCGTTCAAGCGAAGCGCGTTTGCTTTCGCACACCGTAATAAGCTTTGTAGATAGCGGCATTTACTCCCACTAAGTGTAGCAATCCTTGAGGGCATATGGTATACACAGACACAGAAGTGAATGCACACAGCCTCATAAGCGGCTGAATATATGATATGGCAAAATTGGCAAAGTCTGAATTTCAAAAGGAGTTTTTATGATTTTATCTTGCAATAACATTAGTAAATCTTTCGGAACGGACATTATTATTAAGTCTTGTTCTTTTAATATAGAAGACCATGAGAAGGCTGCCATTGTTGGAATCAATGGTGCCGGTAAATCTACTCTGTTAAAGATTATCACCGGTGAAGAACCTGCTGATACAGGCATTGTCACTCTTGCTAAGGATAAGACTCTTGGTTATCTTGCTCAGCAGCAGGACCTTCAGTCTGACAGAAGCATTTATGATGAGCTTCTTTCTGTAAAGCAGTATATCCTTGATATGGAGAGTGAATTAAGAAGAATTGAGGCTGCCATGAACAGTGCTTCAGGTGATGAGCTTGATGCTCTTATGAACAGATACACCAATCTTAATCATGAATTTGAGATGAATAACGGTTACGCATATAAAAGCGAGATTACAGGCGTACTTAAAGGTCTTGGTTTTGCTGAAGAGGATTTCTCTTTACATGTAAATACCTTATCCGGTGGCCAGAAAACCCGTGTATCTCTAGGTAAGCTATTACTTTCCAAACCTGATATTATTATGCTTGATGAGCCTACCAACCACCTTGATATGGAATCTATAAACTGGTTAGAGAATTACCTCCTTAATTACAATGGTGCGGTTCTTATCGTTGCACACGACAGATATTTCCTTGATAAGATTGTAAGCAAAATTATCGAGATTGATAACGGTGACTGTACTGTATTTTCTGGTAATTACACAGATTATGCCTCAAAGAAGGCAATTCTTCGTAATATGAAGTTAAAGGAATACTTAAATCAGCAGCGTGATATCAAACATCAGGAAGAGGTTATTGCCAAGTTAAAGCAGTTTAACCGTGAAAAATCCATCAAACGTGCGGAGAGCCGTGAAAAAATGCTTGATAAGATTGAGGTTGTTGACAAACCAGTTGAGCTTAATGCCAGGATGAACATTAAACTTGAACCATCTGTTATAAGTGGTAACGATGTCCTTACTGTTACTGACCTTACCAAATCGTTTGACGGCAATACTCTTTTTAATAATATTAATTTTGAGATTAAGCGTGGTGAACGTGTTGCTTTAATAGGTAATAACGGAACTGGTAAGACTACTATATTAAAGCTTATTAACGGCATTATCCCGCCAGACAGCGGAAGCATTTATCTTAGTGCTAAAGTTGCCATTGGTTATTATGATCAGGAACACCATGTTCTTGACCCTGACAAGACTCTTTTTCAGGAGATTCAGGACGCATATCCTGACCTCAACAATACACAGATAAGAAATACTCTTGCAGCATTTCTTTTTACTGATGATGATGTATTCAAATATATCCGCGATTTAAGTGGTGGTGAACGCGGACGTGTTTCACTGGCAAAGCTTATGCTTTCCAATGCCAACCTGCTTATTCTCGATGAGCCTACTAACCACCTTGATATTGTATCCAAGGAAATTCTTGAGAACGCCCTTAACAGCTACACTGGCACAATTCTTTATGTCTCACACGACAGATACTTTATTAATGCAACAGCAACAAGAATAATTGAACTCACTAACCGGAATATTGTTAATTATATTGGTAATTATGATTATTATCTGGAAAAAAGGGATATACTTACAGCAAAGGCTTCCCCTGATGCACAATTGAGTTCTTCTGATAACACTACCAAAAAAGATTCAAAGCTCTCATGGCAGCAGTCGCGTGAAGAACAAAATAAGCTTAAGAAAAAGCAGAATGAAATTAAGAAAACCGAAATAAGAATTGCTGAAATTGAAGACAGATTATCCGCTATTGATACAGAATATTCAGATCCTTCAATAGGCAGTAATACAGCCCGTTTAATGGAACTTCATAATGAATCCACTCAACTAAAGAAAGAATTAGACGAACTGTATGAACACTGGGAAGAATTAATGGATGAAATGTAAGTATTTATATTCAGCAAGAAGTGCCAAAAATCCCCATTTTGAGCCACTTTTTATTGACAAATCATGAATCTAGGAGTATAAATAATCTATACTTATTATTACTTAATTTTTTAAGGAGGACAATTAAATCATGAATAAGACAGAATTAGTTGCTGCTATCGCAGAAAAGGCTGGACTTTCTAAGAAGGACGCTGAAGGTGCTGTTAAGGCTTTCACAGATACTGTTGCAGAGCAGTTAAAGGCTGGCGAGAAGATTCAGTTAGTAGGTTTCGGTACATTTGAAGTTGCTGAAAGAGCTGCTAGAACAGGAAAGAATCCTCAGACAGGCGAAGCTATTAAGATTCCTGCTTCTAAGGCTCCAAAGTTCAAGGCTGGTAAGGCTTTAAAGGATGTTGTTAACACACCTGCAGCTCCAGCTAAGAAGTCTAAGAAGAAGTAATTAATTATGACTTTTAAAGGCTGTCACTTATGTGGCAGCCTTTTTTCTCTTTATTTAATTAAGTTCATGAAATCGAGGTTTATTAATTATGGAAATCGAACGCAAGTATCTTGTGTCAGGCATCCCTGACAATATAGATTCTTATCCCTGCCGCTTTATTGAACAGGGCTATCTTAACACTGCTCCTGTTGTCCGTGTAAGACGCGACAATGATAATTACTATCTCACTTATAAGGGTGGCGGAATGATGGCCAGGGAAGAATATAATCTTCCACTTAACAAAGAAGCCTATGAACATCTGATTAAGAAAGCTGATGGCAATATCATCACCAAGAAGCGTTATGAAATCCCTGATGGCAATGGATATACTATTGAACTTGACATATTTGAGGGGCTCTTTGCTGGCACTATCCTTGCAGAAGTTGAATTTCCAACTATCGAAGCTGCTAATTCATACACTGTCCCTTCATGGTTTATTGATGATGTTACTAATGATCCTGCTTATCATAACAGTAATATGAGCAGAAAAGTTTTCTAATATAGAGGTCTGGAATATGGATAAAGAAACTATGTTTGAATATATTCAACGGCTTAAGCTTGCAGTAATAACTCTTTTCAAATGGTTATTCTGCTCGGTTGTATGTGGCTGTTTTATTGGTTCTGTCGGTGCTGTATTTCACCTGATGCTTGGTTATGTAGGCAGCCTGCGCGTTGAATACCCATTTTTACTATTCGGACTGCCTGTTGCCGGTATCATTATTGTATTCATGTACAATATAGTCCATGAAGCTGGAAACCGTGGAACTAACCTTGTCATAACCGCAATACAGTCGAATGATGAAGTCCCGGGAAGAGTTGCTCCCCTTATAATTGTATCAACACTGCTTACCCATCTGTGTGGTGGTTCTGCCGGACGAGAAGGTGCTGCACTTCAGGTAGGAGGTGCATTAGGCAATACATTTGCAAAGCTGTTTAAATTCGATGAGAAAGATACACGAATTATGATTATGTGTGGCATGAGTGCCTGTTTCTCGGCACTTTTCGGAACACCTATTGCGTCAGCTGTTTTCTCCATGGAAGTAATCAGCGTCGGTGTTATGTATTATGCTGCTTTAGTGCCATGCGTACTCGCTGCATTTATAGCACAGGGCATAGCCTCTGCACTGGGACTTGAATCTACACATTTTGTAGTTGATGAAATCGCTTCTTTTTCTTTTATTAATGGCAGTAAATTCATCATCATGTCCGTACTTTTTGCTCTTGCAAGCATTTTGCTGTGTGTTGTTTTACACGGTACTTCAAAGCTCTACACTGATTACATAAACAACCCATACATAAGAATAATTATTGCCGGTGCTCTTGTTATTGCCATGCGTTACATATTTGGCACAACTGATTATCTCGGTGCAGGCTCAGATATTATTGCAAGAAGCTTTGTAACAAGTTGTGCATGGTATGTATTCATTTTAAAAATGCTGTTTACAGCCGTAACTTTGGGCGGTGGATTCAAAGGTGGCGAAATTGTTCCTACTCTTTTCGTGGGTGCAACGCTTGGAAGCTTCTTAGCACCTATATTCGGACTCCCTGTAGGATTATGTGCAGCATGTGGTATGGTAAGTGTGTTCTGCGGAGTAACTAACTGCCCCCTCACATCATTTATTCTATCTATCGAAATGTTTGGTGCATCAACTATGAAATTCACGATTCTGTGTATTGCATTAAGTTATCTGTTATCCGGATATTACAGCCTGTATAACAGCCAGAAAATCATCTATTCTAAGTATAAGACAGAATATATAAACCGCCGATCCCATTGACCTGTACAGGTCAAAGAACCGACGGTTCTTTTATTGGAGGGCTGCTACTTACACATATCTCCAGTCTTCTATTCGAAACTGTATTGAAACAATCCCATTATATTCATTAATATCAGGGTAATACACCATAGATATCTTCCTTCCTACCTCTGGTATCTCCTGACCGTCTAATTTGAACCTGATTGCTGTCACCAGCTTGCCATGCTCACTTTCTAACTGACATCTTAATACATTTTTATTTTTTCCAATCACAGCTGACTGTCTGACAGTAAGATTTCTGTCTGCAAACACCGGTTTTTCATTACCTTTCCCGAAAGGCTGCAGCTTCTCAAACTGCTTTATCAGCTTTATATCAACATAATCAACCGGCATAGGCACATCAATCCACACTGTCGGCGTTAGTACATTTTCTGTCATTGTCTGATTCTCATTCAGCGCTTTCCTGAATTCATCAATTTTATCAATATCAAGCGATATTCCGGCAGCCATTGGATGTCCGCCATATTTGTTAAGGAGCTTACCACATTTGCTTATCTCCTCAAACATGTTATAGCCTTCTATTGAACGCCCTGAACCCTTTGCACCATCTTCTGCTTTAGTGATTACTATTGAAGGCCTATAGAATTTTTCTCTTACTCTTCCGGCAATTATTCCCGCAACACTTTCATGGCAGTCAGGAAGATACACAACTAACACCTTGTCGTCTTTTAGTTCAGTGTTCTCAACCTGTTCAATTGCAATAGCGGCATATTCTTCTGTTATATCTTTTCTTTCAACATTAAGTGTGCGAAGCTCTAAAGCCTTATTTCTCGCATCTTCCATATCTGTAGTAAGAAGCAGTTCAATGGCTCTTCTTGCTGAATCAAGTCTTCCTGTTGCATTAAGACATGGACCTATAACAAATCCTATGTGATATGAGCTTATCTTGTCTATCTCAAGCTCACACGCCTCTACAAGTGCTCTTATACCAATATTAGTAGTTACTGCCAGATGCTTTAAACCATATTTAACAATTACCCTGTTCTCATCTGATAAATCAACTACATCCCCTATTGTTGCAATTGCCATAAGCTCTGCATATTCTTCAAGTTCGATTGGATTAAGTCCAAGTCTCTCATATATAATCTTAATAACCTTGAAGGCTACTCCCGCTCCACACAGCTTATCAAATGGATACGGACAGTCTTCCTGCTTAGGATTAACAATTGCATCTGCCTGTGGTACTTTATGTATCTTTTCTCCATCAACGAAATCAAACGGAATATCATGATGGTCAGTTACAATCACTGTCATTCCCTTTTCTTTAGCATATTTAATCTGCTCAATCGCAGCAATTCCATTATCACATGTAATGATTGTATCTGTGCCATTATTATATGCTTCATCTATTAAGTGCTCATTAATACCATATCCGTCAATAATTCTGTCTGGTACCGCAAATGTAACATCTGCTCCCGCTGCCTTTAGCCCTTTATAAAGAATTGTTGTTGAGCATATTCCATCTATATCATAATCACCTATAATATGTATTTTCTTTCCTGCTTGTATCTTGTCTGTGAGGATATCAACACATTTGTCTGCATCCTTTAATAAATGTGGTGAATGCATATCATCCACGGTCCCATTAAGATACATATTTATCTGCTCGTCCGTTTCTAACCCTCTGTTACGGATAATTCTTGCCATAACCTGGTCAATGCCAAATCTTTCCCCAATTGCTTTGAAATCAGCTTTCTTAGTGTATACTCTCCAGTTGCTTTTCACTCTTTTCTCCCTGTTTCACTATTAAACCAATTATGGCGGGAACTGATATACAATCCCCGCCATGTCATAAACTTATTGTATCTGTTAATTAAACCTGAGAACCATCTTCAAAAACCTCTTTCTTAGAAGCTGCTTTTTTATTATTCTCTTCTACAACGCCTCTCTTCTTACCACCCATTACATACCACATAGCACTTGTTAAGCATACTGATGAGTAAGCACCAACAACAATACCTACGATAAGTGGAAGTGTGAACTCCTTAACAGAAGTTACGCCCATAATGAAAAGAACAATAAGCATTATAAGTGTTGTTATAGATGTATATACTGTTCTTGACATTGTACTTGTAATTGATGAATTAACAAGCTCTGTAATGTTAGTCTTCGAATTAGCTGTCTTTAACTGCTCTCTTATTCTGTCAAAGATAATAATTGTACCGTTAATAGAGTAACCTACTATTGTAAGCATACATGCAATAAATGTTGTTCCAACCGGAATTCTTGCAAATGCATAGAATGCAAGAACAACAAGTACATCATGAAGAAGTGCTAATACAGCAGCTAATGCGAATCTGATATCACGGAATCTTACAAAGATGTATATAAGCATACAGATTGTAGCAAGTATAACCGAAAGAATAGCATCTCTCTTAACTGTTGCAGAAACTGATGAACTGATTGTATCTGTCTCAACGATTGTTCCATCCTTGATTGGGTACTTAGCAGTAACCGCATTTTCAATAGCTTCTCTCTGGTCAAGTGAAAGATCAGATGTCTTGAAAGAAACCTGTGTTGAATCTGCAACCTTCTGCTGCTGAACCTCTGTAATACCTGCAGCATCTCTGATTACAGGGATGATATTATCCTCAATCTCTTCTGCTGTATATTCTTTATCAAATGTAAATGTTGTTGTTGAACCACCAACAAACTCAAGACTGAAATTTAATGCTCTGTTTCCAAGACCAGCCTGAACTGCCATAGTTATGATACCTGCAGCAATAACTACTGCTGAGCCAATCGCAGCCCATTTCTTAATGCTAAGAACATCAAGCGTCTTTCTGTATACATTCTTACCATACCACTTAGCGTCCCTTATACCAAAGTTATATAAGAGCTTCATAATAACCTTAGTAATAACAAGTGAAGTAAAAATTGATACGATATTACCAACTGCAAGAGTTGTAGCAAAGCCCTTAACTGGACCTGTACCGAATATGTACAATACTAAAGCAGCGATAAGTGTTGTTACGTTACCATCTACTATAGATGATGTTGCCTTGTTATAACCTGAAAGAATAGCACTTTCTACAGACTTTCCGGCACCAATCTCTTCTCTTATTCTTGTATAGATAATAACATTACCATCTACCGCCATACCAATACCAAGAATAATACCTGCAATACCTGGAAGTGTAAGAGTAAGATCATATACACTTACAAGGAATAAAACAAGTGCTGTATAGATAATCAGTGATAATGTTGCAACAAGTCCAGGAATTCTGAACATAACAATCATGAATAAGCAAAGTAATGCAAGACCTATAGCAGCTGCAATTAAACTTGTCTTGATTGCTGCATGTCCAAGCTGTGCACCAACAATGTTAGAGCTTACTTCCTCAAGTGTAAGAGGAATAGAACCAACTCTTATATATGTTGCAAGGTTATCTGCCTCATCGAATGATTCCATACCTGTGATAGTTGCTGTACCACCTGATATAGCTGTCTTAACGTTAGGTGCACTTACAACTTCTCCATCATATACAATATATATTCTTTTACCGATATTAGCTGATGTTGCATCATAGAACTTAGTTGATCCCTCATCTGTAAATGTAAGCTGCACTCCATAAGGAGTATCTTCCTGACTATTAGTATCTGTGTAAGCCTGTGCAGCTTTTACATCAGAACCTGTAAGTAATGGTGTGTAGTCATTTCCCTGTGAAAATGCTGTATATCCTGTGGAATCAAGGAATTCCAATGAACCTGGTGTACCAAGTTCCTTAAGAATCTCATTAGCATCTGTTACTCCAGGAATCTCAACTGTGATTCTGTTGTCACCTTCCTTATAAACCTGTGACTCTGTACTCTTTCCTTCTACTCGCTTCTGAAGCTTATAGATAGTATCCTCTACATCCTGTGACGTAAAGTTATCTTCCTTAATCTGGTATGTGATACTTACACCACCGGCAAGATCAAGACCAAGATCTATATCATAAGTGCTTCCGTATCCCTTTCCATTAAGTCCGAAAAATGCTGTTAATACAAGTCCAACCAGTAAAACAGCAACGATTATTGAATAAATAATCTTCTTAGGTAAACTGTACTTCATGTTAAAAACTCTCCCTTATACTTATTCTTCCTCAGCCATGGCCGCACGAATCATTATTGCACATTCTATACGCTTTTTCTGAAGTTCACATCCAACATCATACGCATCATTGATATTACCATGGAAGTTATATGAGTTAGCTGCACAACCACCACTGCAATAGAATTTTGCAAAACAATTCTTACATTTTTCCTTTGAATAGACATTACTATTCTTAAACATGTCTCTGATGTCCGGTCTTACTATTCCATCATCAACATTACCCATAAGGAAATCTTCGTTACCAACAAACTGATGACATGGGTAGAAATCTCCCCAAGGTGTAACTGCAAGATACTCACAGCCTGAACCACATCCTGACAATCTCTTGGCAACACATGGACCACCATTAATATCTATCATAAAGTGGAAGAAATTAAAGCCTTTACCAGCTTTCTTTCGCTTAATGATTTCTTTCGCAAGGATATCATACTGTTCACAAAGGAACGGAATATCCTCTTCTCTTATAGCATATGAATCTGTCGGCTGTGCAACAACAGGCTCAACAGAAATCTGCTCAAATCCCTCATCAGCAAGATGAAGAACATCTTCTGAAAAATCAAGATTATTATGTGTAAATGTACCTCTGACATAATAATTCATCTGATTTCTGCTCTCTGCCACCTTCTTAAACTTAGGCATTATAATGTCATATGAGCTGCCGTGGTTATTCCTTGTCGGACGCATAAGGTCATTAATCTCCTTACGTCCATCTATGCTAAGTACAATATTACTCATCTCCTTATTGGCGAAATCAAGAATCTCGTCATTAAGAAGAATACCATTAGTCGTAAGTGTGAATCTGAACTTCTTATTATTAGCCTCTTCTATGCTTCTTCCGTATTCAACAAGCTGCTTAACAACTTCAAAATTCATAGTTGGCTCACCGCCAAAGAAGTCAACCTCAAGATTCTTTCTTGAACCTGAATTGGCAACAAGGAAATCAAGTGCCTTCTTTCCTACCTCATAGCTCATAAGAGCTCTTCTTCCATGATATTCACCTTCTTCAGCAAAACAATATTTACATGCAAGGTTACAATCATGTGCTATGTGAAGACATAACGCTTTAACAACTGTAGGTCTGTCCTTAAAGTTATCAATATATGGTTCATATATATCTTCTGTAAAGAGCTGGCCTGCTTCCTTAAGTTCGCCAATCTCTTCATATGCCTCTTTAATATCCTGAACAGAATATCTGTCTCTAAGTGCATCTGTAATCTGCTCAAGAGTATTATTCTCATAAAGTCCTATAATATCGTATACCATGTCATCAACAACATGCACAGAACCGCTGTTGACATCTAATACGATGTTATAACCGTTATTCTTATACTGATGTATCATTAAAAAGCCTCCAAACCGTAAATGTTCTCTATACATTTACGAAAAATAAGAGAGTGCAGAATAGCTCGACACTCTCTTACTAAAAATACTAGTTATTCTTATTCTCACAGCTCTGGTTACCAACTGTGCAAGATGTCTTACATGCTGACTGGCATGATGTCTGGCACTCGCCACATCCGCCGTGCTTCATTGTATCCTTTAATACGCGGTTGCTGATTGTCTTAATATGTTTCACGACAATACCTCCTTCATATATTCAAATTATATCGTATTATATCTGTCTCTTATACACATCTCCGAGCCCACGAGACTGCAGC
>ENA-OYAB01000203-OYAB01000203.1-human-gut-metagenome-genome-assembly--contig:-NODE-203-length-15125-cov-3.827273_pt1 | contig 15125 bp, 8 predicted proteins | sample MGYA00243422_ERZ652808 | MGnify/ENA primary metagenome ERZ652808 (study PRJEB26926, sample SAMN06164543) | human gut metagenome | biome: ENVO:00009003; feature: ENVO:2100002; material: ENVO:00002003...
TCTCGTGGGCTCGGAGATGTGTATAAGAGACAGATATCATATCCTGCGCAGAAAAGCCAGCAAGTTGTTTACGCAGCTTTTTGCTTTCCGGCAGATAATATTCCATCAGCGACCAGAACCTGGCATTATGACTTGGCTCAAGCAGATGTGTAAGCTCGTGAACCACCACATACTCTGCGCACTCCGACGGCACCTTAGCCAGCAGAAGGTTGAAATTCAGATGATGTGACTTCACGTTGCATGATCCCCACCTTGTCTTCATCTTCTTTATCGTAAAGCCCACTGACTTAACTCCCATAACAGGCTCCCATTTGTCGATAAGCCTCTGAAGCTGCATCTTAAGCCGCAGACGCATCTCCCTTTCCATGAAGGGTGCCATAACCGGCTCCTGCTCCTTAAGCTGCCTTGCGACAAGCATTTCCTGCATGGTCCGCTCAATCCAGTCTGATTTGCTTTCCACGAATTTCCTGATTTCCGTATCACTCATGCCATAAGGAGCACTCACTGATAGTGTGCCATCCGTGTCCTTCACACGAAGATACATGTTTTTTATTCTTTTCCTAGTTACTTCTATAGTATATCTGTTGTTTATATATATGTTATTTGTACATTTTTTATTTGCATATGCGTTATTCATATTTTCCAGTTTCACACCGTTCCTCTCACGTAATCCGCTCCACGTAAATCCATTTTACAATCTCCGCGCATTTTTGTATACTATAAAATAAAGTAACTATTCAGAACCACTGAGAACAAGAAAAGCTGATGCGTCATGCTTGCATGTAAGCAGCAGATTTTCTTGTTCTCAAGGTGGCTCGAATAGAGCCCCCCCACACATATGAGCAAAATTAGCTGCGTAGCAGCGAGAAAGCACGAGTATCGTGCGGTTTTGAGAATGTGCGTGGGGGGTTCAGAATAGTTACCCGGTATAGCAGGGAGAAGACATAAAATGTATACATTATTACTGGTTGATGACGAAGAGGATGTAATAGAGGTAATCGAGAGAAAGGTATCCTGGGAGCAGATTGGTTTTCATGTGGTAGGACATGCGGGAAATGGCTTCAAGGCGCTTGAGATGATGGAGGACATGCAGCCGGATGTTGTGATGACTGACATACGTATGCCTTACATGGACGGACTTGAGCTGTGCAGTAACATCAGGCAGAGGTTTCCTGCGACGAAGCTCTTGCTTTTCACAGGCTTCGACGATTTTGAGTATGCAAAGGAGGCAGTACATCTCGAGATAGAGGAGTATATTTTAAAGCCGCTCAATCTGGCTGAAATCACGGAGGTATTCAAAAAGCTTAAGACAAAGCTGGATGATGAGCTGAACGAGAAGAAAAACACAGACATATTGAAGCAGTATTATGCAGCATCGCTGCCTGTTTTGCAGTCAAACTTTTACACGACACTTATCGAGGGACGCATACCGGAAAATGAGCTGGGCAGGTACATGCGTGACTATAAGATTGTGCTTGAGGGACCATATTACTGCTGTATTATCATACATACCTCCGCAAGTCAGATGCCGCAGGGCATGGATATCAGACTGCTTGCAGTGTCAGTAGAGAGACAGGCACAGACTGATTTAAAGGAGCGCTGGAATGGCAGGATTTTTAACTATCTCGGTGATACGGTAATGATAGCCCAGCTTGTGCAGCAGGAGGATATCTCTGAGCTGACAGATGAGTGTGACAGATTTTGCAAATATGTAAATCATGTAATGGGAGCAAAGGTAACTGTCGGAATCGGGCAGGTGTGTGAAGGTATACAAGAGCTGGTGAGCTCTTATCAGAGTGCGAGGGAGGCAGTATCCTACAGGGTGCTTTATGGCAGCAACAGGGCAATAAACATGACAGAGGTTGAGCCACAGCGACGTATATCAAAGGATGGCGATGAGGGCAATGAGCTGTCATATTTATTTAAAATGATTTGTATCGGCAAGATAGAGGATGTGGGACAGGCTGTTGAAGCGTATATGCAGCACAATTTTATGTCGCAGCAGTCATTTGAGAACTACCATGTGGCAGTAATGGAGCTGATCAGTGAGCTATATCACTTCATGAGCAATAATGAGCTTAATGTGCAGGAAATATCGGGAAGTGTAGGCAGGCTTTATAATGAGCTCTCCAATTTTGAGCCGGTAGTGCTCAAGCAGTGGCTTTTGGATTTTTCAAGCAGGCTGCACGATGATATGGCTGATGCCAGATACAACTCCAAGAAATCACTCATAGACAGTGCAAAGGATTATGTGCACAGGAATTACAGAAGTGTGGACCTTGGACTTGACGATACATGTAAGGAATTAGGAGTATCTAACTCGTATTTTTCAAGTCTGTTCAAGAAGGAAACCGGCAGCTCGTTTGTGGAGTATCTGACTGATTACAGAATGGACAAGGCTGCCAGAATGCTTGTGGAGACAGACGACAAGAGCTATGTCATAGCCCAGAATGTAGGCTATGCGGATCCGAACTATTTCAGTTATGTTTTTAAGAGAAAGTATGGGGTTTCCCCATCCAGGTACAGGACAGAGTATGAGAAGAATAAGGTATAAACCAGGCAATATACAATCCATAATAATGCTCTCATTCTCACTGCTGTCGCTTGCAATAATGCTTGTCACAGTTGTGGTGATGTATATAAAATTTGCCGATGCATCGCAGGACAGTATCATAGAGAGCAATCATAAGGTGATGGACCAGACAATAGACAGTGTGGAAAGCTATCTGGTCAATATGAGGCAGGTTTCGGATGCGGCGTATTATTATGTAATAAAGGAGAATGATATTTTAAAGCAGTCTGACACCATACACGATGGCATGAGCCTGCTCTATGAATCAAACAAGGAATATCTGCGCAGTATTGCCATGTATAATCAGTATGGAAGCCTTATAGCTGCAGAGCCTGTTGTGTCCCAGAAGGAGGACCCGGATGTGACAAAACAGGACTGGTTCATAGAAGCTATGGAGCGCATGGAAAATATACATTTTTCAACACCTCATGTACAGAATCTGTTTGACGATGGTTCCATGAGATATCATCTGGTCATATCATCAAGCCGTGCCGTGGAGCTGACTTCCGGTTCAGAATCACAGATGGGTGTGCTGCTTGTGGACATGGATTATTCGAGTGTATCAAGGATGCTTGAGAGGATAAATACTTCGGGAAAAGGACAGTATTATTATCTGTGTGATGCAAAGGGCAATATTATTTACCATCCGCATCAGATACAGTTTGATGGAGATGTTCCGGAAAACAGCGAGGTTGCGGCAAAGTCGCAAAACAGTATATATGATGATTATCTGAATGGAGTGCATCGTAAGATTATGGTAGATACAATCAGCTACACAGGCTGGAAGCTTGTATGTGTGATGCCATATTCCATCTTTACCAATAAGATGGCGGATGTGAAGCAGTTTGTTTTTGTTATAATGATTATTATGGCTATGATGTTTGTGTGGATAAACAGAGTGATATCTATACATATTTCAAAGCCGATAATGAAGCTGGATGATTCTGTGAAAAGGTATGAGAATGGCAATGAAGCAGATATTTATGTAGGTGGTTCCTCAGAGATACGGCATCTGGGATACTCTATACGCAATTCATATAAGCAGAACAATGAGCTTATGAAAAGGGTTGTATGGGAGCAGAACGAGAGACGAAAGAGCGAGCTTGATGTGCTTCAAAGCCAGATTAATCCACACTTTTTGTATAATACACTTGACTCCATCACATGGATGATTGAAGGAGGCAAAAACGAGGAGGCCTCGTTTATGATTACGCAGCTTGCAAAGCTTTTCCGTATCAGTCTGTCGAAGGGACATACCATAATAACTGTACGCGATGAGCTTTTGCACGCAAAAAGCTACATGAATATTCAGAAGGTGCGCTATAAGAACAAATTTGAGGTGAGCTTTGAGGTAGACGAGGAAATAATGGACTACTGTGCGGTGAAGCTGGTGCTTCAGCCGATTTTGGAAAACGCACTAAATTACGGAATCAGAGAGCTGGACGATTTCGGAGAGATAGTGGTCGGAGGCAAAAAAGTGGGAGAGGATATCATCATAACGGTATCAGACAACGGAATGGGCATTCCGGAGAATGAAATTCCGCTTTTGCTGACAAATACGGACAGGGTTCACAAGAAGGGCTCGGGAGTGGGGCTTGTCAATGTAAATAACAGGATAAAGATACTGTTTGGAGAGCGCTATGGCCTGCATATAGAAAGTGAGCTTGATGAGGGAACAGTTGTGACGATCAAAATCCCGGCAATTGTCTATTCAGAGGAAAACAGACTTCGATTTGAGGAGCATCATATAGTATGAAGCTAGTACAATTGCCTTGCTGCATGGGAGGTGTGAGAGTGACAGTGAAAAATAAATGGACAAATATGAGCAAGAATAAGAGAAGCTTCATCATAACAGAGCTGCTGCTTGGAGTACTACTTGTGATAGGAATAGGTTTTATCGCATATAATAAGCTCAATGAGAAACCGGAGCGTATTGCAGTTGTGATGGCTGATGTGGATGAAAGCCACAGTGCTGCGTTTAAATATGGCATGAAAATGGCGGCCTCTGAGTATGGTGTGGATGTAGTTATGATAAGTAAGGAAAATCTGAACAATATGTCAGATGAAATTGATGTCATAAAGCAGGAGATAAACAAAAAAGCTGATGCGGTCGTTTTCAAGCCGACAGCAGAAAAAATGACAGAAGAAAAAAGCCTTAATACACTTATCCGGATAAATAAAAAGACACCGATAATGGTAGTCGGAGACCAGGCGGGAAGCGAGAGCTTTAAGTCGTTAAATACAGTGGAGTTTGACCAGTACAGCATGGGTGCGGAACTGGCACAAAAGCTTCTTGCTGACAACAACGGAACACTTTCAGGTAAAAAAATAGGAATCTATTGTGAAAACACTGAATCCGATGCCTGTAAAAAACGCATTGATGGCATAAAGGATACTCTCGCGGAGAGCGGCTGTGTTGTGATGTGGACTGTATCAGGTGTTTCGGATACCGGGGAGAAAATAAATCTGCAGTCACAGAGAAAGGTTGACATAGTTCTTGCAATAGATGATGCAAGTGTGGTTGATGCGGCAAAGGAAGCCTCTGATAATAATCTGCAGGGTGCACTGGTATATGGGATAGGAAACTCAACAGAGGCTATATATTATCTCGATTCGGGTTGGACAGAGGCTCTTATCACACCTGATGAATTTGCTGCCGGATATAAAAGTGTTGTAGGGCTGGTCGATATGCTGCGTGGCAGTAGAAAGTATTCAGTAGAGGAAAAGCCGGTATCTTACCAGCTTCTTACCAGAAAAAATCTGTTTGATGAAGAAAACAAGAAGCTTTTGTATGCAATCAGCCAGTAGTGGGGGAACAATAAATGAGAAGCAGAATAAGAAATACCATGATGATACTGTGTTTTGCACTGATATTGTCATTTGTCTCGTGCAGCAACACAAGAGTTGACGAGAAAAAACAGATATATATAGGCGTGACCTGCTATGACCAGAAGGATACATTTATCGGGGAGCTGATAGAAACTTTCAAAAAGGAGTGCGCAAGTCTTGATACAGACAAATACGATATCAGCATGACAATCATGGATGCTGCAGGCTCACAGCGTGCACAGGATGACCAGGTGCAGGAGATGATAGAGGACGGCTGCAATGTGCTGTGTATTAATCTGGCAGACAGAACAGATTTGTCGCATATTATAAATGCTGCAATGGAGAATGACATCCCGATTATTTTCTTTAACAGGGAGCCGGTTGATGAGGATTTAAATCGCTGGGATAAGCTGTACTATGTCGGGGCCAAGGCAAAGCAGTCAGGTCAGATGCAGGGGGAACTCATTGCCGATTATATAAAGAATAATCCGGGTGTGGATAAAAACGGTGATGGCAGGATACAGTACGTCATCCTAGAGGGAGAGATGGGACATCAGGATGCCATCGTCAGGACAGAGAGTGTGACAGAGAGCATGAAGAATGACGGTATTCAGATAGAAAAGCTGAGCTGTCAGATAGCAAACTGGAATCGTGCTCAGGCGCAGAACCGTATGACACAGCTTATAGGTCAGTATAAAAACAGCATAGAGCTGGTTATTGCAAACAACGATGCAATGGCACTCGGAGCGATGGACGCATACGAAAAGCTTGGTGTGACGGAGTCGAATGTACCTGCATTTTTTGGAGTGGACGGCACAGACGATGGGCTTGAAGCAGTGCAGCAGTCGAAGCTTGCGGCAACAGTCTATAATGACAAGGAGGGACAGGCAAGGGCTATGGCTCAGCTTGCCTATCTGGCAGCCACCGGGGGCAGCATGAAAAACATAAAGTTTGAGGACAAAAAGTATGTTTATCTGCCGTATGAGAAGGTGACCACTGACAATGTAAATGAATTTGTGAAGGATGAACAGTGAGCTTATTTATGCTCGTTCCTCCACTCCCTCGGAGCCACTCCGTAGATATTTTTAAAGGCGCGTGAGAAATGAAGCTGATTTTCGTATCCAACTGCAGAACCAACATCTGCGATGGATAAGGAGGTCAGCTTTAAAAGCTCTGTGGCCTTTATCATACGATAATTCATGAGAAATTCCTGAGGTGAATGTCCAACGGAATTTTTGAAAATCTTGCCCAGATAGCTTCGGTTTATGCCGCAGACTCCGGCAATATCTTCGATTGATATATCATTCTGAAAATTCTGCTCGATATAATTCATCGCTTCTTTTATATAAAAATCACTCATTTTCCCACCTGGAACGAGTTTTGATGATTTGGCTGACTGCATCATATAATCCAGAAAAAGGTACATATGTCCAATCAGGTGATACGGTGATTCTGAGGGGTGCCTTGTGATGTAGAGCATTTCCTCAACAAGTTTTTCGCGGATATCCTTTGAGTGTGTGTGATATACAGGATTATTTTTGGTAAGCTCTGTTGTGGTGAGAGCCTCCTTGACGCGCAGACCGTCAAACTCAATCCATATGTATTCCCAGGGAAGCTTGTCATCTGCGATATAGGTATTTATCTGGCCGGGAAAAATCAGAAAGCCCTGCCCGCTTTTTATGTTGTAGGTTTGTGTAATGCCCTTTGCATTATCGGCCATCAGAGTGCCGGTGCCGGACAGTACATAGTGGAATAGATAGTGGTTTCTTGTGGCAGGACCAAATGAGTGTCCCGGTTCGCACTGCTCGTGGCCGAACTGGTACATACACAAATCTATGAAATTTACATTTGGAAAAATATTGAAGGAAAGCTTGTCCATGTGAGTCACTCCTTATTGATTAATACTATAAATATACCCTTATGCGACATTATATGCAATTATAGCATGTTTTATAGCATATTGGTATAAAAAAGCAAAAATAAAGGTATTTATTGTATGCATAATGGTATGTTATAATCGGTTTATCAGGAAAAAGAGCAAATAAAACAGAAAAGGAGTGAAAAAATATGGCAAAAAGAAAGATTTGTCAGGCTATGGCGGTTGTGCTGGCACTCGGAATGTGCACGACAGGACTGACCGGATGTGGAAATGAAAAGCGGGCGGACGGAAAAACTGAGATTGAGGTGGTTTCTTATAAGCCGGAGGCTGTTAAGGCTTTTGAGAAGATTGAGAAGCAATTTAATGAGACTCATGATGATATTCATCTGACTATCTCCTCTCCGAATGAGGCTATGACTATTTTAAAGACACGCTTCATCCGTGAGGATTATCCGGACATCATTGCAATAGGTGGAGATATCAATTATTCAAATTTCCTGGATGCAGATTTGTTTGAGGATATCTCAGATCTGGATGCAGTGGACAATGTAAAAGAGGCATATCTGGATATGGACAAGGAGCTTGAGTTCATTCCAAAGGATGGCACCTATGCACTTCCTTACGCCGCAAATGCAGCAGGAGTACTTTACAACAAGGATATGTTTGCGGAGAATGGCTGGAAGGTGCCTACAACCTGGAGTGAGTTTACAGCACTGTGCGATGAGATAAAGGAAAGCGGAACACTTCCTTTGTATCTGGGCTTTAAGGATACATGGACCTGTCTGGCACCGTGGAATGCCCTTGCAGTAGGTCTTTGTGATTCAGACACCTGTAATCAGGTAAATATGGGAAATACGACATTTGAGGAGGCATATTCTCCGGTTGCCGACAAGATACGCACATTGCTTGATTATGCAGAGGAAAATCCATATGCTTACAGCTACAATGACGCATGTACAGCCTTTGCCAGAGGTGAATCTGCCATGTACACGATAGGAAGCTATGCTATTCCTCAGATTAAGTCGGTTAATCCTGATATGAATATCGGTTCATTTACTTTCCCGGCAAATGATAATGAGGCTGACAATGTGTTAAATTCAGGAATAGATTTACAGTTTTCAGTTATGAAGGCCTGCAAAAATAAGGAAGCAGCATACGAGGTGCTTGAATATCTGTACAGCGATGAGACAATTCAGACATATCTGGATGACCAGGGCGGAATTGCCTGCAAGGATGGAGATTTCGCAATACCGGATACACTGAAGGATATGCAGGAGGATATAAAGGACAACCGTATGTCGGATTATCAGGATCACCATTATCCAAGTGAGATGAGCGTGGATGCCATGATTCAGACATATCTGCTTGACACAGGTGACAATGCAAAGGAGAAGTTCTTAAAGAAATTTGATTCAGACTGGGAGCGTTACAACAGAGATCTGATTCGTGAAGTACAGGATTACCAGAAGGAACAGGAGGATGCAAAATGAAAAAGAAAATGTCAAATAGGGACAAGACATTCTGGGCAGTTGTGATACCTGTTGTGGTTTTATTTTTCGCATTTAACACACTGCCGATGATAAAGGGTGTGATTTACAGCTTTACAAACTACAAGGGCTATGGCTCATATGATTATGTCGGACTTAGAAACTATACAGACCTGTTTACCGACGCCAGAGTCGGAAAGAGCTATTTGTTTACCTTTAAATATGCGATTGCAGGAACCATACTTGTAAATGTATTAAGCCTTGTAATGGCAGTTGCGTTAAACAGCAATATCCGCGGCAAGAGTGCATTAAGAGGTATTTATTTCGTACCGAATATCCTTGGCGGACTGGTTATTGGTTACATTTTCAGCTTTATTTTTACATATATTCTGCCGGTAGTAGGAAATACCTTCAACATCGGTTTCTTACAAAACAGTATTCTGGCGAGTGAAAAATATGCATGGATTGGTGTGCTGATTGTCGGGGTATGGCAGGCAGTTGCCATGAATACCATCATTTATATATCCGGACTGCAGACAGTGCCTGAGGATGTTTACGAAGCCAGCATGCTCGACGGAGCAGGCAAATGGAAACAGTTCTGGAAGGTTACATTTCCACTCGTTATGCCGTTTGTTACAATCAATCTGGTGCTCAGCACAAAGAACTTCCTCATGGTATTTGACCAGATTATGTCATTGACAAAGGGCGGCCCGGCGCAGAGCACTGAGTCAATCTCATACCTGATTTACAGAAATGGTATGGATGGAGGACAGTTTGGCTTCCAGAGTGCAAACGCAGTAATTTTCTTTGTTGTAATTGTGGCTATTTCACTATTCCAGATGGGCGTTATGAATAAGAAGGAGGAGCAGTTATAATGAAAAAACAAAAAACAAACTGGGTACTTACCATCGTTTTAATATTGGGAACCTTAACCGTATTTTTCCCGCTGTATATGGCTGTTATCATCGCCTTCAAGAAACCGAGTGAGATGACAAATGATGTCGCAGGAGCTCTTTCATTCCCTTCAAAGTGGAGCTTTTCAAACTTCACAGAGGCTATGAAGGTGACTGATTTCTGGCATTCTCTCGGAAACAGCTTACTTATCACTATTGTGACCATTGTTCTCGCAATCATTATCCATTCGATTGCAGGATATGTTATCGGACGAGGCATGGCAAGGAAAAAGAGCTTCCGTTTCATATATCTTTACATTGTAAGCGGTATGTTTGTGCCATTCTCAATTCTCATGATGCCTCTTGTAAAGCAGACTGCGCAGATGGGACTTGGAAACAGGGCAGGAGTTATTATTTTATATCTTGTATTTTATATGCCAATGAATGTATTATTATATAGTGGATACTTGAAAAATATCCCTATGGCACTTGAGGAGGCCGCAGATATCGATGGCGCAAGCACATGGACAACATACTGGAGAGTTGTATTTCCTATGATGAAGCCTATGCATGCGACAGTAGCCATCCTGACAGCACTCGGTACCTGGAATGATGTCATGACACCGCTTGTCATCATGTCAGGAACAGGACAGAATACACTGCCGTTGGCACAGCTGAATTTCCAGACACAGTTTGGAACCAACTACAATCTGGCATTTGCATCATATATTCTGGCTTTGATACCGATACTTATATTCTATATAATCTGCCAGAAGCAGATATTAAACGGTGTTGCAAACGGTGCAATCAAGGGATAATTTTTAAACACTATTTTAACAATAATATGGGGTGATTCTATGGCAATTATATTTAATCCAAACAAGAAAATTTTTACTTTACAGACAGCTCACACCACATATCAGATGCAGGTAGACAGACTTGGCTATCTGCTGCATCTGTACTACGGAGCAAAAAGCACATGTGATATGGACTATGTGCTGACATATGCTGACAGAGGTTTTTCAGGCAATCCTTACGCAGCAGGAATGAACCGTACATATTCGCTTGATACACTGCCACAGGAGTATCCGACTCTTGGAACAGGTGATTTCAGAAATATTGCGCTTGATATTAAAAACGAACAGGGTACTGAGAGTGTTGAGCTTCTTTATAAGAGTCATGAAATCAGAGACGGAAAATACGCTCTAAAGGGACTTCCGGCAGTGTGGGCATCTGATGATGAAGCACAGACTCTTGAAATAGTTCTTGGCGATGATATCGCAGGCGTTGAGGTGCATCTGCTTTATGGTGTGCTTGAGGCTTGTGATGTCATCACAAGAAGTGTGCTCATTAAAAATACAGGCAGTGGGGATATTACAATTGAAAAGGCTCATGCTGCCTGCCTGGATATGGTTTACGGAGATTATGATGTGATCAGATTCTACGGTAAGCATGCCATGGAACGCAATCTTGAGCGCACACACTTAGGACACGGCACACTTTCATTCGGAAGCCGCAGAGGAACATCAAGCCACCAGTACAATCCGGCGGTTATTCTCGCACAGCGCGATACTACAGAAAATGCAGGAGACTGCTATGGTATGCTTTTTGTATACAGTGGCAACTTCTCATGTGAGGCAGAGAAGGACCAGATTAACCAGACGCGCCTTTTAATGGGGCTTTCCGATGAACTGTTTTCATATCCGCTTGCGGCAGGAGAGACCTTTACAGTGCCTGAGGTGATTATGTCATACTCGGCAGACGGTTTCTCACAGCTTTCCCATCAGTATCACACCTGCATCAGTGAGCATGTGTGCAGGAGCAGATTTGCACATGAGGTAAGACCGGTGCTCATCAATAGCTGGGAGGCTGCTTACTTTGATTTTACCGGTGATACGATAGTAGACCTCGCAAAGGAGGCCGCATCACTGGGCATAGATATGGTGGTCATGGATGACGGCTGGTTTGGAAAGAGAGATGATGATAATTCATCACTCGGTGACTGGTTTGTGAATGAGAAAAAGCTTGGCGGAACACTTTCTGAGCTCATCGACAGAGTGCATGCGCAGGGAGTGAAGTTTGGAATATGGATTGAGCCTGAGATGGTAAATGAGGACAGTAATCTGTACAGAGAGCATCCTGACTGGGCTATCCAGATTCCGGGAAAGCTTCCTGTACGCTCAAGAAACCAGCTTCTTTTAGACTTTTCGAGAAAAGAAGTCAGGGACAATATTTTCGATCAGATCTGCGCAGTGTTTGACCAGGGAAAAATCGACTACGTGAAGTGGGATATGAACAGAAGCATGGCTGACGTATATGCAGGAAATCTTGCATACGACTACGTGCTTGGAGTGTATGATTTTATGGAGCGTCTGGTGACAAGATATCCGGATATACTTCTTGAGGGCTGCAGCGGTGGCGGTGGACGATTTGATGCAGGCATGCTCTACTACAGTCCACAGATATGGTGCAGTGACAATACAGATGCCATAAACCGTACAAGAATACAGTATGGCACATCATTCTTCTATCCGGTATCGTCCATGGGAGCGCATGTATCGGCAGTGCCAAATCATCAGACCGGCAGAGTGACAAGCCTTAAAACAAGAGGCATCACAGCCATGGCAGGAACCTTTGGCTATGAGCTGAATCCGGCCCTTCTGTCGGATGAGGAAAAGGAAGAAATCAGAGAGCAGATCAAGACCTTTAAGAAGTATGAGATGCTTATAAATGAGGGCACCTACTGGCGCCTTACAAGCCCATTTGAGGATGAGGTGGCTGCTTGGATGTCTGTCTCAAGGACAAAGGAAAGGGCGCTTGTGAGCGTGGTTCGTCTGTATGCGGAGGCAAACGCGGCTGCTTGCTATGTGAAGCTTAAGGGCTTGGAGTCGGATGCAGTATATATTGAGGAAAATACCGGCAGGCAGTACACAGGTGCAGCACTGATGAATGCCGGAATACCGCTTCCGTTTGCCGTAAAGGAGTATGAGGCATATCAGTTTTCATTTATCAGGCTTGATGAGGCAAAGAAGCTGTATGATGAGATAAAGAAGGTGTGCGGCAATCTAAAATTAAGTGAGGCTGACACTGCAGATAGTTCTTCTGATAAACGTATTGTAATAAGCATCTACGGCGGCTCAGGCTCAGGAAAGACAACGATTGCAGCAGCCCTGCAGCAGTATTTTTTGAAGGATAATACAGCCTGCTATGTGCTGACCGGGGACAATTATCCACACCGTATCCCGATGAGAAACGACGAGGAACGCCTTAATGTGTATAACGAGTCCGGCGAGGATGGCTTACGTGGATATCTTGGAACACCTAAGGAGATTGACTTTGACAGGATTAACAAGGAGCTTTCAGAGTTTAAGGAAGGAAAAGATATAATTGAGATAAAGCATATGGGCCGCCAGGACGGTGATATCTCATATGATGAAACTGATTTTACAGGAATTAAGGTGCTCATCCTGGAGTGGACCCACGGAGGAAGCGAATACCTTAAGGGTGTTGATATACCTGTATTTTTGGAGAGTTCGCCTGAGGAGACAAAGGCGCGCCGCATTAAGAGAGGACGTGACGAAAACGCCGCAAGCCCTTTCATATGCCGCGTGGTAGAGTTGGAGCAGGAAAAGCTTGATTTACAGAGTAAAAATGCGCGTATAGTAGTTGGAAAGGATGGCAAAGTCTATGAACAATAAACCTATGCTTAACGCATATCCTGACAGTCTGGGCGGTAAGCTTTCCGATATCGCAGCGCTGCTCAAAAAGAAGGAAATGCAGGACACATTCTCATCATTTTATATTCTGCCAAGCCTGTATCATTCGGATTTGGACCGCGGATTTTCGGTCGTGGACTACAATCTGAATGAGGAGCTTGCGACAATAGAGGATTTATCGCAATTGAAGGAGCTGGGGATTGACTTAAAGCTTGACTTTATTTTAAATCATGCTTCGGCACAGTCACCACAGTTCAAGGATCTTGTGGAAAAGGGCGATGAGTCGGAGTACCGGGATTTTTTCATAGACTGGAACAAATTCTGGGAAGGTCATGGAGTCATGACGGACGAGGGCTACATACAGCCTGATGAGTCATGCTTAAAGCAGATGTTTTTCAGAAAGCCGGGGCTTCCGATTCTCATGGTTGAGTTTCCGGATGGACGAAGGGTGCCATACTGGAACACATTTTACCAGGAGGTGCATGGCAGAGAATATCTGGGGCAGATGGATTTAAATATAAAGTCCGAAAAGGTATGGGATTTTTATCGTGAAACACTTGAAAAAATAGCATCCTACGGTGCGGCTATTGTGCGGCTCGATGCATTTGCCTATGCGCCTAAGGCACCGGGGAAAAAGAATTTCCTGAATGATCCTGAGACCTGGGAATTTCTACAGCAGATCCATGAGCTTGCAGCTCCGCTCGGGCTGACTCTGCTGCCTGAAATACACGCGGCATATGAGGAGAAAATATACAAAACCCTTGCAGATAAGGGCTATGCCACATATGATTTCTTTTTACCGGGACTGGTAATTGACGCGATTGAGAACAGGAGAGCAGATTACCTTGCAAAATGGGCGCGTGAGGTTGTGGATGATAAAATCTCCACTGTCAATATGCTTGGCTGCCATGACGGCATACCTCTTCTGGATTTAAAGGGTCTGCTTCCGGAGGACGATATTCGCTCGCTTATAGATTTGATTGTATCTCGTGGCGGCATGGTCAAAAATCTTCATGGACAGAAGAATATATATTATCAGGTCAATGCCACATATTACAGTGCGCTTGGTGAGTCTGACAGCAAAATGCTTCTGGCCCGTGCTATTCAGATGTTCATGCCGGGCAAGCCGCAGGTATGGTATCTGGACCTCTTTGCAGGCAAAAATGACCATGAGGCGGTAAGGCGCGCAGGAGAATCAGGACATAAGGAAATAAACAGAACAAACCTCAGTGCTTCCGATATTGAGGAGGCGCTAAAAAAGGATGTTGTTGCAAAGCAGCTTGAGCTGCTTCGCATGAGAAATACACATAAGGCATTTGAGAAGGGAGCTGTCATCACAGTAGCAGGAGAAGGACCAAAGCTTTCAATCCGCTATGATAACGGTGAAGCATATGCGCTTCTAACGGTGGATTTTGAAGCCGGAGCGTATGAGATTGAGCTGAGCTGATGAAATCAGATTACTCATACATAATGTGTTTAGCAGATGTGCAAACTCACAATCGAAAAAACGATTGTGAGTTTTTTTATGAGAAAAATCATTTAATTGACTCGTAAAAGTATCTGCTATAAGGTATAATAAAACCATAGAAAAGACAGGTATCGAAAAGGAGCAGACACTATGGGAACATATCTGAACAGCATAACACCATATACATTGTATAAAAGCGAGAGCTTAAGCCCGTATTTTGTGGATAAAACACCTGTCTCTTATACACATCTCCGAGCCCACGAGACTGCAGCTAATCTCGT
>ENA-OYAB01000240-OYAB01000240.1-human-gut-metagenome-genome-assembly--contig:-NODE-240-length-14320-cov-4.255380_pt1 | contig 14320 bp, 13 predicted proteins | sample MGYA00243422_ERZ652808 | MGnify/ENA primary metagenome ERZ652808 (study PRJEB26926, sample SAMN06164543) | human gut metagenome | biome: ENVO:00009003; feature: ENVO:2100002; material: ENVO:00002003...
AGATTAGCTGCAGTCTCGTGGGCTCGGAGATGTGTATAAGAGACAGGACGTGTCCGAAATTCTGCTGAATGTCGCCGCCTTTGTGCCCTTCGGCATTTATGTTTCCATGCTGAAGCCCGATGGGGGATTCTGGAAAAAAGTTTTGCCGATTTTCTGCGTAAGCCTTTTTTACGAGGTCATGCAGTATGTTCTCGCAATCGGCGGGAGCGATATCACCGACCTGATCGGGAACACATTGGGCGGCGTGGTCGGAATCGGCGTGTTTGCTGGGCTGTACCGCCTGTTTGGCAAAAAGATCATCAAAATCCTGAACATTCTGGCGCTCATAGGAACGGTAGCCGCAGTCGCGTTTCTGGCGCTACTGGTCATTGCAAATCTGTAGACAGCAACAGCGGGTTGCTTGCCAGCGTGGGAATCCTGTGGTACAGTTATGCCAAGGAGGTGCTTTTCATGGATACAAAGGATATTTTGTATAACTTAAGAGCAAAAAAGGGACTGTCTCAGGACGAGCTGGCGGAAAAGGTTTTCGTCACGCGGCAGGCAGTGTCCCGCTGGGAAAACGGGGAAACGACGCCGAATGTGGAAACGTTGAAGCTGCTGTCCAAATTCTACGACGTTTCCATCAACACGCTGCTGGGTTCTCCCAGACAGCTGATCTGCCAGTGCTGCGGAATGCCGCTGGCGGATTCCACCCTCAGCCGGGAAACCGACGGCTCTTTCAACGAGGAATACTGCAAGTGGTGCTACGCGGACGGGGAATTTACCTATTCCAGCAAGGAACAGCTGATCGATTTCTGCGCAAAGCACATGGCAAGCGAAAGCTGGCCGGAGCAGCAGGTTCGCGCCCATATGGAAGCGCTGGTTCCTACATTGAATCACTGGAAATAATTGCAGAACGAAAAGTCTCTGCCCGACATCGTCAGGCAGAGACTTTTTGTATGCCGTTTGAAAGCAACCGCTTTACCGTCTTCCTCCGAAGGGGTAGCCGTTCCAGCCGCCGCTCTGGCTGTCGGACGCGGCCTGCTGGGTCTGCTCGTTGGCCAGCGCCGACTGGACTTGTTCACCTACGGTGACGGTCAGTTCCATGGTCGAACCCTGACGGTAGACGGTCATGGTCAGCATGTCGCCGATGGCGGCTTCGCTTACCAGACTGACGAGGTCGCTGCTGCCGGTGATCTCCGTGCCGTTGACGCTGGTGATGACGTCGCCCGCCTGAAGCCCGGCCTTGGCGGCGGGGGAATCATCGGAAACGGCCTGGACGGCCGCGCCGGCGGGGATGCCGTAGAGCTGGGTCTGCTGGTTCACGTCGGAAACGCTGACGCCCACATAGGGCTTGGAGATGTAGCCCTTTTCAATGATGCTCTTGACGATGGAAAGAACGTGGTTGATGGGGATGGCGAAGCCGATGTTGTCGATGGACGCGGTGGAGGAAGAAGAGGAGCTGGAATACTTGGCGTTGGTGATGCCGATGACCTCACCGTAGAGGTTAAACAGTGCGCCGCCGGAGTTGCCGGAGTTGATGGCGCAGTCCGTCTGAATGAGGTCCATGGTCAGGGAATTGGAGAGGGTGACCTCCCGGTCCTTGGCGCTGACGAGACCCGCGGTGAGGGAGAAGGTCAGCTCGCCCAGAGGGTTGCCGATGGCGACCACGCTGTCGCCCACGTTCAGGTTGTCGGAGTCGCCCAGAACCACCGGGGACAGTCCCTCGGCGTCCACCTTCAGGACGGCCACGTCGTTGCTTTCGTCGTAGCCGATGAGGGTCGCGTCATAGGTGTCGCCATTGTACATGGCTACGGTGATGCTGTTGGAGTTTTCCACCACGTGATAGTTGGTCAGGATATAGCCGTCCTCGGTGAGGATGAAGCCGGAACCGGCCGCTGCGGAGGTGGTCTGGAAGCCCCAGTAGTTGGTGGTGATGGAGGTGGTGATGCCGACGGTGGAATTGACGTTGGCGGCGTAAACCTCTGCGGCGGTCATTTCCTTGCCGGAGTCCACGGTGACGGTGTTCAGGACGCTCTTTTCCCGGATGCCCTGAAGCATGGCGGTTTCGTTCTTGCTTACCGTGCCGGTCTGGCCGCGGCTGCTTTCATACCAGATGACGCCGCCCGCGCCCAGAGCGCCGCCCAGCAGGGCGAACACCAGCGCCAGCGCGCAGATGCGAAAGCCTAGGCGGTTGTTCTTCTCCCGCTTCTTCGGCGTGGGAGGCGTGTAGACGGGGATCTCCTGAGAAGGATTTTCGTAAGAGTTGCTGGAATCGTAGAATTGTTCATCCATAATGGTTTGCTTCCTTTCATGTTTCATTGCCCACAGAATAGCACTTGATCCTGAATAGAATCTGAAAAAATCGGTGGGAGGTTGTAAAAGAACTGTTAACAAACAGGATTTCAGTTCCAATTCAGGATTATCTGGTATTATAATGAAAACGAAATTTATGGAGGCATGCAATGTGAAAATTCTGGTAATCGAAGACGAAAAGCTGCTGGCCGATTCCATCAAGACCCTTCTGGAGGGCAAGGGCTTCGAGGTAGAGGTGGCCTACGACGGCGAGACCGGCGCGGAATATGCCGAGCTGGGGATTTACGATCTGCTGATCCTGGATGTGATGATGCCCAAAATGGACGGCTATCAGGTCGCCCGGGAGGTGCGCGCCAAGCGCTGCACCACGTCCATCCTCATGCTGACGGCAAAGTCCGCCGTGGAAGACCGGATCTACGGCCTGAATTCCGGCGCGGACTATTATCTGACCAAGCCCTTCGACACCCGGGAGCTACTGGCCTGCATCAACGCCCTTCTGCGCCGTCAGGGCAAGCAGGTGGACGAGTTGGTGTTCGGCAATACTTCCCTTGACTTAGACACCTGTACACTGGTCTGCGGCGGGAAAAGCGTGCGGCTGTCCGCCCGGGAGTTTGACGTGATGCGGTTTCTGCTTCAGGCGCAGGATCGGATACTGTCGAAGGAAATGATCCTTGCCCGGGTGTGGGGCTACGACTCCAATGCAGTGGAAAACCACGTGGAGGTCTATGTGGGCTTCTTGAGAAAGAAGCTCAGCGCCATCAATTCCAATGTGCGCATTGAGGCCGTCCGGCGTCTGGGGTATCGTCTGGAGGTGGCGGAAGGATGATTCGCCGACTGAGAGTCAAATTCATCTGCATCAATATGGCCATCGTCACCGTTATGATGCTGGCGATTCTCGGTATGCTGCTTCACTTTACCCGGGACGATCTGGAACAGCAGAGCATCCGGGTGATGCAGAGCGTCATGGAGGATCGCGCCTATCCCAGCCGCCCGGGGAAATTTCCCAGGCAGGCGCAACTCCCTTATTTCTATGTAAGCGTCAATACCCTGGGCGAGCTGTCCGCCAGCTTTGGCGGCTATTATGACCTGACGGACACGGAGGCCATTCAGCAGATCATCACCCTGGCGTTGAATTCCGGCGAGGACACCGGTATCCTGAAGGACTACAGCCTGCGCTTTCAGAAACGCACCACGCCCTTCGGCCAGACCATCGTCTTTGTGGATATGTCCAGCGAGCTTGCCACCATGCGCAGTCTGACGGATACCTGTATCCTCATCGGCGTGCTGGGCTTTGCCGTGTTCCTGGGGCTGTCCTTTCTGCTGGCAAGGTGGGCGGTGAAGCCGGTGGAGACGGCGTGGAACCAGCAGCGCCAGTTCGTGGCGGATGCTTCCCACGAGCTGAAAACGCCCCTGACGGTGATTCTGACCAACGCGGAGCTTTTGCAGGAGCCGGAGTATGACGAACAGGCGCGCAGCCGGTTCGTGGACAGCATCATGACCATGTCCCACCAGATGCGGGGACTGGTGGAAAGTCTGCTGGAGCTGGCGCGGGTGGACAACGGCGGGCAGAACATGGTTTTTTTCCGCCTGAATTTCAGCGAGCTGGTGAGCGACGCCCTGCTGCCTTTCGAGCCGGTGTATTTTGAGAAGGGGCTGACGCTGGAAAGCAATGTGGAGGAAAACCTCTTTGTCAAGGGCAGCCAGCAGCACCTGAAGCAGGTGGCGGACATCCTGCTGGACAATGCGTCCAAGTACGCTTCCGCCGATTCCACGGTGCGGGTTATCCTGCGGCGGCAGGGGAGCCACTGCCTGCTTTCCGTGGCAAGCGCCGGGGACGCCATATCCAAGGAGGATTTGAAGAACATTTTCAAGCGGTTTTACCGCATGGACAAGGCCAGAAGCATGAACCACAGCTATGGTCTGGGTCTGTCCATCGCGGACAGCATTGTCTCCAAACACGGCGGCAAAATCTGGGCGGAAAGCGCGGACGGGGTCAATACCTTCTTTGTCCAGCTGCCCACGGCATAAATATCCGGGACGGCACCGCCGTCCCGGCTTCGTTTATTCACAGACGCGTAACAATTTTTTAAGAGTCCTTTCAGCTTCCGGTACTATAATCGGGTGTGAGTATGGGCAGTGCCCACCGGATGAAGCTCATCAATAGAAGGAGGAACTGCGTTGATTGAAGTAAAGCATCTGACCAAGCGCTACGGCAGTCATACTGCCGTGTCCGACCTGTCCTTCACCGTGGAGAAGGGGCAGATCTACGGCTTTCTTGGGCCGAACGGCGCCGGAAAATCCACGACCATGAACATTATGACGGGCTGTCTTGCCGCGACCTCCGGCGAGGTGGTCATCGGCGGCTATGACATTTTTCAGGACGCCGCCCAGGCCAAACGGCTCATCGGGTATCTGCCCGAGCAGCCGCCGCTGTATCTGGACAGGACGCCGAAGGAATATCTGCGCTTCGTGGCGCGGGCAAAGGGCATCCCGGAAAAAAGCGTTCCCGCAGAGCTGAACAGGGTCATGACCGTCACCGGCACACTGGATGTTGCCGACCGGCTGATGAAGAATCTGTCCAAAGGCTACCGCCAGCGGGTGGGCATTGCGCAGGCGGTGCTGGGCGACCCGGAGGTCATCATTCTGGACGAGCCTACCGTGGGGCTTGACCCCCGGCAGATCACGGAGATACGGGAGCTGATCCGCCAGCTGGGGAAGGAGCACACCGTCATTCTTTCCAGTCACATTCTGTCGGAGGTGCAGCAGGTCTGCACCACCATTTTGATCCTGTCCAAAGGGAAGCTGGTGGCCTGCGACACTCCGGAAAATCTGGAACGGTTGTTCGCGGGAAAGAGCACCGTGGAGCTGACCGTGGAGGCGGCGGAGAAAGAAATCCCCGGCATTCTCTCCGGCGTTTCCCACATCGTAAGCCGGACGGTAAAAGCCCGGCAGGACGGTGCCTGCGACGTGACGCTGGAGCTGGACGTTCCGGCGGAAAATGAAGTTTGCCGGGAGATTTTCTTCGCATTCAGCAAGGCGGGCAAGGCCATCCTGCGCATGACCGCCGGGAAGGCGAGCCTTGAGGACATTTTCATGGAGCTGACCGATTCCGGGAAGGGGGAGGAAACCAAATGAGAGCAGTATTCCGGCACGAGCTTTCGTCCTATTTTACGGGGGTGACGGGGTACGTGTTCAGCGCGTTTCTGCTGCTGTTCACGGGCATTTATACCATGGTCTACAATTTGCAGTCCGCCTCCGTGCATTTTGAATACGTGCTTGGGAGCATGAGCTTCGTGTTCCTGATCATTGTTCCCATCCTGACCATGCGGGTGCTGGCGGAGGAGCGGCGGCAGAAAACCGACCAGCTGCTCTATTCCCTGCCCCTGACCATGACGCAGGTGGTGCTGGGCAAATTCGCCGCCATGCTGGTGGTGCTTGCCGTACCTATGGCGGTCATCTGCCTGTATCCGGTGGTGCTGTCCGCCTACGGCAATGTGTATCTGCCCGCGGCCTACGGCGCTATTGTGGGATTCTTCTTTTTAGGAATGGCGCTGCTGGCCATCGGCATGTATATTTCCTCCGTGACGGAAAGTCAGGCCGTGGCGGCGGGGCTGTGCTTCGTGGTGATGCTGGTCAACTATTTCCTGTCCGATCTGGCGGGGTTCGCGTCCTCCACGGCCTATTCGTCCCTCGCGGCACTGGCGCTGACGGCGCTGATCGTCTGCGGCATTGTGTACCTGATGACGAAAAACGGCTTCGTGTCCCTGCTTCTGGCGGCGGGGCTGGAAGCGGGACTCATCGGGGCGTATCTCTGGGATTCCAGCCGGTTTGAGGGGCTGTTTCCTCAGATCATTTCCCAGCTGAGCCTGTTTGCCCGGTTCTATACCATCGTCAACGGCGTGTTCGACGTGACTGCCATTGTGTATTACCTGTCGGTGACGGGATTTTTCCTGTTTTTGAGCGTGCAGTCTCTGGAGAAGCGGAGGTGGAGTGAATGAAAAAGCCCAATTTCAGCTGGAAGCGGGTGGCGGATTCCTTCTCCACCCGGTCGTTCCGGGCCGGCGGCTACAGCGTGGCCGCGGCGGCCATTGTGCTGGCCATCGCCGTGATGGTCAATGTGTTCGCCGCCGCCCTCCCGGCAAGTGTGACAAAATTCGACACCACGGCCAATCAGCTGTTCACCCTGTCGGAGCAGACGGAGAAGCTGGTGGGCAGCCTGACGGACGAGGTGACGATTTACTGGATCGTCCGCAGCGGGCAGGAGGAAAGCTACCTGGAATCCCTGCTGAGCCGCTACCAGTCCCTCAGCGACAAGATCCGCGTGGTGAAGAAGGACCCGGACGTGTTCCCCACCTTCACCCAGCAGTATACCGACAGCTTCACGGAAAACAGCCTGATCGTGGAGGCCGGGGAGCGGTACCGGTACGTGGACTATAACGACATTTTCGTGATGGACTACACCAGCTATTACTACTACGGTACGGAAAACTGGAGCTTCTGCGGAGAAAGCGAGCTGACCAGCGCCATCGACTACGTGGTGAGCGAGAACCTCCCGAAGGTGTACCTGCTCACCGGCCACGGGGAGAGCAGCCTGAGCGACAGCTTTACCTCGGCCGTAAAGCAGCAGAATATTGAGACGGCAGAGCTGTCCCTGCTGACGCTGGAATCCGTCCCCGCAGACGCGGACTGCATTCTCATCAACGCCCCCCAGAGCGACATTTCCTTAGACGAGCAGAGCAAGCTGCAGGAATATCTGGGCAACGGCGGCAACCTGTTTCTCATCACCGACCCGCCGAAGAACGGAGAGCTTACCAATCTGGAAGCGCTGATGGCGGATTACGGCGTTACCACCGTGGACGGCATCGTGGTGGAGAGCGACCAGAGCCATTATGTCTGGGGCACGCCCTATTTCCTGCTGCCGGACATTGCGTCCCACGCCATCACCACGCCCCTGACCGACGGCGGCTACCGTGTGCTGCTGCCCATTTCTCAGGGCCTGACGGTGGCGGATGACCTGCGGGACACGCTGTCCGTTACCAAACTGCTGACCACGTCCTCTTCCGCCTTTGCCAAGGCGGCGGGGTATGACCTGACCACCTACGAGAAGGAGGAGGGGGACGTGAACGGCCCCTTCGCTCTGGCGGTCGCCATCAGCGACACCGTGGACGACGGCATTACCAGCGACATTGTGTGGGTATCCTCCGCGGCGCTGGTGGACGACCAGACCAACACGCAGGTCTCCGGCGGCAATCAGGACTTCTTCCTGAATGCGCTGGGATACCTGTGTCAGGCGGAGCAGAGCAGTCTGTCCATCCACGCAAAATCCCTGAGCAGTGACACGCTGACCATGGACAGCGCGGCGGTATCTGCCCTCACCGTTGCGGTGGTGGGTGTGATTCCTGCGGCAGTCATCACGCTGGGCATTGTCATCTGGATAAGGAGGAAGCGCAGATGAAAAACGGAAAAAAGCTGCTGCTTCTGCTGCTGGTTCTGGCGGTGCTGGTGGGCGCGACCGCAATAGTGGGAACCATCAGCAAAAATGCCGCCGATCAGGAGGACGAAACGCAGACAGTGTTTTCTCTCGACCCGGAAAACGTGACGAACCTCGGCTGGGACTACAGCGAAAAGGTCTCCTTCACCGCCGGGGAAGACGGCTGGGTGTGCGATCAGGACGCGGCGTTCCCTGTGGACGAAACCTGTCTTGACAAGATGCTGGAGGTCCTCACGGATGTGGAATCCACCAAAACCATTGAAAACCCGGAGAATTTAGACCAGTACGGTCTGGAGATCCCTGTGTGCGTCATCACGGTGGAGGATGGCCAGCGCCACACCCTTTCCATTGGGCTGGAAACCGCCGTGGGCGGCCAGCGGTACTTCTCCAACGGCGATGGAAACGTCTATCTGGTGGACAAAGACATTATCGAAAATTTCCAATATGGCCTGTATGATGTCCTGAAGCACCAGACCCTGCCGGAAGTCGCCCAGCTTACCGGCATAAAAGTGGAGCTTCCGGACGGCGGTTATGAAATTACCCGTCAGGAGAACAGCGGTCTTGCCTATTCCGACGATTACGTCTGGTTCATGGATGGTAAGGCGCTGGATAACGACCTGACCCAGACGCTTCTCGATATGGTGACGAACCTGAACCTGAGCGAGTGCGTGGACTACAACGCATCCGACCTGTCCCTGTACGGTCTGGATGCCCCGGCGGTGACGGCGACGGTTTTGGACGGGGGCAAGGCAGCTTATACGCTGGAGATCAGCGCCTCGGAGGGCGGCGAGTGCTACGTGCGCCTGAGCGATTCCAAGATGATCTACCAGCGGGACGCCGCTCTCAGCGATACCCTGCGCTACACCACCTACGCCGATTTACAGCCCGACGACGTGATTCTGATGGACTGGGATACGGTGCAGAGCGTCGCCGTCACGGTGGACGGTGAGGAATCCGTGCTGACGAGAACCACCGAAGAGAAGACGGATGATAAAGGCACCGTCACGGAGGAAACGGTCTGGAAGCTGGATGGGCAGGAAGTGAAGTTCGCTTCCGTCCTGAACAGCCTGTCGGGCATGACCTCCAGCGGCTATGCCACCGGCATCACCCCGGAGGGAGAGCCGGAGATCACCTTCCGTATCCTGAGAGACCGGGAGAACTTCTCCGAGGTGACCCTGTGCTTCTACGCCTACAATTCCACCTCCTGTCTGGTGACACTGGACGGCGTGTCCACCGTCACCGTCAAGCGGGAGACCGCGGCGGAACTGGTTTCGTCGGTTGAGAAATTGCTGAAATAAAAGTGGCCGGGAACAGGCAAAACCCTGTTCCCGGCTTCTTGTGTACATGATTGGATGGAAAATCTTTTTACGTCTCCCCAGTGCTAGGCCGGCAGCTTCCGGTAGCAGCGGAAAAAGTACCAGTTTTCAAAGGCGGCGGTGATCGACCAGGAGAAAATGTAAACGAGATACAGCGACGGGATGGTCTTGAACCAGGCGAATATGGTCAGAACCCAGATGATCCGGAAAATGCAGGAGCCGGAAATGACGATAATCATGGGCACAAGACTCTTTCCCAGCCCCCGGCAGGCGGCGATGGCGTTGTCCATGAAGGCGGAGACGCAGTAGGAGAAGCCCATGATGGTCAGCCGCTTCATGCCCGCCTCGATGACGGCGGCGTCGGTGGTGAACAGCGTCAGGAACGCGGGGCCGAAGGCCACCAGAGAGAAGCCCAGAATGGCGCCCGCGCCGAAGGAATACCCCAGGCAGATCAGGTAGCTGCGCCGGATCTCCCGGCGCCGTCCGGCGCCGTAGTTCAGGCCGATGAAGCTGCTGCACGCGGTGTAGAAGGCTGCCATGACGTCGTAAACCAGGCCGTCGGCATTGGCGGCGGCGGAATTGCCTGCCACCATAACGGTGTCAAAGCTGTTGACGCCCGCCTGAATGAACATATTGGCAATGTAGAAAATGGCGTTTTGCAGGCCTGCGGGAATGCCCAGCGTCAGAATCTCCCGGCAATTTTTCCGGTGCAGGCGTAATAGCTTTGGGGAAAGACCGTAGGCTTCCCGGCTCCGGAACAGCGCGGCCGTGAGGAAAATGGCGGAGAGGTACTGGGAAATAATGCTGGCGAGGGCCACGCCGGCCACGTCCAGATCGCACACAATGACAAACACCAGATTCAGCACCACATTGACGATGCCGGAAAACAGAAGGTAGTACAGCGGCTTTTTGGTGTTGCCGATGGCGCTGTACACGGCGTTTCCGAAGTTATACAGGGCGAGGGCGGGCATACCGCAGAAATAGATCTGCATGTAAAGCGTGGCCTTGTCCAGCAGCTCCGGCTTGGTGTTCAGCAGCCGCAGCAGCGGCCGGGAGCCGAAGAAGCCGAAAATCAGCAGCAGAATGCCGCAGATCAGACAGATGATGGCCGAGGAATGGACAGTCCTTTGCAGCTCCTGTCGATCTCTGGCGCCGTAATACCGGGCGACGAGGGCGTTGATGCCGCCGCCGACACCGATGAGAATACCGGTAAACAGCGTTACGGCGGTGGCGGTGGAGCCGACGGCCGCCATGGACAGCGAGCCGGCAAACCGGCCGATGACGGCGATATCCGCCATATTAAACAGAACCTGAAGCACGTTGGAGGCCATCAGCGGCAGACTGAACAGCAGAATCTGCCAGGGAAGCCGCTCCGACGTGCCGGGGGCGATTTTGGATTTCATGGAATTCTCCTTTTGGGCCAGGCGTTCATCACAGTGTTTCCCCAAACCGTTTTTTTGGGGGGAAAAGCGGAGCCATTGTAGCACATCCTGGGGATGAATGCAATGCTCCCCGCCGCTTTTTGAAAAAAGAAAATTTCCTGCAAAAAATTGTTGATTTTCCACAGGACAGGGATTATAATTTCAGCGAAAACGTTGATTTTCCGGGGCTTCCTCCGAAGGGTCGGCGGGTTTTCAGGGACATATTGAAGCAAGGAGCCAAAGGAAATGAAAAGATACGCAGGTGTACTGCTGCCCGTTACCAGCTTGCCGTCCAAATACGGCATCGGCTGTTTTGATCAGGCGGCCTATGATTTCGTGGACTGGCTGCAAAAGGCCGGTCAGCGCTACTGGCAGATTCTGCCTCTGGGGGCTACCAGCTACGGCAGCTCCGACGATTCCCCCTATCAGGCCTATTCCGCCTTCGCCGGGAATCCCTACCTCATCAGCCTGGACGCGCTGGTGGAGGAGGGGGTGCTGACCCGGGAGGAATGCGATGGCGTGAGCTTCGGCGACAACCCCGCCAAGGTGGACTTTGACAAGCTCCACGAGCACCGCTTTGCCCTGCTGCACAAGGCCTACGAGCGCAGCGGCATAAGCGCAAACCCGGACTATCAGAACTTCATCCGGGACAACGGCTGGTGGCTGAACGACTATGCCCTGTTCATGGCGCTGAAAACCTTCTTCCACGACCAGCCCTTCCGCGCCTGGCCGGAGGATATCCGGATGCACTGGGGCTTTGCTCTGGAGCATTACAACCGGGAGCTGTACTTCGACATAGAGTTCCAGAAGTACATGCAGTTCAAATTCAACCAGCAGTGGAGCCGCCTGAAGGCCTACGCCAACGGCAAGCATATCCAGATCGTGGGGGACATTCCCATCTATGTTTCCCCCGACGGCGCGGACGTCTGGGCACACCCGGAGCTGTTCCAGCTGGACGCGCACAATGCCCCCACCGCCATTGCGGGCTGCCCGCCGGACGCCTTTGCCGAGGACGGTCAGGCCTGGGGGAATCCCCTGTACAACTGGAATTTCCACCGCGCCACGGACTACGCATGGTGGGTCAGCCGGATGTGGTACAGCTTCAAGCTCTACGACGTGGTGCGCATTGACCACTTCCGGGGCTTTGACGAATATTTCTCCATCCCCGCAGACGCAAAAACCGCCAGAGGCGGGCATTGGGAGAAGGGTCCCGGCATGGAGCTGTTCAACTCCATCCGCCGTCACTTGGGGAATGTCAGCGTTATCGCCGAAGATCTGGGACTCATGACCGACGGCGTCCGCGCTCTGGTGCGGGACAGCGGTTATCCCAATATGAAGGTGCTGCAATTCGCCGTTGACCCGGCGGATGTAGGCGGCGCGAACGACTACTGGCCCCACAATTACAATTCCAACTGTGTGGTCTACACCGGCACCCACGACAACGAGACGCTGGCCGGTTGGTACGCGGGCCTCAGCATCGAAGCAAAGACGCAGGTTCGGAACTACCTGAGCGATTACTACACCCCGGATGACCGGATGTACAAGGTTCTCATCAATCTGGCCATGACTGCGGTGGCGAAGGACTGCATCGTCCCCATTCAGGATCATCTGGGACTGGGCAACGAAGCCCGGATGAACCAGCCCGGCACCGTCGGCTTCAACTGGCGCTGGCGCCTGCTGCCGGGGCAGCTCACCGACGCTCTGGCGCAGGAGCTTCTGGCAATGGCAAAGCGCACCGCCCGCGCCAACTGGGACACCCTTCCCAAGAAGAAGGACACCGACGCGGACAAAACGGAAAAATGACAAAAAACCGGCCCAGCTGCTTAGCAGCTGGGCCGGTTTTGGCGACGCGGGTCTATAAGCCGGGTTCTGTCTTGACAGCCATCTATCTAGTCCCGGGGTTGCTCCCGGGATCAAGCCGCCTCCTCGGAACGGTCGGGCAGACCATGTGTTCCTCCACGGCGTTGCTCCGGATAGAGTTTACATCGTAAAACCTGTGTTTCCACAGGCCGGGTGGGCTCTTACCCCACCTTTTCACCCTTACGTTCTGCACCCTGAGGACGCGGAACGCGGTATCTCTCTGTTGCACTTGTCCTGAGATCACTCTCGGCGGGCGTTACCCGTTATCCTTGCCCTGTGGAGCCCGGACTTTCCTCATCCGCTGCCTTTCGGCATGCGTCCGCGGCTGTCCGACCCGGTCGTGAAAACATTGTACCCCATCGGGAACGAATTGTCAAATACCTTGCAAATTCTTTTCGGATATTGCCGTTACACGGAAGCACTCTCCGCTGCCAGCGCCTCGCGGACCTCCTCCGGCACGGTATTCCACTCGCCTTTCCTGTAGAACAGAATGGAAATGACCGTCGCCACCGTCCAGCCGATGGGCCATGCGCACCAGATGCCTGTGGAGGCCAGCGCCGTCCCCGACAGGACGAAGGCCAGCACCACCCGCACGATCAGGTCGGTAAAGGTCGCTGCCATGAACTGGCGCATTTTCCCCGTTCCCCGGAGAATGCCGTCCGCCACCAGCTTGGCGGAGACCACAAAGTAGAAGGGGGACAAAATCCACAAAAACCGCATTCCGCTGCCCAGCGCGGCCTCCGTGGCGTCTTCCATAAAGAAGTTCATCAGCGCCCGGCCGCAGGTGCAGTACAGCGCCACCAGCGGCAGGCAGATCAGCCACACCATTTTCAGCGCCGCCCGGAAGCCTTCCTGAATTCGTGTCAGCTTGCCCGCACCCAGATTCTGGGCGGCATAATTGGAAATGCCGTTACCGATGGTGGTAAACGAAGTGATGACCAGATTGTTCAGCTTCACCGAAGCGGAATAGCCCGCCATAATGTCCGTGCCGAAGCGGTTGATGACGCTCTGAATCAGGATATTGCCCACGGAGATGAAGCTCTGCTGCAAAACGCTGGGGATGGCGATGACCACGAACCGTCCCAGCAGATCGCCGGAAAACAGCACAGTCTTCCCCTGGCTGGGAAGCTGCTTCAAGCGGCGAATGACCACGGCCACCGCCAGCACGCAGCTGATACCCTGACACAGGAACGTTGCCCACGCCACGCCCGCCACGCCCATCTTGAAGGCCGTAACGAACAGAATATCCACGGCAATGTTGCTCAAGGAAGACACCGCCAGAAAGATAAAGGGCGTCTTGCTGTCGCCAAGGGCGGAGAAAACGCCCGTGGCAATGTTATAGAAGAATACGAAGGGCAGACCCCAGACGTAAATGTCCAGATACAGCGCCGAGTCGGCGAACACCTCCTCAGGGGTGTTGATCAGCGTCAGCAGACCGTCGCAGCCGAGGATGCCCACCAGCATCAGCAGCAGGCACACCAGACTGCTGGACAGCGCGGCGGTGGATACGGCGGTCTTTACGTCGCCGTATTCCCTCGCACCGAAAAGCTGGGACACCAGCACGGAGCACCCGATGTTGCAGCCGAAGGCGAAGGCAATGAAGATCAGGGTGATCTCATAGCTGTTGCCCACGGCGGCGAGGGCGTTCTGGCCGATAAATTTACCCGCGACCCAGCTGTCGGCGATGTTGTAAAGCTGCTGGAACACAATACTGCCGAACAGGGGCAGGCAGAATTTCCAGAGAACCGTTGACGGATTCCCAACCGTTAGATCCTTATTCATGATGACCTTCCTTCCCGTGGAATCAGACGGCATTGCCATGAGCGGTACACATGCTCAGCATCATCCGCAATTCCACGATAAACCTCCAATTTCTGATTGACTTCTAACCAAAGGCACATTATAATCCAAATGGAACGATATGTAAAATATATATT
>ENA-OYAB01000251-OYAB01000251.1-human-gut-metagenome-genome-assembly--contig:-NODE-251-length-14002-cov-5.396860_pt1 | contig 14002 bp, 9 predicted proteins | sample MGYA00243422_ERZ652808 | MGnify/ENA primary metagenome ERZ652808 (study PRJEB26926, sample SAMN06164543) | human gut metagenome | biome: ENVO:00009003; feature: ENVO:2100002; material: ENVO:00002003...
GATTAGCTGCAGTCTCGTGGGCTCGGAGATGTGTATAAGAGACAGATATTATCTCAGTTCCAGGTCGTTATAATGGCGGATACAACCTTAACTATACCTCAAAGTCTAATTGTCTTAGCTGGATTAACAACATCCGCATATATCGATATGGATTACCCGGAAATTATTCCTTCTAAATCAGTTTTCAAATATTATTGTCATTTGATTGTCACTCAACCAAAAATGAGCCAAGAAACGCCTTAAATTCAGCATTTCTTGGCTCTTGTACCTTATTCAAACTCAATCGTTCCAGGTGGTTTACTAGTCAGATCATAGAATACTCTGTTGACCCCACGCACCTCATTTATAATTCTGCTCATGACTGTCTGGAGAACCTCAAATGGAATCTCTGCGCTCTCTGCTGTCATGAAATCAATTGTGTTGACGGCACGAAGTGCAACCGCATAATCGTAAGTTCTTTCGTCACCCATAACACCAACGGAACGCATGTTAGTGAGGGCTGCGAAATACTGGTTTGGCATCCATGCTGGAGCCTTGCCGTTAGCTTTCTTGTACTCAGCTACGGCCTTGTCAACCTCTGAACGGTAGATAAAGTCAGCATCCTGAACGATACGAACCTTATCGGCTGTTACCTCGCCGATAATTCTGATTCCAAGTCCCGGACCTGGGAATGGCTGACGGAATACAAGATGTTCTGGTATTCCAAGCTCAAGACCAGCCTTACGAACCTCATCTTTGAAAAGGTTGCGGAGTGGCTCAATGATTTCCTTGAAGTCAACGAAATCAGGAAGTCCACCTACATTGTGGTGAGACTTGATTACGGCTGATTCACCGCCAAGTCCGCTCTCTACAACGTCTGGATATATAGTTCCCTGTGCAAGGAAGTCAACTGCACCAATTTTCTTGGCTTCTTCCTCAAATACACGGATAAACTCTTCCCCTATAATCTTTCTCTTAGCTTCTGGCTCTGTAACGCCTGCAAGCTTAGAGTAATATCTTTCCTGTGCATTAACTCTTATAAAGTTAAGGTCGAACTGTCCTTCTGGTCCAAATACACTCTCAACTTCATCACCTTCATCTTTACGAAGAAGACCGTGGTCTACGAATACACATGTAAGCTGCTTTCCAATAGCTCTTGAAAGAAGTCCGGCTGCAACAGATGAATCGACACCACCTGAAAGAGCAAGTAAAACCTTGCCACTGCCAACCTTCTCGCGGATTTCCTTAATTGTATTCTCAACAAATGCATCCATCTTCCATGTTCCGGCACATCCGCATACTCCACGAACAAAGTTGTGAAGCATCTTGGTTCCTTCCTGAGTATGAAGAACCTCTGGGTGGAACTGGATTGCATAAAGATTCTTCTCTGTACACTCTGCTGCTGCAACTGGGCAGTCTGCTGTGTGGGCAACAATCTTGAATCCTGGTGCAATCTGTGAGATGTAATCAAAATGGCTCATCCACACAATAGTTTTCTCTGAGACATCTGAGAATAAAGCGCTGCTCTTATCTACAAATGTTTCTGTCTTTCCATACTCTCTTACTGGTGCCTTCTCAACCTTGCCACCAAGCACATGCTGCATAAGCTGTGCGCCATAGCAAAGACCAAGTACAGGTACACCAAGTTCGAAAAGTTCTTTAGTACATGTTGGCGCGCCATCTTCATAACAGCTGTTAGGACCACCCGTAAGGATAATTCCTTTAGGGTTCATGGCCTTAATCTGCGCCAGGTCTGTCTTGTAAGAATAGATCTCACAATATACATTACATTCACGGACACGGCGCGCAACCAGCTGGTTGTACTGACCACCGAAGTCAATGACAATAACTTTCTCCTGATCCATGATCAATCTCCAATCTTGTGTATTTATATATACATTATAGTTAAACTTGCCACTTATGACAAGCCTTAATTCTCCCCAATTCCTATCTTGCTAATTCTCATCCAGACAATCCTTATCTATGCATCTTTCTCCCCAATTCTCTTCTTCACATAAGAATCCATCTTCTCTCTGACCATCGCCATCTTTCTGTTGGTCTCCTCATTATCAGAATGAAAATGCATAAGCTTTGCAAGATAGCCCTGTTCCACAGTAATCCGCACGCTCTCATCATACACAAGCTCATAAGCAAGTGATACATGACCAATAACAGTATCAGCCGGTGTGCGTCTTATTGCTTTGAGTATACAGTGTTCCTCATCAAAGGCTTCTAACACTTCATCTGTAATATCACTCTTCATGAGTTCTTCAGTCGTAGTGTTATATATTTCTTCAAGCGGAGTATCAATATTAACCTTAAATATATCAACCTTATCAGCGTCACGAAGAACATTGCAGAATGCCTGCTCGCGGCTATTAAGTCCCTGCGGAATTCTGTACATATTGTGACACCTTATTGCAAGTTCAAGCATTTCCATGTCCGATTTATTCAATCTGTCATACAGAAATACTCCATCAGAACTATATCGGTCCTCTAATGCTCCTGGCTTGTAGCCTGTACATTTGACCATTCCATTAAGAAAAGTACTGATAAGACCATCTTTGAACAACAGGTCTGCACCGAATTTTGCATGGTCAACAGAGTCCGCATCTGAAAATGTGTTATAACGCTTTATCTGTTCAAATCTTCCAACATCATGAAGCATTCCGGATAACCATGCCAGCTCAACATCATAGGCACACATTCCAGCTGCCTTTGCAATTCTTTCGCACAAAGCTGCAACTCTGTAAGTGTGGTCAATTTTTAATTTAATCTTAGGGTCATCTGCATTATAAGCTGCTGTGTATTCTGCAAATGCTTTCTTAACATGCACTCTGTCAACATACACACGGTTTATCTTGGCATTTTCATAATAACCTTCAACATCAGCAACCTTTCCCTCATTCCATGTGTCTATAATATCAGGCACATCAGATAAAGAATGGCACACAACTGAAGTCAGTCTTCGGATGTCATCGTTAATCTCAATAGTATCAGGTATATGAATCACCTTCATGCCTGCTGCATGTCCTGCTTTAATGCCATTAATACTGTCCTCAATGACTACACATTCTGACGGTTCACAGCCAATAAAGCCTGCTGCCCTTAAGAATATGTCCGGCTCAGGCTTTCCATGCTCAACCTCATCTCCATATACAACACCAGAAAGATAATCCCATGCTCCTATTCTGTGAAGACTCTTTTCAGCACTTGATTTCTGTGTTGAAGTTGCAACAGCACATTTGAGTCCATTATCCTTAATATAATCAAGCAGCATATGAAGCCCCGGCTTAACCGGAACTTCCTCTGTCTCCCTGATTTTGTAAACATGGTCTGTGCGCATTGTCCGCATTTCCCAGTAATCCTGCTCTCCATGATAATAATCATCAAAAAAGCTCTGACTAAGCTTTGCCGGTGCACCTTTAAAACTGTCGATAAGCCATAATGGCATCTCTACATTTTTCTGGGAAGCTGCCCACAGCCAGCCAAGATTAGACTGATTTTCCGTATCAATCATAACTCCGTCCATATCAAAGATAATCCCTTTTATCATAACTGCCTCCATTCAACTCCCCAAAATATCAAACCGACATACCTTGCATACATTTCCCAGATATCCGTTTCTTCATTTCCTGATCTTACTTCTCTTCCAGATACTTCTTAACATACTGTCCGGTATAAGACTTCTTAACCTTAACAATCTCCTCTGGTGTTCCCTTGGCAATAACAGTTCCACCGCGGTCGCCGCCTTCCGGTCCCATATCTATAATATAATCTGCTGTCTTAATAACATCAAGATTATGTTCAATAACAACTACAGTGTTGCCACCCTCTGCAAGCCTGTGAAGGATATTGACAAGCTTGTGGACATCGGCAAAATGCAGACCGGTTGTAGGCTCATCAAGAATATATATAGTCTTTCCTGTGCTTCTTCTTGAAAGCTCTGTTGCAAGCTTGATTCTCTGTGCCTCACCACCTGAAAGCTCAGTTGATGGCTGTCCAAGCTTGACGTAAGACAAGCCAACCTCGTTGAGAGTCTCAATCTTTCTTCTTATGCTTGGCACATTTTCAAAGAAATCAACTGCATCCTCAATAGTCATGTCAAGAACATCATATATGCTCTTATCCTTGTATTTTACTTCAAGAGTTTCTCTGTTGTAACGCTTACCCTCGCAGACTTCACAAGGTACATACACATCCGGCAGGAAATGCATCTCTATCTTGATAATACCGTCACCGGAGCATGCCTCACATCTTCCACCTTTAACATTAAAGCTGAATCTTCCCTTCGTATATCCTCGTTCCTTCGCGTCCTTAGTCGTTGCAAACAGGTCTCTTATCATGTCAAATACACCTGTATAGGTTGCCGGATTAGACCTTGGTGTTCGTCCAATTGGTGACTGGTCAATATTAATGACCTTATCAAGCTGCTCTATTCCGTCAATTCCATCATGGTCGCCTGCAATACATCTCGCCCTGTTAAGCGACTTTGCAAGGTGCTTGTAAAGAATCTCATTAACAAGTGAACTCTTGCCTGAGCCTGACACACCTGTTACGCATGTGACAACTCCAAGCGGAATATCTACATCAATATTCTTAAGATTATTCTCCCTTGCGCCTCTTACCTTAATCCAGCCAGCAGGCTTTCTACGCTCTGCCGGTACAGGTATCTTGATTCTTCCTGACAGATATGCGCCTGTAAGTGAGTCCTTGCACGCCATAATGTCCGCAGCAGTTCCTGTTGCGACAACTTCTCCACCATTTCTTCCTGCGCCTGGTCCGATATCCACAATATAATCGGCTGCAAACATAGTATCCTCATCATGTTCAACGACAATAACTGAGTTACCAAGATCGCGCAAATGTGTCAGAGTTCCAAGCAGCTTGTCATTATCCCTCTGGTGAAGTCCGATACTTGGCTCATCAAGAATATAAGCAACTCCTACAAGACCTGAACCAATCTGTGTAGCAAGCCTGATTCTCTGCGCTTCACCGCCTGACAGAGTTCCTGTGGCACGCGAAAGTGCCAGATAATCAAGTCCTACATCTACAAGGAACTTAATTCTCGCCTTGATTTCCTTAAGAATCTCTGCACCAATAAACAGCTGTCTCTCTGAAAGCTTCATATTCTCAAGGAATTCCTGAAGCTTTATAATAGACATGTTAGTAATCTCATATATGTTCTTATCTGCAATAGTAACAGCAAGTGAAGACGGCTTAAGTCTCTGTCCGTGACAGGCAGAACAAGGTCTTATTCTCATAAATTCCTCATACTGCTGCTTAGTATTATCAGAATATGTCTCTCTGTATCTTCTCTCCATATTCTTAATAAGACCTTCAAATGCGACATCATATACACCCTCTCCGCGCTGGCCTTTATATTTAACCTTTACAGAATGTCCCTTAGTACCATTGATAATAATATCCTTAATATCATCAGGATAATCCTTGAATGGTGTCTTTAATGAAAATCCATATTCCTCTGCAAGTGCATCAAGAATCGCCCTGCTAAAGCTGCCCTCATCCTTAGATGACTGCCATCCCATTCCGACAATAGCACCTTCATCAATGCTGAGACTCTCATCCGGTATAAGCAGCTCTGCATCAAACTTCATTGTATAACCAAGTCCGAAACAGTCCGGGCATGCGCCAAATGGATTGTTGAACGAAAAGCTTCTTGGCTCAACCTCATCAATACTTATACCACAGTCTGGGCAGGAAAAGCTCTGGCTGAAATTAAGTGTCTCACCATCAATAACATCTACTGTCATAAGACCTTCGGCAAGCTTAAGAGCTGTCTCAATAGAATCTGTAAGTCGTTTCTGGATTCCGTCTCTTACAGAAAGTCTGTCTACAACAATCTCAATATTATGCTTCTTATTCTTATCAAGCTTAATATCGTCTGTCAGCTTGTACATGCTTCCATCAGCAATAACACGCACAAATCCGCTCTTCTTTGCCTGTTCAAATAGCTTTACATGTTCACCCTTTCGTCCACGGACAACAGGTGCAAGAATCTGAATCTTAGTTCTTTCAGGAAGTGCCATAATAACATCAACCATCTGGTCAACTGTCTGTTTGTTGATTTCGCGTCCACATTTTGGACAATGCGGAATACCAATTCTTGCATAGAGAAGTCGGAAATAATCATATATTTCTGTAACAGTTCCTACTGTAGAACGCGGATTTCTGTTAGTTGACTTCTGGTCTATAGATATAGCCGGTGAAAGTCCTTCAATACTGTCAACATCCGGCTTTTCCATCTGTCCCAAGAACTGTCTTGCATATGAAGACAGTGATTCCATATATCTTCTCTGACCTTCTGCATATATTGTATCAAATGCAAGACTCGACTTTCCCGAACCTGAAAGTCCTGTAAGCACAACAAGCTTGTCTCTTGGAATATCAACATCTATTCCTTTAAGATTATGCTCTCTTGCACCCTTTATCCTTATGCAGTTCTTGTAACTGCCTCTTTCTATCTCTTTCTTTAACTTACTATCAGCCATGTTTTTTTCCTTCATAAATATATTTATTAATCTCAATCATCTTGTCACGAAGCTGTGCAGCCTCCTCAAAGTTAAGCTCTGCTGCTGCCTTACGCATGTTCTTCTCAACCTGCGTCTTAACCTTCTCAAGCTCTTTGATGCTCATAGATTCATAATCAACCTTAAGCTTTCCGGAAGCATCACCCGGTTCCGCTGCCTTGCTTATACTTATCAGATCTCTTACTGCCTTCTTGATTGTCTGTGGAGTAATTCCATGCTCATCATTATACTCCTGCTGAATCTTTCTTCTTCGTTCTGTCTCTGAAATAGCCTTTTCCATAGATTCAGTAATCTTGTCTGCATACATGATAACATGTCCCTCTGCATTTCTTGCAGCTCGACCAATCGTCTGTATAAGCGATGTCTCTGTTCTTAAGAAGCCTTCCTTATCAGCATCAAGTATTGCAACAAGGCTGATTTCAGGAATATCCAGACCTTCTCGCAACAGGTTGATTCCAACAAGAACATCAAATCCATCAAGACGCATATCTCTTATAATCTTCTGACGCTCAAGCGTATCAATATCTGCATGAAGATACTTAACCCTGATTCCTGCCTCTTTAAGATAATCAGTAAGGTCCTCCGCCATTCTCTTGGTAAGTGTAGTAACAAGCACCTTGTTCTTCTTGGCAGTTTCCTTATTAATCTCTGATATAAGGTCATCAATCTGTCCTTCAATCGGCTTAACAGTTATCTCCGGGTCAAGAAGTCCGGTAGGTCTGATAACCTGCTCGGTTCTCATAAGTTCATGCTCTGCCTCGTATGTGCTTGGTGTTGCTGATACGAAAAGCATCTGTGAAATCTTGCTCTCAAACTCGCTGAAATTAAGCGGTCTGTTGTCCTTCGCAGATGGCAGTCTGAAGCCATAATCTACAAGCGTAGTCTTTCTTGACTGGTCACCGGCATACATGCCTCGAATCTGCGGAATAGTGATATGCGACTCATCCACAATAATAAGAAAATCATCTGGAAAATAATCCATCAGCGTATACGGAGGACACCCTGCCGGAAGTCCTGCCAGATGTCTTGAATAATTCTCTATTCCTGAACAAAAGCCTGTCTCCTGCATCATCTCTATATCAAAATTCGTTCTCTCTTCAATTCTCTGTGCCTCTAGAAGCTTATCCTCACTCTTGAAATACTTCACTCTCTCGGCAAGCTCTGCCTTAATATTCTCAATCGCAGCGTCCATCTTCTCCTTCTCAACAACATAATGTGAGTTAGGGAATATCGCAATATGTTCAAGAACGCCTTTAACTTCGCCTGTAAGGGAATCTATCTCACTTATTCTGTCCACTTCATCACCAAAGAATTCAACTCTTATGGCATCACCTGATGATGATGAAGGATACACTTCAACAACATCGCCTCTTACCCTGAAGGTTCCTCGCTTAAAATCCTGGTCGTTCCTTACATACTGGATATCAATAAGCTTTCTTATGCAATCATCCCTGTCCTTCTCCATTCCCGGACGAAGCGAAATAACCATGTTCTTATAATCAACCGGCGCACCTAATCCATATATACATGAAACCGAAGCAACGATAATAACATCATTTCTTTCAGAAAGTGCCGCTGTTGCCGAATGTCTTAATTTATCAATTTCATCATTAATAGATGAATCCTTCGCAATATAAGTGTCACTCTGAGGTACATAGGCCTCTGGCTGGTAATAATCATAATAGGAGACAAAGTACTCAACCGCATTCTCTGGAAAGAACTCCTTCATCTCCCCATACAACTGCGCTGCCAGTGTCTTATTATGGCTTATAATAAGTGTAGGTTTCTGAACATTCTGTATAATGTTCGCCATTGTAAATGTTTTACCAGAACCAGTTACACCAACTAGAGTCTCAAACTGATTGCCTTCCTCAAAACCCTTTGTAAGTGCTTCAATAGCCTGCGGCTGGTCGCCCATCGGCTTAAAATCCGAATGTAATACAAATCTGTCCATAAAGCCCTCCCTATTTTGCGAAGCAAAATCCGAACCCCTTGGTGAGGAGAGGGATTTTGCCCTCCTTGTTTTCTGAAAGAAAATGCATTTCCCTCATTATACAATATAACAGCCAAAAAGTACAGAACAAACATTCGATTTGTCCTGTACTTTATTCCATACCTCTATATTCGTTATTCTGCCGCGCTGACACTCATTTTTCCATTGAGATACTCTACTGCTGCCTTCAACTGCACATCTTCAGTCGCATCATCCGGAAGCTCCACAATACTGTCAGGTTTCACTCCCTTGCCGTGAATATCCTGTCCCTTAGGAGTGAAATATTTGGCAATTGTATACTTAACCGCACTTCCATCAGTAAGCGGACGGATTGTCTGCACAATGCCCTTACCAAATGTCTGTGTTCCAATTATCTGTGCCTTATCATAATCCTGCATTGCACCGGCAAATATCTCAGATGCACTTGCACTATTGCCATTTACTAAAACTGCCATCGGAATATTAAGCTCATGATTATCAGAACCTGAATATTCCTGTCTCTTACCAGACTTAGTCTCTGTATACACGATAAGTCCGTTCGGAAGAATATAATCTAGCATATCAGCCACAGTCTTAAGAACTCCACCAGGATTATTTCTTATATCAATTACAAGTCCTGTAATTCCCTGCTTCTGAAGGTCATCAACAGCCGATTTAAACTGCTCTGTTGTAACATCATCAAACTGTGAAATATAGATATATCCAATATTATTCTCAAGTACCTCTGATGAAACAGTCTTAATATCAATCTTGTCTCTTGTAACTGTGAAACTCAGCTTCTCGCCATTTCTCATAACAGTAAGATTAACATCTGTACCCTTCTCACCCTTAATAAGAGCAACCGCTACAGAAAGATCCATTCCTGTAATATCCTCGCCATTAACCTCTGTTACCTTATCTCCATTTCTGATACCAGCCTTATATGCCGGTGCATCCTCATATGCTTCTGATATAAGTATTGAACCGTCGTCAGCCTTCTGGCATACCGCACCAATTCCATAGAAAGAACCTGATGTTGACTCCATCATTGACTTATATTCTTCAGGCGTATAATAAACCGTGTATTTATCACCATATGCAGCAAGATATGCCTTAAAAATGTTGTCTGCAGCCTTTTCATCATCTACATCATCAAAGTAGAATCCATCTCCAAGCAGCGAATCCAAAGCATTCAGCTTACCTTCAACCTTAGTTCCGATTCCTTCGTTATCACTTGTTCCAACATCCTGAACATATATACGTCCGTCCATTCCAATATGGATATTACCACTTCTTATAAGTCCAATGAATACGCATGACAACGCCAGTATCACAACCAGCAGTGTTGCCACAACACCAATAATAACGCCTTTGCCTAAAGCATGTTTTCTCTTTCGTTCCTGTGCGGCCCCTTCCGAAGAAAAAGGTCTGTTATTATCATATTCCATTGAGTCCTCCTGTTAAGTTGAATTATTTATTAAAATATGGCATTGGATTAACATATGAATCATTGAGCCTTACATCAAAATGCAGATGTGCGCCAAATGAATTACCAGTATTACCCATAACACCAATCTTCTGTCCTTTAGTCACCTGGGCTCCTACTGATACATTTAAACTATCAAGATGCAGGTATCTCGTATACAGTCCATTACCATGATAAATCATCACATAATTACCCGCTGTTGAGTATTTCTCACTCTGTCTGTGTGCAATAACAACTTTACCGTCATAAGCTGCATATACAGGATCACCTGAAACTCCTGCCCTGACCGCTCCAATATCCACACCTTTATGCGGTGAAGTTCTGTCAGATGTATCTCCGTATGGAGAAGTTATTCTTGTACTTGTTGTTGGCCATTTGAAAGTTCCGCCATCATATCTGTTAGACGGAGTAACTCCGTTTGCTTCCTCTGCCTTAATCTTGGCTGTTATAGAAGCAATCTCTGCATCGAGCTTCTTCTCGTCAGCTTCGAGCTGTTTCTTATAAGCCACCTGATTAGCCGTATTCTTACTCAAAGCATTAAGCTGGGCAGTCTTCTCATTCTGGACAACCTCAAGTGCATCAACCTGTGCCTGAAGTGCCTCCTGACTGGCAGTCAGAGTCCCTTTATCTTCTTCAAGCTTTACTTTAGAAGATGATATCAGATTAATCGTTGACTGATATTCCTCAAGCATCTGTCTGTCATACTCTGATATCTTATTAATATACTCAAATTTATTAAGCATATCCGCCATACTCTGTGATGATAAAAGCACTTCAACATATGTATAATCATTATGCTCATACATAAACTGGATTCGAAGCTTCATAGCCTCATACTGGCTTTCCTTATCAGCCTCAGCCTGCTCAAGCTGTGCCTGTGTCTCCTCAATCTCAGCCTCTAATGTTGCAATCTGGGTATTAATATCATCTAATGACGCTGACAATTCCCCCATCTGGGCATCCAGTCCCTGAATAAGAGATGTAAGATCTGAACTCTGCGCCTTAAGCTGAGCAATCTTGTCTTCTGTTTCTTTCTTTTTATTCTGTATATCATTCTGCTGGTTCTGGGCATTCTTCAGATCCGACTTATTATCTCCAAATGTAACCTGTGCAAAACAATACGGTATAAGCAGCATTACAATCATGAGTGCCGCTGTTATTTTCTTTATTAAATTGTTCCAAAACAGTGCTTTCTCCATACAGCCACTCCTTTACCATAATTAAAATGTTTTCTAAAAACAAACAGGGACTTCTGCATCCGTTTGCAAAAGCCCCCAAAAACTATCCGAAACTATACATCGGCATGCTTTCTTACAGCGAAGAAACTTCCTATAAGACCAATACCAATTCCAAGAATAACTGCTACCGGAATAAGTACCTCAAATACTTCTGATGCTGGCATAAATGCTAATATATTCTGTAAAACAGAGAATTTTCCAAGAACAAAATTAACAACTCCACCATAAATATACCTCAATATTGCTACTGGAATAATAGCACCTATAAGTCCTATAACGATACCTTCTACGAAGAATGGTGCATTAACAAATGCATCCGTAGCTCCTATATATTTCATGATTGATATCTCATCTTTTCGTACTGTAATACCAATTACAATTGTATTAGTAATAAGGAATATAGATACCGCAAGAAGAACAACAATTACTGCAACTGCAACATAACTTACAAGTCTTGCTGCACTGGCAAGTCCGCTTGCTGTAACCTCTGAACGGTTAACCTGTCTTATTCCATCCTTATTCTCAAGGTACTTAACCAGTGTACCCTGATTACTTGCATCCTTAAGATATACTTCATAAGAAGAAGAATTAGCTAAAGGATTATCATCCTTGAAGCCTTCTGCAAGTTCAGGATATGCGGCGAAATACTCACCCTTGAAGCTTTCCCATGCATCATCAGCTGATACATACTGAACTCTTGATACTTCTTCTCTTTTGCTGATTTCATCTCCAAGCTTCTTAATATCCGTCTCACTGAGATTTTCGTCAAAGAAAACTGTTACACAGACCTCTGTCTCAGCCTTCTTAATCATATACTGAAAATTAACCACTATAGAATAGAATACTCCAAAAAGGAATATACATGCTGTAATTGTTGCTATTGATGCCAGTGAGAACATCTTATTACGATGGATATTCTTAAATCCATCTTTAATATGATATGCTAATGACCTAATCTTCATAGAAATAACCACCCTTTTCCTGATCGCTGATAATCTTTCCTTCACTCATAGTAATAGTTCTCTTCTTCATCTGCTGAACTATCTCCATATTATGGGTAACTACAAGTACTGTTGTTCCCTGCTTATTAACCTGATTAAGAATCTTCATGATTTCATTAGAATTGGCAGGATCAAGGTTACCTGTTGGCTCGTCGCACAACAATATAGCCGGCTTGTTAACCAGCGCTCTTGCAATTGCGATTCTCTGCTGCTCACCACCTGATAACTCATTAGGAAAAGCCTTATATTTGTCAAGAAGTCCTACCATGGAAAGCATCGCAAGTACTCTTGACTTAATCTTTCTGTTAGGAGCTTCTACTACCTTCTGTGCAAATGCGATATTCTCATATACATTTCTGTCTGGTAACAGACGGAAATCCTGGAATACTACACCAATATCTCTTCTAAGATACGGAAGCTTCTTTCTTGTTATCTTATTGAGATATTTCTTATTAACATATATCTTACCTGATGTAGGATCTAATTCCTTAAGTAATAGTTTGATAAGAGTCGACTTACCTGAACCACTCTTACCTACTATAAATACGAATTCACCTTTCTGGATGTGAAGATTAATTCCATTAAGCGCAGCAACGCCAGTGGAATATGTCTTCGTAACATCTTCCATGATTATCATGTATCATTTCCTCCAAAAATCACTAAAATGTATCTTTACTTTCCATATACTTCATGTACTTAACTACCATAAGAGCAATCTTAAATGTTATTGCATCATCAAACACTCTGAGGTCAAGCCCGGTTATCTTCTGTATTTTATCAAGTCTGTAAACAAGTGTATTTCTATGGATGTAAAGCTGTCTTGATGTTTCTGAAACATTAAGGCTGTTCTCAAAGAACTTGTTAATTGTTGACAAAGTCTCATCATCAAAATCATCAGGAGCCTTTCCTTCAAATATCTCCTTAATGAACATCTGACATAATGGTATAGGAAGCTGATATATAAGACGGCCTATTCCTAATCTGTTGTAAGCAACAACATTCTTATTGCTGTAGAAAATCTTTCCCACATCAAGTGCCATCTTAGCTTCCTTGTAAGATCTTGAAACCTCTCTTATGTCATTAACAATTGTACCATAAGCAACATGTGCCGCACTCATCGCCTCAGTGCTTAACATATCAATTATAACATCAGCTGTCTTGTCAAGTTCATCATATGACTCATTGCCTTTAACTTCCTTAACAAGAATTATACTCTTCTCGTCAACTGCTGTAATGAAATCTCTTGTCTTATTAGCAAAAAGTGTTCTTACTGTCTCTAAAGCATTAGTATCCTTCTCGTGCTTAGTCTCAATGATATATACGACTCTCTTAACATCTGTTTCAATATGAAGCTTCTCTGCTCTTGTATACATATCAACGCGAAGAAGATTATCAAGAAGAAGATTCTTAATAAAGTTATCCTTATCGAATCTCTCCTTATATGCTACAAGCAGATTCTGTATCTGGAATGCAGCAAGCTTTCCAACCATATATACATCATCACTTGTTCCTCTTGCCATGATTATATATTCAAGGTTGCCTTCATCTTCAACCTTAAAAAACTGAAAACCATTAACTGCCTGACTCTCTGCTGGCGAATCAATAAAACTAATCGCATCCGCAAGGCATTCTGAAACATTATCAAAAGTCTTGGCTGCAACATTCTTATCTGCATCCACAATGCACAAATCCACTCGTGAAATAGCCTTAAGTCCCTCTACAGTTGCTGTCTCTTATACACATCTCCGAGCCCACGAGACTGCAGCTAATCTCGT
>ENA-OYAB01000281-OYAB01000281.1-human-gut-metagenome-genome-assembly--contig:-NODE-281-length-13379-cov-5.052762_pt1 | contig 13379 bp, 10 predicted proteins | sample MGYA00243422_ERZ652808 | MGnify/ENA primary metagenome ERZ652808 (study PRJEB26926, sample SAMN06164543) | human gut metagenome | biome: ENVO:00009003; feature: ENVO:2100002; material: ENVO:00002003...
AGATTAGCTGCAGTCTCGTGGGCTCGGAGATGTGTATAAGAGACAGTATAATTACCTGAAAAAAATTAACATTTGGCACGAAATTACAGAACACAAAGCTGTTTACAATATGGCCGAATTAGCACAAATTGATATTCCATATCCAAACTCGGAAGCAAAAAACCTTTTTGTACGAGATGACAAAAAAAGAAATTATTACCTTATTACAATTAAAGGAAATAAAAAAGTAAACCTTAAAGAATTCCAAAAAACAGCTGGCACACGCCCTTTAAGCTTTGCCTCTGAAAGCGATTTGATGAATATTTTAAACCTATCCTCCGGGGCTGTCACGCCACTTGGTCTATTAAATGATGAACAAACAAGAACAATAATGTATCTAGACAGAGATTTTATAAAAGAACCTTCTTTGATCGGGGTACACCCCAATGATAACACGGCAACGGTTTGGTTAAAAACACATGATCTAATAAGGATTATTAAAGAGCACGGAAATATCATCAACCTAATAGAAATTTAAACAAGAAACAGAGAGGAAAACATGAAAACAATCAGATTGCTATACCCTGACTATGTCAGCGGTGGCTTGGATACGTATTATTTCGGAGCAAATCTATTGGCGCATATTTTGCCGGAAAATAAAAACCAGCCCTTAATTAAAGTAGATATTGCCCAGCCCAATAGCGCAAACAAAATCATAACTGACGGAATTTATGCTAAAGGCGAAGTTCTATCCGGTATTCAAAATGCAATGGCAAAGATTGAAAAGGAAAATCCTGACAAAATTATCACCATCGGCGGCAATTGCTTGGTTTCATTAGCGCCGTTTGATTATTTGCATGGAAAATATAAAAACACGGGTATTGTCTGGATAGACGCACATCCGGATGTTTCTTCTCCCAAAGACGGCTATCCCAACGCCCATGCAATGGTTCTCGGCTCTTTAATGGGATATGGAGATAATTCACTTTCAAATATGATGAAAAATAACAAATTTAATCCTGATGAAATATTATATGTCGGTCTTCAAAACTTGCATGATTATCAAAAAAACTTTTTAAATAACACGGGGGTCAATTATAAAATTCAAACCAATAAATTTATTTCTAATAATGAAATACATAAATTTATTAAACGGTTTGACCATATTCTTGTACATTTTGATATTGATGTATTAGATGAGCATTTTTTTCATTCGACTTATTTTGCTAATTCCGAATTGGTGGGAGACGGTGCCGGCGGCGGAAAAATGACGATAGAAAAGCTAACAGAGATTCTCCGCTGTATCACAGACAATTCCGATATTGTCGGCTTTACCATAGCCGAATATCTGCCTTTTGATGAACATAAGCTTTACAAGATGTTGACTGAAATCAAATTATTTACCGAATAAGTAATTCGCAGAGTGCACAACAATGTCCCCTGCCGCCGTATCCCGCTACTTCGGACACCGCAGCCGACCGCCGCTCACCCGACGCGGCTTGTTCCATATCGCCTGCCTCATAATATCCGTCCGAACTGCCGCGCTATTTCATAATATCCGCCCAGATTTCCGCCGGCAGCGTTCCCCCGCCGATTTCTTTCATCGGGCTGTTGTCGTCGTTGCCGACCCAAACCGCTGCCGTGTATCTGTCATTTGACCCGATAAACCAGGCGTCGCGATAATTTTGCGACGTTCCCGTTTTGCCGCGGGCGTTTTTAACTTTTCTAGCCCGTTTTCCGGTTCCGCTGACAACCACCTCGCGCAGCAGAATATTAATGTTGCGAACCGTTTCGGGCTTCAAAACCCGTTCCCTTCCCGGCGAACGGTACTGATAAAGCAGATACCCGTCCGTATCTGTAATCTCGCGGATGGCATACGGAAACACCGCATACCCCCCGTTTGCCGTTGCAGCATACGCCGCTGCCATATCCAAAACGCGCACTTCCGCCGCGCCGAGAATAATAGACGGCTCATCCTTGACCCCGGTCGTAATTCCCAGTTTCAGCGCCGTACTGATAATGTCTTCCAAATTCAGATACGTCGCCAAATCCACCGTCGCCACGTTCAGCGACTGGGCAAATGCCTGCTTCAGGCTGACGGCGCCGCGAAATTTCCGGTCATAGTTCTGCGGCTCCCAGTCGTCAATCCGGATTGGTTCGTCCGCCAGCAGTTCATCGGGGGAAAAGCCGTTTTCAAACGCGGTCAGATATACAAAAAGCTTAAAAGAGGATCCCGCCTGCCGCAATGCCTGTGTCGCCCGGTTAAACTGGCTCTTGTTATAGTCAAATCCACCCGCCATCGCCTTAATCGCGCCGTTGCGGTCCAGAATGACCACCGCCCCCTCGCTGACGTTGTTTTGCCGGTTGGCACGGATATATTTGCGCAGAATATATTCTGCCCGCTGCTGCAAATCATAATCCAGCGTCGTTTTGACATAAATATCTTCATCGCCGGTCTGCACCACATCCGGCAGAAGCCCCATCACATAATCGCCGAAATACCTCGCGCCGAGAATTTTGCCGTCATCAGCTTCCCCAATCGGCAGGTCAATTGCGCTTTCCCATTCTTTAAGCGAAATGGAACCGGCGCGCCGCATGAGCTTCAGCACAACTTCCGAACGCTCCAGCGCCAGTTTTTTGTTCCTCAGGTAATTGTATTTGCTCGGCGCTTTCAACGCTCCGGCCAGAATAGCCGCCTCGCGCAGATTCAAATCCTTTGCCTGCTTGTTAAAAAAACGTTTCGCCGCCGTATTCAGCCCGTACGCGCCGCTGCCGAAAAACACCCGGTTCAGATATATGTTCAAAATCTGCTTCTTGCTGAAGTGCTTTTCCAGCCACTGTGCCAGCAGATATTCCTGCACTTTGCGCCGGATGCTTTTCTCCCGGGTCAGAAACAGGTTTTTAGCCACCTGCTGCGTAATCGTAGACGCTCCCTGCGCATACCGCATCTTGGCAATGTTGACAGCCATCGCCCGTGCAAATCCGATATAGTCAAATCCGCCGTGCTTGAAAAAGCGCCGGTCTTCGGTATCAATCACCGCCTGATAAACATACGGCGGCAAATCGTCCACATCGACAGGCTCGGCAAACAACGCGCCGTAAGACGTGATTTCCCGCCCGTCTGCCGCCAGAATTTTCACCCCGGCCTGCCGTTCGACATACACCGCCTTGGAAAAATCCGGCAGCGTCCTGTAACAGTAATAAACATAAAGGCCGGCACACAACGCCAAAACCAGCCCCAGCCACAAAGCCCCCATAAACAGTTTCAACTTCCATGATTGTTTGCCTTTGGCACCGCGTTGTTTCTTTTTTGATATATTCTTTTTCCGATTCGGCGCCTTCTCCGGCTGCGCTTGTTTTTTCCGGTTTAACGCCACGGACGGTTGCGCGCTCTTTTTCGGTGTTCTTCTTTTCAATGCTGCCTTTGCCATATTCCGCTCCATACGATAGCTTTATGGCATAATAACGCACCGTTGGTTAGAAAAGATTTAATATCGGAAGATATTTGCCCCCCAACATTATCGTACCTTTCCTGCCAACTTCTGCTGTCAGGCCTAATATTCCCGGCTCTTTTTAAACAATGTCGCTTTCTCTGCCGTTAAAGGCCGCGCCGCCGCTTTAAACTCACTTTTTTTCACTTCGCCACGCGCCGCAATTTCGGCCTTCATCTCTGCCGACACTTTTGCCGGACGGGCTGCCGCCGTAAGTTCGCCTTTCTGCTCAATCGCCGCCTCCCCGTTCTCATTAACGACCCCGGAAATATCACGCGCCGCCAGCCCGACGTCAATTGCCGTGCTTGCTGCCGTTCCCAGCCCCGGAAGACACCCCAGAGCACCGGACGCCACTTCTCCGCAGGCGCCTTTCCAATCCCCGTCTTTAAGGCGCTGCCATGCAAAATACGCTCCTGCGCCAAGGCTGACCAGCGGGATTTTCTTCAAGACCGATTTTCCGACCGCCGTGCCTGCCGTTTTGGCAACGGTTTTCGTAACGGCTTTGCCAACCGCCGTCTTTGCCACTGCCTGCCCGGCTTTCTCCGCCGTCTTGCCGACGGCTTTGGCGACTTTTGTATTAGAAACAGCTTTCTCCGCCTTGTCATACGCTCGCCCCAGCAGGGTCTCGTTCAAAATTTCCGCCCCGCCGTCAATCGCCGCATCAACAGCCCGGTCAAACTTTGCATTGGCTGCTGCTGCCTGCGCCAGAATACCCGCCTGTTTCGCCGCCTGCTCTGCTATTTGTTCAGCCGTCAGCGCCGCCGTTTTAGTCCCGCCTTTGGCTGCCAGTTTTTGCTCAAGTTTGTCCATCGATTCCGCAGCCATTTCCTTAACCGGAGCCACTTTTTGCTCCAGTGCCGCGTTTTGCTGCACAAAACCCTTTTCCCGCGCTTCTTTTTCCCGCAGGCGCTCCCCCATCATCTTAATCGTTTCCGATGATGGCACCCAATGGGGACGGAAATCCTTAATGCCCGCCTCTGCCAGTTCCCTTTGGATACGAGCCTCATGAGTACGGGCGATTGCCCCAACACCTTTTTCATGTTCCTGTAAAAAAAGCTCAATATCTTTGGCCGGAAAGTCATACATAACTCCGGCCTGCGCCATTCCCAGCGATGCCAGATTGTTTTTGTCAAACTTTATGTTCTTGAGTTCCGGATTTAACTCACAAAGCTCCGCCCACTCTTTTTGATACTCGCTCACCATCTGCTCGCGGCTTCCGTGCTGCAAATTCCGCCATGCCTGAACATAAGCCCTTTCTTTGGCTGGTTTCTTACTGACATGCTCTTTTCCATCAATATCTGTCGGCTTCTCAAAACAAAAATCCCTTCCGTCGCCTTGTTGAAAGATATCTACACCGCCATGTTTTATAGCCTGTTCTCTATGATACTCGACATCAGACTTCCCGTTCGGAAACTTATAGCCGCCGCCGATGGCAATGCCGAGTTTTTTCTCCGCTTCCGGAATGCTCTCCTTTCCGTCAATTGCAGCAAAAGAATACCAATCGGCAACCATCTTCTTTACCTGCTCTTCTGACGGTATCCTTTCCCACCATTTTTTCTTGAGTTCGGGACAAATGCGAACCATCTCGTCATAATACTCTTTGCCGCTGAAACTCTTTGACCGCGCAAAAATATCGTCCATAATATCCGCATACGTCATACCGCTGAATTCTTCGCTCATTGCCGCTCTCCCGCCAAATATCTCAATAATTGCTAACATAATACCACAAAATTAACACTCTGTAAACAAAAAACGCACAATCGCCGCTTTTCCCTTTACCTTACGCATTTTGCCTGCTATATTCTTTCCATCTGGAATATTGAGGAAAAATACATGACAAACACGCAAGATGCCAAAGAAAAAGTATGCCTGATAGACGGTTCGGGATATATCTTCCGCGCCTTTTTCGCCAGCCCGCAGATGACCAACCCCGAGGGTCTGCCCGTCAACGCCGTTTACGGCTTCCTCAATATGTTTTTAAGCCTGACCGCCAACATCAAATGCGATTACTGCCTCGTGCTGTTTGACGCCAAGCGCCAGAATTTCCGCAACGAATTTTTCCCTGAATACAAAGCAACCCGCCCCGAACTTCCGCCCGAGTTGAAACCGCAGTTCGCCCTTATCCACGAAGCGGTCGAGGCTCTGAACCTGCACTGGCTGCAAATGGAAGGGTATGAAGCCGACGACCTGATTGCTACTTATGCCGATTTAGCGTTAAAAGAAGGCAAAGACGTTACTATCGTCTCCGCCGATAAGGACTTGATGCAGCTGATACGCCCCGGCGTCGAATTCTACGACGGCATGAAAAACAAGTTTTTCACTCCCGAAGACGTCAAAGAAAAATTCGGCGTTTATCCCGAACGCGTTACCGACGTACAGGCCTTGGCCGGCGATTCCACCGACAACATCCCCGGCATTCCCGGCATCGGGCTGAAAACTGCCGCCGAACTGGTCAATATGTTCGGCTCGCTGGAAGGCGTACTGGAACACGCCGCCGAAATCAAACAAAACAAACGCCGCGAACTGGTTATGGCGCATAAAGAAGACGCTCTCGTCTCCCAAAAGCTTGTTACCCTGAAACCTGACGTGCCGGTCGAACTGCCGCTAAAAGACCTGCGCTGTATGGCACCGCATCAGGACGTATTGATAAGCCTGCTCGACCGCCATGCTTTCAAAAGCCTAAAAAACAAAGCTTTAAACTGGCTTAAACAGCGTTGCAGCGACCTGCCGGAAGAGGCGGACGCCGCCCCTGTTTACAAACCTGTTTATACTCTGGTTCAAACCCCGGCGGAACTTGATGCGCTCGCCGCCGCCATTCGCGCCGAAAACGCTTTTGCCTTTAAGGTACATACCGCCGGCAAAAAATTCCTCGGTCTGTCGGTCAGCCTGCAAAACGCTCATGCCTGTTATATTCCCGTTACCGACACGCAAACCGCATCTGCGCCCCTTGCAACAGACTTGTTCGGCGGAGATTTGTTCACACCCCCGCCCTCTGGCTCCACGACCGCTAAGGGGGGCAGCTCTCCCGCCGGCTTGTCCCTCTCCTGCCTTAAAGAATTTGTCCGGAGCCTGTTCGCCGACGCGTCCGTCCTTAAAATATCCCTGAACCTGAAAGACAACCTGCACCTGCTTGACAGCGCCCTGCAAACGGAACTTTCCCCTTTCCCCTACGACGATGTGGCAATTATGTCTTACGACCTCAACAGCTCCGCGGCAACCCATACGCTGCCCGCCCTTGCTGCCGATTTTCTGGAAATGCCGCTCAAAAGCGCCGCCTCCGAATACAAAAAAGCCGACTTTTCGGCTATGCCCCCGGCAGAGGCGCTGAACTTCTTTGCCGAGGAGGCAGACTGCATCTTCCGGCTTTATAACCTGTTTTCCCCGCGTCTGCTGCCGGAAAAAAAGCTCTTTGTCTACGAAGGGATTGACCGCCCGCTTTCTGCCACTCTTTGTGATATGGAACGCGCCGGCATTATGCTTGACACCCTGCGCCTCAAGCAGCTTGACACGCGGTTCGACGATGAAATGCGCAAAATCTCGCAGGAAATCTATCAGCTCGCCGGCGAAGAGTTTAACCTCAGTTCCCCCAAACAAATCGGCGAAATTCTTTACACCAAATTCGGCATGAAAGGCAAAAAGCACACTTCCGGCTCGCTGAACACCAGTGCCGAGGTTTTGGAACAGATGGCGGAAGAACACGAACTGCCGCGCAAAATCCTCGATTGGCGCCAGTATCAGAAGCTGAAGTCCACATACACAACGGCACTGCTCGCTCTGATGGACAAAGACCACCGTATCCACACGACATACAGCCAAATCTCCGTTAATACCGGGCGCCTGTCCTCGCTTAACCCCAACCTGCAAAACATTCCGGTACGCACGCCAATCGGACGCGAACTCCGCGAATGTTTCATCGCCGGCCCCGGCTGCAAGCTGATAGCGGCCGACTATTCGCAGGTTGAACTGCGCCTGCTCGCGACCATTGCCGACGTCAAATTTCTGCAGGAAGCATTTCGCGAAGGCGTGGACATTCACCGCAAAACCGCTGCCCAGGTCTTCGGCATCCCATACGACGAAGTAGACGCCGGACACCGCCGCCGCGCCAAAGCAATCAACTTCGGCATCGTTTACGGCATTTCCGCGTTCGGGCTGTCCAAAGAAATTGAAACCACTCCTGCCGAAGCCCAGCGCTACATTGACGCTTACTTCGCCAATATGCCGGAAGTCAAGGCCTATATGGATGCGACCATAAACTTCGCCCGCCAAAACGGCTATGTCGTAACTCCGTTCAATCGTAAAATTACCATTTTCGGCATTCAGGACAATAACAAGCGCCTGGCATCATTCGCCGAACGTGCGGCCATCAATGCGCCGATACAGGGCGGTGCCGCCGACATCATCAAGCTGGCGATGAACAAAATCGCCGCCTCCCTTGCCGAAACCGGGCTGAAAACCCGTATGCTGCTGCAAGTACACGACGAACTGGTGTTTGAGGCGCCGCTTGACGAGGTGGAAACCGCTGCCGCGCTGATAAAACGGGAAATGGAAAACATTACCGGCATTGACCTCAAAGTTCCCCTGATTGCCGACGTCGGTATCGGGGACAACTGGGGCAAGGCGCATTAAAACGCCAATCACTGCAACATGCCGCCCGCAACTTGCCGCACAGGCGAAACAAGACGCATTAAAATACCCCTCGCTGAAACAACCGGCCAGCGCCCCGACAACAGAGACAAGACACACTTAAAGACACTCTATTGCTAAAACATACAAAAAAGAAAGGACAACTATGATAATATTTGATTTGGACGGAACTCTCCTCAACACAGCAAAAGACTTGGAAATCGCCTTGAACTACGCCTTGCGCGCCCACAATTTCCCCGAAAAGACCGAAGCCGAAACGCTGGCACTGCTCGGCAACGGCATTGACGCCCTGGTTGCCGGAGCCCTCCCCCAAGGCCGGCAAAACCCGGATTTTGAACCTGTTTTTGCCACATTCAAAACTTATTATTCCGCCCACCTCAACGATTACACCGCCCCATACCCGGGCATTATTCCGCTGTTGCAGGAACTGCGCCGGCGCGGCGTCAAAATGGGCATCGTTTCCAACAAATTTGACGAAGGCGTCAAGGCATTGGCTGCAAAATTCTTCGGCGGGCTGATAGATTATGCGCAGGGCGTGAGCAACACCGTAAAGAAGAAACCGGCGCCGGACGCTGTCTTCGCCCTGATTGCCGCCCAAAACGCTACCACCGAACCGAACATATACGTCGGCGATTCCGAAGTGGACATTGAAACAGCACAAAACGCCAGCCTGCCCTGCATAAGCGTTTCCTGGGGCTTCCGCACCCGTGATGCTTTGTTGCAACACGGAGCACAAACCGTCATCGACCGCCCGGAAGAATTGCTGGAACATATCTGACAATCCAGACGCCGCCCCGCCGCCAAAACCGCACCGTCTGCCGCTGATTTCCCCTCGGCCGTCCGACGGACTTTCTCCCCCGTCAAAGCTCCAGCACCTCATTGCCGTCCGGTTCTTGTTTACCCGCGATAAAACTTTCCCTCTGCCTTGAGCTTCTTAAAATGCTCTGCGTCACGGTATTTGAAAACTTTTGCGGGGTTTCCGCCTGCAATCGCATACGGCGGTATCTCGCCGTGCACGACAGCACCGCCCTGAATAATCGCCCCTTCGCCGATTTTCGTTCCCGGCAAAATCAAAACCCGCGCTCCAATCCAGACAAAATCGCCGATAGCCACATCGCGAAAATTTAACGTATCGTCATACGGAATGGCATCTCCCTCATAATTATGATTTTGTGTAATAATCATGCAGTCGCCGGCAGCAATGACATACGACCCGATATCCACCCTCCCTTTGCCGGTAATCTTCATGCCGTGAAAGCGCACGTTATCGCCCAACGTTGTATTGCGGTTTACCTTGCTCGGCCCGGCAACATACAGGTTCCTGCCCGTTTTTTTCGCCGTACGGCGGATTTTTGAAACATACGGATTCCGATAATCCCCGCACCACAAAAGGTTCTCCAGCCGCTTTAAAAACGGCTTGCGGTATTTTTTGACCGGCATCAGATAACTCAACAATTTGGCTAACGTTTTCATTCTAAAATCCTCCACTTTTGTCATTCCTGCACTCACCCCGCCGACAGCCTATCCCGATACTCCTTTTTGACCGATACCTCATCGGCAACTCATTCCGGCAGCTGGCTTGTGCCAAATGTCATCACTGCCGGAATATCCTGTTCAATCTAATCTAAACGGCCAAACGCTAGGTTCTGTCGAAACTTTTTGCCGCAACAAGCCTCGCCGTTTTTATCTCCTCCTTATCATAGACTTTGCGTTCGGCATATCCGCCTTTCTCGTGCGAAACAAAAAACATTTTAGAGACTTCCAGCGGTTTTTCCCCGCAATATTTAAAAGCCAGCCAATCTCTGTCAATCCTTTCCTTATCCGTAAGGGCTATCCGCACAACACGCGAATAATGAGCCTTAAACAGCGGATTATTTTCTGCTAGCCACACTGCCGCCTTTTCCGTATCTCCGACGCCGGCGCGGACAATCCTCTCTTCGCCATTATTAACCACCCTGAAACACAGGCAGTCCCCTTTATCGTCTTTTTTAGCCAGCTTGTTCTCTACATAAGGGCGCTCCTGTTTCAAAATTTCTACAAGCTCATCGCCCTTTCCCAGCTGGATATCTTTCCATATTTCCTTTTTCGCTTTATCGGAATTTAACATATCCAACACCGGAAACATATGTTCTTCCAAATACTCGGCTCTTACTTTATTTTGTTCCAAATCAATTCGGAACTCGGGAAAGGTAATTTTTTCCAGCGGAACAGAAAATTCCACCCTCCCTACGGACGAGCTCAGTTCATTAGCCCGGGCACCGGGCAGTTCGCCTGTCAGCCATTTTGTATGGGAATCCGCCTGGCTTCTGGTTCCCCAGAAATATAAACCCCCGTCCTGTTTTTGTTCAGAATCGCCCGTGTCTGCGCCTATCGGTTTTAACCCGCCGCGGAACTTGTCCACAAAGTCTTTTGCATCAAACACTTTTTTGACAATATGAAAAAAAGTTATATTCTCCTCCGTCATAGGCATCTCTCCCATAGCTATACTATTTTAGTCTACCATTTTCTGCATTGGATTTCAATGTTTTTTTACTCCGCCTGTACATCGTAACATTACGGTTATGCTCGGTCAGGCTTCGGGCAAACCGGTGCCCGCCGCTCAACCCGTCCGCCACAAAATACAGATATTTTGTTTTTTCGGGATGAGCCGCCGCCCGTATCGCCTCGCGCCCGGGGCTGCAAATCGGCGCCGGAGGCAGCCCTGCATAAACGTATGTATTATACGGGGAATCCGCCGTCAGGTCTTTCTTATACAGCGGCCGCCCCAAATTCATCTGCCCGTTGGTTACGGCATAAATCACCGTCGGATCCGTTTGCAGTTTCATACCGAGATTAAGCCGGTTGACAAATACCGAGGCAACCTTGCCGCGTTCGGACGCCAGACCGGTTTCTTTTTCAACGATGCTCGCCAGCGTCAGCAGCTCTTTTTCCGTTGTCAAGGGCAAATCCTTATCCCTTCCGGCAAACGCCGCCGCCAGTTCGTTCTTCATAGCCGTTTTTGCCTTTGCCAGAATGCTGTTGCGACTCTCCCCTCGGAAAAAATGGTAAGTTTCCGGCAACACGTCGCCTTCCTGCAATTCCAGCGTAATGTCTCCGCTCAAATACGGATTATCCGCCAGAATTTTCTTTATCTCCGCCAGCGTTTTCCCCTCGGGTATCGTTACGCTGCGAACAATCACGTCGCCTTCTGCCAGACGCCGCGCCGCCTTCTCTATCGAAACCGTGCCGGCAAAAGCATATTCTCCGGCCTTAATTTTCCCGGCCAGCCCGTTCAGCCGCGCATACAATACAAACAGCCGCGCATCGGCCACCACGCCCTTTTCTTCCAGCAACGCCGCCGTCCGGTTCAGCCCCGCCCCGCGCGGCACGGAAACTTCCGTCATCCCCGCAAGTTCATATTCCCGCCGAAACTGTTCATTCACCCATAAAACGGCGAAAGCCCCTGACAACGCAAGCAAAAACATGGTCGTCAGGAGCCAACGGAATATCTTCATCATAAACCCGCCGTATCGTTTTAATCGCTGTACTTCTTAAACACGATGGACGAATTCGTACCGCCGAAACCGAAAGAGTTCGACATAGCCGCCTTGATTTCGCGTTTCTTCGGCTTTAACGGAACCAAATCAAAATCAGCCAGCTCGTCAGCAGGGTCTTCCAAATTCAGCGTCGGCGGACAGGTCTGTTCCTGTATTGCCATAATCGTATAAACAGCCTCAACAGCGCCGGCCGCACCAAGCAGATGCCCGATAGCCGACTTCGTTGAAGACATCGAAACATTCTTAATGCCCTCGTCGCCGAACAGACGTTTTACCGCCATTGCTTCGCCGACGTCGCCTGCCGGAGTCGACGTCCCGTGCGCATTGATGTATCCGATATCAGACAACTCCACGCCATGTTCTTTCGCATGGTCAGCCGCCATTTTCATTGCCCGGTACGCGCCGTCGCCCGAAGGCGCCGTAATATGATATGCATCGCCGCTCATGCCGTAACCGACGATTTCGGCATAAATCTTCGCACCTCTTTTCTTCGCATGTTCCAATTCTTCCAAAACCAGCGCACCGCTGCCTTCACCCATGACAAAGCCGCTGCGGCCTTTGTCCCACGGGCGGGAAGCCTTTTCCGGCGCATCGTTAAAGTCGGAAGTAATTGCCTTCATCCGGGCAAAACCGGCCAGCCCCAAAACGTTTACCGCAGATTCGGCACCGCCGGCCACCATCATATCGGCATCGCCGCGCGCAATCATCGCCGCTGCATCGCCGATGGCATGGGTTCCGGTAGAGCAGGCCGTAACGCAGGCATGGTTCGGGCCTTTCAGCCCGTATCTGATGGAAACGTTGCCTGAAATCAGGTTAATCAGCACCGACGGAATAAAAAACGGCGAAATTTTCTTCATGCCGAATTCGTTAAACGAAACGGCATTTTCATAAATCCCCTGCAGGCCGCCGATACCGGCGCCCATCATAACGCCCGCGCGGTCTTTTTCTTCCTCGCTGGCCGTTTCGGCATCCCATCCGGCGTCTTTTAAGGCATCTCCGGCGGCAGCCATCCCGTACATAATGAACTTATCATTCTTTTTCTGGTCTTTCGGGGCAAATACCGTATCCGGATTAAAATCGGGCTCGTTTTCGCCAAACGGAACCTGGCCGGCAATCATAACCGGAATGTCTTTAAGGTCAACGCCCTCAATCCGGCTGATGCCGGACTTCCCTGCCATCAGGGACTCCCAGTTATGCTTAACGCCTCTTCCGAGCGGGGAAACCACGCCCATACCTGTAACGACAACTCTTCTCATTAAACAACCTCTCGTCTCTATCCGCCGCTTTGCCGCCCCGGAACAGGACAGGCCGTACAACCGGCACGGCAAGCCAACACGGATAAATTTAGTATGAAAAAACTCGCTTAAAACTTTTGAGCGAGTTCTAACTTATGATAATTCCAAAGACTTACGCAGCTTTTGAAAGATAGTCAATAGCATCTTTTACTGTAAGAATTTTTTCTGCTGCTTCATCAGGAATTTCGCAACCGAATTCTTCTTCGAATGCCATAACCAGTTCAACGGTATCCAGGCTGTCAGCACCCAAATCGTCAATAAAGTTTGCGTTGTCTGTTACTTTTGTTTCTTCAACACCTAAATGTTCAGCAACAATTTTCTTAACACGATCAGCGGTATCAGTCATTAAATTCAACCTCTAAAAATTATTAAAACAAATTTTAGACTAACGTCTGAAACTGTCTCTTATACACATCTCCGAGCCCACGAGACTG
>ENA-OYAB01000294-OYAB01000294.1-human-gut-metagenome-genome-assembly--contig:-NODE-294-length-13111-cov-3.939032_pt1 | contig 13111 bp, 10 predicted proteins | sample MGYA00243422_ERZ652808 | MGnify/ENA primary metagenome ERZ652808 (study PRJEB26926, sample SAMN06164543) | human gut metagenome | biome: ENVO:00009003; feature: ENVO:2100002; material: ENVO:00002003...
GAGATTAGCTGCAGTCTCGTGGGCTCGGAGATGTGTATAAGAGACAGGTGCAGGAGATTCTGCAAAAGTACGCCGATTTGCAGGACATTATTGCCATCTTGGGCATCGAGGAACTCAGCGAAGAGGACCGGCTGACGGTTGCGCGCGCCCGTAAGGTGCAGCGCTTCCTGTCCCAGCCGTTCCACGTTGCGGAGAAATTCACGGGCATCAAGGGCGTGTATGTCCCGCTGAAGGACACCATCCGCAGCTTCAAGGCGATTCTGTCCGGCGAAATGGATGAATATCCTGAATCCGCCTTCTTCAACGTCGGCACGATTGAGGATGTCAAAGCCAAAGCCGCGAAGGAGCAGTAAGCGATGGACACGTTTCAGCTCAATATCCTCTCCGCGTCGTCCGCCTTCTATGAGGGCGAATGCGAATCGCTGGTTGTGCCGACGCCCGATGGCAAGTGCGGTGTGCTGGCGCACCACAGCAACGCCATTGCCGCCATCAGCCCCGGCGAACTCAGCTACACCGTTCCCGGTGAAAAGCCGCGTCTGGCTGCCGTGTCGCATGGGATGATCAAGATTGAGGACAACCATGTGCTGGTGCTGGTGGAGACGGCGGAAAAGCCGGAGGACATCGACCGCATCCGCAATCAGCAGAAGGCGGACGCGGCGCGCGAAGCCCTGCTGCAAAAGCAGAGCCGCCGCGAGTATCTGGAAACGCAGGCGCAGCTGGCGCGCGCGCTGACCCGTCTGCGCGTCAAGCACCATTCGGAGAATCTGGACTAATCGTATCAGCCGAGGCAGAAATGCTTCGGCTTTTCTCGTATTCCAAAATACGCGCAAAATACAGAAAACCTATTGACATAGTAGGGAATATCATGTATGATGATGTTGTTCGATTTGAGCAAACACGAAGCAAGGAGGTGGCGCAGGATGCCGAACCGGAATTATCAGAGAGAACTGTGCGGCAATCGAATGCGACGCTCCCGGACAAAGCAGTATGGTCGGGTGCTTCGTTTTGCGTGCCGCTCAGCCGAAGCACATCGTCGTTGACATCGACCATTTGTCCGGGAGTTTGCGAAGAACAAGCCCCGGTTATTTTTTGGTCAAATCCTCAGTTTCTCAAAACTTATCGACATAAATCGACATAGAAAGAAAAGAGGACATCACGATGAGCAATTACAAGTTTGAAACCCTTCAGCTGCATGTTGGCCAGGAACAGCCTGATCCCGCGACCGATTCCCGCGCTGTCCCGATTTATCAGACCACGTCCTACGTCTTTAAGAACTCCGCCCATGCCGCCGCACGTTTCGGTCTGGCAGATGCGGGCAATATCTACGGCCGACTGACCAACTCCACGCAGGATGTGCTGGAAAAGCGCATTGCGGCGCTGGAAGGCGGCGTTGCGGCCCTTGCGCTGGCATCCGGTGCGGCGGCGATTAACTACACGATTCAGGCGCTGGCGCAGGATGGCGGTCACATCGTCGCGCAGAAGACGATTTACGGCGGCAGCTACAACCTGCTGGAGCATACCCTGCCGCATTTCGGCATCACCGCGACGTTCGTGGATGCGCACAACCTTGCCGAGGTCGAGAACACCATTCAGAACAACACCCGCGCGATTTATCTGGAAACCCTCGGCAACCCGAACAGCGATATTCCCGACATTGACGCAATTGCGGAAATTGCCCACAGGCACAGCCTTCCGCTGGTGATTGACAACACGTTCGGCACGCCCTACCTGATTCGCCCGATTGAGCACGGCGCGGACATCGTTGTGCATTCCGCGACGAAGTTCATCGGCGGTCACGGCACGACGCTCGGCGGCATCATCGTCGATTCCGGCAAGTTCGACTGGAAGGCGAGCGGGCATTATCCGGCGATTGCTGATCCGAATCCGAGCTACCATGGCGTGTCCTTCGCGGATGCGGTCGGCCCGGCGGCGTTCGTCACCTATATCCGCGCGATTCTCCTGCGCGACACAGGCGCGACGATTTCGCCCTTCAATGCCTTCCTGCTCCTGCAGGGCGTGGAGACGCTGTCCTTGCGTCTGGAACGCCACGCGGAGAACACGAAGAAGGTTGTGGCGTACCTTGCGCATCATCCGCAGGTGGAGCATGTGAACCATCCGTCTCTGCCGGAGCACCCCGACCACGCGCTGTACGAGAAGTATTTCCCGAACGGCGGCGCGTCCATCTTCACCTTCAACATCAAGGGTGGGCAGAAGGAAGCGCACAAGTTCATCGACAGCCTGAAAATTTTCTCTCTGCTGGCGAACGTTGCGGACGTGAAGAGCCTTGTCATTCACCCGGCAACGACGACGCATTCCCAGCTGACGGACGAAGAGCTGGCGGATCAGGGCATTGCGCAGAACACGATTCGCCTGTCCATCGGCACGGAACACATCGACGACATTATTGCAGACTTGGAGCAGGCGTTTGAAGCCGTGAAAGCCGCGGAATAATACGAAAAGTCCCCGGTATCAGCCTGATTAGGCACATGATACCGGGGCTCTTTTATGGATGAGACGGATACTATTTCCAGATTCACCTGCGCCAAGATGCGCCGCGAATTTTCATCTGGAAATAGTATGAAACGCGCGCAGATAGGGGAAATACGTCTCGCGTCCGGGCAGATTGTCCGGAAGCTGCATCGTCTCCGAAATTTCGCGAAGCTGTGCGTTTGTCGCCTGCTTTTGATGTGGATTTCGCCGATGCAATTCATCCCGATGCAGCTGCAAAATCCAGCAGCACAGTTCCTGCGCCGTCATCCGCGGGATGTTCGGGATTTCCTTGTCGATTGCGCCGCTCCGGCACGCTGAGCAGTTCCCGCAGGGCGCGCTTTTCTGACCGAATGCGGCGGAGATTCCCTGCGACAGGCACGGTGATTGCAGACAGAAGCGCAGCACGCGGCGGTACGGTCGCCATTCGCGCTGAATCAAGGCGTACTGCGTGAATGGGCGGTGTTTGTGCTGCACACGAATCTGCTGGCAGCGCGTGTGAAAGCGGAGTAAATCCGCCGGGGAGAAGAGCAGCAGCGCATAGGCGGTTTCTCCGTCGCGCCCCGCTCGGCCTGACTGCTGCACATAGTCAATCATGTTCGTCGGCAGGTGATCGTGCAGAATCAGCCGAATGTCAGGAATATCCACGCCCATGCCGAATGCGGATGTCGCCGTCACGACGCGGATGCGCCCGGACAGGTACGCCTGCACCACGCGGCTGCGCTCTTCGCGATTTAGCCCGGCATGATACGCCGCAGCGGGGATTCCGGCACGGTTCAGCCGCTCTGCCAGTGATTCCGTCCGCGCGCGCAGTCGGCAGAACACAACCGCTTTGCCCGGAATTTTTTGCAGCGCGCGGAGAATTGCGTCTGTGACGTGCACCGTCGGCAGGACGCTGTAATGCAGATTCGGGCGTTCTACGGGCATGACGATGCGCTTCGGATGCCGCAGCCCCAGCGACTGCACAATGCCGCGCTGCAATTGCTTGTCAGCGGTTGCGGTCATGGCGCACAGCACTGGGCGGCGGGGGAGCGACGACACAAACTGCCCAATCTGCTGATACGACGGGCGGAACGCGTCGCCCCATTGCACCACGCAGTGCGCTTCGTCCACGACAATCATCGCGGGAGGACGTTGCTGGCAGAGCGCGTGAATCTCCGGGTGATTCAGCCGCTCCGGCGCAAGAAAAGCAATCTTTGCCTGACCGCGCGTGAGCTGATTCAGCGCGTCGGCGCGTTCGGCGGGGGTCATCAGGCTGTCGAGATGGACGCTGGGGATACCCCTCTCCCGCAGGTGGCGAACTTGGTCGTGCATGAGGACAATCAGCGGCGAAATGACGACGGTCAACTCATCCATCATTAGCGCTGGAAGCTGCCAGCAGAGGCTTTTGCCTGCGCCAGTGGGCAGGATGCAGAGCAAATCCCGCCCGTCAAGCAAGGCGTCAGCCGCCTGCTCCTGACCGGGGCGAAAGCCGCTGACGCCGAAGGTATTGCGCAGAACCCGGCTGCATTGCTGTTTTCGAGCGGTGCGCATCAGAAGCTGCGTCCTCCGCCGCCGTGGGTTGCGCCGCTGGACGAAACGTGCGTGCCGCTGCCATGACTGCTGCCGCCATGGCTGGACGACGGCGGATCAGGGTGCTTGACACGCGTGACGTGCTCGCGCACGAAGTGGCTGTCATTCCGGCTGAGTTTGACGCTCGCCAGCCCGTTCAGGTCGTAGGAATAGGTGCTGCCCTTGAGGTTGTACTTTCCGTTCACGGATGCAATGAAGATGCCCATGACCGCCAAACCCGCAATCACCGCAATGAGAATTTCCATGCCCGTCAGCATGTTTTCCGGCTCATAGAGCTCGGTCAGACGCCTGCCGGTGACTTCATCGTAGCGGAACTGACCGCTTGTGCGCCCCTGCTTCAGGTACTTCTCGGTCTGCTTCAGCACCTTGATGACGGACTGGCCGTATTCCTTATCCAGCATCTCGTCCCAGCCCGCGTCGAGGATGCCCTCTTCGCGCTCATCCGTGATGTAGTCAATCATCACGCCGCGCGTGCTGATCCAGCACTGCCGGTTGTGCATATCGATGAGGTACAGCATCCCGGCGCGGTCGTCGCCCATCCCCAAACCGTTGTAATCGAAGTAGTCGTCCGCGTACGCCGTCGTCTGCCCACTCGGCACGTCCTGGCTTGTCAGCACGAACATATCCACCTGATACGCGCTTTCAATGCGGTCGCAAATGGCGCTGATTTCGGCGATTTCGTCCGCCGTGAACAACCCCGCGTCATCCTGCACCTGCGTGTCCGCGAGGGCGACGGTCAGCATGAGCATCATCAAAAGGAGACACAACGTCAGTTTCTTTACCACAGAATCGCACCTCCCAAGCACAGCAGCCCGGACACGATGCCGCCAATCAGCGCGCCGACCGCGTACAGCTTGCCCTTGTTAATCGGCAGTTTGCCGCAGATGCGCCCCGTCTGCCCGTTCATCATGTAGTAGTAGGGTTCGCCGTCCGCGCGGTGCTTGTAGGTCAGCACCCATGCGGGCAGCAGCAGGTATTTCGTCTTGACAGAATCCGGCTCGAATTTCGCGTGACCCGTCAGCGTGTTGTAGGGGTTCTCCACGCTGGTGAACATCCGCTCGGCGTATCCCTTCGCTTCCGTCACCATCGACTGCTTCGCCGCATCCTGCTCAATATCGCGCTTTTCCGCCAGAAAGCCGCTCAAATAGCCCGATTCGTAGGGCTTTACGTCCTCCATTTGATAGGGGTGGATACCGTCGGACAGTTTGCCATCTGCCTTGGTCAGCGCCTTGCGAATCATCTGCCGGAACGTCAGCCGTCCTTCGCGGTGGACGGCGAAAATCCGCGTGATGGTGACGGTCTCCTTCGCGCCGTTGCGGATAGAGACGTTTGTGCCTTCGCCATCAAACGAGCCTTCGCCGGAAATATCACACGACCAGTATGGATAGTAGACACCGGAAAAATCCTCCATCTGCGCCTGCGAGAAGAAATCCGGCTGTACGAAGCGCTTTTTGCTGATGAACGATTTGAACTCCGCCTCTGCCGCCTTTTTGTCCAGCTTGAAGGGAATCACGCCGTCGGGGCGGAACTCGTCGGTCAGACGGTCATTCAGCACAACGGGGGAGTGGCAGTAGTAGCATCGGGTTGCGGCGGTCGTCGCATCGGTCACGATTTCCGCGCCACACATTTGGCAGTGATAGGAGCGCAGCCCCGAACTTGGCTCCGCACTGCGCGCCTGTTCCGCAGCCTGCTGCCGCTGCTCGGACTGTTCCTTCAGCTCATTTTCGGCAAAGCTGCCGCCGCAATAGGGGCACTGGAAACGCTGCTTGACCGGGTCGAAAACCAAATAGCCGCCGCACGACGGACATTTGAACGAAATGACTTGGCTCATCCCTCATCCCTCTCTCTGTGAAAGAGCATGAACGCTCTTTTCATGCTGGTTTTATTATACCATGCTCGGCGCTATTTCGCAAGATGCTCCTGACGCGCCCTTTCGCCCCGTCTGCGCGTTTTTTCCGCGAAAAATGTGCAAAATGCTGCATTTTCCCTTGACGGAAGACAGAAAACGTTGTATGATGATACTGGTTCAGTTCGTGTGCGTCAAGTGGATAGGGAAGCGAGCCTTCCTTCATCCGCATGACCGCTTGTAAACGCTTACAAGCACGCGTAAGACCACAGAGAAAGGACGATGTGTCATGGAATTTTTGGAGAAGCTGTCTTTGGCTGGCCTCGTGCCGGTCATTGCTGTTAATGATGCGGACGACGCTGTGCCGCTGTGCAAGGCGCTGTCTGACGGCGGTCTGCCGGTGGCGGAAATCACTTTCCGCACGGCGGCTGCGGAGGAAGCCATCCGCCGCGTGCATGAAGCCATGCCCGATGTGCTGCTGTGCGCGGGCACGGTGCTGACGACGGAGCAGGTCGACCGTGCGGTGAATGCTGGCGCGGCGGCGATTGTGTCCCCCGGTCTGTCTCCTGACGTGGTGAAGTACTGCGTGGAGAAGGGCATCCCTGTCTGCCCTGGCACGGCGAATCCGTCTGACGTGCAGATTGCGATTCAGTACGGCCTGAAGGCTGTCAAGCTGTTCCCGGCGGAAGCGGTCGGCGGCCTGAAGCTCATCAAGTCGATGGCGCCGGTATACCCGGACATGAAGTTCATGCCCACGGGCGGCATCAACGAGAACAACATGCTCGACTACCTCGCGTTCGACAAGATTCTCTGCTGCGGCGGCTCCTGGATGGTGCCGAAGGACGCGGTGGCGGCGAAGGACTGGCAGCGCATCACTGACCTGACCCGCTCTGCGGTGGACAAGATGCTCGGCTTTGAAGTGCGCCATATCGGCCTGAACTGCCCCGACGCGGAAAGCTCCATGGAGACGGCGAAGAAGATTTCCGCGCTCATGGGCTGGCCCATCAAGGAGGGCAACTCCTCCAACTTCGTCGGCACGGGCTACGAGCTGATGAAGAAGCAGGGCCGCGGCACGAACGGTCACATCGCTATCGGTACGAACAGCGTCCCGCGCGCGAAGTGGCATCTGGAACAGCGTGGCTTCAAGTTCATTGAGGACAGCGCTGTGGTGAAGAACGGCAAGCTGATCGCGATTTATCTGGAAGACGAAATCGGCGGCTTCGCGTTCCATCTCGTGCAGAAGTAATTCATAGGCATCATTTACCAGTACAATATTAGGAGGAAAAATCCAATGGCTAAGGTTGTAACGTTCGGCGAAATCATGCTTCGCCTCAAGTCCCCGGCGTATGAGCGCCTGTTCCAGTCTCCCTCCCTTGAAGCGACCTTCGGCGGCGGCGAGGCGAACGTGTCTGTTTCTCTGGCGAACTACGGCATGGAAACCGCGTTCGTGACCGTGCTGCCCACCAACGATGTCGGCAATGCCTGCATCCGCGAACTGCGCGGCTTCGGCGTTGATACCACTAAGATTGTCCGCAAGGACGGCCGCATGGGTATCTACTATCTGGAAACCGGCGCTGTGCAGCGTCCCTCCAAGGTCATCTATGACCGCGCGGGTTCTGCCATCGCGGAAGCCAAGCCCGGCGACATCGACTGGGACAAGGCGTTTGAGGGTGCGACGTGGTTCCACCTGACCGGCATCACGCCTGCCATCTCTCAGGGCGCGGCGGATTTGTCTCTGGAAGCGGTGAAGGCGGCGAAGGCGAAGGGCATCCATGTGTCCTGCGACCTGAACTACCGCAAGAACCTCTGGAAGTACGGCAAGGACGCCAAGGAAGTCATGACCGAGCTGGTCAAGTACGTTGACACCGTTATCGCCAACGAAGAGGACTTCCAGAAGTCTCTGGGTCTGAAGGCGGAATCTCAGGGCGACGTGGAAGACGGCGCGCTGAACATCGAGAACTACAAGGCGATTGCGTCTCTGGCAATGCAGACCTACCCGAACATCAAGCGCGTGGCGATTACCCTGCGTGAGTCGAAGTCTGCTAACCACAACGACTGGTCTGCCTGCCTGTACAACGGCAAGGACTTCTTCCTCTCCCGCAAGTACGCCATCACCGATATCGTTGACCGCGTGGGCGGCGGCGACTCCTTCGGCGGCGGCCTGATTTACGGCCTGAACACCTACGCGGACGAAAAGACCGCGCTGGAGTTCGCTGTGGCGGCATCCTGCCTGAAGCACACGATTCTGGGCGACTACAACCGCGTCTCTGTTTCCGAGGTCGAGAGCCTGATGAAGGGCTCTGGCACGGGCCGCGTGCAGCGCTAAGCAGCGGTGGGCGAGGAACGAAGGAACGGCATCCGCATTAGAAAGCTGTTGATTTTCAAACATTCCCTTTCTAAACGTGGAAGTTTGCGATTTCGTTTGATTTGATTTCAAAATCCTCTTGACACGGCGATTCCTCCTGCTTATAATGAAAGGCAGGGGGAGATGCTCCTGGGGTGTCTGACAGCACGCTGGTTTTCCCCACATTTCAACAAATGGAGTCCGGGTCTATGTTCGGCTATGTCATGCCCCCGTTGCAAAACGCCAGGGGAAGGCAGATGCAGACGGCAGGACACCTACCTGCTTTAACAGCGGGTGAAAAGCAAGCAGTGCATCGTCACTCTGGGAGCATCTTTTCTATCTGATGTGTCTGCGCAGGAGGCAGAGGTGAGAGCCTCTGTCTCCTTTTTGCGCAACCGCAGAGCTGCCTTGTTTCCAAACCTGCACATCCTGATTCGGAGACAAGCGAAGGTGGACGCTGCCTGCAGGCGGCGCTGCTCCCCCAAAGCACATCGGGAGGACAAAAATGTACTATATTGTTACGGATTCTTCCACTGACATGCCGCAGTCTTGGGTGGAGGCACAGCATGATTTCCACATCGTGTCGCTTTCCTGCACGATCAATGGCGTTTCCTCCATTCCGGGAACGTCGGAAGTGGCGAAAAAGGAGACTTATCGTCAGCTCCGCAGCGGCGTGGTGATTAAGACCTCCGCCGTCAATACCGCGACGTGGGAGGAATGCTTCCAGAAGCTGCTGGACGAGGGTCAAGATGTCCTCTGCATTGCGTTCTCCAGCGGACTGTCCGGCACTTATGCCGCCGCAGCGGACGCGGCGAAGGAACTTGCGCCGAAGTACCCGAATCAGAAAATCATCGTGATTGACAGCCGATGCGCGTCGGCAGGCGAGGGGCTGCTGGTGCATTATGCGCTGCAGAACCGCGAACAGGGCATGTCCATCGAGGAGAACGCCAAGTGGGTTAAGGAGCATATTCAGCACCTGATTCACTGGTTCACCGTCGATGACCTGATGTTCCTCTACCGCGGCGGCCGCCTGTCTGCAACCAGCGCGGTTGTCGGTTCGCTCGTGCGTATCAAGCCGATTATGCACGTTGATGAGGAAGGTCATTTGGCAGTTGTGGAGAAGGTGACGGGTCGCCGCCGCAGTATCCGCATCCTTGCCAACCGCGTCAAGGAGCATATCGTCAACCCGGAAGGGCAGATGATTTTCATCAGCCATGGCGATTGCGAGGATGAGGCGAACGCGCTGGCAGACATCATCAAGGCGGAAATCCCCGGCATTGCGGGCGTTCTGGTGACGTATGTCGGCCCAGTCATCGGTTCCCACTCCGGCCCCGGTACGCTGGCGATTTTCTTCCTCGGCGACCACCGCTGAGTGCCATCGTAGAAAGGAAAGTGTATGAATTTCCCTGCTTTCTCGTTTCCACATCTGCCGGGACGCAACGACCCCTGCTGGTGCGGGAGCGGCCGCAAGTACAAGAGCTGCCACTGTGCGTTTGACCAGCAGATTGCATCGCTGGCGGCACAGGGGCACATCGTTCCGACGCATAAGATGATTAAAACGCCGGAGCAGATTGAAAAAATCAAGGAAAGCTGCAAAATCAATATTGCCGTGCTGGACGAAATAGGAAAGCAAATTCATGAGGGCATGACAACGGCAGAAATCGACGACATCGTGTCCACCATGACGCGCGATATGGGCGGCATTCCCGCACCGCTGAACTACGAGGGCTACCCGTACAGCGTCTGCACGTCGGTGAACGATCAGGTCTGCCACGGCTTCCCGTCGAAGCACGTTGTGCTGAAATCCGGCGACATCATCAATGTGGACTGCTCGACCATTCTGAATGGCTATTTTTCCGATTCCTCCCGCATGTACTGCATCGGCGACGTCAGCGACGAAAACCGCAAGCTCGTGCAAGTGACGAAGGAGTGCGTCGAACTGGGCTTGGCGCAAGTGAAGCCGTGGGGCTTCTTGGGCGACGTCGGGCAGGCGGTCAACGACCATGCCCGCGCGAACGGCTACCGCGTCGTGCGCGAAATCGGCGGCCACGGCTGCGGGCTGGAGTTCCACGAAGACCCGTGGGTCAGCTATGTTACGAAGCGCGGCACGGAAATGGTGCTCGCTCCCGGCATGATTTTCACCATCGAGCCGATGGTCAATATGGGTACGGACGAGGTTGGAACGCATCCGGGCAACACATGGGAAATCTTCACGGCAGACGGCAAACCGTCGGCGCAGTGGGAAATCATGGTGCTTGTGACGGATACGGGTCACGAAGTGCTGTCTTGGTAAGCGGCTTCACCACATATTCAGAAAAATCCCTGCATCACGCAAACGGTGCAGGGATTTTCTTACACTTGCAATAATCGTGCCAGCAGCAGCGCCGTGTCGTCCATCTCCTGCGCCGTGTTGTAAAGCCCCGGCGAGAAGCGAATCGCGCCGCTTTGCAGCGTTCCCAGCCATGCGTGGACGGCCGGTGCGCAGTGAAGCCCCGCACGCACGGCAATATCTGCTGCGTCGAGCGCATCCGCCAGCGCCCCGCCGTCATGCCCCGGCACGACAATGCTCGTAATCGCCATATGCGCCTGCCCATCGTCGCAGAGGATGCGCACGCCGGGAATCTCCCGCAGCCGCGCACGCAGGCGGTCGCACAGCGCCAGCTCGTATTCCTCGATTTCCGCTCGGTGCGCCCGCACGAACTTCAGCCCCGCGTACAGCCCCGCTATGCCGGGCAGGTTCACCGTGCCGCTCTCGTAGCGGTCGGGCAGCATGTCCGGCTGACGGACGCTCTCGCTCATCGAGCCGGTTCCGCCAAGCAGCAGCGGTTCAGGGTTCATGTCGTAGCCCAGCACAAGCAGTCCCGTGCCCTGCGGCCCCAGCAGCCCCTTGTGCCCCGGCATGGCCACCATGTCTGCGCACAGCACGTCTGGCGAAACGTCCGCCATCCCGGCCGTCTGCGCCGCATCCACCAGCAGGGGAACGCCGCGCTCCCGGCAGACCGCGCCCAGCTGTGCAATCGGCTGAATCAGCCCCGTGACGTTGCTGGCGTGGGCGATGATCACCAGTGCGGTTTTGCGGCTGATGACGCGGCGTAGAGAAGCAGGGGACAGGATACCGCGTTCATCCGGCGCAAGCATATGCACCGTGATTTCCCCGCGCGAAACGTAGCGGTCGAGCAGCCGCATGACAGCGTTGTGTTCCGCGTAGGAGCAGATGACCTCGTCGCCGCGCCGCAGCGTGCCGGAAATGGCGAGATTCAGCGCTTCAGTGCAGTTTGCGGTGAACAGAATCCGCTCCGGATGATGCACACCCAGCAGACGCGCAGCTTCCTCCCGGCAGTGCTCCACCACCCGCCCCGCGCGCAGTGCCAGCCGATGCCCGCCGCGTCCGGGATTCGCGCCCATCTTCTCTTCCACGCCCGCCATCGCCCGAATGACCTCCGGCGGCTTCGGGAAGCTTGTCGCGGCATTGTCCAGATAAATCATCGACGCATTTCCTCCATCGTCCGCGAACCTCGGCGGGCGTTTTTTCATATTATTCTAATGGCGAAAAGGAGGCGGTAGAACCGATGAGGGAGGAGTTTTGCATTGCGGCGTTCCGTTCGCGTCAGCAGGTGATGGCGTTTGAACGCGATTTGCGCCAGCATGGGGTTCATGCGTCGGTGATGATTACGCCGCGCGCGGTGGCGATGGGGTGTGGGCTGAGCGTCCGCATCGAGCGGGAGGATTTGCGCCGCGCCGTGCAGGTGTATCGGGCGACGAATCCGGGCAATCTGATTGGCTTCTATGACGTGTGGCAGGAGCCGACAGGGCGGACGACTGTGCGCCCGGCGGGGATTGAGTAACGAAAGGCGCCGCCTGATTTCACAATGAGACCAAGCGGCGCTATTGCTATGCAATTGTACCTTTTAGTGCAGCTTCCGGCACACCTTGATGATTTCCTTGCCCGTGACGGTCGATTCCTGCCCAAGCGCGTCGTGACCGTCCTTCATGCGGCGCGTAATGAGCAGCGTGTCGTCATCCGGCGCTTCGATGTCGCAGTAGCCGAGGCGCAGCAGGTCGGATTCCTGCCGATGGCGCAGCTTGTTCGCGACGTATTTCTGCAGCGACTTGTCTTCGCGCCCCCACGGGAAGGCGCGGCGATTCCACGGGTCGTGGCAGCCGGTCAGCCCAACTTCGTCCCCATAGTACACCGTTGCGCAGCCCGGCAGCGCGCACAGCAGGTCGATGCAAAGCTTGTAGCGCCTCACAGCTAACTCGTACTCTTCCACGTTCAGGTGGACATGCTGCTGATCTGCCTTGCTCAGTTCCTGACATTCGCGTCCAGCAAGGATGTTCAGCGCACGGCAGCGGTCGTGGCTGCCGACGAGGTTCATCAGCGCGTAACGGAACTGCGCCGGGTAAACTTCCTCCTGATGGTGGATCAGGCGCACAAAGGTGCTGGCGGACGTTTTGCCCATCACAAAGTTGAGAATCGCCTCGCGCACGGGGTAGTTCATCACGCTGTCGAGCGTGTCGCCTGTGCAGTAGCAGCGCGTTTCGCCGTAAGCAACCTTGTTGCTCGCGTCCTCCCACACTTCGCCCAAGACAACGGCTTCCGGGTCAGCGGCCTTTGCGGCGGCGCGCAGCTTGCGCAGGAAGTCCACCGGCAATTCGTCCGCCACATCCAGCCGCCAGCCGCAGCTGCCCGCCTCAATCCAACGCGGCACAACACCCTCGTGCGGCTGGAACATGAACTTCTGGTATTCCGGATTGTCCTTGCGCAGCTCCGGCAGGGAGAGAATGCCCCACCATGCCTTGTAGTCTTCCGGATAGTGATTGAATGTGTACCAGTCGTAGTAGGGGGAGGATTGCCCCTGATA
>ENA-OYAB01000300-OYAB01000300.1-human-gut-metagenome-genome-assembly--contig:-NODE-300-length-13044-cov-5.269459_pt1 | contig 13044 bp, 10 predicted proteins | sample MGYA00243422_ERZ652808 | MGnify/ENA primary metagenome ERZ652808 (study PRJEB26926, sample SAMN06164543) | human gut metagenome | biome: ENVO:00009003; feature: ENVO:2100002; material: ENVO:00002003...
AGAGGGGGATAACCGCCTACCGTGTTATGGCAACGCCCGGTTCTCGAAAGAACCATATTCATTCTACCAAAATGTGACATAGAAGTCAAAACATATTTTCGATAGCCAGCTGTTTTTACGGCTGGCTTTTTTGTTTTTGGAGGTGTGTACCGAATCAGGAAATAAACGAATTAACCATGGGCAGTTTATTCGATGGGATCGGCGGCTTTCCTCTGGCGGCGGTGCGAAATGGCATCCGACCGGTGTGGGCAAGCGAAATTGAATCCTTTCCTATCGAGGTGACCAAGTTGCGCTTCCCCAATATGGTTCATGTCGGGGATATCACAAAACTCAATGGTGCGGAGCTGCCACCAGTAAATATCATATGTGGGGGCAGCCCTTGTCAGGATCTCTCGGTGGCCGGAGCCAGAGCCGGTCTGGCCGGTGCGCGTTCCGGCCTTTTTATGGAACAGGTCAGACTTACAAAGGAGATGAGAAATGCAGACGAATTGCGAGGCAGAACAGCTCTCGATATACGACCTCGATTCTTGGTGTGGGAAAATGTTCCTTATGCACTTCAACACATAAGGAACATTATGAACAGAAATCAATTATGTATAGCACCTCCATAAAAAGCAGTGAAACAGAGCATTTTACTCTGTTTCACTGTGCATAATATTTTGGAGTTTTAGCCAAGCGAGGACAGCCATTCAATCAACTCAGCATCCTGTTCCCACTGAGATGCTTTCGGTAGATCAAGATGGGCTGTAGCCTTCTCCAAAGCAGCTCGCTTGGCTTCATTGTCTGCTCTGGCATAGACCTCAGTGGTAGAGATGTCGGCGTGTCCCAGATAATCTTTAATAAAGACCGGATTAACATTGGCCTGTACCATATGCATGGCTTTCGTATGGCGAAAAATATGAGGCGAGATTTTGGTAGGCATCCCAGAGGCAGTTTCCCGTGCCATATCTGCATATTTCTGGACGATGTATGTAATTCCAGAACGGGTCAGTTTGTGTCTGCTTCCATTCCAAAACAGGGGCATATCTGGGTTTCGTCGCAAATCAATGTGGTTTTCCTCAAGGTAACTACGTAACAATTCAGTAGTCGGTTTCATGAGAGGCACTGTACGAATCTTCCCGCCTTTTCCATGCAGAGTAATAACTGCTGGGAAATCTAATCGCACATCCCGCATACAAATATCCGCAAGTTCACTAACACGAGCTGCTGTATCATACAAAACAGTTAGCAAGACAAGATGCCTCCGTCCTTTAGGAGTAGAGGTATCCGGCATAGACAATAAATGTTTCAAATTTTCTGGCGTTAAGTACTGCGCGGGCGGGTCGGGAGATACCATGCTTGGAATTTTGAGGATTAAAATGCACTGCTCCATATACGTCGGTTCTTCGGTCATAACATAATCAAAGAAAGCGTGAATGGCGCAAAGGCGCTGGTTGTAAGTAGATGGGGAAGAACCTCTGGTATTAGTCAGCCACAGAAGGAAGTCCTCTATACACTTTTTGTCCAACTTGTCCAGATTCAGCTTTGCAATATTAAAGCCTTTCTCGTCTCTGCAAAAAATCAGGAGGAGTTTAAACGTATCCCGGTAGGAACGAATTGTATTGCTGCTCAGATTTCTCTGGACGGGCAGATAGTGTGTAAGGTACTGCGTCAAAAATTTGGAGAAGTCAGATGCTTTCATTGGACACCTCCATCTGGGGAATGAGACCACCAAATTGCACTTCTAATTTGGCAACAATATCTGGGTACATTTGCGCCGTCAATTGAAGATATTTTTGCGTGCCGGTCAGTCCATTATGTCCAAGATACCGTGAAAGTACGGGTAGCGCAGCGGTAAGATCTTCACCCGAAAGGACCCAGTTGTTAAGACAGTGTACCGCAAATGTGTGGCGGATATCATGAGGCCGAGGGCCTTTTCCTGAACCATTGTAAGGAATACCCGCCGTTCTGAGGAGCTGGCGAAATTGAGCTTGCAGCCAACTGTTCCCGTATCTTCCGCCGTTGCTGCGAGGGTTCAAACTTGGAAAAAGCAAGGAATCTGTAGATTTTGGAGGGGACATTTCCAGATATTGAGTCAAGGATTCTGCAACTGTATCAGAGAATGGCACCAAGCGGTTTTTGTGAAATTTCGTATCCAAAATGGTAAACACATTTTCTTTGAGGTTTACATCGCACATGCGCAGTTTAAGCAATTCAGAAGTACGCAATCCGCAGTTGAATAAGATTCGGAACATAACAGGAATCTGGTATTTTCGTGCAGGGTTCTGCTCCGTAAATGGCACATGATCCGCTGCAGTCAGCATCCGCTCAATCTCGTCGTCCGTAAAAATATAGGCTCTAAAATTGCGGTTTTCTTTCGGGAGAGATTTAGGAGGGATCTTATATGCTGTATAGCCTTTGCGGATCACAAAATCGAGAAATCCATTGATTGCGCTGACATCTCTGAGGATGGTATTGGTTTGCAGGTTCCGTCTGTTTCCAATATGGTCTAAAACATATTCTTTTGTAAACGAAATCTCTCCATTATCGGGCTCAGCAAAGTCCTGGAGGAAGCGCCGGATACAACCCTCGTCCGTTTTCAGGCTGAACCCAAGAGCATGACGTTCCACCATATACTGCTCCAACAACATTTTTGAAGTCATATCAATTCCCTCCCTTCTCCATAAGACAATGCACATTTCCGCAAGGCCGGAAGGTCTACTTTGGTATATACGGAGGTCGTTTTTGGGCTGTTGTGCCCAAGGATGTTGGAGATCGTCATAAGCGGTGTACCATCATACAAGAGGCTGCTTGCCAGAGTATGACGCAGTGAATGGACTGCTTTGCGCTTCTTTACTGTCATACCTGCATATTTCATATATCGCTTGAGGTTTTCGGAAAGAGTTGTGCTGGACTGGAATTCTCCGTAAGGATGGATATGGCGGATAAACACATTATCACAGTCAGAATCCAACCGCCCATTTTTCAGATAGTCAATGATGGCATCGCCAATTACAGGGAGCAGAGGCAGTGTATTGACCTTTTGCGTTTTTTGCTGTGTATAGGTGATCAGTTTCTGGTGCCAGTCCAGATTTTTGAATTTCAATGCACAGATGTCTCCAGCCCTCATGCCCAGCAGAATAGCAAGCAGAAGCATCGCGTAATCTCTTTTTCCAATCGCATTGCTGCGGTCAATAACGGACAATAATTGTCGTACTTCCTCTGGGGTCCACGTTTCGGGGATATTTTCTTCAACGTAGATCTTTGGCCTTGGAACACTTGAAGATAAGTCATCGTCCAATATCCCATTTTCATGGAGATAGCGGAAGAAATCACGTAAAACGCTGCTGAATACATGGATAGTTGCACGATGGTAGCGGCACAGGGTGGTCATGAAGTCCGAAATTCCTGCAGCGGTTAAATCTGAAAGTTCTATTCCGCGCCCATCCAGAAAGCAAAAAAATTGCCGTATCTTTGTCCGCTTGACACGGATAGTACCATCAGAACTATTATTTCTGTGGCACCATGCAAGGTATTCTTCCAGTAAATCGACATATTGCCGTGGCACTGTGTAGTCATGGTGGCTGTATCGCAGTGCATACCCAAATTGAAAGATGTCATCCAAAAAACGAATCGAACAGCGTGTGTCCAGTTGCTGTTTGGTCAGTTTTGCGGTGGAGTTACCGATGTCCAAACCATAACAGTGTTGGAAGTATTGTGGTCCGGTTTCTGTGTCATAAGCGGTAATCTCGTTTTCTCTGCAATAATTGGAGAAGCTACGGAACTCCTTGCTATGCCGACTGAGGGTTGACGATTTGAAGTCCAGACGGATCAACTCCATATTTGCTGCGCTCATCAAGTCAATGATTGGAACTGTCTTTCTGCTGTGCATAGTTTGCCTCCTTTATATTGTGATGCTCACAGTATAAAGGGAAATTATGCACAGCATCTTTTTAATTCTCAAAGAAATTTCAATATTTTGGAAGGAGGTCTTTTCATAATTGCTTACAACTCATAATGTTCCCGGAGCCTTCTCCAGCGGAACGCCAAAAGGAGAAGACTTTCGGTGTGTCCTCGAGGAGATCGTCAGAATTAAGGTCGGTGGTGTTTCAATCCCTCGACCTTACCCATGGCCATGGCAACCTGCTGGGCGAATCGTATTGGGAGCTGATTTCTCCATGGCGTGGAGATGCCTCGACGCTCAATACTGGGGTGTCCCCCAGAGAAGAAAACGAATCTTCCTTGTCGCGGATTTTGCAGGACAATCCGCTGAAAAGATACTATTTGACCAAGAAAGCCTGCTTGGGTATCCTGCGTAGAGCCGCTGAACGGGGGAAGGAACTTCCTGAAAAGCTGAAGTGGGCGCTGGAGATCCAAGCTGGTCTCGTTCTGCCGGATGGCAGGCCCACGAAACTGGAAGCCTACCATATCAACCAGAGAGACGAGGGAATCGACCTTCACGGCGTATCCGGAGCGTTGATGGCGACCAGCAATATGCAGATGCAGCCCTTTGTCACCCAGCCGGATGGAAAGGAGAATGAAGGCTGCGACGGAGCAATTCAGCCCATTGCGTTCGCAGCGAACCAGAGAGACGAGGTTCGGGATCTGCACGATGTTGCCGGGGCGCTGGGCGCACAGCCGGGTATGAAGCAGCAGACATTTATTGCGGCTGGCTTCTCCGCGGGGCAGGGGAGCAAAGCCGGAGGCGTTGGCTATCAGGAGGAATGCGCACCAACCCTGAAGGCGTCTGACAGCGGCACAAATATGGTGCCAAGCATCCTATGCCTAAACGATCAGGGCGGCAGTGTCATGGAGTGTTCCGAGGATGTGAGTGGAACGCTCCGCACTCAGGAGCATGGACACCAGCCGCTGGTCTACGAGAACCACGGCATTGATGCCCGCTATACTGGCCCTCACAGGGTAGCACCCACTATGTCAGCACGATACGGTACGGGTGGTAATAATGTGCCGCTGGTGGAGCAGGATACGTCCGTTTACTGTATCGTCGGCAATGCCATTGACCGTCAGCCACAGAACGGCGGTAATGGGATCGGGTATCAGAGGGACATTGCCTATACCCTGACGGCGACAGATCACCACGCAGTCTTCAGTCGCCAAAGGGTGGATGTATTCACAGAGAACGAAGTGGTCAGTACGGAAAGCGCCCGGCAGCACAAGGATGCCACAGATCTGGTAGCGCAGCCTTATCAGGAGGCGGTTGGCACACTGGTTCGGTCAGACCATAAGGGAATCAGCAGCCAGTATGTCAGTGACGACAAGTGCATTGTGGAGAACCATAACCTGATTCGCCGCCTGACGCCCCTTGAGTGCGAGCGCTTGCAGGGTTTCCCAGACGGTTGGACAAACATCCCAGGGGCATCAGATTCCGCCCGTTACAAAGCCCTGGGCAACAGTGTGGCGATCCCATGCGTGGAGTACGTTATGCGGGGAATCGCAATTGTCTTACGGGCTGGGCGCAGGAGGCGGGGGAGAGGAAGAATAGTGCGATTGCGAGTAGCTGGACGTCCTGAATGTTTAGCTGCATAGGAGAATGAAATATCCTGTCAGAGAGAATTGTTTATGCGGATGAAAGAATTTGTGATGTGTCATCCAGAGAGCTCGTAACATGGTGATGGCATGCGGGTATGCGCAAGCCACCTCAGGACTGGCTGCGAATAGAAGGCATATATGCCAATACAGAAAAAAGTTGTTGCCTAATTAATACTGCTTTTTACCGTGAAAAGAAGAGAATATGTTGCGGAGCGAAAGAATATGGTGTAAAATAAACATAGAACGATGCCTTATTATCCTGCATACGAAGTGGCGTGGCTGGGTTGGAAACTAAACACTTTGGTACTGGAGTGCAGAAGAAGTAGATACTACTTTGAACGGTAGTTGATAATGGAACTGATATTTTTTACAGCGTCTGTTGGGGGGGATCACAATATGGTTGCCTACAGATTTCTGTATCAATGGGATATATCGACCGCAGAGCCTAAGAGCGAGTATTTAGCAGGAAAAATATTAGTATTTTTATGATACATGGTGACGGCGTTACGTAATGAATGCCAGAGAGCTTATTAAAACTGTTCGACAATTCTAGCTGCTTAGGAGGTGGCCTTGTTGTCAAAGGATTATATATACGAGCAGATGTTAGGCAAAATGGCTGAATTTTCTCTGGAACGTGGAAATCAATTATTAAAAGACGGACTTACTGATGTCGAAGCGAATGCAACTGTACAGGCTGAAGTCAACGACAAGTTCTCCGAATCTGCAATAGTACAATTTATTGAAGAAACTGCAGATGCTTGGGTCGCAAAGGCTTTCGGTGACATGGATGATAAATTAACCTCGAGCGATACTTCTATGCAATCGTTTTTTCAGCATAATAACATGTTGTGGAAAGAGGGGTTTGATAAATCTGAGATGTTATACTTGATGATTTTGGAAATGTCAGATCATTATCAAGCCTACTACTTAGATCTACCCGATAAAACGCGTAATGCTCTGGAAAATCGATATTATGTACTTCGCAAACTGCATGGTCGAGCTTGCCAGCAATTTCGTGAAATACTTTGGCTATTGCGTGGAGGATTTGCAGACGGGGCATATGCACGATGGAGATCTTTATTTGAATTAAGCGTTATCTCAGAGTTTATTTGCCAAAATGATGAGCAGGTCGCAAAAGCTTTTGTTGATTTCGTCAAGACAAATGAAGAAAAGGATTATGGCTGGGCGAAGAATGCACCATGCTTTGCAAGTTTAAAGCCGAAAGCGAATGTTACGTTTGAGATGATTCGTAGTCAATGCACTACTATAGTGGGGGATTGGAAGAAAGCGTATAAGGAATCTTGTCAAGTTGTCCATGCGTCTCCTTTAGGGACACTAGGACGCATGGGGAGCCCGAATGAGAACAGAGTTATTTCTACAGGGTCAAGTGATTATGGATTGGCACCCCCCGCAGTGGATTCAGCTATTTCGTTAATGCATGTTACGCTTTTCTATTTTGGCCTGTTGCGTCAAATGGATAGTCGTGCAATGATTCGTACTATTCAGAAATGGTTAGATATCCTTATTGGCTGTTATACTTCAATTAACTCTCGTTCATTTTCTCCGAAACCAATATCCAATAATTTACCGCAAACATAAAAGAAATCAGGAGCGCCGGGAGCTGAATGAAACCGGCGCTCCTTTTTTACTTGATTTCCTGCTCGATGTTGTCAAAAAGGTTGTCATCAAAGAATTCTCTGAGGGAAATTCCCAGCCCATCGCAGAGCTTTTGCAGAGAAACCACGCCGGGATTCTGACTCTTGGCGTTTAGCATGCTGTAAACGGTGGAGGGGGCCACCCCGGAACTGCTGGCAAGGGCATTGATGGCGATACCTCTTTCGTCGCACAAAGCCAGAATCCTGGCTGCGACAGCTTCTTTCGCATTCATAAAACATCATCCTCCTGTACGATATATCGTTGACTATATTTTATAAAAAGTCGGGATATATCGTGTGGGATATATCGTAATTCTGCGGCATATGTGGTAGAATATGCGATATATCGTAAAATGGGAGGAAGAAAGATATGGATATGAGAGCGAAAACCTGCTGCTTCACCGGGCATAGGAGCCTGAGCGGGGCAGAAAAGTTAAAAGTGGCTGTTCGTCTACGAAAAGCTATTAAGGAGCTTGTAAAGCAGGGCATTGTGTTTTATGGTGTGGGAGGCGCACTGGGATTTGACACTCTGGCGGCGCAGACGGTGCTGGATATGAAAAAAGAATATCCCCAGCTTCGCCTGATTCTGGTGCTGCCTTGTGAAGATCAGACCAGAGGATGGCGAAGTGAGGATATTGCAGTTTATGAGGATATTAAGCGTAGGAGTGATAAGGTCGTGTATGTGTCCAGAGAATATACCCCGAACTGTATGCACAGGCGGAACCGCCATTTGGTGGATCACAGTGGAACCTGTATCTGCTATTTGACAAGGGATTCAGGTGGAACAGCTTATACCGTTGACTATGCCCGGAGAGAAGGGCTTCATGTTATCAATATTGCAAGGTCAATTTGAACAAGGAGGGAACCCGATGAATATCCGTAAGAATATAGACTATAGCGAAATGTACGCAGAGCTTGACAAGGCCATGGCAGCAGATATACCCCAAATGGAGCTATACTGCAAGATTGGCAAAGCTGTATGCCGGAGAACGGAAAAAGGAGCGGCGGTTGCGGCAGCTGCATATCTGAGCAGACAATACCCGGATGTTCAGGGATTTTCCCCTCGGAACCTTCGTCGGATGAGGGAGTTCTATCGGACTTATCAGGGTCAACCCGCACTGCTGTCCTTGGCGATGGAGCTCGGCTGGACACAGAATGTTGTGATTCTGGAATCGGGGTTATCCACGGAGCTACGAGCATGGTATCTGAAAGCTGCCACGCAGTTTTGCTGGTCTAAAGTGGAGTTGACACAAAAAATCGCGGACAATGCTTATGAAACAATTGCCCTCACAATTTCTGAAGCAGATTGCTCGTCTGCAGTGGAGGAAGAAACAATAAGTCATCTGGGTATTATCGATTATCGCTACATGGTAGGTGAAATCCGATTTATAATTCCAAAGGTCATGTACAGGGTGAGGACACTGAGAGAGGGGAGACGACGATGTTGGGGATTCACGATGATCTGCGGCTGGAAAATAACCGGAAAGAACTCCTCTTTTTCTTTCATCTCAATATAGTTTGACAATGAGCGTCCTTTGGTCTGGCACATTCTCCTTTTTTTGTTTTTGATTCCATTGGGGAGCAGCTTGTATTTGATTGAAAATTGTGCTAAAATTTATATATATGCTCGATACAGCGGAATAAAAGGAGAGAGATTAGAATGGCAACAGTAATCGAAAACATGACTGGCGTTCAAATCAAATCACCATTTTTTAGTGATCTTAAGACCTTGGAACTATTCCCTGATATTTCAAAAAGTGGGACATCATCCAAGCGGAATAGGGTCGCATTGCTGTATGGAACTAACGGGAGTGGGAAGAGTACATTAGCGCAAGGATTTAGGGAGTATGCAGGTTCAACAATTCCTAGGACAGTGGATGTTGTCCCGATGGCTGGAGCTAATCAGATAAAGCTAACACCTGGTGGAAAACCGGAAAGAATCCATGTTTTCGATGAGAGCTATATTTCGGATAATATTAAGCTTCAGCGCGACGGACTTGGGTCGATTATTTTGTTTGGCCATCAAGTACAGATAGAAAAAAGAGTAGAGGAAATAGAAACGGATATATCATCTGTTGCGAGTAAGATTCAGAAACAAGAGGAAGCATGTAATAAGTATGTGGATACCAATAATGTTGCTTCGCCTTCCTACTGGCTGACAAGAATAATTAGAACTCTCCAAAGATCGGGGGGTTGGGCAGAGACAGATGGCATTCAAATAAAAAAGCACCAAATTAAGGCGAGAGTGACCGAGAGTGAGGTTAGGAGACTTGGACAGTTGGTTGCAGAGAGATCCGAAGATGATGTTAAGGCGGAGTTTGAACGACTAATTTCCGTATATGAAAAAACAAACTCCGCATCTAGCCCGATTTCGCCAGAAATATCGGTTATCAAAATTCCTTATAGCATACTATCGACAGCAAAGATTCAAATGGCAAGAAAACCGAAAAGTACTCCGTTGTCTGAGCGAGAGCAAGCATTGCTGGACTTGATGGGGATATCGACTTTGGTAAACGCAAAGGGATTTCTTTCTGTTACATCAAATACTGTCTGCCCTCAATGCTTACAGAATGTGTCTGCAGAACACCGAAGTGAAACACTAGCTCTGCTAGATAGAATCCTTAACAGAGAAGTTGAGGATTATCAAAATAATCTCCGGAGCCTGATGATTCCACTCATTCTTGAAACTCAGTATGATGCATATTCGTGTGTGGACGCTGTACTTGTGGAGAAGATTCGGCTACATATCCGTTTAGTCAATACTGCGATTGGAGAACATAATGATGCTCTGATGGCGAAAATCGGAGATCCGATGGGTAATGCAGCCTATGAAGACAGTCATAAAATTGGGGATGCGTTAATGGCACTCAACGCATTACTTTCAGAATTGGAAGAAAAGCGACTTGCATTTAATAAGGTTATTGCTGACAGAAAGAAAACGGAAAAACAGTTGGTAGTATTGAACGATTTGATTGGCCATTATTCTATCATAGATGATTATACGAGGATGGTGGATCAGGATAAGGCCCAAGAGTCCGATAAGGAACTCCTTTTCTCGCTGAAAACACGGGAAAAAGAGTTAAGATTAGAGCAAAAAGAGCTGGATGACCAACGGAAGAATTATAAGCTGGCTGTGGATCAGATTAATCAATCACTGTCGTATATCTATTTTAGCAAAACACGATTCGAGGTTGTACTAGAAAGTGATCAACTATATCATCTGAAAGTGAATGGCATGCCGGTTACACCGGATAAGATATCCTGTGGTGAAAGAAATGCCCTTGCACTCTGCTACTTTTTTACTGAGATTGCTAGGGAAACTGACTTTGATAAAATGTATAGCAGTGAGTTTCTTCTAGTAATAGACGATCCTGTATCAAGCTTTGATATGGAAAATCGTGTTGGAATTCTCTCATTTTTGCGATTTAAAATAAATCAGATTCTTTCCTCGTGTGTAACAAGCAAAATTTTGGTTATGACCCATGACCTTAGTGTGCTCTTTGATTTGCAGAAAGCAATGGATGAAATTGCCAGTGCTTGTGCTGCAAATAGGAAAAATGCTGAATATTCGTCTTTTCAATTAGTCAACAAAGAACTTGTACCTTTTCAAACTAAGAAACACAACGATTATACCAACTTGATGAAATATGTGTATGATTATGCATGTAACCCAACAGATGAAATGGATATATCAATAGGGAATGTTGCGAGAAGATTGTTTGAGGCTTTTTCAACGTTTATGTTCAAGAAGGGAATAGAAAAGGTGACCCTTGACGAGTCAGTGCTTTCGCTGATATCAGATCAGCATAAACGAGAGTACTTTCAAAACTCAATGTATCGGTTGGTTCTCCATACTGAGAGTCATTCTCAGGAAGCAATACAGGGAGCGCCTGAGGCGAGTTTTTTCGCTCATATTTCGCGCGCGGAAAAACAGCGTACTGCTAAAGATATTCTGTGCTTTATGTATTCTGTGAATAGAGTACATGTTTTGTCGCATATTCCAGAAGCAGAGACCGATATACTTGCTTGGATGGGCAATATCTAAAGTTAAAAATAACTATGACAGCGTTTCCTGAGAGAAGTAGGCTGAACAGAGAAAGCATCCTCCGGGATTTTTTGATGTTTCCACGTCAGGGTAGAATCATCTGAAACGGGGGGAAAAAGGAATGTTGTAAAGTTTTTTGTTGTTGCAGAAATGCAGAAGAGTTCCGTAGATGTTGAGATGAGGATTCCCGAAGCACAAGCCACTGTGCGAAAGGTAATGGATAATCCTTGATACTGTTGATACGTTCAAACCCACCAGTGGTATCACCAAGAAGCATCCTAACAGTAATAACTTAGATGGCGTTGTGGCATTTTATGATAAACTTACGTTGTAGGAACTATATATGTGGAATGGCCTAGAGGGCAGAGACTATTTCGGAGAGAAGTGCAGCGCCATTACCGCGCTAAAGTTCCAAAGAAAATTGATACACATTCGTACTTATAGAAATTGGGGAAAGTCAATGACTAACATCATAGGAACAGATTATCTATATCATTATACATCACTTGAAAAATTAGCCCTGATATTAAAGCTGAGTCCATTAGATAAGATGGATGACCGTCAGGAGCAGAAAACCTCTGATGTTGAAAACGTTGGAAGATTTGTATTTGTAAGTTCTTGGACAGATGACAGCGCAGAAAGTATTCCCATGTGGAAAATGTACACGGATCCGTTAGCAGGGGTGCGGATAAGAATGAGGAAAAATCCTTTTAAATGGCATACAACGAAAGGTGCTGATCTTGAGAAAATTTTACATATGCCAGCAAATGATGAAGCATCTCGAAATGCATCTGTTCGTACGTTTTTGGACATAGCGAAAATGATGGATGGGGGATATATGTCACCACAGTGTTGGAAGGGAGAAATCCTCAAGGAAGTAGAATATACAGACGATCTTTCGCTACTTGAGCCTCGCGTTTCAGAAACCAACGGAAATAGAATGTCCATCAATTTGGGGGCGCTGGGAAAGCACAAAAATTCATACTGGAAATTCCAGCGTGAATGGCGGTATATTATGGTGTTTATGCCGATGAACTTTAAGACAGATGTGGGAGATATGGAACGATATGCGATTGAAATGACATACAAAATGCTTAATGGCGTTCAAGCGCCACCGTTCCCTTTCTACGACTTAGAGATTGCGGATGAGAATTTTGAAGAAATGGAAGTTACGTGTAGCCCGCAGATGACACTGGGCAATAGAATATTGTTGGAGTCTCTTTTGAAGGACTTGAATCCCAAAGCAAGGATATTAGACAGTAAATTATTGGGAAATCTATAATTGTATAGTATTTATATTTTTCGTGGAGAAGGCAATGTCGAAACTTGCGATTGAAATTTGCTTGGTTTTCGTAGATTTGTGAACACAGACAACCCCAAATTTAAGAGATCAAAAGTGGACGGTACGTCCATGTTTATTCAACACTTTAGATGCAACTTGAAATAAGTTGCATCTAAAGCGCTTTTTAGGATAATTTCAAGAGAAATCAACTGAGATTAGTTTTGAAATCAAAGGTAAAATGTGAACACGATTTTTTTCAGTTTCATAGATGCAAACATGCTGTGATGCATCTTTTGAACTGTATCAGCCACATGCGCTCAGAGATTGAGCAGCGCGCTTTCTGATTTCGGAGGAAATTTGATTAAAGGGCGCTGTTTTTTTATAGAGTTTTCAGAAAGTTATCATTTTTAAACCTGCCGGGATTTTTGTGGTGTGAAGCCATAAGAATCCCGGCTTTTTTCATTTTCAAAAAGGGCGCTGGGAGCCAGCGCCCGATTATCAGTCGTTCTTCCTTAAGCGGGAAGGGCGGCTTT
>ENA-OYAB01000305-OYAB01000305.1-human-gut-metagenome-genome-assembly--contig:-NODE-305-length-13012-cov-5.258625_pt1 | contig 13012 bp, 8 predicted proteins | sample MGYA00243422_ERZ652808 | MGnify/ENA primary metagenome ERZ652808 (study PRJEB26926, sample SAMN06164543) | human gut metagenome | biome: ENVO:00009003; feature: ENVO:2100002; material: ENVO:00002003...
CGAGATTAGCTGCAGTCTCGTGGGCTCGGAGATGTGTATAAGAGACAGTGCCTGTGATGTGCCGCCGTCCGCCGGGGAAGAGGCTGACCGTCAGCATACAGTGGTTCGTGCAGCCCTGACAGCGCGCCGTCCGCGTCTGCCACTGCAAGCCCAGAATGTCCTGAATCGGCAGGGTAGAGGAGGGTGTAGCGCTGCCCGATGCCCGGTCGCGCGCAATCAGCGCCGCACCGAACGCGCCCATCATGCCGGAAATATCCGGGCAGACGGCCTCCACGCCCGCAAGCTGCTCAAACGCGCGCAGCACCGCTTTGTTGTGGAACGTGCCGCCCTGCACGACGATATGCTGCCCCAGTTCCTTCGGATCAGCGAGCTTGATGACCTTGAACAGCGCGTTCTTAATGACCGAACACGCCAGACCCGCGCTGATGTCCTGTATCGTCGCGCCCTGCTTCTGCGCCTGCTTGACGTTAGAGTTCATGAACACAGTGCAGCGCGTTCCCAAATCAACCGGGGCGGGCGCAAAGAGGGCTTCCGCTGCGAATCCTTCCGCCGTGTAACCCATCGAGTTTGCGAAGTTCTCCAAGAAGCTGCCGCAGCCGGACGAACACGCTTCATTCAGCAGAATCGTGTCCACCGAGCCGTTTTTCAGCTTGATGCACTTCATGTCCTGCCCGCCGATATCCAGCACACAGTCCACTTTCGGGTCAAAGAACGCCGCCGCGGTGCAGTGCGCAATCGTCTCCACCTCGCCGTCATCCAGCCGGAACGCTGATTTCAGCAGGCTTTCGCCGTAGCCGGTAGAGCAGGAGCGCGCAATCACCGCCGTGTCGGGCATCTTCTCCATCAGCTCGCGCATCGCCGTGCGCGCCGTCTCAATCGGGCTGCCGGAATTGCCCGCATAGTAGCTGTACAGCAATTCACCCTTTTCGCCAATCAGCGCGACTTTCGTCGTCGTCGAACCCGCGTCAATGCCCAGATAGCACTTGCCGGAATACGTTGCCAAATCGCCGCGCTGCACCTTCGCCTGTGCGTGGCGGCGGTTGAACGCCGCATATTCCTCCTGATTGCGGAACAGCGGCGGCAGGTGCTTCAAGCCGAAGGTCAGCATGACGCCGTGTTCGAGGCGTTCGAGCAGGCTATCCATCGGCACAGCTTCGTCCTCGCCGTCCGAAAGCGCCGCCATCGCCGCGCCCGTCGCCGCGAAGAGGTGCGAATTCTCCGGCACAATCGCGGTTTCCTCCGTCAGGTGCAGCGTTCGGACAAACGCCTGCCGAAGTTCGGACAGGAAGTGCAGCGGCCCGCCCAAGAATGCCACATGCCCGCGAATCGGCTTGCCGCACGCCAGCCCGGAAATCGTCTGGTTCACAACCGCCTGAAAAATCGACGCCGCCAAATCCTCACGCGCCGCGCCCTCGTTAATCAGCGGCTGAATGTCGCTCTTGGCAAACACGCCGCAGCGCGCCGCAATGGGGTACAGCTCATGATAGTGCTTTGCCAGTTCGTTCAAACCGGGCGCATCGGTTTTCAGCAGCGCCGCCATCTGGTCGATAAAGGACCCCGTGCCGCCCGCGCACACGCCGTTCATGCGTTCTTCCAGTCCGCCGGTGAAATAGATAATCTTCGCGTCCTCGCCGCCCAATTCGATGGCGACGTCGGTCTGCGGCGCGGCCTTCTGCAGCGCTTCCGCCACCGCGACGACCTCCTGCACAAACCCGACGCGCAGTGCTTCCGCCAGCGAAATTGCGCCCGATCCGGTCATGCGCACTTTCACGCGGCACGCGCCGAGCCTCTTCCGCGCTTCCCGCATCATCTCCGCCAGCGTTTCCTGCGTATGTGCGCAGTGGCGGCGATATTCGCCCCACACCATTTCTCCCGCTTCGTTCAGCAGCACCAGCTTAACGGTGGTAGAACCGATGTCAATTCCCGCATAGTAATAGGTGTTTGTTTCCATTCCAGTACCTCATCCGTCGGGTTTTTCGCCGCCACCACCAGCGAAACTGCCCGGAAAATAATTGGTTTTCGTTCTGCGCGCTTCTGCCGTTTTTCCCGCAGCGAGGTGCAGTCCGAATCGTTTTAATTCGCCATCAACAGCGAAAAATCCTCTTGATTTTGCAGGAAAAGTCGTGGGTTTTTGTTCAATCGGACGCAATTGCTTAAAGACATGAGTTTCATACTATTCCCAGTGCGGAAAAGGCGCAGGTGAATTCGGAAATAGTATCATTATAGTAAAAGAATCCCCGTCAGCCCACGAATCGGGTAGACGGGGAAGCATGGAAGAGAGAAATCTACGGCGTTGTGCAGGAGCCGCATAAGGCGTATTGCTGTATGCTTTTGTATTTCAGGCATCTGCCTTCGGGCGTTGCGTGCAAGGCATTGCGCCCTGCACGTCCTTCATCATACCGCGCCTTTCCCATAAAATCAACCCGGTTTGCACACACCAAAATGTGTACTTCCATATTTCTCTCTTGAAATCCACAAAAAATACACTTTGTGCTGATTATTCGCCATTCTCCAGCTCTGCCAGAATTGTCGGAACTTTCGCGGCTTCCGCCGGATCAAGCGGCGGATAATCCGGGTTCACATCCATCAGCACATCCAGCAGAATTTCGCTCATCAGGTAGCGCGTGAACCACTTGTCATCCGCCGGAAGGACGTACCATGGGGATTCCTTCGTCGCGGTCGCATTGATGGCATCCTCGAACGCTTCGTCATACTGCTTCCACAGGCGGCGTTCGCGCATGTCATCCACCGAGAGCTTCCAGTGCTTATCTTCGCGTTCCAGCCTGTCCAGGAAGCGGCGCTTCTGCTCGTCACAGCTGACGTTCAGGTACACCTTGCCGACGCGGTATCCGTTCTCGTAAAGGTACTGTTCCCAATTGCGAATCTGCTGATAGCGCTTGGGGTAGAAATCCGGGTCGTCCGTCACGCGCGACGGCATGGCATAGCCCTTCTCCATGTGGTGCACGCGCGTCACGAGCACATCCTCGTAGTGGCTGCGGTTCATCACACCGATTTTCCCGCGCGGCGGCACGGTGCGGATGATGCGCCAGAGGTAATCATGGCTGAGTTCTTCCTTGCTGGGCGCTTTGAATGCCGCGACTTCCAGCGCCGCCGGATTCAGCTGTCCAAATACCTTCTTGATGAGGCTGTCCTTGCCCGCCGCGTCACGCGCCTGAATGGCAATCAGGATGCCCTCGCGCCCCTGCGCATAGAGCTTATCCTGCAGCGCCGCCGCTTCCGCAAGGTTCTCCAGTGTCTGCGCCTTGAGCGTCTTTTTATCCACGAACTCCGGCGCGCCCGTCTCCGCGTCCTTCAGTTCGAGCTTCTTGCTGCCATCCCAGCGGTAGTCTTTCAGCGACACGATGCCCATTTTGTCTTCTCCTTGCGCGATTTAAGTTGTGCGCATTTTCCTGCTGTATGCGCGTGTTGATGCAGGGATGTCGCCTCTGCGGAGGCGACCAAAGGGCTTTCCGATCGCCCTTTGGAAACCTTCGGTGCCCTCTTGCATAGTAGATTTTTATCGGAAGTTTTTTAGTTAGTATACCTTTCGTTCCCCCAATTAACACTACCCAAAAGTAACATGGGTGTGCACTGCGAAGGGGTCAAGGGGGCGACCGCAGACTTCGTCCGTTTTCATTGCCCCCTTGTCGCGCCCGCAGGCGCGATTCCCCCTGCAACATGACCATAATGTCACAAAAGCGTACACCGCGAAGCCATCCAAGAGGGCAATCGCCATGCCCCTCTTAAATCTGCATCGAGGGGAACACGCTCGTGTGTTCCACCAATTCCGCACGGAACCGCTGCACCAAGCGCACCTGCGGCTCGCTGTCGCTCATCACCCGCATCGTCAAATCCGTCACGCCCGTGCTCGCCAGCGCCTGTTTCGTCTGCTGGAGCAAACGCGTGCCCAAGCCCTTGCGCTGGAACTCCGGCACGATATACAGCCCCATAACCTCCGCCGACGTGTACTGCCCCGCGGCGACGCACGCACCAACCAGATTCGACCCATACAGGATGCCCAGCGCGGCGAAATTCTGCCGATTCATCTGCTGAAGCAGGAAGCCGTGGTCAAAGTAGCTGAACCCGGCGCTGCGCATCCGCGACACCAAATCCATCTGCTCCTGCACGGTGTTGAGCGGAAGCGTGATGCACGAGCAGTTGAACAGCTGCGGCACTTCGTCAGGATCGTTCAGGCGCACCAAATCCTCGGTGTAATCCATCTTGAAGCCGTTGTGCTCATAAAACGCCAATTGGCGCTCGTCCTGCACATCCACGGCTGTGTACAGCCGTGCCGCCGCACCGGGCGCTTGATTGCGCAGCTGCCGCGCGCGCGCCGCAAGCGACCCCAGCAGCCAGTATTCGCCTTCCGGCTTGCTGGTCATGCTGAAATAGATGTTGACCGGGCGCGAAGGGAAAATCGTCGGCTGATACTGATAAATCAGGAATCCCTCGCCGACGGGGTTGTTCTGGTCGTCCTTGACGAAGAATACGTCCTCTTTCGGTAGACCCTTGTAAAATTCGTTCGGTTGCGTCACCTGCATGGCTTATTTCCTTTCTTCGGCGGTCTGAATGCGGCCGTCATCCAGCAGCACGGCGATGAACATCGGCACAAGCGCGAGCATCATCACCCCATAAAGTATTCCGTTGTTGATGGCAGACTTGTCCAGCGCAAATTCCACGGCGATGCACACGCCCGCGCCAAGCAGCAGCATCACGATGCGCGCAATGCTGATTCCTTTCAGCCCATCCCGGCGGATGCAGCGGGTCAGGCGTGATGCCAGCAGCACCGCCAGCGTCAGCGCCGCCATGAGCATATTCAGTCGGACAAAGCCGAAGCGGATAAGCTCATCCGCGCGCCACGAATCGAGCAGCACCTGCATCACGCTGATGATGGTCAACCCGGTTTCCAGCGTCCGCCCGGCGATTTTCTGCCCGCGCCCTTGCACCAGCACAATCACGAGTGCGACTGCCGCAACGATGGCTTCATATGCCCAAACCAGCATCTGCCCGTCCTCATTCTGGAAAGGAAGGAAGTACCAGCAGATATCGTCCATCTGTTTGCTGAAGCCCTGCCCCGTGAAACCCTCCGCCAAGCGCAGGCCGCACAGCGCCAGCAGCGCGCCGGGCGTCACCGCGTCCAGCAGGGGCAGCGCCTTCTGTTTCGTCAGTTTCGCATACAGCGCAATCGCGCCCATTCCGCCGAGGATGCCGCCATAGAGCGTATAACCGCCCTGCCAGAACTGCCAGAAGAACGAGCTGCCGCCCAAATCAACCATGATGTACGAATACCGGGCAAGCATATACAGCACGCGCGCGCCCACCAGCGCGCCAAAGCCGCCAACCGTGCAAATCGCTGCGCGGGTGTCCAGCGGGAGGCGCTTGCGTGAGTACAGCAGCGTCAGCACCAAACCGCACAGAACGCTGATAGCAGCGGTCAAGCCATATTTTGTCAAGAAGAAGATGTCGGGATTCCAATAATCAATCTCTTCTGACTCCATCAGCGGCTGCACCACGTCCACAATCCGTGCGGAAGGCGACGGCACAAGCAGCAGCACTGCAATGGGCAAGGCAATCAGCAGCAGGGCGCACCAAATCGCTGCATTTTGTTTTTTCATTTTTTCTGGGTACTCCTTCAATTCCGCCGAAGCCGACGGGTTTCTTTTTTGCTGATGCGGAGAATTTCGCAGAACTCCGCAGAATATATTATACTTGCTTTTTCCCCAGTTGACAAGCTGTAATCCGGATTCTTTCAGCTATCCATCACAAATTTTCTGTTACAAATTTCCGCCCGCGCCCAGCACCAGCAGCGCGATTCCCAGCGCCAATGTCCCCGAAATCACGCCGTGCAGCGCCTGCCACGCCAGCTGTTCACCCAGCCGCATCAATCCTTGCGGGTACAGCGCGCGGTTCTGCATGACGACTGCGCATCCGCCGAAACCCGTCGCTGCGGACAGGAGCGCAATCCGCAACGGCAGAGGTGCCGGCAGGTTCGCGATCGTCACCGCGCCCGTCGTAACTTCCAGCAGCGTCGTCAGCGGGAGACGCATCGCATCAGGCAGGAAGTCCGTCAGCGTCGCAAGCACGCGAAGCATCGTCATCGTGCCGCAGACAAGGAGCATGGTTCGGGCGCTGTCCTCCACCGCGCGGGCGAAGGAGACAGGGGACATTGCTGCCTCTGGCACTTTTTCAGCGGATGTAACCCTCGTCCACCGTTTTGCCAATCGCCCCGCGCAGCAGCCGCCCGCCAGCACGCTCAGCAGCACAATTGCCCCCGCGATTCGGCTGTTCAGCCAGCTTCCGATTGTCCCCAGCAGGAACATCGGGCTCATCGTCGCGCAGGAGACCGCCAGCGCCTTCTGTTCCCGGTGCGGACGGCTGCCCTGCATCGCCAGCAGCCGCGCACCCGTCGGCGAACCGCCGCACCAGCCCAGCAGCATCAGCAGTCCGGGCTGCATGTCGCGTCCGCATCGGCTCACCAGCATCTGCGACAGCGTCAAGTACGGGAACAGCCCCGGCATCACGCTGCGCACGAACAGCGCACACGCCGCTTCCGCCGCCGCCATCGTCTCCGGCGCGCGCAGGAGCAGCAGCGCCATCATCCCTGCCAGCAAAATCCGCATTTTCGTCCCTGCCTTTCTGGGGAAAGGATATGCGGCGGTTGACAAGTTTCATTCGAGAAGGTACAATTGAAGGAGATAGGAGGAGAATCCCCATGAAAGACACCTTCCTCATGATTGACGGCAACAGCCTGCTACACCGGGCTTTCCACGCCCTCCCGCTGATGGACGCGGGCGGCGTTTACACCAATGCGATTTACGGCTTCCTGACCATGATGCTCAAAGCGATTTCAGACGAAAACGCCCGCTATCTCGCGGTCTGCTTCGATGAGCACGCGCCGACGTTCCGTCACACGGCATATCCCGACTACAAAGCGGGACGCGCCGCGACGCCGGATGAATTGCGCCAGCAGTTCGCCACCATTCGGACGCTGCTGCCGGAAATGGGCATTCAGGTTTTCTCCCTGCAAGGCTGGGAGGCGGACGATCTTCTCGGCACGCTGTCCAAACTAGGTGAGGACGCCGGGGTCAGCCCCGTCATCCTGACCGGCGACCGCGACGCGCTCCAACTGGTGTCCGATACAACGCAGGTGCTGTTCACCCGCAAGGGCATCAGCGAAACGACGCACTTTACACCCGCCATGGTGTACGAAGTGTATGGCTTCTCGCCGGAGCAGGTGGTGGACTGGAAGGGGCTGGCGGGAGACAGCAGCGACAACATCCCCGGCATCCCCGGCGTCGGCGACAAAACCGCCGTGCGCCTGCTGCACCAGTACGGGACGCTGGACAACATCCTCGCTCATGCGGGCGAAGTGAAGGGCAAACTCGGCGAAAAGCTCGTCACATGGGCGGATCAGGCGAAAATGTGCCGCGAACTGGCGACGATTCGCCGCGACGCACCCATTTCGTTCTCCCTCAAAGCGTGCGCCATGCCAGACTTCCGGCATGGGATTCCCGCGCTGGAAAAGCTGAAACTGAACAGCATCATCCGCCGCCTGCAAGCGCCTGGCGATGCGCCCGCGCCCGACACGGCGGCAGAGGAAACGCCCCTGACGCTCCTGCCCTTTGCAGACGCCGCCCCGATTTCCTCCGGCGCTGATCTGACCGCGTGGCTCACCGCCCTGCCGGACAGCGCCCGCCCGATTGCCGTCGCGCTGGATGACACGGTGCTGACGTGTGCGGCACAGGATTTGTCCTGCTGTCAGGCAGCGCTCGGCGGCGATCTGCTCACTCCCGGCGCTGACCCGGAGGATTTGCTCCGCGCCCTCGCACCCGACCTCGCCGCGCACCCCGCCGTCATCCACGATGGCAAAACGCTGTGGCACCGGCTGAACCGCGCGAAGCTCCCCATGCCGGAGGGCTATGCGTGGGACGTACAGCTTGGCGCGTACCTGCTTGACCCGCAGCGCAAGAGTTACAGTCTGGACGCGCTGTGCGGTGATTTGCCCACTGACGCGCGCGGAATGCTCTCGCTGTGCCGGTGGCAGCAGGCGAATATTGAACGCATGGGCATGAGTCACCTCATGCGCGACGTGGAAATGCCGCTTTCCGGCGTGCTGTACCGCATGGAGGATATCGGCTTCACCGTCGATACGGCATTCCTGCGGCAATTGGGCGAGCGCTACACGCAGGAAATTGAGCAGAGCAAGCAGCAGGTATTCGCCGCCTGCGGAACAACCTTCAACCTCAACAGCACCCAGCAGCTCGGCGACGTGCTATTCGATAAATTGCAGCTGCCGCACGGCAAGAAAACCGCGCGCGGCTACTCCACCTCCGCCGAAGTGCTGGAAGGTTTGCAGGACATCGCGCCGGAAGTCATTACGCCGCTATTACGCTATCGGCAGCTGACGAAGCTCAATTCGACTTACGTCGAGGGTCTGCTGCGCCTGACGGACGCGACCGGGCGCGTACACTCCACCTTCGACCAAGTCGCCACCGCCACCGGGCGCATTTCGTCCAGCGAGCCGAATTTGCAGAACATCCCCGTCCGCACGGAGGAGGGCAAGGAAATCCGTCAGGCGTTCCTGCCGCGCGCGGGCTGGGTACTGCTGGACGCGGATTACAGCCAGATTGAGCTTCGCCTGATGGCGCACTTCTCCGGCGACCACGCACTGGTGGAAGCCTTCCGCACGGGGCAGGATGTTCACGCGCGCACTGCCAGTGAAATCTTCGACGTGCCGCTGGATGAGGTGGATTCTACGCTCCGTTCCCGCGCCAAGGCGGTCAATTTCGGCTTGATTTACGGCATCAGCGGATTTGGTCTTGCGAAAAACACGGGCGTAAGCCGTCAGGAGGCGCAGGAGTTCATCAACCGCTATTTCGCGAAATATCCGGGCGTGAAGGGCTTCATGGACAGTGCCGCCGAGGACGGGCAGCACAACGGCTATGCGCTGACGCTGATGGGGCGTCGGCGGTATCTGCCGGAGCTGAAGAGCGACAAGGCGGTTGTGCGCGAGTTCGGCAAGCGCGCCGCCATGAATACGCCCGTGCAGGGGACAGCGGCGGATATTATCAAGCTGGCGATGGTACGGGTGGACGAAGCCTTGCGCCGGGAGGGGCTGAAAAGTCGGCTGATTTTGCAGGTGCATGACGAACTGCTGCTGGAATGCCCGCCGGAGGAAGTGGAACAGGCGGGAAAGCTGCTGAAGGATGCGATGGAGCATGTGATTGAACTGCGCGTGCCGCTGCTGGCGGAGGTGCATCAGGGGACAAACTGGGCGGAAGCAAAATAAGGATAGGGGAAAAATAGGATAAACACGCGGAAGGAGTAAGGAAGAGAAATCAACTCAATCGCGAAAAGGGGTCAAGGGGCAATGCCCCTTGCGGAGTCCAGAGGCAGCGCCTCTGGTGGGGTTTGGGGCAACGCCCCAACCGTTCCGCGGGCGACCAGTATGCCAAACGCGCTCAACAAAGGCGCAGGCAGCGAAGCGTCCCTGCCAGTAACTTTGCGCATCCGCAGATGCGCCCCCAAGCTGCTTTACCCACCACTTGCATATTGTCGCGCCAGATGGGCGCGACCGACCTTCCGCCCAAAACGCCAAACGCCGGAACACAGCATACACAGCTGCATTCCGGCGCTTTTTGTCAAGCAGACTTATTCCATCACAATCCAAACATACGTCGTGCCGTCCGCCATCGTGTATTCGCGAATGTTGCTGGCGGGGTAGTTTTCAGGTTCGCGCAGATACGTCAAGCTGAGCCGCACATCCGCCGAAGTCACATTCATTTCGAGGAAGACGGGCGTTCCTTCGTCACTGGTGTCGCGGGAGCAGAATGCCGCCCAGTTTTCCTCCGCCATTTCATGGTAGGTGTCCTTAAATGATGCGTCTCTGGCCGAAATCATCAGCCTTATCGCAGCGAATACAGAGAAGATGCGTTTAACGTCTCTGTACAGCGTTTCGCCATCGTCGGGTTCTTGATACGTCAGCAGCGAATATGTGCCGTCGTGGTTGTCCAGCAGCTGCAAGCGCACCCAGCTTTCGCAGCCTGCCATCATGTGATGCGGGTCATATTTTTCTGTCGGGACTTCATTGGGGCTGAAAACACCATGCAGAGCGGCAATCTCCATCGTGATGATATCATCGTCGGATGTGACGCTAATGGGGATTACCATGCACGTTTCCATCACTGCGCCTTCTCGTTTGGAACCCGCATTGAAAAGCAGAATCATCGACTGCGCCGCCGCAAGCGCGGACGATGCTTTGATGACGGCTAATGGTGCATCTGCTGTAGTGGACAGGTTCATGGCTGTATCAACGGATGTATCTGCAAAAGCAGACGCAGTGCTGAAACAGAGGATAAATGCGGTTAGCAATGCTATGATACGATGTTTCAATCGGACGCACCTCGCTTTATTTCTTGATGGTCTCGAAGCAAAATCCCCCGTCAGCCGGACATCATCATCCGTTGGCGGGGGATTCGTATCCCTATCAATACTCGTAAATCGTAATCAGCCCGCCCATGTTGTCCAGCGACATGGTGTAGTTGCTGGTCTTGCGGCTGATGCTGACGGAGAAGGTGCTGCTGTCGTCGCCCACCTGCTGGCGGACGATTTCGTACTTCAGCTGACCGTCCTCAAACACGGCGATGTGCGGGTGCGCCATCAGGTACTCGATGTACTCTTCCAAGCACATGTCCAGATGGTGCATCACCGTCGCGTTCGGAATGCCCACGAAGCGGAACAGATTCATCTCCACGTTCACGCCCGTCTTGTAGGCGCGGCTGATGGTGCCCTTCGTCGGGAAGTCCTGCAGCGGGAAGCGGAACACAAGCCCGTACTTCCAGCTGTTTTCGTACATCCACTTGCCCTGCTCACTCTCGGAGAACACCATCTTGTTCAATTCGTCATTGCCGTTCTCATAGAGGTACAGCGTGAAGGCCAAGCCGGAGTTATATTCGCTCGTGCCGGGCAGGTTGATGCTCTTCTTTGTGGCGGCAATCAGCTCATCATCCGTCCACGCGCTGTGGCGGCCTTTCAAGCGGTTGTATTCCGCGTCCCAGAGCGTCTGCTGGTCGGAAATGCTGCGGTACGCCTCGCGGACGACATAGCCCTCCAGCCCCGCTTCTTTTGCGGCATTGAGCGCATCCAGCAGGGCATTCGCCGCCACCGGGAACAGCCGCTGGTCGGAATTGCGCCAAATGCTCTTCGTCACGCCCATGCTCCGCGCATAGGTCATGATGGACACCAGCGATGATTCGTCAAAATCCGACGGGCGGGAATGCCACTCGTTGACCAGCAGCAGTCCGCCCAGCATCACGTCCTGACGCGACACCGTGACCGTGCCGGGGTTATCCAGCGGATAATTCGTCAGGTCGACAATGGAGATGCCTTCCTGCGTGTCCGGCGTAGGCCAGTCGGCACTGATGTTGTTGTTCGCCGTCAGACGGTCTTGCAGCTCCTGCACTTCCTGCCGATACGCTTCGTAGCGCTCCGTGTTGCGCTTCTCCACCTCGGCGCGCTGCTCATTGACGTTGCGCACACGCATGGCGTAGAGCAGATTGCTGCCGAACAGGCACAGCACCGCCACCGCCGCCAGCACCGCCGTCGTCGCAATCAGGAACGTCAGCGAACTGACGCGCTTCTTCCCAGATGACTTCTTCATATACGAAAAACACCTGCCTTTTCGGGTGAAACCCTTTCATCAGGATGCCCGCGCGGCGGAAAATCAGTCAGCACAGGCATATTCTCTATCTCTATTCGCCGCGCAAGGGCGATTTTCCTGCTTGCGGAAAAAATCTGCATCAAAAAGCGTGTTGATTGAATGACTTTTCCTGCGCGGGACACAATAACAACGTCGCAGGGAGCGATTTCCCTGCAATCTGGAAGATTGAAAGGGGATTTTTTAATGCAAACCAGCCGAAAAATGAAAAAACGTCTGCTGACGATGCTGACGCTGTGTTCCTGCGCCGTTCTGCTTGCGTCCTGCCGCGCCAGCGCCGACACGCGCGCGGGTCAGGCGGATGGCTACGGCGGCCTCCTGCGCGTGCAGGTGATGATGGAGGACGGCGCCATCAGCGCCGTGAACATTCTGGAGCAGCATGAGACGGACGGCATCGGCAGCCGCGCGCTGGATATTCTGCCGGACGAGATGATTCGCATGAACACATGGGATGTGGATGTCGTGACGGGCGCAACGATGACGAGCAATGCCCTGCGTGAAGCCGTCCGCGTCGCCCTGAACGCATCGGACACAATGGACGACAACACGGGCAATCCGGCAAACCGCGCGGGTCAGGCGGTTCGCGAGGGCATCGGCATGGCGGCGACCGGGCGCGTCGGGCCGGGCAAGGATGACGAGGACGGGCAGGTTTACTCCTTCAACGTCGTGTTTGCGCACGGGACATTCGACGAGGACGGGCGCATCGTGTCGATGGCGGTTGACCAGCTCGAAGTGGCAACGCCGAATTACAGCGGCGCGTCCATGCCGCAGTTCAGCGGCTTTCCGGGACAGGGCGGCTATTCGCTCTGGGATGACAGCGCCGGGAAGGTCGTCGGCTACACCGAGGACAGCGAGGACAACTACATGCAGGAAATTGCCGCATGGACGAGCAAGCGCGCCCGTGGAGAGGATTACCAGCTGACGAGCGGTTCATGGCGCGAGCAGATGGACGCCTATCAGAACATGATGGTCGGTATGACGGTGGACGAGGTAGAAACGTGGTTTGGGCGGTACTTCTCCGCCGAGAACGGCCGCCCATTGACGGAAAATTCCTCTTCCGACGCTGATCGCGCCCGCTGGGAAGCCTTCTCCGCCGACGACCGTGCCCGCGCCGCCGACATTGTCTCCGGCGCCACCATGTCCCTGCGCGATGCTCACGGCGACATCCTCACCGCCATCCGCCGCGCGTGGGAGGATGCACAAAAGGGGGAGTGACCCAAGGGGCGTTGCCCCTTGACCCCACAAGGGAGTTCCTCCCTTGACCTGTCTCTTATACACATCTCCGAGCCCACGAGA
>ENA-OYAB01000315-OYAB01000315.1-human-gut-metagenome-genome-assembly--contig:-NODE-315-length-12894-cov-4.267311_pt1 | contig 12894 bp, 9 predicted proteins | sample MGYA00243422_ERZ652808 | MGnify/ENA primary metagenome ERZ652808 (study PRJEB26926, sample SAMN06164543) | human gut metagenome | biome: ENVO:00009003; feature: ENVO:2100002; material: ENVO:00002003...
GCTCGGAGATGTGTATAAGAGACAGGCTCCTGCTGAGCTTAAATTTGGTAAAAATAATTAATTCAAAGGCTCTGTTTTTCGCAGAGCCTTACTGTTCATAAATGGAGTAGGGAATAGATGTTTGTAATTTCGCTTGTTATCATGGCAGTTCTCGTTGCCGCCGACCAGCTCATAAAGCTTGCCGTGACAAATAACCTGCCGTTGAATGGTCAGCCTGTCGAGGTCATAAAGTTCGGTAGCTTTAAGGTTTTCAGCCTGACGCATATAAGGAATACCGGTGCAGCATGGAGCATGATGTCAGGAAAGACTTGGTTTCTTATCGGTCTGCCTGTTGTCGTACTGATCGTGGCGGTGATCTATATGTATAAGATACGCAAAGGCTCAAAGCTGGAGCTTGTGTCACTGGCTATGGTGCTTGCAGGCGGTATCGGCAACCTTATCGACAGAATAAGGGTAAAAGAAGTTGTGGACTATATCAAGTTCGAGCCTATCAATTTCCCTATCTTCAACTTTGCGGATATCTGTATCGTTATCGGCGGAATTCTGTTCGTTATCTGCTTTTGCTTTCTTGACGAAAAGAAAAAGCCGATCCGTGACGATATAAAGGTCAAAGACGAAAATGACAAAGCTTGATTTTATTGCCACTGCCGAGCAAACAGGCGAGCGTATCGACAGATTTTTGTCAGCGCAGGATACAGGCCTTACACGTTCCGCTGTGCAGAAGCTTATCGAGGACGGTGGCGTCACAGTTGACGGCAAAAAAGTATCGAAAAATTATAAGCTGCATAATGGTGACAGCGTTGAGATAATTATTCCCGACCCTGTGGAGCTTGACGTCAAGCCACAGGATATCCCCGTGGAAATAGTCTATGAGGACAGCGAGCTGCTTGTGGTGAACAAACCTAAAGGCATGGTGGTGCACCCTGCCGCAGGCAATCCCGACGGCACTTTGGTGAACGCATTGCTTTATCATTGTCAGGGCAGGCTTTCTTCAATAAACGGCGTCATTCGCCCTGGGATAGTCCATAGGATAGACAAAAATACAAGCGGTCTGCTGATCGTTGCCAAGACCGACAGCGCACATAACTTTCTTGCGGCTCAGATAAAAGAGCATAGCTTTACAAGAGAGTATGAAGCTGTACTCACAGGCGGTCGCCTAAAGACCCCTATCGGCACAGTTGATGCACCTATCGGCAGAAGCAAATATGACAGAAAGAAAATGTGCGTGACAGAGCAAAACTCCAAGCACGCAGTTACCCATTATGAGGTGCTGGAGGAGTTAGGTCAGTATTCGCTGGTGAAATTCCGCCTTGAAACAGGCCGAACCCACCAGATAAGAGTACATTCCGCCTATATCGGTCACCCTGTCTACGGCGACGATGTTTACGGCAAAGCTGTAAAGGGAATCGAGGGGCAGTGCCTCCACGCAAAGAAAATTGGTTTTATACACCCTGCGACCAAGGAATATATGGAGTTTGACAGCGAATTGCCCGACTATTTTCAGGCGGTGCTGAAAAAACTCAGAGCAGGGAATTGACCCACGGAAGTGATTTTATGTTTGAAGATATATCAAAAGTCCTGCTTATAACGGATATGGACGGAACTTTTCTCCCCGCAAGCAAGATACCTACCCCGAAAACTCTCGCCGCTGTCAAGCGTTTTGAAGAGGCTGGGGGCAGATTCTCTATCGCTACAGGCAGAGCCATTCAGGCGGCTAGACAGTATTTTGACATGGTGAATGTGAATTGTCCTATCATAATGTCAAACGGTGGAATGGTCTACGATATCCATACGAAAGAGCAGATATATAACGTCTTTCTGCCAAGCTTTGCGGCGGATATCGTCAAGGAGATACTTGCCGATAATCCCTATGTTGGCTGTGAAGTGCTTACTGTCAACGAGGTCTATGTGCCAAGCATGACCCCTATGGAAAAGCGCCATAACGAGATCTGTAAGCTCATTCCCGTTCAGTGTGCCGTTGACGAGATACCTGACAAGAACTGGTATAAGGTGCTTTTTGCAGTTGAGCCTGAGCGTATGGACGAGCTTATAAACTATGTGGCAAAAAAAGGCTACAAAGGAGTAGATTTTGTGCGTTCAAGTATCGAGTATTACGAGATACTTCCACAGAATATATCAAAAGGTACGGCTCTTGAGGAGCTGAGAAAAGCTTGTGGTATGGAGGATTTTACTTTCGTGGCTGCAGGCGACTATAATAATGATATTGAACTTCTTCAAGCGGCTGACGTGGCATATTGTCCGTCAAATGCGGCAGAGGAGGTCAAAAAGGTTGCGGATAAGGTCTTTGAGCAGTCCTGCGAGGAGGATTTTATTGCCGCAGTCATAGATGAAATTTTTGAAAAACTGAAGAAATAATATTTTTTGGAGGTCAAAAGTATGGACGAAACATTAAAGAAACAGCTTGAGATCACAGCCTGCAAGGTTCGTCTTGGAATACTCGAGGGAGTATTCAACGCAAAGTCGGGTCATCCGGGCGGATCGCTCTCTATAGCAGATCTGCTCACTTATCTCTATTTTGCAAAGATGAACGTATATCCTGATAAGCCGGAAGAGCCTGAGAGAGATAGACTCGTGCTTTCAAAGGGTCACACAGCACCTGCACTCTATGCAACTCTTGCAGAAAAAGGCTTTTTCCCTAAGGAGGAGCTGAAGTCCCTCAGACATATCGGTGCAATGCTTCAGGGTCACCCTTGTATCTCTATCCCTGGCGTAGATATGTCCTCTGGATCCCTTGGACAGGGCATTTCTGTTGCCTGTGGTATGGCGCTTTCAGGAAAGCTCACAAGCGATACCTATAAGGTGTATACTATCCTTGGCGATGGTGAGATTGAAGAGGGTCAGGTATGGGAGGCTGCAATGTTTGCTGCTCATTATAAGCTTGATAACCTCGTTGCTGTTGTGGATAATAACGGACTTCAGATCGACGGAAAGATAGAGGACGTAATGTCGCCATATCCTATCGTTGACAAGTTTGCAGCATTTGGCTGGCACGTTATCACAGCCGACGCTCACGATTTTGACTCACTTGAAAAAGCATTCAACGAGGCAGAAACAGTATGCGGTCAGCCTTGCGTTATCGTAATGAAGAGTATCAAGGGCAAGGGCGTTTCATTTATGGAAAACAATGTTTCATGGCATGGTTCAGCACCTAACAAGGAGCAGTATGAGCAGGCTGTGGCAGAAATAAACGAACAGCTTAAAAGTCTGGAGGGTTAAGCAATGGCAGAATTGAAGAAGAAAGCTACAAGAGAAAGCTACGGCGAGGCTCTTGCAGAGCTTGGCGATAAGTACGATAACCTCTATGTTTTTGACGCAGACCTTGCTGCTGCAACAAAAACAGGTATATTCAAGAAGAAATTCCCTGACAGATTTTTTGACTGCGGTATCGCCGAGTCAAATATGATGGGCGTTGCAGCAGGTATGGCTGCAACAGGCAAGATACCATTTGCTTCTACATTTGCAATGTTCGCCGCAGGCAGAGCATTTGAGCAGGTAAGAAACTCTATCGGTTATCCTCACCTCAACGTGAAGATAGGTGCAACACACGCAGGTATCTCTGTAGGTGAAGACGGTGCAACACATCAGTGCAACGAGGATATCGCTCTTATGAGAACTATCCCTGGCATGGTGGTAATAAACCCTGCCGACGACGTTGAAGCAAAGGCTGCCGTTGAAGCCGCTATACTCCATGAAGGTTCGGTTTATCTCCGTTTCGGCAGACTTGCTACACCTGTTTTCAACGACCCTGAAACATATAAGTTTGAGCTTGGCAAGGGCGTTAAGCTCCGTGACGGCAAGGATATAGCTATCGTTGCGACAGGCCTTATGGTTTATGAAGCTATCGAGGCTGCAAAAACACTGGCAGCTGAGGGTATCGAAGCAACAGTTATCAATATCCACACTATCAAGCCAATCGACGAGGATATCATCGTTGAAGCCGCAAAGAACACAGGACTTCTTCTTACAGTTGAGGAGCATAGCGTTATCGGCGGACTTGGCTCAGCCGTTGCGGACGTTCTTGCAGCAAGACACCCTGCAAAGCTTGTTAAGATCGGCGTTAATGATGAGTTCGGTCACTCAGGCCCGGCAGTTGATCTTCTTAAAGAATATGGTCTCTGCGCAGACAATATCGTTGCAAAGGCAAGAGATGCTGTTAAGGCAAAGTAATAAAAACACCAAACGGACGGATATCTTCCGTCCGTTTTTTTGTACAAAAAAAGACACGCTTACGATCTTGTAAACGTGTCTTTTTTATGCTTTTACAGTGCCTGCATGAGTGTCGATAATGTTGTTTATACATATGTAAAGATAAGGCTTAAGCTCGCCAATGTCCACAGGCTCGTTGTAAAGTATGGACGAGTAGCAGGTTGAGCTTACAAGCTCAACTATCATGAATATCATGACCTCAGGCTGAACAATATCATATGGAGCGTCAGCTAGCATAGCGTCATAAATGTTGCGGAAGTCGATGTCATCGTCCTTTATAGGCGACGTAAGAGCGTGCTTGAAAACGCCCCAGCTAAGATTCTTTGCAATAAAAGTCAAAAGCGACTTGTTCTCGTTTAGCTGGTTGATGATGTTGTCAACAATAAAAATAATTCGTTCGTTAAAGGTGAGCTTCTTGCCGCTCGCATTTAATGCCTCGATAGCGTTTCTGAAAAGCTGTGATGACTTGTGAGAAACAAGCTTGTTTCTTATGTCATATTTGTCCTTGAAATAAAGATAAAACGTTCCTTTCGCCACACCAGCGTTGTTCACGATGTCTGAAATAGAGGTCTTGCTCACTCCCTTGGTGGTAAAAAGACTAAAAGCCGTGTTAAGCAGAGAGTCCTCCTTTACCTTTTTATTGGTATCAAGCTTGCCCATTTTAACACGTCCTTCCTTATTATAATATATACAATTTGTATGCCACACATACACAGGTTTACTATGGCTGACCCTGTATTTATTATAATACAAATTCTTGTTAAAGTCAACGGAGCAAAATGACCAATAGTCACTTATGACCGTTGGTCATTTTGTGCAACTCTACAAAAAGAATGACTAATGGTCATTTTACTATTGACTGTTGGTCATTTTTGATGTATACTATGAGATGTAATAAGACCGAGGGGTCAAAACTATGTGAAGGGAATGACATTTGATGCAGAAATTTGGCAGAGGAGTTGTAAAGCTCCGAGTACCGATACTCATAGTCAGCGTTCTGCTGCTGATACCGTCAATATTCGGATTTGTCAGCACAAGAATAAACTATGATATTCTTTCATACCTCCCGTCAGACATTGAAACCATGAAAGGTCAGGATATAATGCTTGACGAGTTCGGCAAGGGTGGCTTTTCGCTGGTAATGCTTGACGGCATGGAGGATAAGGACGTTGAAAAGGTCAAGGAGAAGATCGAAAAGGTAGACCACGTTTGCGATGTTCTCTGGTATGACACCTTGGCAGACGTTTCACTTCCAAAGGAAGTTCTTCCTGATGATATTTACGATTTCTTCAATACAGATAACTCCACAATGATGGCTGTCTTTTTTGACGAAGCAACCTCCGCTGACGGCTCACTTGAAGCTGTCAAGGAGATAAGAAGCATCGCAGGCGAGCAGTGTTTCGTAAGCGGTATGTCCTCGGTAGTTGAGGATATCAAGGATCTGACAATGCAGGAAGCTCCGATGTATGTTGTTATCGCAGTAATACTTACAAGTATCATACTTGCACTTACAATGGATTCGTTCCTTATCCCACTGTTCTTTATGCTCAGCGTGGGCATGGCGATAATCTATAACATGGGAACGAACTTCATACAAGGCGAGATATCGTTCATCACCGAAGCTCTGGCGGCTGTGCTTCAGCTTGCGGTAACGATAGACTACTCGATCTTCCTGTGGCACAGCTACAAAGAGGAGAAAGAAAAGCACCCTGGTGACAACAAAGAAGCTATGGCAGTCGCCATCGGCAAAACTATCACCTCAGTTGTTTCAAGCTCCATAACAACAGTTGCAGGCTTCCTTGCACTTTGCTTCATGAGCTACGAGCTTGGCATGGACATGGGTATCGTAATGGCAAAGGGCGTTGTTATTGGCGTTATCTGCTGCATAACAGTTCTCCCGTCGATGATACTTGTCTTCGATAAGGCACTTGAAAAAACAATGCACAAAGACCTTGTTCCAAGCCTTGAAAAGCCTTCAAAGTTCATTATCAAGCACCATGCAGCATTTATCGTACTCTTTATAGTTGTACTTATCCCTGCCGTATATGGTCAGATAAACACCAATGTCTACTATAACCTGACAGATACTCTTCCAAAGGATCTCAACAGTGTTATCGCAAACACAAAGCTAGATGAGGAATACCACATGGCAACGACCCATATGCTCCTGGTTGACGCTGATATGCAGCCAAAGGAAGTAAACTCTATGCTCGACGAAATGGGCAAGGTTGATGGTGTAAGCTTCTCAATGTCACTGGATACTCTTATCGGTCCGTCTATCCCTCGTGAGATAGTTCCTGATTCAGTAACAAAGATACTCAAGAGCGACAAATGGCAGCTCATGCTAATAGGCTCTGAATATAAGGTAGCTTCTGATGAAGAGAATGCCCAGATAGATGAGCTTAGCAAGATACTTAAATCCTACGATAAGGACGGAATGCTTATCGGTGAGGCGGCGGCAACAAAAGACCTTATCGACATAACAGATCATGACTTCAAGGTAGTAAATATAGTTTCTATTGCCGCTATCTTTATCATTATTCTTATTGCACTGCGTTCAGTTTCACTGCCGATCATTCTGGTAGCCGTTATCGAATTTGCTATCACAGTAAACATGGGTGTTCCGTGCTTTACAAATACCACCATACCGTTCATAGCGTCGGTAGTAATCGGTACTATCCAGCTTGGTGCAACAGTTGACTACGCTATCCTTATGACAACAAGATATAAGACCGAGCGTAACGCAGGCAAAGATAAGCACGAAGCTGTCACTATTGCACTTACCACTTCAATGAAGTCTATCATGGTCAGCGCACTTGGCTTCTTCGCTTCAACATTCGGTGTTGGCGTATATTCAAGCGTAGATATGATCTCACAGCTTTGTACGCTCATGTCAAGAGGTGCAATAATCAGTATGATAACTGTTATCTGCATACTTCCTTCAATGCTTATGCTGTTCGATAAGGTAATAATCAATACAACAATGGGCATGAAGAAAAAAGAAAATAAGCTTTATAAGCTTCCTGAAATAAACTAATTCGTAAAGGAGATATAGTTATGAAAAAGTATTCAAGAGTTCTTGCAGGCATACTTGCCGTACTTCTTTCCGCAGGCTGCACAGGTCTTTATGCAGCAGCTCAGTCAGACAGCTCTTCCGCTGTCGACAGCACTGCCTCAATAACAAAGAGCGAATCAGATAAAAAAGATACAAAAGATACAAAGAAAGCTGATAAGTCTGACAGTGATACAGAAAAGCAGGCTAAGGAAGAAACAGTTTATGTTATCACTGACGCTTCCGGCAACAAGACAAAAACAGTCGTTTCCAACTGGCTGAAAAACCCACAGGGCGTAAAGAAGCTGGAGGACGTTTCCAACCTGACAAATATCGAGAATGTTAAAACAGACGAGGGCTTTACAGCCAATGGTGATAAGCTCACATGGGATACCGAGGGCGGAGATATCTACTATAAGGGCTATACCGATAAGGCACTCCCGGTTGATGTAAAGGTAACATATACCCTTGACGGCAAGGAGATAAAGCCTGAGGACCTCGCAGGTAAGAGCGGTAAGCTTACAGTAAGATATGACTATACGAACAACGATAAGAAAACTGTCAAGATAAACGGCAAGAAAACAGATATCTATGTTCCATACCTTATGGCAACAACAGCTATCCTTGATACTAACGTTTATTCAAACGTTGAAGTAACAAATGGCAAGCTCATTTCAGACGGAAGCAGACAGATACTTATAGGTGTTGCAATGCCTGGCCTTACAAAGAGCCTTGATCTTCAGGATAACGAAGATATCGAGATACCGGAGTACGTTGAGTTCACAGCAGACGTAAAGGACTTCGAGTCAACAACAGCTCTCACAGTCGCAACATCTGACATCTTCTCAAAGCTTGACCTTAGCGATATCGGTGATGCTGACGATCTTCAGGATAAGCTTGATGAGCTTTCTGATGCTACAGACGAGCTTGTAGACGGCACAGCAGAGCTTTACGCAGGCATCAAGAAGCTGTCCGATTCCTCAGGAACACTTATCACAGGTATCGACAAGCTTTATTCAGGCTCTAAGTCACTTGATAATGGTGCTAAGACCCTCAACAGCGGTGCAACAAAGCTTCGTGACGGAGCAAAGACCCTTGATTCTTCCACAGGTGAGCTTATGAGAGGTATCTCCACAGCTCATAGTGGTTCAACAGCCCTCCTTGGTGGTTTTGATCAGGTAAACAGCGGTATGTCAACCTTGAAGAACGGCTCATCATCACTTTCAAGCGGACTTTCACAGGTATCCTCAGGCGCACAGCAGGTAAATAACGGTGCTGCAAGCCTTGCCGCAGGCACAAATAAGCTTGTTACAGGCGTAGGCGACCTCCAGACAGGCTCTAAAAACCTTGCCGCAGGCACAAAGCAGACCTATGACGGTTCAACTGCACTGAAAAAAGGCGTTGCAACACTTAATGCAGGCGTTTCCACACTCTATGAAAAGGTGCAGTCACTCCCTGCAAGCGTTGAACTTCTTTCAAATGGCATAACAAAGGTAGATAACGCACTTACACAGTCTATCGCATACGACCAGCAGGTACTTGCAGGACTTGAGCAGCTTCTCGGCAATTACGAAGAAGGCTCAGCAGAGTATACGAGCATAAGCAATATGATAGAAGCCGTAAATGGCTCTATCCAGTATCAGCAGGGCGCACAGAGCGGCCTTGGCGATGTTTCAACAGGTGTCGGCACAATGGCAACCGAGGGCAAACAGCTTGTTGACGGCGTAACTCAGATATACAATGGTCTTAACGATAAGAAGAAAGGTCTTGTCGCAGGCGTTGATAATTTGAATACAGGACTTAAAACAGTAAACGAGGGTGCTTCTGCACTTAAAACAGGTATCGGCACACTTGCTAAGTCCAGCAAGGAGCTTAACAATGGTGCAGCTACACTCTCCGCAGGTACAAAGAACCTCTCCGCAGGAGTAAGCTCAGCACAGGTAGGCGCAAGCAAGCTTGATAAGGGTGTTGACAGCCTGAACTCAGGCGTATCAAAGCTTTCAAACGGTGCAAAAACTCTTGACAGCGGTCTTGGTCAGCTTGACAACGGCAGCAAGCAGCTAAAAGACGGTACTGCAACACTCTATTCATCACTTGTAGAGCTTGCACAGGGTACAACAACACTTTCAAGCGGCAGTGCAGAGCTGTTCAGCGGTATCGGTCAGCTCAAAGACGGCAGCTCACAGCTTTCATCTGGTGTTAAGAAACTTGAAAGCGGTGCAAAGACCCTTAAAGACGGCATGGCTAAGTATAAGGACGAGGGCATCGGCAAGCTCCTTGACATCTACAACAACGACCTCAAGGGACTTATCGACAGACTTGACGCTCTCAAGACAGCAGCCGAGGATTCAACAACATTCTCTGGCGCAGCCGATGGCGTTGAAAGCTCAGTTAAGTATATTTACGAAACTGCGGCTATTGAAAAAGCAGACGAGTAATTTTTACTTCCCACACATAGCAAAGACCCCCTTGGACAGAAATGTCCGAGGGGGTCTTTGTATTTATAAACGTATTATCTGTACAAAAAAACGGACGGAATCTCTCCGCCCGTTTTATATATCCTACTGTCTTAGATAAACGCCGTTTTCTTCGATGTAGTCCTCCATGTCCTGCTTGTATTCAAGATCAAGAGAATCTTTAGGAAGTGCCTTGAGTGCTTTCTGACCAATGTCTTTTCTGAAATGCTCTCCCTCGAATTTTATCTTGGAAACAGCCTCGTAAGACTTGTCCAGTGCGCCCTGAAGCGTGTAAGCATTGCAGGTAACGCCCAGAACACGTCCACCGTTTGTGTAGAATTTGCCGTCCTCGTACTTAGTGCCTGCGTGATAAATGAACGCTCCGTCTACCTGACCCTTGTCGTCCATACCAAACATCTCGATACCCTTTTTGTATTTAACAGGATATCCTCCGCTCGCCATAACAACACAAGTGCAGTAACCCGACTTCCAGCCGATCTTGACATCAGCCAGCCTGTGTTCATAAATAGCCTCAAATATCTCGCAAAGATCACCCTCCAGCATAGGAAGAACGACCTGCGTTTCAGGGTCGCCGAAACGGCAGTTGTATTCAATAACCTTTGGACCATTAGGGGTGAGCATAAGTCCGAAATACAAACAGCCCTCAAAAGTCCTGCCCTCAGCATTCATTGCATTGATAGTCGGCAGGAAGATCTTTTCCATGCACTCTTTGGCAATGTCCTCAGTGTAGTAAGGGTTAGGTGCAACAGTACCCATTCCGCCTGTGTTCAGACCCTTGTCGCCGTCCAACGCTCTCTTGTGATCCATTGAAGAGATCATAGGAACAACAGTTTTGCCGTCAGTGAATGAAAGCACAGAAACCTCAGGACCTGTGAGATATTCCTCCACAACGATAGTGGAACTGCTCTCACCGAACTGCTTGTCATCTATCATTGAGTGTATAGCCTCCACAGCCTCTTTCTCACTCTCCGCCAGAATAACGCCCTTGCCAAGTGCAAGTCCGTCAGCCTTTATAACAGCAGGGTATGTGTTCTGTTCCTTGACATATTTTATAGCGTCCTCACTGTTTGTGAACACCTCGTATTTGGCTGTAGGAATATTGTATTTTTTCATAAGATCCTTAGAAAAGACCTTTGAACCCTCGATTATAGCCGCATTTTTCTTAGGACCAAAGGTCTTGAAACCCTCAGCCTGCAAAGCGTCTACCATTCCAAGTACAAGCGGATCGTCAGGTGCAACAGCCACCATGTCTACTTTAAGCTTCTTTGCCAGAGCCACAACGCCCTCGATATCCGTTGCTGCAACATCAAAACATTCTGCATAGCGTGAAATGCCACCGTTTCCGGGTGTGCAGTAAAGCTTTCCTATCTTAGGGGACTCCGCAAGCTTCATAACGATAGCGTGTTCACGTCCGCCTCCGCCAACAACTAATATGTCCATTTTCAGACCTCCTCAGTGTGTTTTTCCAATTATAACAATACCGCACACCTATGCTGTGCGGTATCGTCATTTATTTACTTCGTATATTATTACTTAAGCTTAAAGCTGTCAAGAACTGTCTTGAACTCGTCAGAAAGCTTGCTGTAAGCGTTCTCGCTTGCACCATATGTGATAACAACAAGGTTGCCGTTGTCAGAAGTGATTATCTGATTGAGCAGTACCTTCTGTGAGCCGATCTCGCCTGTTACGTCAACAATGTAAGCGTCCTTGCCTGCAAACTTATCTTCCTTGTCGTTTGTAACAGTGTAGCCGTCCATGGAATTATATGTTTGCTTGATCTGGTCAGCATAATCACTTGCTGTAAGACCATTGAGCAGATCGTTTGACATTGAGATAACGTTGATAGAAGCAGACTCAAGCTCAGCATCATCGCCTGCGTCAGCGTATGTGAACATTACGTCAACACCAGCGGACTCCTGCATTGCCCACTTCTTTGAGTCGATCTTGAAAGTATACAGATCGCTTGTGTAAACGTCCTTCTCATATGTGCCTTTAGCCTCGTCGCCAGTGGATGTTGTGTCGTCAGCAGAAGTTGTTGTGTCAGCAACTGACTCCTCAGGTGCAGCAGTTGTAGTTGTTGTGTCAGCCTTAGACTCGACAGCAGGTGCGGCTGTAGTTGTAGTAGTTGTTGTTTTAGCCTCCGCCTTTGACTCGTTCTCAGAATCATTTGACTCTGAGCAGCCTGTAACTGCGAATACCATTGACAGTGCCATGAGTGATGCAAGTAACTTTTTCATAATAAATTTCTCCTTTTTTTCTTGACCTTTATTGTTTTGCATTAATGCACAAAAATTAGTGATGGAACAATCTTATTCCAGTGAATGCCATTGCCATGTTGTACTTGTTGCAAGTCATGATAACATGATCGTCCCTGATAGATCCGCCCGGCTCGGCAATGTAAGCCACACCGCTCTTTTTAGCTCTCTCGATGTTGTCGCCGAATGGGAAGAAAGCGTCAGAACCAAGGCAAACGCCTGTGTTCTTTGCAAGCCATTCTTTCTTTTCAGCCTCAGTGAGCACCTCAGGCTTTACCTTGAATGTGTTCTGCCATACGCCCTCAGCCAGTACATCATCATGCTCGTCAGAAATGTAAACGTCGATAGCGTTATCTCTGTCAGGACGTCTTATGTTGTCAACGAACTGAAGTCCCAGAACCTTTGGGTGCTGTCTGAGCCACCAGATGTCAGCCTTGTTTCCTGCAAGTCTTGTGCAGTGTATTCTTGACTGCTGACCTGCACCGATACCGATAGCCTGACCGTCCTTTACATAGCAAACGCTGTTAGACTGTGTGTATTTAAGTGTGATAAGTGAGATAACAAGATCAGTTTTCTTGTCCTCAGGGATCTCCTTGTTGTCTGTCACGATATTTGTGAGCATATCGTTGTCTATTTTCAGCTCGTTTCGACCCTGCTCAAAAGTTACGCCGAAAACCTGCTTTCTCTCAATAGGTGCAGGAACATAGTTCTCATCTATCTTGATTATGTTGTATGTACCCTTTCTCTTTGACTTGAGTATCTCAAGAGCCTCGTCAGTGTAGCCCGGTGCAATGATACCGTCAGAAACCTCTCTCTGGATCATCTTTGCAGTGCCTGTCTCTTATACACATCTCCGAGCCCACGAGACTGCAGCTAATCTCGT
>ENA-OYAB01000317-OYAB01000317.1-human-gut-metagenome-genome-assembly--contig:-NODE-317-length-12836-cov-3.956341_pt1 | contig 12836 bp, 9 predicted proteins | sample MGYA00243422_ERZ652808 | MGnify/ENA primary metagenome ERZ652808 (study PRJEB26926, sample SAMN06164543) | human gut metagenome | biome: ENVO:00009003; feature: ENVO:2100002; material: ENVO:00002003...
CGGTCACTTGCAGCCAGCGGGCGCTGAGCGGCAAGGGCGAGAGTGCGGCGGCGGACTGCTCCAGCGTCAGCGTATCGCCGTTCTGGGCGAGCGAAACCGCCTTCATATCGTGGTCGTCGCCGGATGCCATGACTTGGATTTCCTGCGTGTCATCGGCATAGAGTTCCAGCAGGGCGCCGGTGAGGTGAATCACCAGCTGCGTAATGGTCAGCGAGGAAAAAGAGTTGCGCGAATTCATACGCGTTCACCTCCGTCATTCGTCCTCATCATATCACGTTTTGGCGCTTGTTGCAAGGGGAAAAGCCAACTATGAAGCAGTTGGATGCTTATGCGGATAGGCATAGTTGACTTCATTTCCATCGTGGTAACTTCCGCGAGTTCCAGAGAGCATAAAAACAGACGAAGTCTGCGATCGCCCTCTGGACTCCTTCGGCGTTCGCCTCCGGATGCTACTTGATTTTTATTGGAAGTTTTTTAGTTTGTGCGCAGGGACGCTTCGCTGCCTGCGGCGAAGTTGCCGGACTTGTTTTTCCTCTTTGAGTAGGTTTAACGGAGCAACAGTTGGGGCGTTGCCCCAAGCCCCATAAGGGGCGCCGCCCCTTAACCCCGCAAGGGGCATTGCCCCTTGACCCTTTTTTCGGCGCCATGCGGGTGCTGTTATTCCAACAGCTCCGCCCCCGTCACCACGTCGTCCATCACCGCGATAACCAGCGGCGTTCCGCGATCCTGCTTGCCTTGCAGGCGCACGTTGTCCCTTTCCACCAGCGTCGCGGGGGATTTCGCCTGCTGCACGCGAATCAGGTGGTCGTCCTTCTCCAACCGCACCACGCCCGCAAGCTGTTTGCCGTTGCTGCCATTCTTGTTGAAATAGAACGACTTCACGCCCTTGCCGTTGCGGTTCTGCTTCTCAAAATCAACGGAGAGCAGGCGTTTGGCGTAGCCGCGGTCGGTCAGCAGCACGATTTGGTCGCTGTCTTGCAGCTGCCCGCACCAGATGACCTCGTCGCCGTCCTCCACCTGCATACAGCGCACCCCGGCGGCGACGCGCCCCTGCACCGGCACGCTATCGAGCGAGAAGCGGATGCACAGACCGCTGCGGGTGAACAACAGCAGGTCGTCGCGACTGGCGGCGGGGAGAACTGTCAGCAGACGGTCGCCGTCTTTCACGTTCACGGCGGCGAATTTCTTGCTGCGCACGTCGTAATCCGCGGCGGCGGTGCGTTTTACCATGCCCTGACGGGTGATGAAGAGAATGTCCGGCAGGTGCCCGACGTCCGCCATGCGGATGCACGTCATCCACAGCGCCTTCTCGTCGTCCTCCAGCCCGGCCAGCACGCCTGAAAGCAGCTGCCCGCGATCCTTGGGCTTGACTTCGTTCAGCGACGCAACAGGCAGAGGATAGCAGTTGCCATGGTCGGTGAAGATGAGCAGCGTTTCGTCTGTTTTAGCCATGAACAGGAAGTCGGCGAACTCCTTGTCGTCCTCCGCGCGGGTCGGGAGCGGCGTTTTCTTGTAGAGCGCGGGATTCATGCGCTTCAACTGCCCCGCACCCGTGAACGCCACGATGACTTCCTCCGGCGCGGCGGCCTCTTCCTCGACTTCCAGCGGGGATTCGTCCGCTTTTTCGATGGTTGTGCGGCACTCGTCGGCGAATTCCTCGGCAATCTCCTGCAATTCCTTGCGGATGACCGCCAAGAGCTTTTTCTCGCTGTGCAGGATGCCCTCCAAGCGGTCGATGAGCTTCAGGATGTCCTCGTACTCCTTGCGCAGGGCGATGATTTCCAGATTCGTCAAGCGCTGCAGGCGCATGTCCAAGATTGCCTGTGCCTGCGCGTCGGACAGCTCGAAGCGCTCCATCAGGCGGGCTTTCGCTTCTTTCGGGTTCTTTGAGGAGCGAATCAGCGCGATGACCTCGTCGAGGTTGTCCACCGCAATCATCAGACCCTGCAAAATGTGCGCGCGGGCTTTCGCCTGCTTCAGGTCGTACTCCGTGCGGCGGGTGATGACGTTTTTCTGATGGCGGATGAAGTGCCCCAGCATCGTTTTCAGCCCCATCTGCACGGGCTTGCCCTCGGCGATGGCGACCATGTTCACGCCGAAGGTGACCTGCAAGTCCGAATACTTGTAGAGCACTTTCAGCACCTTGTCCGGGTCGGCGTCCTTCTTCAGCTCGATGACGGCGCGCATTCCCTCGCGGTCGGATTCGTCGCGGATGTCGTAGATGTTTTGCAGCTGCCCCTTCTTTTCTTCCGACAGCTTCAAAATCTTCTCCAGCATCGCGGCTTTGTTGACCATGTAGGGGATTTCCGTGATGACAAGCAGCTTGCGCCCGTTCAAGCCGTCCTCCACATGCACACGCGCGCGCAGGGACAGCTTCGAGCGTCCGGTCTCATAGCCTCTGCGGATTTCCTCGTTTTTCACCAGCACGCCGCCGGTGGGGAAGTCCGGGCCGGGGATGATTTTCATCAGCTCATCCAGCGGAATGTCCGGATTCTCCATCACAGCAATTGCCGCGCGGATGCTTTCGCCCAGATTGTGCGGGGGAATGTTCGTCGCCAGCCCTACCGCGATGCCGCTTGCGCCGTTGACGAGCAGATTCGGGAAGCGCGCGGGCAGCATGTCCGGCTCTTTGAGCGTGTCGTCGAAATTCAGGCGGAACGGCACGGTGTCCTTCTCAATGTCACGCAGCATTTCCAGCGCGAGGGGCGTCATGCGCGCCTCGGTGTAACGCATGGCGGCAGCGCTGTCGCCGTCAATGGAGCCGAAATTGCCGTGCCCATCGACCATCGGCCCGCGCATGGAGAAGTCCTGCGCCATGCGCACGAGCGCGTCGTACACGGAGGAATCGCCGTGCGGGTGATATTTGCCCAGGCAGTCGCCGACGATGCGGGCGCACTTGCGGTGCGGCTTGTCGGGCGTCGTGCCGAGTTCCATCATGGTATAGAGAATGCGGCGCTGCACGGGTTTTAAGCCATCCTCGACGCGCGGCAGGGCGCGTTCCAGAATGACATGCTCCGCGTAGGGAATCATGGACTGGTGCATCACGTCCTCGACGGTCGTTTGCAGGATGCGCGATGGGTCGTCCTTGGGAATCGGGCGGTTATCGCTTGTTTTCTTTGCCATCGCTTACTTCGCTCCTTCCCGCTGACCTTCGGGCAGTTCAAAATTATCCGGCTTGTTGAAGTCGGCGTTCTCGATGATGTAGTCGCGGCGCGGCTCGACCTTGTCGCCCATCAGGATGGTAATGCGGCGGTCAGCCAGCGCTGCGTCCTCAATCGTCACCTGCATCAGTTTGCGCTGGGAAGGATCCATCGTCGTCGCCCAGAGCTGTTCGGGGTTCATTTCGCCCAAGCCTTTGTAGCGCTGGAGCGTATAGCCTTTGCCCGCTTCCTTGATGCACTTCGCCAGCTCCTTGTCGTCGTAGGCATAGAGGACTTTGCTGCCCTTTTGAACCTTGTACAGCGGCGGCATTCCGATATAAACGTGACCGCCGGTGACAAGCTCTTTCATGTAACGGAAGAAGAAAGTGAGCAGAATGGCGCGGATGTGCGCGCCGTCCTGATCGGCATCGGAGAGGATGATGACTTTGTTGTATTTGAGGTTGGCGAGGTTGAAATTCTCGTCGATGGACGTGCCGAGCGCGGTAATCAGCGAGCGGAACTCCTCGTTGCTCAGCACCTGATCCAGCCGCTTCTTTTCGGCATTGAGGGGCTTGCCGCGCAGGGGGAGAATCGCCTGATAGCGGCTGTCGCGCCCCTGCTTGGCGCTGCCGCCTGCGGAATCGCCCTCGACGATGAACAGCTCATTGTCCTCCGCCTTTTTGCCGCGGCAGGCGCTGAGTTTGCCGACCAGCGGCGCGGCGTCAAGCTGATTCGCTTTGCGGGCGTTGTCGCGGGTCTTGCGCGCGGCTTCCCGCACCTGCGCGGCGCGAATCGCCTTCTGCACAATCTGCTGCGCAATCTCCTGATTCTTGAGGTTCTCCAGCCAGTCCGTCAGCTGCTGGGTGATGATGCCCTCCACCGCGGGGCGCACTTCGCTGTTGCCCAGCCGCCCCTTCGTCTGCCCCTCGAACTGCGGATTCTTGACCATCGTCGTCAGCACGCAGCTCAAGCCTTCGCGGAAGTCCTCGCCCGTCAGGTTGCTGTCCTTTTCCTTCAGGAAGCCGTTGCGGCGGGCGTAGTCGTTGAACATCTTCGTGAATGCCGCCTTGAAGCCCGTTTCGTGCGTTCCGCCTTCGCCTGTGGGGATGTTGTTGACATAGGAAAAAAGGCTCTCGGTATAGCCGTCGGTGTACTGAATGGCGACGCGGCAGATGACGGAATCCTTCTGCCCTTCGAGGTAAATCGGCTGATCGTGCAGGACGGTTTTGCCGTCGTTCAAATACCGCACATAGTCGATGATGCCGCCCTCGTAGTGGAAGGTCGTTTCGCGGCGGGCAGGGTCGCTCACACGCTCGTCGAGAAAGACGATTTTCAAGCCCCGGTTCAGGTATGCCAACTCCTGCAAGCGGCGGAAGACTGTGTCGTAATTGAAGCGCACGTCCTCGAAAATCGCGTCATCGGGAAGAAAACGCACGAGTGTGCCCTTCTTGCGTGTGTTGCCGACTTTTGCCAAGGGCGCGTCCGGCTTGCCCGCGACGACCTTGCCTTTTTTCTCGTCGAACTGGCTTGTGAAGCGCATGGCATAGTGGCTGAAATCGCGGTAGATGTCCACGGTCAGCCACTTGCTCAGCGCGTTGACGACCGACGCGCCCACGCCGTGCAGACCGCCGGAATAGCTGTAATTCTCGTTGTTGAACTTGCCGCCCGCGTGCAGCACCGTGAAAATGACCTCCGCGCCGCTGACGTGCATGGTCGGGTGCTCATCCACGGGCATACCGCGCCCGTTGTCGTACACCGATGCGGAGCCGTCCGTGTGCAGCGTCACGCGCACCTCATCCGCAAAGCCGTTCGACGCCTCGTCAATCGCGTTATCCACAATCTCCCAGAGCAGGTGATGCAGACCGCGCGTCGAGGTGGTGCCGATATACATGCCCGGACGCATCCGAACCGCTTCCAGCCCTTCCAGCACCTGAATATTGCCCGCATCATAGTGATTTGCTTGATTTGCCATGAAAAAACTCCTCTTATAATGAAGGAAGTATATCAAAATCGCAACGGTGACAAAGCACCAATTTTCATTATATCACAATTCCGCCGATTCATCAAGGCGAACAGCAAAATGCCGCTCGGACAGTTCGGCAGAGGGGGGCAGCGCAAAAAATCTCTATATGTTCAACAGAAACGTAACATTTTATCCAATATCGGAAACAAGTTCATGGAAAAACGAGGGGGAATATTGAAAACGGGCAGATAATTGCCGAATCAAACAGGGGAAAATCCGCGAAAACGCCGCAGAATTTACAATTCACAGGGAAAAAGCCTCTTGACAATGAAACAATTTTGTAATAAAATCAGGCTGTACGGAAAGGAGTGATTTCCCCATGATGAATTCCGGTCTGCGGCGGCTTCTGTCCGGCGCGGTGGCGCTGATGCTGCTGGGCTGTTCCTCCGCCTTGGCGGATACGGCGACGGTCACTGCGCGCAAACTCATTCTGCGCGAAAAAGCATCCTCGACCAGCGATGCTCTGCAAACCCTGCCCAAAGGCACGAAGCTGGAGGTTCTCGGCAAAAGCGGCAGCTGGTATAAAGTGACTTACGGGAAATACACCGGCTATGTCTATAAAACGTATGTCAGCGTGACCAAGACGGCCAGCAGTTCCAGTTCTTCCAGCAGCGCGACGCGGCTGGAAAAGGGGAGCACTGGCAGCGCCGTCAAGGATTTGCAGACAAAGCTGAAAAAACTCGGCTATTATGATGCTTATGTCGATGGCGATTATGGCGACACGACCGTCGCGGCGGTCAAGGCGTTCCAGAAGAAGTATAACCTGACGGCGGATGGCGTGGCGGGCAGCGAAACGCTCAAAAAGCTCGACAGCGCGTACAAGAACGCGGACAGCAATACCAGCACCGATGACGATTCGCTCCGCAAGGGCGCAACCGGCACGGCAGTCAAGACGCTGCAGACCAACCTGAAGAAGCTGGGCTTCTACACGGCGTATGTCGACGGTTCGTTCGGCGCGACGACCGAGAGCGCCGTCAAGACATTCCAGAGGAAGTACGGACTGACGGCGGACGGCGTGGCAGGCAGCGCGACGCTCAAGAAGATTGAATCCGCCGTGGCGAGCGCCAGCAGCGGCAAGATTACCACCGAACGCCTCGACTGGTTCAATGGCGGCAAGAACGTCATCCCGAACGGCGCTGTATTCCAGATTAAGGACGTCAGCACGGGGCTGATTTTCTCCGCGCGCCGGCAGAGCGGCGGCAACCATATGGACGCCGAGCCGCTGACGGCGGAAGATACCGCGATTCTCAAGAAAATCAACGGCGGCACGTTCAGCTGGCGCCGCCGCGCAGTGCTGGTGAAGTACAACGGGCATGTGTATGCCGCGTCGATTTACTCCGAACCCCACGGCACAAACACAATTCTGGACAACAACTTCGATGGGCAGTTCTGCCTGCACTTCTACGGCAGCAAGACCCACGGTACAGACCGCGTGGATGCAGATCACCAGAAGTGCGTGGAACAGGCCATGAAGGCGACTTGGTAAAAATCCCAGTCAAAGGGCAAAGCAATGGGCACTGCTGCAGCGCGGCAGTGCCTTTTTGCGCACATCCGAAATCATCCGCCGATGCCCTATTGACAAATCGCCCAAAATCCATACAATAAAATTGCGGCTGAAATCATTCATTTTTCATTCATTCCGATGGACAGCCGAGGACAAGAGAGAGAGGAAAGTACCATGTTCGGATTCCGACCCGACGGACGGCGCGTGTCGTCCATTGACCCCATCGTCGGCATTACGCCGTACCTGATGCCCATGCGCTGCGACGCGCAGGTTTTCCTGCAGCACCGCGTGGACTATGAGCTGCTGACGCGCTACATTGCGGCGCAGGCGGCGAAGGGCGAGAAAATTACGTTCATGCAGATTATTATCGCCGCGTTTGTCCGCACTGTGTCCCAGCACCCGGAAATCAACCGCTTCATCCTCAATAAGCAGTTCTTTGCGCGGAACATGTGCGCCGTGTCATTCACGATGCTCAAAAACCCGCAGAACGCCGAAATGGGCGAGACGGCGGTGAAGGTGAAGTACGACCTGACCGACACCATCTACGACGTGCGCGACCGCATGGAAAAGGTCATCAACGCTAACCGCGGCGAGGACAAGAAGAATTTCGCGGATAAGCTGGCGAAAGCGGTGCTGGTCGTGCCGGGTCTGGCAACGGGCATCGTCGCGCTGGTTCGCCTGCTTGATCGCTACGGGCTCTGCCCCGGCGCACTGCTGGACGAACTGCCCTTCCATACCAGCATGTATATCACCAACAACGCCTCCATCGGCCTGCATCACGTCAACCACCACATCTACAACTTCGGTTCGGTTACGCTGTTCTTCGGCATGGGTACCGTGGAGAAGGTTGCCGTGGTAGAGAAGGGCGAGGCGCGCATGAAGCGCTTCCTGCCCATCGGCATCACGGCGGATGAGCGCGTCTGCTCCGGCGCGCACTACGCGGCGTTCTTCGGCACGATGTCGTATCTGCTCAATCATCCAGAAGAACTGGAGAAGCCGCCGGAATCCGTCCGCTTTGACGAAAAGTGCGAATACCACGTCCCGAAAGTTGGCGAGCAGCCGGCGAAGAAGCAGAAAAAGCAGCAGAAAGCCACGGTTCAGGCGTAAATCAGCAGGAAAAAACGCATGATATGTCGAAATCCTCCGTTGCAGCGCATTCCTTGAAACGGGAGTGCAGAAGAACGGAGGATTTTTTTCATGCAGAATGTAGGTATTGTCGGCTTGGGGCTGATTGGCGGCTCACTCGCGAAAACCATCAAGCTCCACACGCCGTACACGGTTTATGGCACGGACAAGAATGCGGACACGATGCGCCGCGCGTTCCTGATGGAGGCGATTGACGGCGAACTGACGGCGGAGACGCTGCCGCAGTGCGATGTTGTGCTGATCTGCCTGTACCCGCAGGGGATTATCGACTATGTGACCACGCACGCGGCGGACTTTAAGCCCGACAGCCTTGTGATTGACTGCGGCGGCGTGAAGCAGGTGATTTGCGATGCACTGTTTCCCGTATCACAGCGGTATGCGTGGCATTTCATCGGCGGACACCCGATGGCGGGGCGCGAGTACAGCGGCTTCAAGTACGCCCGCGACGATCTGTTCGACCATGCGTCGATGATTCTGTGCGGTCACGGCGACGATGACCCGGCGGTTTTGCAGCGCGCCCGCGACTTTTTCATGAAACTGGGCTTCCTGCGTGTGCAGTTCACGACGCCGAAGACGCATGACGAGATGATTGCGTATACGTCGCAGCTGGCGCATGTCGTGTCGAGCGCGTATGTGAAGTGCCCGCTGGCGGATAAGCACCGCGGGTTCTCGGCAGGGAGCTTCGCGGATATGACCCGCGTGGCAAGGCTGAATGAGGATATGTGGACGGAGCTGTTCTTTGATAATCGAGAGGCGCTTCTGCCGGTGGTGGAGGACTTGGTGCAGCGGGTGACGGAGTATCGGGACGCGCTGCGGGATGAGGATAGGGAAGGAATGAGAAAATTATTGCGTGAGGGACGCGAGACGAAGGAACGCCTGACGGATTAACACGCGGGTAAAGTATGGAAGAGCGCTCAACCCAATCGCGCGAAAGGGGTCAAGGGGAAAATTTCCCCTTGCGGAGTCCAGAGGCGGCGCCTCTGGTGGGGTTTGGGGCAACGCCCCAACTGTTTTTCGGGTGCTCACTCAAAGAGAACAGCCAACAAAGGCGCAGGCAGCGAAGCGTCCCTGCCAGTAACTAAAAAGCCTTCCAATACAGTTCAATCTGCATGGGAGGCGACCGCCGAAGGAGTCCAGAGGGCGATCGCGAACTTCGTTCGTTTTCTTTGCCCTCTGGAAGTATGGCAATGACCAGATTGGTAGGAAAATCAACGCTGGCTGTCTGAAAAAACAGCAGTCTTTAATTGTTGCAGAGGGTTTCGCCTCTGCGGAGGCGACAAGGGAGCTATAAAAAACAAACGAAGTTTGCGATCGCCCCCTTGACCCCTTCGGGCGCACCACCATGCTTCTTGATTTTTTATTGGAAGTTTTTTAGTTACTGTCCAGCTTTTTCCTGGATTTTATTCTTTTGCCCAAGGAGATAACCACCATGTACGCATTTATCGAAGGTCGCGTGTGCGAAAAAACGACCAATTCCTTAGTCCTTGAAGCGGGCGGCATCGGCTATCAGCTCAACTGCTCCATGACCACCTTACAGGAAGCGCCGCCGATGGGCGAGAAAATGCGCTGCTATACCTACCTTTCCGTCCGCGAAGACGCGATGGAGCTCTTCGGCTTCGCAACAAAGGAGGAAAAGCAGCTCTTCCTTTCGCTCACGGGCATCAGCGGTGTCGGCGCAAAAACCGCGCTCGGCCTGCTCGGTGCCATGCCCCTGCGCGACTTGAACCTCGCGATTTTGCTCGGCGACGTCAACGCACTCTCCCGTGCGCCGGGTATCGGCAAAAAGACGGCGCAGCGAATCGCGCTGGAACTCAAAGATAAGGTCACGCAGGCGGATATCAATCAGCCGACGGGCAAAGCGGCCATGCCGACATCAGGCGCGGCGGCGGATAATTTCGCCGAAGCCATCGAGGCGCTGACGGCGCTGGGGTACTCCGCCATCGAGGCGCGCGATGCCCTGTCCCATGTGGAGGACAAGGATGCCCCGGTGGATGAACTGATTCGGCTGGCGCTGCGCGCAATGGCGGGAATGTGAGGATAAAAAGTGGAAGAAAGATTGGTGACGGGCGACTTTCAGCCCGAAGACAGCGCGGTGGAGACGACATTGCGCCCGCATACGCTGCGGGAGTACGTCGGTCAGCAGGCGGTTAAGGACAGCCTGAGCATCTACATTCAGGCGGCGCTTACCCGCCATGACGCGCTGGATCATATGCTGCTCTACGGCCCGCCCGGTCTGGGCAAAACGACGCTGGCAACCATTGTCGCGGCGGAAATGGGGCAGAACATCCGCGTTACGTCCGGCCCGGCGATTGAGCGTCCCGGCGACCTCGCGTCAATTCTGGCGAACCTCAATCAGGGGGACGTGCTGTTCATCGACGAAATTCACCGCCTCTCCCGCTCGGTGGAGGAGGTGCTGTATCCCGCGATGGAGGACTTTGCCATCGACATCATGATTGGCAAAGGCCCGACCGCGCGGTCGATTCGCGTCGCCGTGCCAAAATTCACGCTCGTGGGCGCGACAACCCGCGCAGGTCAGCTGTCCGCCCCGCTGCGCGACCGCTTCGGCATTCTCTTCCGGCTGGAAATGTACAAGCCGGAGGAACTGGCGCAAATCGTCCGCCGAAGCGCGTCGATTCTGGAGATTGACGCGGAGGACGCAGGCATCATGGAGATTGCGCGCCGAAGCCGCGGTACGCCGCGAATCGCAAATCGGATGCTCAAACGCGTCCGCGACTACGCGCAGGTGCGCGGCGGCGGCGTCATCAGCCTTGATGTGGCACGGGAGGCGATTGCCATGCAGGGCGTGGACGAGCTGGGACTGGACAAGGTAGACCGCGCCGTCCTTGGCACGATGATGGACAAATTCGGCGGCGGCCCGGTCGGGCTGGACACCCTCGCGGCGACAACCGGCGAGGATGCCGTGACCATTGAGGACGTCTACGAACCGTACCTGATGCAGCTCGGCTTCCTGATGCGCACGCCGCGCGGCAGAATGTGCACGCCCGCCGCGTGGGAGCATATGAAGCGCACGCCGCCGGGGCAGGCGAACGACAATCAGCTGAAAATGGAGCTGTAAGCATGGAATACGAAGCGAAAGAAGTAGCCTGCAAGGACGGCCGCACGGCAACCCTGCGTTCCGCGCAGCTGGGCGATGCGGCGGAGATGGTTCGCTTTTTGGTGGACGTGTGCGGCGAGACGGAGTTCCTGCTGGCGTACCCGGAGGAGCGGCAGAGCCTGACCGTCGAGCGTGAGCGGGCGTTCCTGACGAACACGCTGAACAGCGGCGACGAGCTGATACTGACCGCATGGGTGGACGGGCATCTGGCGGGCGTGGCGAACATCAGCTTCTCGACGCGGATGAAGATGCGCCACCGCGCGAGTGTCGCCATCAGCATCCGCCGCGCGTACTGGAATCTGGGGCTGGGCACGGCGCTGCTGAATGCGCTGGTGGATGCGGCGAAAGCGCGCCCGGAGGTTCGGCAGGTCGAGCTGGAATTTATCGAGGGCAACCGCCGCGCACAGGCGCTGTATGAGAAGGTCGGCTTCCGCGTCGTCGGCGTTCACCCGGACGCGTTTGTGCTGAAAGACGGAACAATGCGGAATGAATATTTAATGCAATTGAAAATAAGGTGAATTGTTATGAAAACATCCGATTTTGATTATGAATTGCCCGAAGAACTGATTGCGCAGACCCCGGTCGAACCGCGCGACCACAGCCGCCTGATGGTGGTACACCGCGCGACGGGCGAGCGCGAGGACAAGCATTTCTACGATATTATTGACTATTTGAACCCGAACGACGCACTGGTCATCAACGAGACGAAGGTCATTCCCGCGCGTCTGCTGGGCGAGAAGGAAGATACGGGCGTGCCGGTGGAGGTGCTGCTGCTGCGCCGGAAAAATCAGACGGACTGGGAGGCGCTTGTCCGCCCCGGACGCCGCCTGAAGCCCGGTACGACGTGTGTTTTCGGCGGCGGACTGCTCAAATGCGAGATTCTGGAAAGTGTGCCGGAGATCGGCGGACGCATCGTCCGTTTCCATTATGAAGGGGTTTTCGAGGAACTGCTCGACCGGCTGGGCGAGATGCCGCTGCCGCCGTATATCCACGAAAAGCTGGCGGATCAGAGCCGCTATCAGACCGTTTACGCCAAGAATGAAGGGTCTGCCGCTGCGCCGACGGCAGGTCTGCACTTCACGCCGGAGCTGCTCGAACGCATCCGCGCCAAGGGCGTGACCATCGTGCCAGTGACGCTGCACGTCGGGCTGGGGACGTTCCGCCCGGTTCAGGTGGAAGATGTTGACAAACATGTGATGCACAGCGAGTGGTATCAGGTGACGGAGGAAGCGGCGAACACGCTCAACGCCATTCGCGCCAGCGGTGGACGGCTGATTTGCGTCGGCACAACGTCTGTGCGCACGATTGAAACGGTCGCGACGGAGGACGGCATCGTGCACCCCGGCGCGGGCGACACGGCGATTTTCATCTATCCCGGCAAGAAAATTAAGGCGGTGGATGCCTTGATTACCAATTTCCACCTGCCACAGAGCACCCTGCTGATGCTCGTCAGCACCTTCATGGGGCGCGAGACGGCGCTGGACGTTTACCGCGAAGCTGTGCAGAAAAAGTACCGCTTCTTCAGCTTCGGAGACGCGATGTTCATCGAATGAACCAAAAATCACAGACAAATTTCGGACAGTTTTTCAGTACGAACAAACTTTTTTCATAATCGCGCTGAAAAATTGTCCGAAAGGCTTGACAATCCGGTCTTAAATGTTTACAATATACCTTGTCTGACAAGTCTGGTTAGGCTTGATGCGGGACATGCAGGCGTAGTTTAGTGGTAAAACTCCAGCTTCCCAAGCTGGCCTTGTGGGTTCGATTCCCATCGCCTGCTCCACAACCGCATCTGCCGCCGGAAAGCAGCGAAGATACCTTCGCAGTTTTACGCGAACATAAAGGAGGAAATTCCAATGGCTAAGGAACGTTACGAGCGCAAAAAGCCCCACGTTAACATCGGCACCA
>ENA-OYAB01000318-OYAB01000318.1-human-gut-metagenome-genome-assembly--contig:-NODE-318-length-12835-cov-4.746009_pt1 | contig 12835 bp, 7 predicted proteins | sample MGYA00243422_ERZ652808 | MGnify/ENA primary metagenome ERZ652808 (study PRJEB26926, sample SAMN06164543) | human gut metagenome | biome: ENVO:00009003; feature: ENVO:2100002; material: ENVO:00002003...
TGGGATTTTCCCCGGCCGGGATATTGGAAAATTTTTTTAACGGTGAAGATTATCAGATTTTTGAAAGGGCAGAAAAACAATGGTGGCACAAGCGGCATTGATTGCGGCCGGAATCAACTTTGCTTCCGGCTTTTTGAAAGGCAAACAGGAAGAATACGAGGCCAAGGTTCAGGCAAAGCTGGCGCTGAACAACGCGGCGATTTACCGCAAAAACGCGGCAAGGGTGCGGCTGAACGGTTCGTTGAACGAGGATATGATGCGCAGCCAGAAACGGGCGGCAGTGGCATCGGCAGCCGCGGCGGCGGGCGAAGCGGGCATGGGCGAAAGCCCGACGACAACGACGGCGCTGGCAACGACTTCGGCAGCTTTGGAACAGAATATCCTTAACGAGCGTTACCGGGTCGAAAGCGAGGCGGAAAACTATCTTTATCAGGCGCGGCTGGCGGAGGAACAGGCGCGCCAGCACAAAAAAGCTGGTAAAAACAAGTTTATGAACAGCATGCTGGGCGGCTTGACATCGTCGCTTGGCGGGCTTTTCGGGTAGTTTTTAGGGCAGAGCGGAGGAAGACAATGGCAAACAGACAGAAAATTGCCCCGATGGGGCTGGCGGGCGTGATGGCGCAGAGAGGACTGCAAACGACTTTGACGGTTCCGGGAAAACGTTTTGTGGCGGGAAACGGCGGTTTGGAAACGGCGGGGCTTTTGGTTGACGCCGGCAAAAAAATGGCTGAGGAACGCCTGGAAACGGAAAAGCAGCGGCAGGCGATGGAAGCGGCGGCATCACTAAGGGCTTCCCGTCAGGCGATGGAGGCGGCAGAAACGCCAGAGCAGCTGAGGGAAATTGCAACAACGGCGGAGAAAAGCCTGCCGGCGCAGTTTGGCAGCGAAAATTCCGGCAAGGCTTTCTGGCAGGAACACGGCGACAAGATACTTGAAGCAAATCGTGCCGATACGGCAAAAATTGCGGCAATGAAACAGGCGGATTTTGGCCGTAACAGCCTGCGGTCGATGCTGGCGGACAATCAGAACCTTCTGGCGGAAACGGCAGAGCCGGTGCAGGCGGAAAAGCTGCTGGAGATGGGAACCGGCGAAATTGAGCGGACACCGTTTCTTACGCCCGAGGACAAGCAGTTTTACCGCGACGGCTATCTTAAAACCGGAATTCTCAATCTGGCGCTGAATTCTCCGGAGACGGCGGAAGCTGCCGCGGACAGGTATTTTCCCGGCGACAGCGACGGCATTAAGGCGCGGATTGCGGAAACGCGGCGCTTAAACGAAGAAGGGGCTAAACGGCAGCAGGAGCGCGAACGGCAGCGTTCTTATCTGGCAGCGTACGGCGACGCCCAGTCATTGTGGCAGAAACGGGAAAGGGGGGAAATTTCTCCGGCGCAATATTATGTGCTTTCCGCCGATACCAATCCCGAAATGCTGTGGGGAGACGGCGAAGACCGCTCTCCGGCACCGCTTGCCGACGCTTACCGGCTGGTGCGGAAAATGAACGGAGGGGAAAGCCTCAGCGCCGAAGAAGTGCGCGATGCGGGAAACAGCCTTATCAGCGCTTACCGGCATAACGAACTCGGTCTGGAAGAAACGGCGGCACTGCAAAACCAGCTGGTGGCGGCGCAGCAGGGCGGAAACGCGTCCGAACTTATTTTTGACAGAGCGGTTGACGAACTGGCGGACAGAGCCTTTATGCGCGATATCCCCGCCGGGGCGGAACAGTATACCCCGTACGGGCGCGAGCTGATGGAACACAAGGCGAAACTGGCGTTTGACATTTATCAGAACTACTACGGCAGAAAGACGGCGCTGGCCGAAGAATTTACAGCGCAGGGCGGGCAGATGACACCTGCGGCGGCAAAGAAAATCGGCAGGCAGGCGCTGGCGGAAACGGCGGCGGAGCTGAACCTCAAAGAAACACCGGGCGACGCTCCGTCTTTCGGCGAGCTGCGGAGAACCCTGAAGAGCAGCTATTCAGGCAGCGGCGAAAGGCGCATTTGGGAGCGTTTTGCAAAAGAAGCACCTTATGCCGAGGACAAAACGGCGGTTATGCGCCGGATTGCAACGGAAGAACAGAAACGCGAGCTTTCTTATCCGCAGTTTGAAACTTATGACGAGGTAATGCAGGCGGGGCTGGCGCCGGGAGACCGGTTTTATTTCAAGGGGCGGCTTGCCGTGATGAAAGGCTGAAACAATTGACGGCGATGAAAGGATAGGGCAATGGACAACTTGAGGAATTTGGCGATGAAATACGATGCGGACGGGAAGGAAATTTCCGGAATTGCGGACAGCGGGGCAATGATGACGCCGGTACCGGAAGGCAGTGCCGCGGGTGAGACGATGATGACGCCAGTGCCGGCGTATGGTGTTGCGGACGGAACGATGATGACGCCGGTATCGGTGGATGGTGCGGGCGTTACGGAGATGGCAATGACATTGCTGCCGGATGGCGGGACTGCGGATATGAGCGCAGAAGATACTGCGGCGGAACCGGTTTATACCGGCGTTATGGCGCGCGGCAGGAAACAGGAAGAATTTGAGGAAGGCGGACGGGTGCCGTTTGCTTACCTTGAGGAGGAACAAAACCTGAATTTTCCGGCTTTTTCGGCGGAAACGGTTGACGAAGATGCGCCGCTGACGAGCTTTCAGATTGCGGGAAAATGGCTGCGGCAGGCTGCCGATTTGCGCAACTACTGGGCGTTGCTGGAGAATTTCGGGGCACAGGCTGCAGAGTATAAGTGGGCGTATGATGAAGGGAAGTTCGGCACATTTGAAGCAGGGGCGTTCGGCCGGGAGCTTTTAAAAGCCGGGGCAAGAGGTTTGGGCGCGAATACGCTGCGGACGGCAGGGAATGTCCTGTCGATGTTCGGCGCCAATCTTGAAAGCCAGAATGCCGGTACGGCGGCGGTTACGGCGGGTGCCGGGCTTCTGGTGCCGGAAACGGGGAAAATTTTTAAAAACATCGGCGACAAACTGGGCGAATATGCCGGCAAAATCGAAAATTCGGAATTACTGGCACCGGCAGCGGAAGCTTACAGTGCAGATCCGAACTGGTCGAAACTGGCAAATGTTCTGGGACAGGGATCGTCACAGGTTTTGGCAATGGGAACCATGGCCAAATTTATCGGCTCGGGGCCGACGTACGGTTTGTTTGCCGGGGGCGGCGCCGGAGAAATCTTTAAGGAGTCCTATGCCAAGGACGGGGATATTGACACTGCCAATACGCTGGCACTTATTTCCGGCGGCACAACTTTTGCGATTGATAAGCTTTTCAGCCCGTTACCGAAACAGATAGAAAAAGACGCGCGGATAACCTCCAAAATGATTGCACGTGAAATTGCAGGGGCGCCGCTGCGCGAGGCAGGAACGGAAGTCTTGCAGCAGATGATGGCGGAAAACCTTGTGCGCAAGGTCGGCATTGACGATACGCAGGATTTGTTTGAAGGGCTGATTGAAAGCGCACTGGGGGCAATTGCAGGTTCTTCGGCGCTGATGGCTGCCGACGGAAGCGTTTATTATGTGCGCAAGACATATGAGGACGCCCGGCAGAGAATGCTGCTGCGCGGTGTGACGGCGGAGGAAATCGAGCTTTACAAAAACAATATGATGGAACTGCTAAAGAGCAAACCTGATGCTTTCGGAAAGGTTTTGAACTACGTTCTGGAGCGGAATTTGCAGCGGATGAGCGAAGGGGAAACTATTGCACAGGGCGGTGCCGATGCGGCGACAATGCCCGAAGGCGGGCCGGCTGCGGCGTTAATGCCCGAAACAGGGGCAGCAACGGCGGGTAAGAGTACGGCAGCAACTGCAGAGAGCGGGGCTGATGCGGAGAATGCGACGGTGGCGGCAAAGCGGCAAAACAGAAGCCTGGCGCAGGTACGCCAAGATGTCAAGGGGTTTCGCCGTTTGTTTGACGAAGTATACAAACGTTCTCTTAAAGCTACCGGAGACACAGGGAAAGCGAGAATTGCCGCCGGCATGATGCAAGCCAATATGATGGCACTGTACGAGATTGACGGCGGATTTTCTCCGGCTTCCCTTTTTGCGGGGCAGATACCGGAATATAAGCAACTGGCGTATCAGGAGTTTCAGAAACGACTGTCGCCCGAAGCAGCGGTGATGTTTCAGTTCGGCGGGGTCGAAGCCAAATTTGCCGATTTCAAAAAATTGGCGGAGGCATATAAACTGGAACAGCAGGATTACAGCCCGCGGCTTATCTGGTCAAGAACCGGATGGTATCGCGGCGGGGACGGACGGTGGCGTTTTGAAATCAATGATTCCGGCGCTAAGCTGAAAATAAATACCGACGTTAAGGCTGACGACCTTCCCAAGCGGTACTGGCAGACGTATATCCGGAAACTGGAGGAAATGGAAGGGCATGATATTCTGGGACTTCGGAAGTATGAAGAGATTCTTTTTCAGGACAGGGCAATTATTAAAGAGCTTTACAATTATCTGTACAGCGATTTTATCGACTTCTTAGACAAGCATTACCAGCGCAATATGGCGGTCGGTCTTAACCGCAGCGGGTATTTTGAGTTTCGGGATCTGGAAGGAGATTTTGAGGCGGAAGTCAAAGCCCAGAGGGCACTTGCCGATTCGAGGCTTTATGCCCTGTCTGACGGATACGGGCTGAGGGAAGAGGAATTGCGCGATAAGCAGGACTGGAGCCGGATGCCTATCTATCTGAAAGACAAAAGCCTTAAAGAAGTTTTGATTGACCGAGGCGAACTGGTTATTCCCGACGGCGGGGAAAACGGCACGGCGGCTAACCGAAACGGAGAAGTGCAGAGTGCAGAAAACGGCAGCTATATACAAAAAAACTCCCCCAGGCGGTCCCGGCTACAAATCCGGGTGTCGGATAGGGAGGAAAACGGCTATAATGTACCGAAAACCTCCCCCAGGCGGTCAAGGGTAGATGCCCAGGTGTCGGATAGGGAGGAAAACGGTACGCCGTTTTTTGATAATGTAGAGGCTGCCGGAGAAAATGTCAAGAGCGCATCAGGCGAAGTACTGCTGAATGTCAGTGCCGATAGATATCAGGCGAGAAATGACTCTGATTTTAAGGCGAAAATGGAAAAACTGCTCGTTTCGTATCAGGGGCGGAAAATATATAATCCGTCGCTGGGGAGAGAAGTGGAAATCAAAAATCTTCCGGTTGAGGACAGACATATCTGGAGTGGCAGCCGGGAACTTTTAATTCCTTATCTGCCCATGTTGCTGGGAACGGCGGTTTTTAACGTTAAGAAAGCGCCGCACGGTTCGAATTCTGTGACGGCGGGAGAAAAAAACTCTTACAAGGCGTATTTTCCGGTGATGATTAACGGCGCGCTGATAAACAGCCGAATGACGGTCAAGGAGGACGACAAGGGGGATTTATTCTGGGACTTGCGGCTGGAAGACGTTTCGCGCAAGGAAATCGAGGACGATTTGCGCAAGAGCACAGGAGAGGTTATTTCGTATGACGACTATCTGGCCGAGCAGCGGCGCAAAGCGGAAGAGCTGGCGAAAAGCAGGCGTTCCCCGTGGCTCAGGAAGACTGCTTCCAATGACAATTTCCCTGCAGTCGACCGGTTTTATACCAAGGAACAGATGAAGGTTATCCGCTCGACGCTTGAGGAAACGAAGTATCTGGAATTTTTGGAAAAGATATGGAAAGACGATACGAGCGTCGAGAAAAATTTTCAGACGCTGCGGGAGTTTCTGGACGTGCACGAAGCGGCAACGCCGGAACTGTTCGAATATCAGGCGGAAGTGGGGGAGGAACTGCTGGAACGCGTTCTCAAACGGCGCAAAGCGGCGCAGCGGATGGGAATACCCGAAGGGCCGGAACTTTATATGGATTTGAACAAAGAGCTGGCGTACCGTACCTATCTGGCGGCGCAGGGCGATTATCATAAACCGTACCGCAATATGGCGTATCGTCCTGATTTTTATCGGGAAGCGCATACGCCCCGGCTGATGAGCGACCTGTTTTTCAATCAGGAGAAATACCGCTATCTGCTGCCGGCACAGAAGGTGCAGATTGCCGAAATGCTGGACAAAGTTCACCGGATTTACCGCCTGCACCGGGAAACCGAATTTGCACGCAAGGCGGAACAACGCGACATTCGGGCGGCAAACGCCTATATTGCCGAACATTACGAGGGCGGAGACGAAAGCCTGCGTCGGTATTGGGAAGAACGGCAGCTGCTGCTGGAGAGGAAGGAAGTCCGGCTCGGCGACTTGTTGGAACATCAGGAGCTTTACCGCAACTATCCCGATATGGAAGACGTTATGGTCAGGTTTGAGGAGCTGGCAAATGACGAAGGGTATCATTTTTATCATGACAAAACCAGCAATGCCGACGTTTTGGAGATTGATCCGCGGCAGTTCGACTACGCCAATCTGAAAGACCTGCTGCTGAGGGGAGCTGCATTTGCCATTCAGATGCGGGAAGGGTTCGATCCGGCGCTGACGCCGACGCAGCGGCGCAATTTTATGGACCGCCACATCCATATGGCGCGAAAGGAAATTGCCCCGGTGTTTAACAAGGAGCTGACGGCGTTTCTCGGCAAATACCTGCCGGGGGAAAAGCAGCGCGATTACCTGGTTGAGCGGGAGGTTCCCCTGCCGCTGCTGGGACTTTATCGGAGCGAGGCGAAATCCGCGGCCGGACAGCAAGCTCGCGCGGATACGGCTGAAACGGCGGTTTCAGGAGCGAGAGCCGGAGGTGATGCAGTCGGAACAACGGTTTCTGAGGCGCGAGCCGGAGGTGATGCAGTCGGAACAACGGCTTCTGAGGCGAGAGTCGGAGATGATGCAGTCGGAACAACGGCTTCTGAGGCGCGAGCCGACGGGAACAAACCGGAAATCCTGACGTACAGGGAGATTGATTTCGACCGTTTGTACGAAAAACTCAACGAACGTTACGGCAGCGCGCAGCTGGATCCGGACGAGCGGCAAATCGGCGATTTTGCGTATTCAGCTTTGCAAAACCTGCGCGAGGCGATGAATTCGGAAATCCTGACGCGGGCGCGGATGAGTTCGGGATATGCGGTAGCGGCGCCGTTTCCGTGGGGCGGCGTTACATCGCAGGGCAATATCGACGTGCGGGCGATGCTGCGCCGACAGGACTACAGCGACTGGCAGCGGTCGTTTTCGTATTGGGACGAGAAGAACCTGCCGCCTCCGACAGACAGAACGCGCCTGACGTATGCCGATTTGGAGAAAATCGCAAGCAATTTCGACAAAGACATAGCGTTTAAGCCTGATTTTATGCGTTCTGTGCCCGACGACGAAACGGCAGCACCGACGCCGCAAAAAAGGCTGAAGTCGACGCTTGATGTCTTGGCGAAAGGGGCTTTTGACGCGGCGGACAAGACATTGTACCTGTTTGAAACGGCCGATGCGGAAACGATTGTGCATGAAACGTTCCATTATCTGAGCCAGATTTTGAAGAGCCCGGATTTGAACGGCAATATGCTGGCAAAGCGGGCTTATTACCGCCTGATGGACAATTACCGCAAGGAGCTTCTGCACCGCTATGAACCGGTGAACTACAAAGGCGGGTATATGCTTGTCTATAAACGTGGCGAACGGGTCATGCCGGAACTGCCGCGACGGTTTTCTACGCCGGAAGCGGCAATTGAGGCCGGCGTGGAAGAAATGTTCGTGCAGCGTTTTATGGACGCCATCGGCGGCCGGCTGACGGTTGAGCGGGATAGCGAGCAGCTATTGCATAATTTTTACATTGTCTGGCTGGACAAGGTGACGAAACTGCTTGACCTGACTCCTGCAAAAACCGGCAGCGGCGGAAAACAACTGTTTGATGCGGTCGGGAATATGCTGGGCAAGGCCGGGCGGATGCTGAAGGAACGGTATAAACCCGAGAAATAGGCTGAGGCGGGGCGCGGCGGCAGTCAGAAAGCATATCGGCCGAGTGCGGCCGCCGCGCTTTTGAATCTGCCGCACTTTTGAGGCTGCCGCACTTTTGGGGGCTGCGGCGTTCCGACGGCGGAATTTTGGGGCGGAAACTTTGCCACAGGAGTTTTGCAACGCTGATTTTCGGCATAAGGAAAAGCTTGCAAATAAACTAAGGCTGTTCTATAATGTCTGAAAATGTTTTTTTACGGAGTAGGGCATTATGGATAATCAGGAAATTTCCCGGTTGAAAGCCAGAGGCAAAGCAGAACTGCTGGCGTTTGTATTGTTTTTGACGCTTTTGGGCGGAGCGGCGGCGGAATACCGCAGAGAAACTGCTCCTTTGGCGACGGCAGCAGTCGTTTTTGAGAGAGGAAAAGCCAGCCGGGCTGCGGAAAGCCGCCGCGAAACAGTACAGCCTGCAGCGGCCGAAGCCGATAAAAAGGCTGAAATTTCCGCAGCTGAAACAACGGTAAGCAGTGCGGAGACAACCGGCTCGAAAGTAACGACAATCGGAACGGAAACAGCTGCAATGGAGGCGAGGGCTCCGGTTTCGGTTTTATCGGCTCCGGCGGCAGAAGAAATTGCAGCAAGAGCGGAGAACGGACAGAATGTTTCCGGCGGCAGCCAGGCAGTTCAGGGGGCGGAGCAGGCGGAAATTTCCGGCGAGGCATTGACCGAATTTTTGGACTTTATGCAGGAAACAAAAGAAAAAGTTGATGCCGTAAGCAAACCGGAATCGGCGTTGGCAAAAATCAGTCAGCCGGAAACGGCGGCAAAGCCGGCCTCCCGCTCCGAAACGATTGTTTTTGAGGAAGGGAAGATAGAAATTTATGACAGTGAGAAAGGCGTTGTTGCCGTAGAAGAAACGGCGGGAGAAAATGCCGTTCCGGCAGACAGCGGCGCCAAAGCTTCTTCCAACGGAGAGGCTGCTGGTGCGGAGGTGTCGCGGAGTTCTGCCGGAGAAACCGCAGGTGCGGCGGAGCAGCGGAGTTCTGCCAGTGCCGGAGAGGTCGCGAGTGCGGTTGAAACAAAAGGTGTTAATGATGTTGAAGAGCCAGTGTTGCTGATACCGGGGCAAAAAGACGGTGAATCGGCCGAGACAACAGAAAATCAAACTCAACCTACTGTAACAGCACAAGAAAATATTTCTTCTGAAACTCCCGTATCAGCGGGAGGAGAGGCAGTTGATATGATGAAGGATATTGCGGCGCGTCAGCAGGAGGCAGATTCAGCGCAAAAGTAGTTTTTATAACATATTGAAAATAAATCAATTATTTTACGTTAACTGATTTTTTGCAAAAAAAATCAAAAAAATGAAAAGAAAGTGTTGACTTATTATTTTTTTATCTATATAAACGCTTTTGTTCCGACCAATGGTCCCATCGTCTAGTGGTTAGGACATCGCCCTTTCACGGCGGTAACATGGGTTCAAATCCCGTTGGGATCACCAATTTAAACGGCGCTCTTTTCAGGGCGCCGTTTTGCTATATGGGGACGAGGCTTTCAGCGGGTTTGAATGTTCTTTTGTGAAAATCATATTTGGGGAGTTTTTACGAATTCGTTCGCATCTGGCTTGGTAAACAGAGTGTGCAGACAAAGAGTTTGCGCTGATTTTACAACAATTGAAGAAATGCCTTGAAGTTTTAAGTTTTGGATATTACAATGCCCAGCTAAAATGATATATTGGGGTAAACAATGGAAAATATTGTTCGTGTCGGGGTTGGAATTTATATTTTTAATCAAGAACATCAAGTTCTTTTGGGGCAGAGAAAAAGCGTTCACGGATTTGGATGCTGGTGTCCGCCCGGAGGGCACCTTGAATTTGGTGAGACAAACGAACAAGCTGCTATTCGGGAAGTAAAAGAAGAAACAAATCTTGATATTTGCGAAGATGATTTGAGTTTGCGAGGCGTTACCAATGATTTTTATTCTCAAACTCAAAAGCATTATATTACATTGCATTTCTTTTGCACTAAGTTTGTCGGTACGCCGCAAGTTATGGAAAAAGACAAATGTGTGTGTTGGAAATGGTTTGACGTGAATAATCTTCCAGAGAATTTACTTCTATCTAATCAGAATTTTATAAAAAAATGTTCTTTAGAGTGTTTGTAGATGAGCATCAGGGAAAAGGCGTATTTTGAACGCCGGGTTTGCTATTGCTGCGAGAGGGATATTGTGACTCCGCATAAGTTTTATTCGGAAATGTGCGAAAGTTGCGGAGAATTAAATTATCAAAAAAGAATACAACGGATTGATTTACGCAATCATCATGCATTGGTTACCGGCGGCAGAATTAAAATCGGGTTTGAAACAGCTCGTTTGCTGTTGGAAATGGGGGCTGATGTTACGGTAACATCCCGTTTTCCGAACGATACGTTGAAAAGATTTCAAAAACTTGAGAATTTTAATCAGTATCAACCGCGTTTGCATATTATTGGCGCGGACTTTCGTTTTGTACAGTCGGTGCAGAGTGTAATAGATTTTTTTAAGGGCAGACCGTTAGATATTTTAATCAATAACGCAGCACAAACAGTACGCAGACCGGCTCCTTTTTATAAGCATTTGTTGGAGGCGGAGTTGCAAAGGCCTGCTTTGGAAAATATTGTTTCTTCCGGAATTAAAGTCTTAGCCGATACAAAACTTAATTTGCCGGCTCAAAACAAACGGTTGACTTCAGCGGAGATGTCGCAGTTGGCATTATTGCCGGAGGATCTGATTACGAATGAGAAAATTTTTCCTGCCGGAAAATATGATAAAGACGGCCAACAGCTGGATTTGCGCGATAATAACAGTTGGATGTATGAATTGGAAGATGTTTCTCTGGTAGAGATGTATGAAATTTTGCAAATTAATCTGATAGCTCCTTTTTTGCTGAATACAAAGCTGCTGCCTGTTTTGCAGCAGAATAAAAATATGGCTTTTATTATTAATGTTTCGGCTATGGAAGGCAATTTTTATGCGCCACGCAAACACAGTCGCCATCCACATACGAATATGGCGAAAGCTGCATTGAATATGATGACAAGGACTGTTGCGGAACATTATAAAAATTTGGGCGTTTTTATGAATAGTGTTGATACGGGATGGATAACCAATGAGAAACCTAATCCACAAAATTTGGGCGAAAACGAGCGAAAATCCAAGATGGCGATTGACGAAACAGATGGCGCCATGAGAGTATTGGATCCAATTATTTCAGCCTTACAAAATAAAGAACCTCAGTATGGAAAATTATTTAAGAATTACAGAGAATATAAATGGTAAATTTGGAGATAATTTGTTTTGCCGGAATATGAATGTGTTTGTAGTTTTTTTATTTCAAAGCCGTTTGAGGATTTAATATTTTGGTTCGTAAACCGTGAGTTGAGCATCACCAATACTAACGGCACTCTTTTCAGGGCGCCGTTTTGCTATGCGGGACGAGGCTTTCAGCGGGTCTGAATGTTCTTTTGTGAAAATCGTATTTGGGAAGTTTTTACGAATTCGCTTGACGATAATCCTTTGTTTTTACAGTGCAATAAATTTTTATGCTATAAAATAGAAAAATATCTTGACTTAAAGTATGCTCTAAAATTTATCATTTTCGTGTCTGATATTTATGAGTTATTTTTCGGAGGGAAAAATGAAGATTTTTTTATTTTTATTGGCTGTCGTGGCGGTAATTTTGGCGTGGCGGTTTTATCCGGTAAATTCCTGGGACAAAACTTTCCCAAAAAGCGACAATGTTACTGTTAAAAAGGTAAAATTTAAAAACCGCTACGGTATTGAGCTGGTTGGGGATTTATACATACCCAAAAATAAAGTGACTGAAAAACTGCCGGCGATTGCCGTTTCCGGCCCTTTTGGTGCGGTTAAAGAGCAATCATCCGGTTTGTATGCTCAAACAATGGCGGAGAGAGGTTTTATTACTTTGGCTTTTGATCCGTCTTATACGGGCGAAAGCGGCGGGCATCCGCGTTTAGTCGCCTCACCGGATATCAATACGGAAGACATGAGTGCCGCAGTTGATTTTTTGAGTGTGCAAGATGATGTTGATGCCGATAAAATAGGCGTTATCGGGATTTGCGGATTTGGCGGTTTTGCTTTAAACGCTGCGGCGATGGATACAAGGATAAAGGCAACTGTTACTTCGACGATGTATGATATGAGCAGAGTTAATGCCAACGGCTATTTTGATACAATGGATAAGGAAGGCCGTTATAAGCTTAAGCAAAAACTTAATGCCCAACGTACGGAAGACTTTAGAAACGGAACTTATGCAGCAGAAGCAGGGCTGCCGGATAAATTAACAGGAAAAGAACCGCAGTTTGTTAAGGATTATTATGATTATTACAAAACACCGCGCGGATATCATAAGCGTTCTAAAAACTCAAATACGGGCTGGAATATGACATCTTCTTTGTCGTTTATCAATATGCCCATTTTGGCTTACAGCGATGAAATTAAGAGTGCGGTTCTGATGATTCACGGCGAGAATGCTCATAGCCGCTATTTCAGCGAAGATGCTTATAAAAAACTGGTTGGCAATAACAAAGAACTTATGATTATTCCTAATGCCAACCATACAGATTTATATGATAAAACTGATATAATCCCGTTTGATAAAATAACGCAATTTTTCAGAGATAATTTGAAATAAGCGGAATTTTATCCGGTTTGTGATAAACATCAGCAATGCAACCAGCGCTCTCTTCAGAGCGCTGGTTTGTTGTGCGGGACGAGGCTTCCGGCTGGTTTGAATGTTCGTTTGTGAAAATCGCATTGCGGGAAGATGTTACGAACTCGTGTACTGGCAATCTTTTATTTTTTGACAGCATTATCGGGTTTGAAGTTCGTCGGGGTTCGGAAAATATTTTGCTCATTTTATGTTTTTTTATTTTTGTGTTGACAAGTTGAAAATATGATTTTATATAATAGACAAATATTAGAC
>ENA-OYAB01000323-OYAB01000323.1-human-gut-metagenome-genome-assembly--contig:-NODE-323-length-12780-cov-4.915049_pt1 | contig 12780 bp, 14 predicted proteins | sample MGYA00243422_ERZ652808 | MGnify/ENA primary metagenome ERZ652808 (study PRJEB26926, sample SAMN06164543) | human gut metagenome | biome: ENVO:00009003; feature: ENVO:2100002; material: ENVO:00002003...
GCGTACTACGCCAAGCAGCCCTCCCGCAACGACTACTACGACATTTCCCTTCAGGCGCTGACCGGCACGACCGTGGATTACCTCGCGGGCGGCGGCTTCAAGAAGATGAACGGCGCGGATGGTCAGCAGAAATCCCTGCTGGATGTCGCAAAGGAAAACGGCTGGGTGATTCCGACAACGAATGACGAAATCCGCAGCCTGACCGCGACGAACGACCGCGTGCTGGCGACCAATCCGGTGCTTCAGGACTCCAAGGCGATTCACTACGAAATCGACCGCATCCAGAAGGAGTCGGCGGGCGAGGATGTGCTCTCTCTGGCGGATTTTGTCCGCAGCGGCATCAATGTGCTGGATAACGACAACGGCTTCTTCATGATGTGCGAGGGCGGCAAGATCGACTGGGCTGGTCACGCCAACGACGCGGCGACTTCCATCTACGACACCATCGCCCTGTCTGACGCGGTGCAGGTTGCGCTGGACTTCGCGGCGGCGCATCCGGGCGAATGCCTCATCATCGTCACCGCTGACCATGAGACCGGCGGCATGACCATTGGCTTTGCGACCACCGCTTACGATACCCACTTCCAGTACCTCCAGAACCAGAAGACCTCCTTCACTGCGTTCGATGACGTGATTTCCGAGCTGAAGGAAAACGGCGCAACCTTTGAGGATGCGATGGCGAAGGTGGAAGAACTCTACGGTCTGACCACCAAGGAAGGCGAAGCGCTTTCCCTGACTGCGACCGACGTGGAAAACCTGCGCAAGGCATGGAACGTCGCGATGGGCACGCAGGAAATTGACAAGGCGGAAGCCTCCCTGCTCTACGGCGGCTACAACCCCTTCTCCATGGCGGTGAGCCACATCATGAACAACAAGGCTGGGCTGTCCTACACCTCCTATGCGCATACCGGCCTGCAGATTCCGGTGTACGCCTATGGGGTGGGCGCGGAGAAGTTCTCTGGCCTGTATGACAACACGGGCATCTTCACCCGCACGATGGATGCGATGGGGCTGACTGCGGACGCGGAATAATCACAGCAAAATCAAAAAGGGCAGGGGATGACACAATGCCATCTCCTGCTCTGCCCATATGGGGGAAAATGAAAATGGAAAAGACGAAGCGACAATGGAAAAACAAGCAGAATTGGCTGATGTGCCTCGTCATGCTGATTTTCTGCGGCTTGCTCTGCCTGCTGCCGGACGAGCACCTGAACATCACCAGTCGCTTTCCGCGCGAGAAGGTGCGCATCGAGCAGGTGGACAATTCCATGCTGGACGCCATCGGCATTGTGTATAACGGCGTGCAGCCGTGCCGGGTGAAAATCCTCACGGGCGATTATGCCGGGGAAGAGTATCAGTCCTACAACTACCTCAATTCCGCGCTCGACAAGGACAAACTGTTTGAGGCGGGCGACATCGCGTGGGCAATGATTCAGCCCGGCAGTGGGCAGGGTGCGCCGGTCGTAACGCTGATTGACCATTACCGCATCACGGCGGAAGCGGGTATCGTGGCGATTCTGGCACTGCTGCTGATTGGGTTTGGGGGCGTGATTGGCTGCGGCGCGATGGTGTCGCTGGTCGCCAGTGCGGTTATCGTCTGGAAACTGCTGATTCCACTGCTGCTGGACGGCGTGAATCCCATGATGGCATCGTTCGTGACCGTCATCGTGCTGACGGTGCTGATTGACGTGCTGGTTGCGGGGTTCAGCCGCCGCTGCCTGACGGCGATTCTCGGCTCGGTTGCCGGAACGGTCGTCACCTGCCTGAGCGCGTGGGGGCTAACGATTCTGCTCAAGCTCGACGGCGGCGATTTGCCCTATGTTGTGCCGCTGCTGAGCCAATCCGCCATGCGGGTTGATACGCGTAGCCTGTATATCGGCATGATGTTCCTCGCTAATTCGGGCGCGCTGATGGATTTGTCGATGGACATCAGCGTGTCGATGGAGGAAGTGCACCGCCACAAGCCGGACATCAGCCGCCGGGCGCTGATGAAGTCGGGACTGTTGGTCGGGCGAAGCGTGTTAGGCACAATGACGACGACATTGATGCTGGCATATTCCGGCAATTATCTGTCGATGCTGATGTACTTCGCAGGGCAGGGAACGCCGCTGATGGACATCATCAACCTGAAATATGTCGCTTCGCAGCTGCTCAACACGCTTGTCGGGTCGTTCGGCTTGGCAGCGGCGGCACCGCTGACGGCGCTGATTGCCACGGGCATGTATCTGCAAAAGCCGAAACCGGCTGAATTACGCGCTGGGTAATACGCGCGTATACCGCACGTCCCGCACGGGTTCACCGCCGATTTTGTAATCGACCGCGTCATCCGTGCGCAGAAAGCCATGCTTGCGGTAGAAGCCGTCGGCGATTTCGTTGCCGTCAATCGCCCAGAGGTAGAATTTCTCATAGCCGTCCAGCTGCATCAGCCGGATGACTTCCTCCAGCAGCTTGCCGCCGATGCCTTGACGCATCGTGTCCGGCAGCAGATAGAGCGACACAATCTCGCACCAGTCGCCGTAATCCTCGTCGCGCCCGCGGCCGTAGATGCAGCAGCCGACGGGCTTATCGTCGTCATAGACCATCAGCCCATACAGCTGCCCGCTGGACAGCCATGAGCGGATGGATGGCACCCAGTATTCATCGGGCAGACGATCCAGATAATGCTGGGCAATATGCCCCCGATAGGTCTTACGCCAGCTGGTAGCATAAATGTGGCTGATAAGCCCCGCCTGATCAGCGGTTGCGTCCCGAAAAGTCAGCATCGCCATGCACCTCCTTCAAATAAAACGGATGAATTGACGAATTTCCTGCCTTATTATCCCGCAAGAATGCAAAAAAGTCAAGGGGAACAGAGACGAAGCGTGTCGATAGCATAAAAAAGAGGCTGGATGCAAGCATCCAACCTCTTTGCTTTTCTTGACGATTGCAAGAAGGCGAAACGTAATTCCGAAGAATTACTTGATTTCGCATTCGCCGCCGACTTCCTTGAACTGGGCAGCCATCTTGTCGGCGTCTTCCTTGGACAGGCCTTCCTTGACGGTCTTCGGGCCAGCCGCAACGGCTTCGACGAAGTCCTTGGCTTCCTTCAGGCCCAGACCGCACACTTCGCGGACGAGCTTCAGAACCTTCAGCTTCGCAGCGGCGTCGAAGGACTTCAGCACCACGTCGAACTCGGTCTTTTCTTCCGCAGCGGGAGCAGCGGCGCCAGCAGCGGGGCCAGCAACAACAGCGGTCGCAGCAGCGGACACGCCGAACTTTTCTTCCATAGCCTTGACCAGATCGGCCAGTTCCAGCACCGTCATAGACTCGACGGCAGCAATGATCTCCTCATGAGTCATGTTGATTCAGCCTCCTATATCGGTTGATATCGTAATGAAAACTTGTCGTTGTTCAGACCGCCGGGGCGTAAAGCCTCATGCGGCATCGGCGCGGATTATTCCTCGCCATTCTTCTGCTTGCGGATTGCATCCACCACGCGGACGAAGGACGCCACGGTGTTGGTCATGCAGCCAAGCAGCTTTGCCAGCAGCACTTCGCGGCTGGGCAGGGTCGCCAGATGCTTCACAGCAGCCACGTCGAGGGTTTCCGTACCCAGCACGCCGCCAGTGATCTTCAGGCTCTCCAGCTTGTTCTTTTCGATGTAGTCGTTGATGATCTTCGGGCCGGACACAGCGTCCTTCATGGAGAACACGAAAGCGTTCGGGCCGTTGAGCAGATCGTCAAGACCGGTAATGCCCACCTCATTCAGCGCGCGCAGAACCAGACGGTTCTTCAGGACGCAGTACGCGGCGTCATTCTCACGGCACTGCTTGCGGATTTCAGTCACCTGCTCCACAGTCAGTCCGCTGTAGCTGCAAATCACCACAGACTGGGCATTCTTCAGCTTTTCGACGATGTCAGCAACAGCTGCCACCTTCTCCGGCTTCACCTCATGCACCTTGCTCATTTCTTGCACCTCCTTAACGGTTTGGGAGTAAAAGAAAACCCTTGCAACAGGTGCAAGGGATGAGCAAATTTCATGCTATATCCTTCACACCTCGGCAGGCGGAGCGAACTCCTTTACATCCTTGCGGATACCGGCTGTCTACGGCACAGGCTTCTTCAAAACCTTGCTTATTATAGCAGGACAAACCCGTTCTGTCAAGCCTTCTGCGAAAAAAATCTGCACAAGCGGCGAATTTCCGCATAGACTGCGATGGAGGGGAGGAATGCGCATGTGTGACAAGACGTATAACGTGCTGAAATGGATGGCGCAGCTGCTGCTGCCCGCGATGGGGACGCTGTATTTTGCGCTGGCGAGCATCTGGCGCCTGCCATACGGTGAGCAGGTCGTCGGCACCATTACCGCGGTGGATACGTTTCTCGGCGTGATTCTGGGAATTACCACCGCACAGTATAAGCAAAAGCAGAAAACCGACGCGGCGTGAGTAAGCAATATCATGAAGAAACCCGCCTGTCAAGCGACAAGCGGGTTAGCTTGTCGAAAAAGGTCACCATTTGGTGGCCTTTTTCTCGTAAAATGGAGAAAAATATGATATGCTAAGCACGGGTGATGAAGGTGCTTACAAAAAATATTGAGAATCGCAAGCAGGTCGAATTTGTAAGTTTGGAGCAGGTAGTGCCAGCAGATCATTTGCTGCGTCAGATAGATGTAGCGATTGATTTCAATAAGATATATGGGCTTGTCGGCGAGCTGCACAGTAAAGATAACGGTCGCCCCAGCATAGATCCCGTAGTGATGTTCAAAACAGTGCTTATTCAGCACATCTATGGGATTCGTTCGCTGCGCTGAGTGCTGGAAGAAATCGGCATGAATATGGCGTATCGGTGGTTTATAGGGTATCCGCTGAATGAACAGGTTCCGCACTTTTCGACTGTGAGCTATAACTTTAAGGAGCCTCTGAAAAAGCACTACCCAATAAAGCGGAAAATAGGTATAATAGAGATAGCCAGCGAGAGGAGGCGGATAGCAATGCATCAGGAAACATTCAGTGACATCGAGTACAGCTTCCGAAAGAAGAAGACGAAGCGGGAGGAATTTAGGGTTATGACACCGATGGAAAAGCACTTACTGGCATATGTTGCATAAAAACTGCCTCAAAGCGTACTCTTGGCAGAAAAAATCTTCTTTTTTTCATTGTCCTCTTGACGGGGGAGCATATCATGCTTTTTTCTTTTTCTCATCTTTTGAGATGAGTGCAAAAAGCGCAATCCACATTGCAATGGCAATTGAGAAAATTCCCAAAAGATTGTATGGTGCTGCAATTTCGGAAATTGCGCCAACTATGGATAGAGTGCCTGCAATTGCAAATGCAGTGTTTCTTCCCTTACGACTTCTTTCGTTTTCCTTTTCTTCCAGTTCCAATTCCTTTAAATGAACAAGCTGTTCTGTTTCAGCCCGCTTAACCTCCGCCTCATCAACATGGCGATAGGTGTGTTCGTTTTCATTTGTCATAATAATTTGCGTACCGCAGTAGGAGCAGAATATTCTTTCTCGCCCCTCCTCAATTGGAAGGTTGGCGCCGCATTCCGGACACTTTACAGAAGTGAATTTAACAGCCATAATTTAAACACCGCATTTCTTCTCATAACTTTTCAAGCAAAAAGGAAACACGCCGGAAAAAACAAAACGCTGCTCTTTCCCACAAGAAATTGCAGTGGCGGGGGGAGTCCAGAGGGGGCTGAAATCCCCGCTCTTTCACTTTTCAGCCCCCTCTGGGCGTTCTTTGGAACCTTTCTGTCGCAACAGAAAGTAACAACTTCGCCTCCGCAGAGGCGACGGGAGCAGCAGGCAAAATCATGCCTGCTTTTCAAATCAATCATGATTATCATGGAAAAACGCCACGACTTCTCGGCGATAGAGGTGCATCCCTTACTTTTCCTTCGCCATCGCCTGATATTCCCCCGGCGTCATCCCGGTGTACTTCTTGAATACTTGACAGAAATAGCTTTTGTTCGGATACCCGCACGCCGCGCTGATTTCGCCCAGCGTCTGCGGTTCTTTGCTGGAGAGCATCATCTGCGCCTTCTCCATCCGCGTCCGGGTCAGGAAGGTCGAAAAGTGCTGCCCCGTTTTTTCGTGGAACAGCCGGCAGAAGTACGCCGGCGTCAGCCCCAGCGAACGGCTCAAATTCGCCTGTGAATACGGCAGCGAGCAGTCCGCCCGAATCGAGTCAATCACCTTCTCAATCGGCTTGGCGTTCCCCGGCTGCGGACACGCGCGCAGAGACGGCTGCAATGCATTCAGCCACGCCAATAGCGCCTGACGCGGGCGGCGCGTCATCTCGTTGAGATTCAGCCCCTCCGTCAGCGTCCGCAGGGACAATTCCGCGTGCTGGCTCCAAATCGCCTCAATCACCAGCGGCACGAACGCAAAGCACGTCACCGACAGGTTCTGATCCTCCCGCAGCGCGCGCGATACATACCCGCCCAACACTGCGTACTGCCGCCGCTTGATGCATGTCTGCAATTCCTTCCGATGCCGATGCGCCGCCGCGCCGTCCAGCGGCGAGACGCGCGTCCACCAGTCGCTGATTTCCCGCATGGGCTTCAAGTGTTCCGCCCACGTCGCCGCGAGGTCAAATTCCTCCCCGATGAACATTGTGCCGTCCTGTTCCAGCGCGACGGACGCCTGTTCCATCAGCGCATGGGCGCACAGCCACAGCACCGGGTCGCGATGCGCCCGCGCGGGGAATCGCGTCAGCGCCAGCAGCACCGTCATCACGTCGCCATCCGCCGCGAAGCAAGCCGCGCTCACGCCGCACAGCGCCATCGCCTCCGGTACAATCGCCAGCACCTCCTGCCGCTGCTCTTCTGTCAGCGGGACGTCCGCTTCCCAGCGAATCAGCCGCCACGCGTACACCGGAACCTCCACCGTGCTTTTCGGTGCGTCGCCGCCGCTCTGCATCATCGCGAGCATCGTCTGCGACAGCTGCTGCTCCTGTTCCTGCGTCATGAGAGGGTTCACCTGCTTTCTTGGGTGGAAATTTAATTGCAAAAAAGCGTCCCCGCGGGTGAATCCTTCAGCCCGCACGGAACGCTCCTATTTCCGCATTCTCTATTGTACGCCATTTTTCGTGATTTGGGAAGGGGTCAGCAAAAAAATTGTTGTCCCTTGTCAGTTTTGTACGAATTTCTGTGCCGTCATGCCCTGAAAGAAATCAACATCCGTCGGTACAATGCGGCACACGCCGATTTTGTCCAGCGTAATCACGCGCAGCTGTTTCCCGGCGGACTTCTTGTCCAGCGTCATGGCGTTCAGCAAGTCCTTTTCGGGAATCGCCGGAAGCCGACGGGGCATTTCCAGCGCATCCAGCAGGCGATTCAGCCGCGCGCTCGTCCCCTGCTCCGTCATACCCTTCTCTTCCGTCATCGCGGTAATAACGCGCATCCCCAGCGCGACCGCCTCGCCGTGGCGCATCCCGGTATAGTGCTGGCAGGTTTCAACCGCGTGGGCGATGGTATGCCCAAAGTTGAGCGTCATGCGCAGCCCGGTGTCGTGCTCGTCCTGCGCCACAATGTTCGCCTTATACTGGATACAGTGCGTCAGGATTTCCCCGATAACGCCCATGAGCGCAGTCCGACCACCGCCCGCGTTTTCTTCCAGCAGCCGGAACAGCGCCTCGTCCCCGATGCACCCGTACTTAACGACTTCGCCCAGCCCGTCGCGCCAGAAATCATCCGTCAGCGTCCGCAGCGAATCCGGGTCTACCAGCACCAGTTCCGGCTGATAGAATGCGCCAACGAGGTTCTTCCCCTGCGGCAAATCGACTGCGACCTTCCCGCCGACAGAGGAATCAACCTGCGCCAGCAGCGTCGTCGGCAGCTGCACAAAATGCACGCCGCGCAAGTACGTCGCCGCCGCCAGCCCCGCCAAATCGCCAATCACCCCGCCGCCCAGCGCAACGATGGCATCCTTGCGCGTCAGATGATGTTCGCAGAGGAAGGCATACAGCGTTTCCAGCGATTTCAGGCACTTCGTCTGCTCGCCGTGCGGCAGAACAATGCTGCACACGCGCAGACCGACCTTTTCCATCGACGACACGACTTCTTCCATATACAGCGGCGCGACATGGTCATCGCTGACAACCGCGACCGCAATGTCGCCGAGCTTCTCGCGAATCATTTCGCCCGTTTTCGCCAGCAGGCCGCGTTCGATATGAATCGGATAGCTTCTTTCGCCCAGCGGTACGGTAATGGTCTGCATGAAAATCGCCTTCCTTTGGAAAATTTGTGGACGCGCATCAAAGTATCCCGCAAGGGGCAGAATTACTGATTACGATTTATAATTTTTGCAATATTGCCAAGGAATTGTGCTACCAGCGGTTTCCTATCTTTTAAGGCTTTTTCCAATGAATAGTCCCCATATTCTTTTTCCACTTGCTCCGGTGTCCATATGTCACCAATTGACTTCATCTCTTCAATAAAAGTCTGAATTTCTGTTTTGTTCATCGTCTTTTCCCTCCTTAAAAGCATCCATCATATCATCGAATATGATTCCCTGATTATTCCACCCGAATCATATTTTCCACCGTGCAGACCTCCGGGTCAAACTTCGCCAATGCCGCCCGAATCGCCTGTTCATTCGCCTCGTGCGTAATGATAATCAGCGGCACGCGGCTCCCCGCCAGCTCCGCCTTCTGCATCATCGTTGCAATCGACACCTGCTCGCTCGACAGCCACGTCGCAATCTTCGCCAGCGAACCCGGCTCATCCTGAATCGACAAACGCAGGAAATACCGCGTTTTCCAGTCGTTCGTGAACACCAGCGACGCATCCGCATTTGCGCTGTTCACAAACGTCGGATGCACATGCACATCCACCGTTGCGGCATGGAGAATGTCGCCCACCACCGCGCTCGCCGTCGGCAAATCACCCGCGCCGCGACCCTGCAGCATCATTTCCTTGCAAGCGTGGCCGTGCAGATAGACGGCATTGAAGCTGCCGTTGACCTGCGATAGCGGATGGTCGTGCGCAATCAGCGTCGGATGCACGCGAACCTCGATGGTGCTCCCGCTGCGCTTGGCAATCGCCAGCAGTTTCAGCACATAGCCCATCTCTCGCGCATAGGCAATATCCACCGCCGTAATTTTCGTGATGCCTTCACGATAGACCTTGCTGAACGGTACGCGCGCGTGGAAGGCAAGGCTCGCCATAATAGAGAGCTTATAGGCCGCGTCCAGTCCCTCGACATCGGCGGATGGGTTCGGTTCAGCCAGCCCCAGCTGCTGTGCATCGTGCAGTACGGCTTCGTAGTCCTCGCCGTTTTCGTACATACGGGAAAGGATGTAGTTCGTCGTGCCGTTGATGATGCCCATCAGAGAATCAATGCGGTTCGCTTGCAGGGGCTGCATGAGGGTGTTGATAATCGGAATTGCGCCGCAGACGCTCGCTTCGTAGTACAGACCGACGTGGTTGCGCTGTGCAGCGGCTTGCAGGCGGTGCCAATTCAGGGCAATGGCGACTTTGTTCGCCGTGACAACGGTCTTGCCGTTTTCCAGCGCGCGGAGCATGTAGTCCGTCGCAGGCTGTTCGCCGCCCATGAATTCGACAACGATGCTGATTTCCGGGTCGTTCACCACGTCGTCGGCGTTCGTTGTCAGCAGTTCATGCGGCACACCGCAGGCGCGGGTTTTGTTCACATCGCGCACCAGCACCCGCTTGATGCGGATGGAGAGACTGTCGCGGTGAGCAATCTCGCGGGAAAAGCCTGTCAGCAGCGACCACACGCCCCCGCCAACATTGCCGCAGCCCAGAAATCCGATTACAACTTCCTTCATTTTGTCTGCTTCCTCCTGCTTTTATATGCCTTCTTTTCTCGCTTAATCAGCCCTTGTTCCGCTCGTAGATAAGCCGCAGCCCCTTCAGCGTCAGCAGCCCATCCAGCTTGTCAATGACCTTGCTTTCCTCGGCAATCATCACCGCCATGCCGCCCGTCGCGACGACGGTGGCTTCCTGCCCCAATTCCTGCTTAATTTTGCGGACGATGTTCTTCACCAAGCCGACATACCCATAATACATGCCGGATTGCAGGTTCGTCAGCGTCGTCCGCCCGATGACGTGCTCTGGCTTCGTCAGTTCAAAGCGCGGCAGTTTTGCCGTCCCGGTGACAAGGGCTTCGCTGGCGAGCTTCACGCCGGGGCAGATGCATCCGCCAAGGAACACGCCGCCCTCTCCGACCACGCCGAACGTCGTTGCCGTGCCGAAATCGATGAAAATCGTCGGCGCGCCGTACTCCTCATACGCCGCCACTGCGTTCGCGATTCGGTCGCTGCCCAGTTCGCGCGGGTTCTCGTAGCGGATGTTGATGCCCGTTTTGATGCCCGGAACCACGAACAGTGGCGTCTGCCCGAAGTAGTTCTGGCACATGTGTTCAATGGTAAAATTGATAGTCGGCACGACGGAGGAAATCATGATACCCTCGACTTCTTCCGGGCGAACGCCGACATGCTGAAAGAGGTTCACCAGCACGATGCCGTATTCGTCGGACGACTTCTGGATGTTCGTGGACATCCGCCAGTAATAGCGCATTTCCTTGCCGTCAAAGAGGGCAGTTTTGATGTTGGTATTGCCAATGTCGAGGGTGAGGATCATCCTCCATACCTCCTTATAGAATCGCTGATGGCCGACGTTTCAGCCATCAGCGGGAATCGTTCACTTGCCGTACAGACCAGCTCAATCGCGCGCGAGGGGGCAAAGCTCCCCTTGTTACGCCGTCTTCTTGTGCATTGCCTTGCGCAGCGCCAGCACAATCGGGGGTGTAATCAACGCCGCAGCAACGGCTTCCAGCGGGCCAGCGCCGCCAGCAGTTGCGCCAATCGCCGTCAGCACCGCCGTATTGTCAATGCCGCAGATCATGTAGAAAATCAACATCAAGCCGAGATACAAAATCGTGTTCGTCAGGCTGCCGCAGGCCGCCGCAACCGCCAGACCCGTTTTTTCCAGCTTATGCGCCATTGCCTTGTGGACGAAGTGAATCACCACCGGCACCATCAAACGCGGCAGGAAGGTCATCACAATCACCATCGGCAGCGACGCCCCCATCAGCGTGCCGACCAGCGTAGATGGACGAAGCAGCGCCGACACAAAGCTTGTTGCACCGAAGGTCAAGCCCAGCAGCACGCCGTATTTCAGCCCCATGAACAGCGTCCCGACCGCAACCGGAATCACCAGCAGCGTCACGTTGCAAAATCCAAGCGGAATCAGCCCCAGCGGTGTCTGTCCCATCAGGAAAATCAGCGCCATCAGCAGCGCCAGCGTCACGAGATTGACCAGATTGTCATTGCGAGTATTCATTTTTTCCTCCGTTCGAGTCTCTTTTCGAGTACCCTACGATAATTATTTCCGCACCAGCTGCATTTTCGTCTGATACTTTCGCTCTCAGCGGCATCATTGGCGCGGATGCTCTCATTATACCGAAAAAAACGCCGCTTGTAAAGGTTGAAACAGTATTTGAACAGCGCATTATCGCAAGCTATTTATATGAAAGCAGTTCACCCTGCGCAGGTTTCCTTCTCCATACGCTCCGGATTGCTTTTTCCGCCGGATTCTGGTATGATACAGACAAATTCGCAGGAGAAGCCGCGCTGCTTTTCCGTCAGGAGGCAAGGAACATGAAGTTGTTGATTTTAGGCGGCAGCGGGTTTGTCAGCGGACGTCTGGCGCAGATAGCGACAGCGCAGGGGCACGAGGTCTGGTGCGTTACACGCGGCAATCGCCCGATTCCCGAAGGCGTTCACGCGCTGACGTGCGACGCGCACGACCCGCTTGCCCTTCGCGCCGCGCTCGCCAGCGCGCAGCTGCAATGGGACGCCGCGCTGGACTGCATCTGCCGCGACGCGGCCTCCGCATCGGTCGATTTGTCGGTACTGCCCGCCTTCACGAATCGCCTGCTGGTGATTTCCACCGATTCCGTGTACCACCCCGCCTACAAGCGCGTTCCGCAGGACGAAACCGGCGTTTATCTGCACGACGGCGGCTACGGGAGCAGCAAGCGGCAGATGGAGGAGGTTTTTCTGGACGCAGCGGCGCATTCCGAATCTCCTTTCGCGTGGACAATTTTCCGTCCGGGGCATATTTTCGGCGCAGGTTCACAGGTCGGCTGTTTCCCGGAGCATTCCCGGCAGCCGGATCTGATTGCCCGTATGAAGCGCGGCGAACCGCTGCGGCTTGTAGGCGGCGGCAAATTTCTGATTCACCCCATCTATGTGGATGACCTGTGCCGCGTCCTGCTGGAAAGCATCCCCGTCTCCACAGCCTTCAACGAGATTTTCTGCATCGGCGGACCGGATATTGTTTCCAACGCTGCCTATTACATTTTGCTCGGAGAAATTTTGAACGTTCCGGTGACTATTGAAGAAATTCCGTTAGCCGGCTATCTGGAAGCGCATCCCCAATTCAGCGGGCATTTGTGCCATCGCGCGTATTCGCTGGAAAAGCTGCGCCGCACGGGGATTGCTTTGCCCAGCACCCCCCCTGCGCGCAGGGCTGCAGAAGCAGGTCGAATGGCTCCTTTCTCTTGCGCGGTAAAGCCCCGAATCGGCGAATGTCTCTTGCGGCATTCGCCGATTCGTTTCGGGCATAAGAAAAAGAGCCGATCTTTCAATCAGCTCTTTGCGAGGTGCCATCCAGATTTGAACTGGAGAATGAAGGTTTTGCAGACCTTTGCCTTACCACTTGGCTATGGCACCATAATAAGAAATGGAGCGGTAGACGGGGCTCGGACCCGCGACCTCCACCTTGGCAAGGTGGCGCTCTACCAACTGAGCTACTACCGCATAA